>Ga0105045_10004194_pt1 | contig 12491 bp, 8 predicted proteins | sample MAT02_FD_78089 | JGI IMG/M metagenome (GOLD analysis project Ga0105045, IMG submission 78089) | Freshwater microbial communities from Lake Fryxell liftoff mats and glacier meltwater in Antarctica - MAT-02 (megahit assembly) | ecosystem: Environmental > Aquatic > Freshwater > Ice > Liftoff... | reverse complement strand
TTTTCACTTTTCTATACACTGATTTTTCATCCTTAAATATAAATGAATAATGAAGTGCACCCAATAAAGCAAGTGCAATTAGCAGTGCTACAACCAAATGAATAGTAATTATCAGAGGTTTTAAATCAGTGGAAACGACCTTGGCGCCCAACCAACCTTGAAAAACTACCATCACAAAGGAAACTGTGCTATAAAACTTTGCTTTTCCATTTGCACCAATAAAAAAGGCACAGGCAAACTGAATAAGAATTGAAAACCCAATTACAACACCCAAAAGCCGATTCAAATACTCAGTCCAGGTTTTAATTGGATTGAATATCAGCTTGCCATTATGTGAAGAAAGCGGATCATTCCAATAAGCCAATGGAACATCTGAATATTCTAAAGGCGGCACCCAAAGCCCAAAACACTTCGGCCAGTCCGGACATCCCATACCTGCACCTGTACTCCGAACTATACCTCCTACAAATACGAGAAACAACACCAAAAAGAAAGAGGTCCTAATGGACCTCCTATAAATTTTAAATCCTTTAAGATTTTCAGGCATGTATTTTTGAGGCGTTGGTTTCTTCAACCAAATCTACCTCACCTTCAAGATTAGAACTAACTGTTTCAGAAAATGGTGTATTTTGGGATATAAAATCCTCATCAGCACCAGGCTTGCTATAGTCATAAGGCCATCTATATACATGTGGTATTTCACCAGGCCAATTGCCATGACCAGGATGGATGGGTGTTGTCCACTCTAAAGTATTTGCTCTCCAAGGATTCATTGGTGCTCTTCGACCTCTGAAAATACTGTAGAAGAAATTTAAAATAAATATGAACTGAGCGACAAAAGTAATGATAGCAGCAGTAGAAACGAAAGCATTTAAGTCTCCAAAAGTTTTGAATGCGTCATAACTGGTGAAAGAATAATAACGTCTAGGGAATCCTGCAATACCCGTATAGTGTAAAGGGAAAAACACGCAATACACACCTACAAAAGTCATCCAAAAGTGTATATAACCCAATTTCTCGTTTAACATACGCCCAAACATTTTTGGAAACCAATGATAAACACCAGCCACCATTCCAAAAAATGAAGCTGACCCCATAACCAGGTGAAAGTGTGCTACAACAAAGTATGTATCATGTAATTGAATGTCGATGGCGGAGTTACCTAAAACTACCCCTGTTAAACCACCAGAAATAAAGAAGGAAACCAAACCAATTGAAAACAACATTCCTGGAGTGAAAACAATATTCCCTCGCCATAAAGTTGTAATGTAGTTAAAGGCTTTTACCGCAGATGGAATCGCAATTATCAAAGTAAGGAACATAAATATAGAGCCCAAAAATGGATTCATACCAGTTACAAACATGTGGTGAGCCCAAACAATGAACGATAATAACGTAATGGCCATAATAGAACCTACCATAGCCTTGTATCCAAAAATAGGCTTTCTGGAATTCACAGCAATAATTTCAGAAGTAATTCCAAGAGCTGGAAGGAGAACAATATATACTTCCGGGTGGCCAAGGAACCAAAAGAGATGTTGGAACAATATTGCACTACCGCCTACATTTGGCAAAGCCTCACCATTTATATAAATCTCAGAAAGGTAGAAACTGGTACCCATGCCCCTGTCAAACATCAACAAAAGTGCTGCAGATAAAAGGACAGGAAAAGACAAAATTCCGATAATTGCAGTAAAGAAAAATGCCCAGATTGTTAAAGGAAGGCGAGAAAAAGTCATACCCTTCGTCCGCATATTAATAACAGTAGAGACATAATTAATGCTGCCCAAAAGTGAAGAAACTATAAATAAGGCCATAGAGAAAAGCCACATAGTCATTCCTTGCCCAGAACCAGGAGAAGCTTGAGGCAAAGCACTGAGAGGAGGATAAATAACCCAACCACCAGCAGCGGGCCCAGTTTCAATAAACAAGGACCAAAGCATGATAATTGAACTTGCAAAAAAGAACCAATAAGATAACATGTTCAAAAAACCGGATGCCATGTCTCTGGCTCCAATTTGAAGCGGAATCAAAAAATTTGAGAAAGTACCACTCAAACCTGCTGTAAGGACAAAAAAGACCATGATGGTTCCATGCATAGTAACCATAGCCAAATAAAATTGCGGATTTAATTTTCCATCCTCAATCCAACCCCCAAGAAGTGGTTTTAAAAAGGACATATCAGTATTAGGATAACCTAATTGTATTCTAAATATAGTAGAAAGCGTGCCTCCAATTATTGCCCAAAAAATACCAGATATAAGAAACTGCTTTGCAATTACCTTGTGATCTTCAGAAAATATATATTTTGTTAAAAAATTACCCTCCTCATGATCGTGATCGTCATGACTATCGTGCCCGTGAGCATGAGTATCAACTGCTATTGCAGGATGTAGATCTAAATTTGCCATTATAGAAATTAAAATGCTTTTGTTACTAACTTATTAATAGAAGGAAGTGAAGCTGTAGATCCAGAAGACTTTTTATTATCTTCAACAGACTCTTCAGCAAGTTTTTTCAAATTATCAGGAACTTTTTTTAGATAATCCGGATTCTTTGCCAGAAAGGATTGCTGACTTTTGATCCACGCATCGAATTCATCTTCATCATCTACAATTAGACGCATGCGCATACCAAAATGACCACTTCCACAAACCTCAGTACATGCGATTTCATAAGTAAAATCAGGCTTTCCAAGTTTGGCTTTCATCTCGGCAGTTGTCTTAGTAGGAACAAACCAAAAGTGTGTAGGCATACCTGGAACAGCATCCATTTTTACTCTAAAATGAGGAGCAAATACGGAATGCAATACATCTCTGGCCCTAATTTTAAACAAGACTGGTTTTCCAACAGGAATATGAACCTCACCTGCCATAAAATCATCAAATGAGTTTTTATCGGCAAAATCAATACCTACAGAATTTAGGTCATCAATCTTCCTGAAATTGTGTTTTCCTAGTTCTTTATCCATCCCGGGATATCTTACCAACCAGTTAAATTGCTTACCTACAAGCTCCACAACAACTGCATCTGATGGAGCAGCTTTGGTAATATCAGACCAAGCCTTCCAACCTGTGAAAACCAAAAGAGACAAAACTATAGCTGGTATAACGGTCCAAATAAATTCAAGCCTATGGTTTACAGGATAAAATAATGCCTTCTGTCCTTCCTTAAACTGATATACATAAGGGAAGAAAAATAAAAGAACATGGGTAATAACAAAAACAACGGTAATTACACCCATCGAAACCCAGAAAAGATTGTCTGTTATAACTCCATGCAGCGAAGATGCTTCCGGAAGATAAAATTCTCGAGAAGTAACGGTAAGATAAATAAAACCAATAAGCCCAAAAACAAAAAAAACAGGAAATAACAAGCCATTTATCTTGTTACTCAACCCAGCCCTTTTATCGTTTGACTTAGTAAAAATATCAATCAGAACCTGAGCTCTAACTAAAAGTCCAATTACAATAAGTAAAAGAACAACAGCGGCAATAATTAAATAAAACATAACGAACTTTTAAATTAAATATCGTGGTGAAGAGACTCTTGAAGCATAGGGTGATTCTTTGCAAGCAAACCAAGTTTTGAAATTTGATTACTAACCACATATATGAAAGCAGAAGCAAATACAATGACTGTTCCAAATTCGAGAAATCCAAAACCACTTGTTCCTTTCGTCACCCCAGGCATAATCATTAGATAAAAATCTAACCAGTGGCCTATTATAATTGCTAATGCAGCTATTTTCAAAAGTATGGTTTGCCTTTTTGCGTCCCTTGTCATTAAAAACAGGAAGGGAAATAAAAAGTTTATAATAATGTTAAAAAAGAATAATCCTCTGTAATGACCATCATACAAATGCATTCGCTCCTTGTAGTAAATAATCTCTTCTGGGATATTTGCATAATAAATAAGTAGAAACTGCGACACCCATAAATACGTCCAGAAAACGGAAAAAGCAAACATAAATTTACCCAAATCGTGTAGGTGATTTTGATTTACAAAAGATAGTAAACCCTTTTCTTTTAATAACAAAACAGAAAAAACAATTGTGGCAATACCAGCAACCCACCAACTCGCAAAATGATACCAACCAAAAAGTGTACTATACCAATGTGGGTTAATTGACATGGTCCAATCCCAGGCTACCATAGATGTAGAAACACCAAAAATAATTAAAAAAACAGCTGAAATCGTTATGGTTTTGTTGTAATAAGTCAGACCTCCTTCAAGATCTTCTTTCGCAGAATATCCACGGATTATCCTCCATATAAAATACCACAAGCCAAAAAACAAAATCATTCTAACCAGAAAAAATGGCGTGTTCAAAAAAGCGCTTTTCCCTTGAAGTATCTCATCATGTGCTACCGCATCTGCATGAGTCCAATGAAATATGTCATGTCCACCCAATAAAAAAATAATCAACATGGCAAAAAAACTGTACGGCAAAAAAGCCCCAAATGCTTCTGGAATCCTTTTAATGGTTACTGACCATCCTGCCCAGGCAACATATTGTATAGAAACAAAAAAAACACCTATTAAAGAAATGCCAGTAAAAAATATAGCATTATGCCAAAGAACGGCGTAAAGTCTTGCTGTCCAGGTAGGGGCATGAGTGCCACCATGACCTGCTGTTGCCCCATGTGCTACTTCATGTCCTTGCTCTGCACCGCCGAAAATAAGCATAGCCAAACCAACACCAAACATGGCCACACCAATAAATAACCACATCAAAACACGCTTCTTAGCCTTAGCTGTGAACTCGTATTTTTCATCTAAATTATACTGTACTGTAGAGTGAGAACCCATCTGATTATTGTGCTGAATTACCTAGTGATTTAACAAAATGAACTATTTTCCAACGTTCATCAGGATTTACCTGAGAACCATGAGGCCACATTCGGCCTTTTCCATTGGTTATAACGTGAAATATGTGACCGTCTGTTACAACTTTTGACTTACCTACAAGATTTGCTACACCTTTGTATTGATCTGCAACCTTTCCGTCTCCTAATCCTCCTTCACCGTGACATGATTGGCAATATCTACCATATAAAACTTTTCCATCCTCTACCGATTCTTTCGACAATGGTATAGGATTACTAAGGGTTCTGGCAGCAAGCTCTAAACTGTCAGCCGGAATATTATAGGCAAAAATCTCATTAGCAAGACCTCCTTTTTTCATACCCTCATATTGTTTCCTAGCTACAGTTCCTGCAACAGGTTTTCTCTGATTTAACCCATCTGGATTTACATTAATTGTATTGTAAAATTCTGATGAGGTGTCTAAAACTTGAGAAAATGGCTCAAAAGCTATGGAGTGGTACATCTGTGGTGCATACTCTAAGCCAGGATCATTAGGATCACTGCCACAACTAAAGAGCAGCGAAATTCCCGATATAGCAATTACTCCTTTAAGTGAAATCATTTAATGCTTATCTACTATGTCTTTAATATTTACTTCTGAGGCTCCAGTTGCCTTTATCATTTGAGTCAGATTTTCAATTGAAAATTGTTTGTTTTTTTCAATATCAAAAACCAGAATGAATTTATCATCTGAGCTTCTTGGATCAAAAATTGTCTTTTGAGCACCGGGCCCTAAGCCTGAAGCAAGCAAAAAAGTACCAACCATTCCAAGGGCCGCAAAAAGAACTGTTAATTCAAAACTAACCGGAATAAAAGAAGGAAAGGGTATATGCGCTTTACCTCCAATATTCATAGGCCAATCAAATCCAAGTGTTGCAATTTGGAGGGTTAATGCACAGGTAATTCCAGTAGCTCCAAACATAAATGCTGCTTGTGGAAGCCGGCTTCTTTTAATTCCCAAAGCGGGATCTATACCATGTATTGGAAATGGCGTAAAAGCTTCAAAGATTTTAGCACCTTGATCTCTTAAATTATTAACAGCAGCTAATAAGACATCATCATCATCAAACACACCTACTAAATAACTTTTTACTTCTGACATGACGTTAATTTAATTATGTATAACGGTTTCGTTGGACTTAACTTTTACTATTCCAGTCGCCTGGCCAGTTTGAACGTCTCCAGATGATTTCAAGATCGCTTTTACTTCCGCCATATTTATAACCGGAAGGAACTTTGAAAAAAGAAGAAATAAGGTAAAAAACAAACCAAAAGAGTTCGCATAATCACCTATATCAAACCAGGTTGGTGTAAAATACGCCCAACTTGATGGCAGATAATCCCTATGAAGAGAAGTAACAATGATAACAAAACGCTCAAACCACATTCCTATATTTACAACTATTGAAATAACAAATGTGGCAAGGATACTTCTTCGTATTGACCTGAACCAAAACAACTGAGGAGAAAATACATTACAAGTCATCATTGCAAGATATGACCACCAATATGGACCAGTAGCTCTGTTAATAAATGCATAACTTTCATATTCAACACCTGAATACCAGGCAATAAAAAACTCTGTTATGTAAGCTACACCAACTATAGAACCAGTAAGTGTGATTACTTTATTCATGGATTCAACGTGGGCTATAGTAATATAATCTTCTAAATGAAAAACCTTTCTGGTAATCAACATAAGCGTCAACACCATGGCAAAACCAGAAAAAATAGCTCCGGCAACAAAGTATGGAGGAAAAATAGTGGTATGCCATCCTGGTACCAAAGATGTTGCAAAATCCATACTTACAATTGTATGAACTGACAATACGAGCGGTGTAGATAAACCCGCAAGGACTAATGAAACAGCTTCAAAACGTGACCAGTCTTTGGCAGAACCATTCCAACCAAAAGCCAAAGTACCATAAATTAATCTGGAAATTTTATTAGTAGCTCTGTCCCTGATTGTTGCAAGATCTGGAATTAAACCGATATACCAGAAAACAACGGAAACAGTTAAATACGTAGATATTGCGAAAATATCCCAAACCAAAGGCGAGTTAAAATTTACCCAAAGAGAGCCATACGTATTTCCTAATGGTAGGGCCCAATGAGCTAACCAAGGCCGCCCCATGTGCAAAAGAATAAAAGATGCCGCACAAAGCACAGCAAATATCGTCATTGCTTCAGCCGCTCTATTGATGGAGGTTCGCCATTTTTGCCTGAATAACAACAAGATAGCAGAAATAAGCGTACCTGCGTGACCAATACCTACCCACCATACGAAGTTGGTGATATCCCAGGCCCAACCAACCGTTTTGTTTAAGCCCCAGACACCTATTCCTACAAACCAGGTGTACATTACACAAAATACACCTACTGCCAATAGCAAAACAGAAATAGTAAAAGCGATGATCCAACTTTTGGATGGTTTACCTTCCACCTGTCTGCAGATGTCGTTGGTAATATCGGCCCAGGTTTTTCCTCCAGTTATAAGAGGCTCCCTGACTGATGAAGTAATTTGCATAATTTTAAGCTTTGTTTCTAATTTTTGATAAATAAACTACTGAAGGCTTGGTGTTTATCTCTTCCAGCAAGGTGTATGCCCTACCATCCTTGTGCTCGGCTAGCAACTTATACAATTTGCCCTCTTTATCAGCCATATCACCAAATGTAATTGCATCTGTAGGACAAGCTTGCGCACAGGCTGTATTGATTTCGCCATCAATTGGCCTTCGGCTCTCTTTTTTGGCGTATAATTTACCTTCCTGAACCCTTTGAATACACATTGAGCACTTCTCCATAACCCCTCTGGCTCTGACAGTTACATCTGGGTTAAGGACCATTTTTCCTAAATTATTATTGACATTAAAGTCAAATTTGCTATTTTCAGGATAGCTGAACCAGTTAAATCTTCTAACTTTATAAGGACAGTTGTTGGCGCAATATCTTGTACCTATACAACGATTGTAAGTCATTTGATTCAAGCCTTCTGAACTATGCGTAGTTGCAAGAACAGGGCAAACCGTTTCGCAAGGTGCATTGCTACAATGCTGACACATAAGTGGTTGGAAAACTACTTCTGGTTCTTCAGAAGGAATTTCAAGCGCTGAATACATGTCCAACAAGCCGACATCTTCTTTCTTTGCCTTTTGTTTGGTCATGTCTGAGCTATAGTACCGATCAATTCGAATCCAGTGCATTTCACGTCGGTTGAGCACTTCCTGCTTTCCAACTACGGGCACATTGTTTTCGACCTGACAAGCCAAAACACACGCTCCACAACCAAAACAAGTATTAAGATCCACTACCATACTCCACTGGTGATTTGGTCTCTTGTTTGGACCCATCGCCATTTCACCCGGTACACGCTCTATTTCATTGTCAAACCAAAGCGAGAAATTAGCAGCTGGCTCTTCGCCATTTGGTGTAGTTATTTTAGGCAAATACCGTCCGGATAAAGGATCTTTTAGGTACTTATCTAAGGTCGTTTCCTGAATAGCAGGACGACCCATTACCGTATGATGCGTTTGAACGTGAGCTACCAAATGTTCCTCATCATTCTTTTCAACTTTAACTCCTTCAATACTGTAAGAAAGCGTTGAATTTATGATTTTCAACAGAGGATAGGCATTTACGCCAACATCCTTGCCTGTTTTTCCTGTTTCTGTTCTACCATAACCAATTGCCAACCCAACGGTTCCGGTATTTTGCCCGGGTTGAACCAAAGCAGGAATAGCGATTGTTTTATTTCCAACCTTAAGATTAACTTTTGCAGTTTTCCCATCTACAATTGTTAAACCCAATTCCTTAGCCAAAGCCGAAGGAATTACTAAATAATTTTCCCAGCAAGCTCTTGTTACAGGATCAGGAAATTCCTGAAGCCATGGATTATTTGCCTGTGCACCAGAACCCAAACCTACTTTTTCGTAAATAACAAGCTCAAAACCAGCACCAGAAGATTTATAATCCGAAGAAATTCCAGCCTCAACACCAGATAAATTGAATTTAAGACCTGGTTCAGGTAAAGAAACTGAAGCAGCAGCAACTACATTCAATAGACGTCCCGTAGAATCTGTGGTTGAGGCAGCTTCATTTTGAAGCCTTGGGTTTGACCCGTTTACTTCAAAAACACCATCATGCAAACTGTAATTCCAGAAATCTTTAAAGCTTCCATATCCATATTTTTGCTTTGGATATAAATTTGATTTCCAGAAAGCTTTTACAAAATCGTAATAGGTAATTTTCTGTCCGGCCCAAAGAAGTAAAGATTCTTCAGCCTGTCGTGTTTTATAGATAGGTGAAATGGTTGGTTGAACCAAAGAATAACAGTCCTTTTTAGGTTCCGCATCACCCCAGGATTCTAAGAAATAGTGATTAGGCGCTATAAGTTTTGAAGCGGCTGCTGTTTCATCAGGCGCATACGCAAACGAAACAGATATACCGACCTTCCCAATTGAAGCTTTAATTTCAGCACCTCTTGGATGGTCATAAACCGGATTGCCATCTAAAAATAAAACAGCTCCTGCCTTACCTGCTGCTAAAGCATCAACAAACTGATTAAACTCAGCATCATTTCCCTTTTTTATATATGAAGGGGAAGCAAATGAAATGGTATTTCCGAAATTGCCTAAAAGTTGGTTCAATTGAAGAACAAGCTTTTGAACATTTTTATCATTTGAACCATCGACTATTAAGCCAGAACCCTTATGATCAATTAACTGTTGGGCGGCTTCTTTAATGTAACGTGCATTTTTAGGTGCAGCTGTGTTTATGGGAGCAACACCTAATTTATTAGCAACTTCATTATAAAGCGCTGCTACTACCAAACCTTTTTCAGAAGGCCGGATATTTGCTCTGTAATCTGCGTTTGCACCTGTGATTGAAAACAAGGATTCAAAAACGAAAAGCTGCGACATTTCTTTTTTGGTAGGTCCAACTTTTCTTGTTTTTGAGAATTGACGGCTATATTCTGTTGATGACAACCATGAGCCTAAAAAATCAGCACCAAAACTTACCACAACTTTCGCTTTGGAAAAATCATAAGTCGGGAGTGCCCTGATTCCAGAAACTTCTTTTGAAGCTTCTAACAAACCATGCGCTGAATATGCGTCATACTGCACATGTTTTACATTTCCATAAACAGATGAAAAAGAGGCAATAACAGCATTTGAGGAAGGACTGATATTCGTACCAGATACAAGATAAATTGTTTGACCTGCAGTCTTGGCAGCATCCAATCCCTGTTTCACTTCCGCATCCAGTGCAGTCCAATCTATATTTAAGTTTCCTTTTTTTGGATTCTTAAAACGGTTATTGTCATAAAGACCCAGAACTGAAGCCTGAGTTTTTACACTAGTACCGCCAGCAGAAATAGAAGAAAGTTTATTTCCCTCAATTTTGATTGGTCTTCCCTCTCTTGTCTTTACAAGAATTGAGCAATAGTCTCCGCCATCAAAAAAAGATGAAGCGTAGAAATTGGCTATTCCCGGATCGTATTCTTCTGGCTTATTTAGAAGTGGAATTGCATGTTTTACCGGAGCCTCGCAAGCTGCAAGAGAAACAGCTGCCACACCAAAGCCCATAGCTTTTAGAAAATCTCTTCTATCAGGGGCACTTTTTTCTTGTTCACTTGGAAGATTAAACTCACTTTCAGAATTTTTAACAAAATCCAGATTGTTGGTTAACTCTTCGTAACCCCTCCAATAAACCTTTTGATTATTATCGCTCATCTCAGATGATAAAAGCTTTTTATTTTAATAATGACATTTAGAACATTCAAGACCTCCTATATCTTCCACTTTCATAGATGATTTTCCATACTTAGTTTGGTGAAGGACAACCATCTTATCGTAATAGGCATTGCCTTCCGCTTTCACAACCGTTTCCCTGTGACAATTAATACACCATCCCATTGTTAGTGGAGAATACTGCTGAATTACCTCCATTTCCTTTACTGGCCCATGGCATTTTTCGCACTCAATACCACCAACTTTTACATGTTGTGCATGGTTAAAATATGCCAGATCAGGAAGATTATGAACTCTAACCCACTTAATTGGGGTATTTTTTTGAACAGCTTTCCAGATTTTTTTTATCTCAGGAGATTCTGTTTTGATTACATTATGGCAATTTAAACAAATGTTTGCTGCGGGAATCGTAGCTGATTTTCCTTTGTTAACGCCCGTATGACAGTAGTTACAATCAATTTCGTACATTCCAGAATGTAACTTGTGAGAAAACGCAATTGGCTGATCTGGTGAATAACCTTGCTGAATACCTATTGAGTATGTCTTATCAAAAACAGCTTTCCCGACCACAACTACAAAAATGAAAGCGACTACACCTTTAAAAAGCGGATGTCCAAAAAATATAGACCAATTTATTTTTCCATCAATCTGATCTATGTCGGTTTCAGAAAGTTCATCCTTCTTCTGTTCTATTATTCTGGACATCAAATTGATTACAACCAAAAGAAGGATAACAACAACGGCTAAAGTTATTAATAAAATTCCTATTACAGGGGCAAGCAAACCAGAATCAGAACTTGATTCAGAGCCAGTAGAAGTGGTAGCAGTTCCACCAGCTGGAGCTGCTGCGGCCACAGGTGTAGGATTTTCACTTTCTTTTACGATATAGGCTATTACATTATCAATATCTCCTGCTGAGAGAAAATCATGATTGGGCATGTATTGCTTATATTTTTCATAAAGACCCTTTGCATACGCATCCCCACCATCAATTACCTTTTGCGGATATTTTATAAAATTAGCTAAAGCAGCTTTGGTGGGCCACCTTTTGTGTGCGTCTTTTAAGGCTGGACCAACAACGACATCATTTATTGCATGGCATTGCTTACAATTTGCCTTGAAAACTGCCTCTCCAGCAGCAACATCTCCACCTCCCCCTGCACCTCCGGAAGCTGGAACCGAAGTCCCGGCAACAACAGTTGAGGTGCTGTCTGCCAATGATTTATGACCAGAAATAACTCCGGTCAAAAGTACAAAACAAAAGAAAAAACTCTTAATTTGACTTACAAGTCGTTGATTCATAAGGCTTTTATAGCAATACAGTGCATTCGCATTTTCGTGCCGCAAAACTAAGTATCAACAAATAAGGAACAAAGTGAAATTGTAAAATTTAATCAGCTCAATTTACTACCCAAAAGTGATATAAACAACTGTTTTTAAGAAAGTTATACAATGTAAGGTATGTGATTTAGGTGTAATTATATTTTTTATTTAGAATCGTTCTAAATAAAACTATTTCCTGAATTTGCTACAAAAAGAGTTTTTGAGGATTGAGGGATTAACCCATATTGCCACATTTTTATTTAGAAATATTAAAAATTGAATACAGCATTACGATCAAAATCAATCTATTCAACGGAAGAAAAACTATCAATCGGGATCATTTTAGTGTTTCATCTGGTTGGAATAATCCTTTTAAATTTCACTAAAGGAGGCATGTATTTTTTTGCGCTTGACCTTGTTCCATTGAATATAATTTTCACAGTTTTATTAATGATGAAAAGTCAAAAAAACTGGAACAAAGGTCTGTTGATCTTCACTTTAAGTTCAGTTATCGTAGGCTTTTTAGTAGAGGTAGTTGGTGTAAATTCA
>Ga0105045_10004193_pt1 | contig 12493 bp, 10 predicted proteins | sample MAT02_FD_78089 | JGI IMG/M metagenome (GOLD analysis project Ga0105045, IMG submission 78089) | Freshwater microbial communities from Lake Fryxell liftoff mats and glacier meltwater in Antarctica - MAT-02 (megahit assembly) | ecosystem: Environmental > Aquatic > Freshwater > Ice > Liftoff... | reverse complement strand
GTCACGACATGCAGATGACGACCTTCGTCGGCCAAAAGCAATTCCCCGCCGGGCCGCCCCAAGGGGCATCAGCCCCCTCGGGGGGCAGCGAGCCACATGCAATGGGCGAGCGTGGGGGTCAATCCCCCGCCGGGCCGCCCCAAGGGGAATCAGCCCCCTCGGGGGGCAGCGCAGTACGCGCAGAGACAAGTGTGGGGGCAGCATGACTACCAAGGATCCGCTGGTTGTTTTTACGCCCTCCGGACGGCGCGGCCGTTTTCCGGTCGGCACCATGGTGTTGCAGGCCGCCCGATCGCTGGGCGTGGACATCGATTCGGTATGTGGCGGTCGCGGCATCTGCGGGCGCTGCCAGGTCACGCAGGCGGTAGGTGAGTTCGCCAAGCACGGGGTGCGTTCCTTGCCGGAGAACCTGTCGGCCTTCGGCCCGGTGGAGCAGGAGTATTGCGCCACGCAGTCACTGGACGCCGGCATGCGCCTGTCGTGTTCGACCCAGGTGCTGGGCGACGTGGTCATTGACGTGCCACCCAGCAGCCAGCTGCACCGCCAGGTGGTACGCAAGGAGGCCGAGGCGCACGACATTTTGCTCGACCCGGTGGTGCGACTGCATTATGTCGAGGTGCAGCAGCCCGACATGCACGACCCTTCGGGCGACTTGCGCCGGCTCGAAGATGCGCTGGAGTTCGAGTGGCGATTGACCGACCTGCGCTGCGACGTGCTGGTGCTGCACCGCCTGCAACAGGCCCTGCGGGAGGGCGACTGGAAGGTGACGGTGGCGGTGCATGGCGGCAACCAGATCATTGCGGTCTGGCCAGGGTTTCGCGAGCACACCTACGGCATCGCGATCGACGTCGGCTCCACCACCATTGCGGCTCATTTGTGCAATTTGTCCTCCGGCGAGGTGGTGGCATCGTCGGGCATCATGAATCCGCAGATCCGTTTTGGGGAAGACCTGATGAGCCGGGTCTCGTACCTGATGATGAACCCCGGTGGCGAGAAGGAAATGACGCAGGCGGTGCGGGTGGCGATCAACCAGCTCGCAGCCGATGTGGCGTTCCAGGTTGGCATCGAGCCGACCGACATCCTGGAGGCCACCTTCGTCGGCAATCCCATCATGCACCACCTGCTGCTGGGCATCTCGCCGATCGAACTCGGCGGTGCGCCGTTCGCGCTGGCCAGCGACCAGGCCATCACGATCTGGGCGGTGGAAATCGATTTCGCGATCCACCGCAATGCGCGTATTTATGTGCTGCCGTGCATCGCAGGCCATGTGGGTGCCGATACCGCCGGCGTGGTTTTGGCGGAACGGCCCGACTTGTCGGACGAAGTCACTTTGCTGGTGGATGTGGGCACCAACGCCGAGATCGTGCTGGGTAATCGCCTGCGGCTTCTGGCGTGTTCCAGTCCGACCGGGCCGGCCTTCGAAGGCGCGCAGATCAGCAGCGGCCAGCGCGCCGCGCCCGGCGCGATCGAACGCTTGCGCATCGACCCGACCACGCTGGAGCCGCGCTTCAAGGTCATCGGCTGCGAACTATGGTCTGACGATCCGGGTTTCACGGATGCGGTGGGTGCAACCGGTGTGACCGGTATCTGCGGCTCAGGCATCATCGAGGCGCTGGCCGAGTTGTACTTGGCCGGCGTGATCCGCCATGACGGCGTCATCAATGGCGCGATGGCTGAGCGTTGCCCGCGTATCCAGAGTGACGGCCGCACGTTTGCGTATGAGGTGTTCGCCGCCAGCGGCAGCAGCAGTGCGATTCGCGTCACGCAGAACGATGTGCGCGCGATCCAGCTAGGCAAGGCCGCGCTCTATGCCGGCGTGCGCCTGCTGATGGAGCGCATGGGCATTCACAAGGTGGACAAGATCCGGCTGGCTGGCGCTTTCGGCAGCCATATCGACGTCAAGTACGCGATGGTGCTGGGCATGATTCCCGACTGCGCGCTCGACCAGGTCAGCTCGGCGGGCAATGCCGCCGGCACCGGCGCGCGCATCGCCTTGCTTGATCGGCGCGCGCGGCCAGTGATCGAGTCGCTGGTGCGCCGCATCGAAAAAATCGAGACTGCGGTGGAGCCGCGGTTCCAGGAGTTTTTTGTCGAAGCGATGGCCATCCCCCACCTGACCGCGCCTTATGAGCGGCTGCGTGAGGCGGTTGCCTTGCCCGAGCGGTTGGCGATCCATTCCGAATCGTCTGGCCGTGGCCGGCGGGGCGCGCGTCGCGAGCCCCGGCCCGAGGTGGCCTCGTAGAATGGTTCTGCAGCGGCGGTCTGTATCGTTTCATGGTGTGTCCTGCGCCAACGGTGTTGCACCACCGAGCTGATTCTTACACCCGATTCCGGTTTTTTCGGAGGGAGCTTCCCTTGAGCATTGATGTGCATTCTTTGCTGTTCGCAGCGGCTCTTGCCTTGGCGGGTTCGCCTGCGCACGCGCTGGAAGATGCCAGCTGCAAGAAGGTCCGTTTTGTCGACGTGGGCTGGAGCGACATTGCCGCCACCACGGGTATGGCAACGGTGGTGCTGCAAGCGCTGGGTTACAACCCTACTGTCACCATCGCATCGATCCCGATCGCATTCGCGGGCATGAAAAACAAGCAGATCGATGTTTTCCTGGGTTACTGGAAACCTTCGATGACGCCGGAGATCGAGCCGTTCATCAAGGACGGCCATATCCAGCTGCTGGCGACGCCCAATCTGGTAGGTGCCCGGTACACGTTGGCGGTGCCGAGTTACCTTTACGACAAAGGGCTCAGGAGTTTTGACGATATCGCCAAATTCAGCAAGGACCTGGGCGGCAAGATCCACGGCATCGAATCGGGCAGCGATGGCAATGCGCTGATTGCGGGCATGATCAAGGGCAACCGGTTCGGCCTCAAGGATTTCAAACTGGTGGAGGCGTCGGAGGCCGCCATGCTGGCCGAGGCCCAGCGCGCGAACCGCGCCAGAAAAGCGATCGTGTTCCTGGGCTGGGAGCCACACCCCATGAACGTGCAAATGAAGATGCACTACCTGTCGGGCGGCGATGCGGTGTTTGGCCCCGAAATGGGTGCCGCCACGGTCCACACCGCCGTGTCGGCGGGGTTCGCGGCGAAATGCCCCAACGTCGCTGCCTTCCTGAACAACCTGCAGTTCACGGCCGATATGCAAAACAAGGTCATGGGCCCGATTCTGGGCAAGGTCAAGCCGGTCACGGCAGCGCGCAGCTTCCTCAAAAGCAACCCTGGCGTGGTCGAGCCCTGGCTCAAGGGCGTGACAAGCCTGGATGGCAAAGACGGATTGACCGCAGTGACAGCGGCGCTCACGAAGTAAAGGAACAAGACGATGCGTGACCCATCGATACCCGGGTTTGTGGACGGCCGCACTGTGGAAGGTGCTGGTGCGGCGTTCGAGAACATCAATCCGGCAACGGGTGCTGTCATCGGCGTGGTGCGCGATGCGACCGCAGCCGATGTCGATGCCGCCGTCGCCAGCGCGCAGCGCGGCTTCGTTCTCTGGTCGGCGATGACTGGCACTGAACGCGGCCGCATTCTGCAGCGAGCCGCTGCGCTGTTACGCGAACGCAACGACGAACTGGCCCGGCTGGAGGTGCAGGACACTGGCAAACCCTTGCAGGAAGCATTGGTGGTCGACGTGCACAGCGGTGCCGACTGCATCGAATACTTCGCCGGCGCGGCCGCCACCTTGGCCGGCAGTCAGTATCCGTTGAAGAACGCGTTTGCCTACACTCGGCGCGAGCCGCTGGGGGTCTGCGCAGGTATCGGTGCCTGGAACTATCCGCTGCAAATTGCTTGCTGGAAATCCGCGCCGGCCTTGGCGGCAGGCAACGCGATGGTATTCAAGCCCTCGGAGATGACGCCTACCACGACGCTCAGGCTGGCCGAGATCTATCTGGAAGCGGGCGTGCCGCCGGGCGTGTTCAACGTGCTGCAGGGCCGCGGTACGACCGGTGCCTTGCTGGCGGCGCATGAGGGCGTGGCCAAGGTGTCGGTGACCGGTTCGGTGCCCACCGGCAAAAAGGTGATGCAGACGGCCGCCGGCACGCTCAAGCGCGTCACGATGGAGCTGGGCGGCAAGTCGCCGCTGCTGGTGTTCGACGACGCCGACCTCGAACAAGCGGTGGCCGGCGCGATGATGGGTAACTTCTATACCCAGGGCGAGGTCTGCACCAACTGCACCCGCGTGTTCGTGCAGCGCAGCCTGGCCGAGCGCTTTCTGGCCCGACTCAAGGAGCGCACCGCCTTGCTACGCGTTGGCGACCCGATGGACCTGCAGACCGAGGTCGGTGCCTTGATCTCGCACGCGCATGCCGACAAGGTGATGGACTACATCGCCAGCGGCATCGAGGCCGGTGCCACGCTGGCTGCCGGAGGCAAGCGGGTTGCGGTGCCGGGTCTGGATGCAAGAACCTTTGTCGCGCCGACCATCTTTGCAAATTGCCAGGACGACATGCGCATCGTGCGCGAGGAAATCTTCGGCCCGGTGCTGTCGATGCTGGTATTCGATGACGAAGAGGAAGCCGTGCGCCGTGCCAATGCCACCCGTTTCGGCCTGGCCGCCGGTGTCTTCACCCGCGATCTGGCGCGTGCGCACCGGGTCGCAGCCCAGCTCAAGGCGGGTCTGTGCTGGATCAACAACTACAACGTGACGCCGATCGAGATGCCGTTTGGCGGTGCCGGCGAATCGGGCATCGGCCACGAGAACAGCATGGCGGCGCTGGACCACTATACCCAGCTCAAGACCGTGTACGTGGAGTTGGGTGCGGTCGCATGCGGTTACCGATAGGGCCTGTGTGATGCCGTCGGCCACGGACACCTGGGACTACATCATCGTCGGTGCCGGTTCGGCCGGCAGCGTGCTGGCGAACCGGCTCACCGAAGACGCGCAGGTGCGGGTATTGCTGGTCGAAGCCGGTGGCAACGACTGGAGCATCTTCATCCACATGCCCTCGGGTTTCGCTTATCCGATGAACAATCCGCGCTACACCTGGATGTACCAATCGGAGCCCGAGCCGTTCATAAACAACCGCCGGGTGTTCACGCCCCGGGGCAAGGTGATCGGCGGCTCGTCGTCGATCAACGGCATGGCCTATGTGCGCGGCCACGCTCTGGACTACGACGGCTGGTCTCACAAAGACGGATTGCAGGATTGGTCGTATGCCTATTGCCTGCCGTATTTCCGCAAGGCTGAAACCCGCGACCTGGGCGCAGACGATTACCACGGTGGCGACGGCCCCTTGCACGTCAGCACCGGTGCCTGCATCAACCCGCTGTACCGGGCCTTCATCGAGGCGGGGCGCCAGGCCGGTTACCCGGTCACCCAGGACATGAACGGCACCCAGCAAGAGGGTTTTGGTGCCATGCAGATGACGACCTACAAGGGTCGGCGCTGGAGCACTGCAATGGCCTACCTGCGCCCGGCGCTTAAACGACCGAACCTGACGCTGCAAAAGCACACGCTGGCCACCCGCATCGTGCTTGAAGGCTCCGACGATGCGCTGCGTGCCACCGGGCTGGAGGTGGTGCAAGGGGGCCAACTGCGTCAGTTGCGCGCCACCCGTGAGGTCATCTTGTGTGGTGGCGCAATCAATTCACCCCAGCTACTGCAGGTCTCGGGAATCGGCCAGCCAGAGCACCTGCGCAAGGCCGGTGTCGAGGTGCGCGCCGCACTGCCAGGTGTGGGCGAAAACCTGCAGGACCACCTGGAAACCTACGTGCAGTACGCCTGCAGGGAACCGGTCACCTTGTACAGCGCGATCAACCCATGGGCCAAGCTCAAGATCGGCCTGGAGTGGATGATCAAGGGCACCGGCCTGGGCGCAACGAATCACTTTGAATCGGGCGGCTTTATCCGCAGCGAAGCCGGTGTGCAGCATCCCGACCTGCAATACCATTTCTTGCCGATGGCGGTGCGCTATGACGGCAACGCGCCGGCCACCGGCCATGGCTACCAGGCCCATGTGGGGCCGATGCGTCCGACCAGCCGTGGCCATGTGCGTATCCGAAGCGCGGATGCGAAGGCTGCGCCCGAGATCCTGTTCAACTACCTGTCCACCGAACAGGACCGCAAGGAATGCCGTGCCGGCGTACGGCTGACGCAGGAGGTGTTTGCGCAAAAGGCGTTCGACCGTTTTCGCGGCAAGGAGTTGTCGCCCGGGCCGGATGTGAAGACCGACGCGCAGCTCGATGCGCACCTGCGCCGCGAGATCGAGACCGCCTACCATCCCTCGTGCACCTGCGCCATGGGCGACGGCGCAATGGCGGTGGTCGACGGAAGTGGGCGGGTGCACGGCGTGCAGAACCTGCGCGTGGTCGATGCGTCGATCATGCCGAACATCGTCAGCGGCAATCTGAATGCGCCCACCATCATGCTGGCCGAAAAGTTAGCCGACGCCATCCGTGGACGCTCGCCGCTGACACCTTCGTCCGCACCGGTGTGGATGCATCCGAGCTACCGGAGTGCGCAACGATGAGCGCGCCATCGATGGCCGCTGATGCGGCGCACGACGGCGCGGCGATGGTACCGATGCTCAGCCATTGGCCGATGCATGCAGCCGAGCCACTGGCGCGACTGATGCGCGCCAATGCACACTGCGGCGCGTTTGCGGTGTTCGACGCCGACAACACCACCTATCACCACGACCTGCTGGGCGCGCTGCTGGCGTTCATGGAGCATCGTGGCGTACTGACCCGTGACACCATGGCACCATCGCTCGCGCTGATCCCGTTTCGGGATACGCCAGCGCGGCGCGAGAGCCTGAACAGCTATTACCAGCGTCTGGGTGAGATCGACGACCAGGTGGGATATCCGTGGGCGACGCAGATATTCGCCGGCTTCACGGTGCGCGAGCTCAAGCGCCATCTCGATGACATGTTGCTCAGCGGCGAACCGATTCCCGTCTGGCAATACGCCGGTGGCCAGGTGCAGGAGTTGACCGTCGAGGTCCCGCGTGTGCAGCGTGGTCAGCAGCAACTGTTTCGCGCGCTGATGGACCACGGCATCGCGGTGTATATCGTGAGCGCGGCCAGCGAGGAAATCGTGCGCATGGTTGTGTCCGACCCGCGTTATGGCTACAACGTGAAGCCAGAGAACGTGATTGGCGTCACGGTGTTGCTGCGCGACCGTGTTGCCGGCACCGTCACGACCGCGCGCAAGCTGATTGCCCAGAACCGGTACGCGCCCGAGCACCTGCTCGACCTCGAACTGACCACCGCGCTGTGGGCACCCCTGCCCTGGTACGAAGGCAAACAGGCGGCGATCCACACCTATATCCATCCCTGGAAAAAACCGATCCTGGTGGCGGGCGATACACCGCTGAGCGATGGCCCGATGTTCCTGCGCGGCCCGGACCCCGACCGCGGCGGCCTGCGCCTGTTTGTTGCGCGCAAGGACAGTTACCGCGAACACATCCTGGCGCTGCAGCATGAGCACGCCTCGCACCAGAGCGCGCATGCGCATCCGGTCACCGCCAATCGCAACTGGATCATCGTCACGCCCGACGAGATCCGCTGACGCAGGCCGAATTTCATTCTTGGCCACCCCGTGCCTTTTCGACTTCTTCATCCGACTGCATGAACCCTTCCCCTACCCCCGCCCCCGCGCCGATTGCCAACCGTTTCACCGAGCTGCTGGCCTCCCGCGCCTGGCTGCTTGCCGACGGTGCCACCGGAAGCAATTTGTTCGACGTCGGCCTGGTCTCGGGCGATGCGCCAGAGTTATGGAATTTCGAGCATCCGGATCGCATCGCCACGCTGCACCGCAGTTTTGTCGAGGCAGGTGCCGACATCATTCTGACCAACAGTTTTGGCGGCACCCGGTATCGGCTCAAGCTGCACCAGGCGGAACATCGCGTGGGCGAGATCAACCGGCGTGCGGCCGAGTTGGCGCGCACGGTGGCCGACGCCAGTGGCCGCAAGGTTGCAGTGGCCGGCAGCATGGGGCCGACCGGCGAGATCATGGAACCGATCGGCCCGCTGACGTTTGCGCAGGCACGCGACGCCTTCGCCGAGCAAGCGTTGGCGCTGGCCGCAGGCGGCGCAGATGTGTTGTGGATCGAGACCATGTCGTCCGCCGAAGAGGTGCAGGCCGCAGTGGCCGGCGCTGCGGTGGCTGGCCTGCCGATCGTCTGCACGCTGAGTTTCGACACCAACGGCCGCACCATGATGGGCTTGTCGCCCAGTGATTTCGCGCAACTCGAACAGTCGCTGCATCCACGTCTGGCTGCCTGTGGCACCAACTGCGGTGTCGGAGCGTCTGAAGTAGTGGCCTGCATCCGCAACCTGGCCCAGGCGGCGGGCCCCGACGTGGTGCTGGTGGCCAAGGGTAATTGCGGCATTCCGCAGTATGTCGATGGTGCCATCGTTTACAACGGTACGCCGGAACTGATGGCGGTATATGCCTGCATGGCGCGCGATGCCGGCGCGCGCATCATTGGCGGATGTTGCGGGACCTCGCCGCTGCACCTGCGCGCGATGCGCGAGGCGCTCGACGCGCATGCGGGTGGGCCACCGCCTGAACTCGATGCTGTCGTCGGCGCGCTGGGGGAGGTCTCGACCGGCGCGCGCGCCCAGTGGGGCGGCGCGCAGGACCGGCTGGCGGGCGCTGCGCCAGGCGCCAATTTGCGCCGCGGCCGCGGGCGACGCAATGGTGCCGTCAGCGGCGATTGAGCCCGTCTACCTGCGCGCTCAGCCTTTCCCTCCCCCACCCAACCACCTCACCATGCGTGACGATGCTTCGCGCGGGCTGCTGCTGGTGGCGGGTGCCACCTTCTTCTGGAGCCTGAGCGGGGTCTTCGCGCGCTGGTTGCCGCAGGTCGACCCGTGGACTTTCAATGCCACCCGTGGACTGGGCATGGGCATTGCATTGCTGGTCTGGATGGCGTGGGAATACCGAATGGGCGCGATACGGCTGTTCACGCAGGCAGACCCCGCTGCGCTGGCCATCTCTGGCGGATTCTTTGCTGCGGGTTCGACCCTGTACATACTGGCACTGCAACAGTCCAGCGTGGCGGCGGTGTCGTGTATCGGTGCGACCTCCGGCATCTTCGCAGCTCTGATGGCGCGGTTCTGGCTTGGTGAACGCACGCCGGTGGTTTTTTACATCGCGGTGGTGATCGCGATCGTTGGCGTCGTGCTGATCGCGCTGGGCGAAGCGTCGGCGGCCACGGTCGGCAGCCTGGCCGGCATCGGGGCGTCGCTGGCCTATGCGCTGTGTTTTGCCGGACAGAGCGTGGCGCTGCGCCGCTACCGTGCGGTGCCGATGGAGCCAGCCATGGTCCTGGGTGGGCTCGGTGTTTACGTGATCGTCCGCTTCACGGTGGGTCTGGCACCGTTGGGCCTGGGTCCCACCGCCGTGCTGCTGCTCATGGGCGTGATCCAGCTGGCGATACCGATCGTGCTCTACATGCGTGGTGCCCGACATGTACCGGCAGTGCAGATGGTGCTGATCACGATGGCCGACACGGTGCTCAATCCGCTGTGGGTCTGGCTGGTGCACCGCGAGGTGCCGGCGACGTCGGTGTTCTGGGGTGGGGCGGTGATTCTGCTGGCGATCGGGGTGTCGAGCTGGCCGAGTCTGATGTCGGCGCGGGTGAAGCGTTGAGACTACGGGAATGCACTTCCGCAGTGGTGTGATGGAGGCTTTGCTGCGGCGCCTGCCTCCGCGTAACCGTGAGGATTTTGCCGACTATCTTTCTTTGCATGGTCTGGCGGTGCCATTCCTGAAGTCGGATTTGGCCCCTGCTGGGATACACAGGGGGCCGGTTGCCCAGTGACCGCTTTGCCCTGGTACCAGAGTTTCCACCAGACGCTCTTCCGTGTGATGACATCATGGAGGTTGCGGGTACGAGGCATGTGCTCAAAAGTTCTCTGGCGGAATGGAATGTAGGCTGCAGTCTGGTCGGATGACCGCGACGATTGAACGCCAGAATGGAAAGGCTGACCACCCCCTTGATCTTTGTGCGAGTGAGGGTTGCATGACGGTTGTTTTATGGCGGTGAGGTGTTTGAGTTGCGCTGTGTTTGCCAGATGACGGTTTCGTCGCCGCAGCATACCGTCGAACTCGATGCCCAGGCCAACGAACGCAGCGCGAATGGGTATTTCCCGCTTAACGCCGAAAGGTGTTAGTTTCAGCTTGTGCGCAATACCGCGCGACGGGCAAGGAGGACATCATGACGCGTGTGACCGGGCATGTAAAAGGCAAACTGTGTTTTCGCGAAGGGGACGGCGTGTTGATGGAAATCCCGCTGGGACCGTGTGAAATCGCAATCGAAGAACTCGATGTCACGCTGACATGGGTTGACGATGCTGTGCACGGTTCCACGGCGATACCCAAGTCGGATTTCGAGCGACATGTGGCAGATGGGGTTCTCTCGCTTGAATGAGGGTTGGTGCCTGCGTGGCCGATCTAAACCAGGCTCAGTCGTCCATCTGTCGGCCGTAGCGGCAAGCTGATGCCAAAAACCTTCAGCACGATAGCGGCTTGCTGCTCAAAACAGCAGCCCCAGCGCAATACCCGCCAGCTCGGCAGCTCGATGATGGTGCTGCCGATGGCATGGTCATTGGCATAGCGCGAACGGCCATAGTCCAGTACCAGGTCGCAGCCGTTCTTCAGCGAATCCTGAACATCGCCGAGCGTGAATTTGCTGCCGGTGAGCGAGACATTGGCTGACGAACCCATCAGCGGCGCGGCCGATTCCCAGCTCATGCGTGCCAGGGCGTTGTGCAGAGGGCCGGCGTTCATCAGCAGGTCCATCGTATTGCCCTTGGTCGAGCGTCGCAGGCCGCCGTATTCCACCGTGCGCAGCCAGTCGTGGTCGGTGCGAAACGGCGCGATCACCGACAGCGGCAGATCGTGCTCGAGCGTGATGCACCGCACCAGGTCCCGGTCGCGTGGCGTCACGTCCATCACCTCGGAGAAGATGTCCCAGTTGCCGATCACGCCGTTGGGTTTGGTCTGCGCGCGTTGCTTGAGTTCGTAGATGCGTTCGACGCCGCGCGCGGTGTGCGCAAAGATCGCGTACGACACGCTTAGCGGCAGTATCGCCACGCCGCCAGCGCGCATGATGCGAAACGCCTTGCGCGCATCGGCGGCCAACATGTCGTCAGCGGGTTCGGCGCTGCGGCTGATCAGTTCCATGGCATCAAGCTCCTTCGGTATCGAGTTCGTGGGCTACTGCGCCAGCGACCTGCAGCAGCCGCGCATCTTCATACCGGCGCTGCACGAGTTGGATGCCGATCGGCATGCCATTGGATGCGCGCATGCCGGGCACATTGACGCAGGGCACGTGCAGTGCGGTCCAGATGCGGTTGAAGGTGGCCATGCCTTGGCTTGCGATGCCCAAAGGTGCAATGCCAGGCGCGCTCAAGGTGAGCACGGCATCGAACCCTGCGCTGGCGCGCTCGAAATCGATGCGCCGCAAGGCGGCCGCGTCGAGCACGTCGCGCATCTGCTGCGCGGTGTGGCCAAACTGGTTCTCGACCTTGCGTCGGAACTCGTCATGCAGCCGGTCAGGGTAGGCCAGATATTCGGGCAGAAAGGCGCCTCGGCCACCGTCTTGCATGATGGTGTCTTGCTGCTGGGTCAGGGCATCAAATCCATTGCCCAGCACCAGGGGCGTCACACGGGCACCGGCCCTGGCCAGTATTTGCGCGGCGGCATGCAGCGCAGCCTGGGCTTCAGGGTCGGCCTGGTCCCACATCGGTGTTTCACATAGGGCAATCCGCAAACCACGCACCGGGCACGGGTGCAGTTCTTCGGCGCTGGCCAGTCGGTACACCAAAGCGAGCATCGCCAGGTCTTGTGCGCTGCGGCCCATCAGCCCGATGGTGTCCAGGTGGGGCGAATAGTGCTTGGCACCTTCGAAGGACAGTCGGCCGAAGGTGGGCTTGTAGCCGTAGACGCCGCAAAATGCCGCCGGACGGATGGTTGAGCCGCCAGTCTGCGTGGCCAACGCGAGTGGCACCATGCCGTCGGCCACTGCAGCGCCCGAGCCGCTGGACGACCCTCCTGGCGTGCGTTGCAGGTCATGCGGATTGCGCGTGGGCGGCAACTGGCCCCCACAGGCGAATTCGAGCGTGCTGGTCTTGCCCAGAATCACGGCGCCTGCAGCGCGCAACACGCCGACACAGTTTGCATCTTCCGACGGCTTGTGGCCTTGGTACAGCGGCGAGTTGTGTTGGGTCGGCATATCCCCGGTGTTGATGACATCTTTCACACCTACCGGTATGCCGTGCAAGGCGCTGCGGCGGGGCTCGCGGTCGCGCGCGCGGGCTTGGGCCAGTGCGTGGTCGGCGTCGAGAAAGGCCCATGCCTGCACCTGGGGTTCGCGCTCGGCGATGCGCGCGAGCAGGGCTTCGGCATACGCCTCACTGCTGAGTTTGCCAGCGGTCATACGGCGCGACGCTTCGCTGGCGCTCAGTTGCCACAACGCCATGCCGGGTTCCTTTGGAGTGTCATGATGGTCAAAATTGTATGCATAAAATCTGCTGCAATCGCCTTTCTGGTT
>Ga0105045_10004190_pt1 | contig 12504 bp, 11 predicted proteins | sample MAT02_FD_78089 | JGI IMG/M metagenome (GOLD analysis project Ga0105045, IMG submission 78089) | Freshwater microbial communities from Lake Fryxell liftoff mats and glacier meltwater in Antarctica - MAT-02 (megahit assembly) | ecosystem: Environmental > Aquatic > Freshwater > Ice > Liftoff... | reverse complement strand
CCGAAGTTTTAAATCCCCAATCCCCAATCTCCAATCCCAAATCCTCTCTTCCTTGCTGTTTCGAGTTTAAAATTTAGAGTCTCCCCCATGCTCCTCCTGCAACAGCTCATCCGCATCCCATCGGTCAATCCCGAGCACATGCCCGATAGCCCGGATGTTACTCACGAACAGGCGATGGCGGACTTCGTTTCCGACTATCTGAGCGACATAGGAGCCGATGTTATCCTTGAGGAAATCCAGCCCCGCCGCCCGAATCTCATCGCCCGCTTTGCCCCGCTCGATGGACGCCCGCGCATTCTCTTAGGCCCGCACCTCGATACGGTCGGGATCGGGAACATGACGATAGACCCGTTTTCCGGTGAGAGCCGCGATGGGAAAATCTGGGGTCGTGGTGCCTCCGATACCAAAGGACCGATGGCGGCGATGCTTGAGGCGCTTAAAGAAAACAAAAACATCCTCCGCGATCTCCCCACCGCCATCGACTTCGTCGGCTTCATGGGAGAAGAAGCCTCTCAACACGGCTCCAAGCATTTCGCCAAGCATCATGCGAATGACTACCAGTTCGCCATCGTTGGAGAGCCGACCTCGATGCACATCGTCCACACCACTAAAGGCTCACTGTGGGCCACGCTTGTTGCGAAAGGAGTTTCCGCCCACGCCTCCCAGCCGCAGCTTGGTGATAATGCGATTCTAAAACTCAGCCGCGCCCTGCTCACTCTCCAGGAAACGCTCGCCGCCCGTCTCGCCACTTACGGCCATCCCGTCCTCGGCCACTCCACGATGAACATTGGCACCATATGCGGCGGCTCCGCTCCGAACATCGTCCCAAACAAAGCCAGCGCGCAGATCGATATCCGCCAGACACCCGCACTCCACAGCGCGGGTGGTGCGCTCAAACTCCTCCGCGAGACCATCGCAAAACTCGGCCTCCCGTTGGAAATCGAATCCGCCCACGAGAACCCTCCCATGGAAACGGAAACCGATCTTCCCTATATCCGTCAGCTCCTCGCCACCGATCCCCGCACCGAACTCACCGGCGCGCCTTGGTTCTCCGATGCCGCCCACCTCTCCGCCGCCGGCCTCCCCTCCATCTGCCTCGGCCCCGGCTCCATCGACCAAGCGCACACCAAAGACGAATTCATCGACATCGACTTGCTAGAAGAAGGAAAAGCGTTTTTCTCGAAATTCATTCGCTCGCTAGCGGATTGAAAGAGGCGAAAATCCGGCTTTCCTCAAGACCAAAAAGAGCTTATCATGTTTTTATGTCTGTCTTAGAGCATTCACCGATCTCATCCTCACCCAAGATCCTTGGTGGTGCAATCGTTTTCACAGGCACCCGTGTTCAGGCGCAGACGCTTTTGGACTATCTAAATGATGACTTCACGCTTGACGAATTCCTCGACTACTTCCCATCAGTCACCCGGGCGGATGCCGAGGAGTTTCTGCGGATATTAGACAAATTCCCGCAATGAAGATCGTTTTTGACGAGAATGTCCCGTGGCCTCTACGTCAGTTCCTTGCAGATCATGAGGTCACGAGCGTCCAGCGCGAGGGACATCGTGGCATTGAAAATGGCGAATTGCTCGCCAGATTGGAGGGGCATTTCGACATCTTCATTTTAGCGGATAAAAATCTTCGTTATCAGCAGAACCTCCGCGACAGGACAATAGCTATAATCGAATTACCGACAAACCGATGGCCTATTCTCAAATCCCTTCGCGAGCAAATCATCTATGCCGTATCTGCTGCAATTCCGGGGTCATATTCAGTCATTGATTGACCCGCAACGACCGGACTCTTCGTCGGGTAGCAGGTAGAGTCGCCTGCTGCGCAATATCCCGCGAAACGATTTCCATTCCCCAATTCCCCCTACTTTGCCTAGTCTCCGCCTGTGCCGGACAGCCGCGAAAACCCGACTTGGAAAACCGATGGAAAATTCCTCCATCGGGGCGGCACCCGTGAGTGGATGCGGGCGGTCAGTTACGGGCCATTCCCTCCTGGGAAAGAACGCCCGCCTGCCACAGATTTTCCGCGAATCCGCGAGGCTGGTTTTAATACAATCCGGGTCTTCACCCTTCCCGACAAGGTCTTCCTCGATGCCGCAGATGCGGCGGGTCTCCAGGTATTCGCTGGTCTCGGAGGATGGGAATTCGGAGATTTTCTCTCGCGTCCCACCATCCTTTCGGGTGCGAGTGTTACGCTTTCCGAGTGGCTTGGGAAATACTCGGAACATCCCGCACTTTCGGGCGTGTATGTCGGAAACGAGGTCTCCTCCGATCTCGTGAGATGGATGGGCCCCGCCGCCGTTCGCCGTGCCATCGAGGACCTGATTGAGCTTGGTCGCGGGATCGCTCCCCATCTGCTTTTCGCCTACGCGAACTATCCGTCCACGGAGTATCTCGAACCCGCTAACGCCGATTTTTCCGCATTCAACATTTACCTTGAGGAGCCGGAAGCTTTCGCCAACTACCTCCGCAGGCTGCAGAACATCGCCGGAGACAGGCCGCTGGTTGTATCGGAATTCGGGTTGGACACAATCCGGAACGGCACCGAGGCGCAGGCTGCAGTGATCGCATGGGGACTGGAAACATCTCATCGCGAGGAAACGGCAGGGATCACGATCTACTCGTGGAGCGATCTTTGGCACAACAACGGAGCGGAGGTCACTGACTGGAGCTTCGGCATCACCGATCGCGAGGGCCAGCCCAAGCCCGCGCTCACCGTTTGCCAAAATTTCACGCCGCCGCCACCCGGCGCGCCGTCGCATCGCTTTTCCGTGATCGTCTGCACCCGGAACGGTAGGAAAAATATCGCGGCCTGCCTCCGCAGCATCGCGGCGATGACGGGCGGGCCGTATGAGACCATCGTCGTCGATGACGGATCCAGTGACGGCTCCTCGGAATTCGTTTCGGCAAATTTCCCCGGAGTGCGCCTCCTCACCATCCCTGCCTCCGGGCTCAGCGCGGCACGAAACATCGGTGCCGCCGTAGCGACCGGAAACATTTTCACTTTCACGGATGACGATTGCGAAGTGGACTCGGAATGGCTCGCCCGGCTCGATAAGGCTTTCTGTGATCCTGAAATCGCCGCAGCCGGTGGCCCGAACCTTCCGCCGCCCGCCCGCACCATGGAAGAGGCTGTGATCCGCGCGGCGCCCGGCGCTCCCAGTCATGTTTTGTTAGACGACACCCATGCAGAGCACCTGCCAGGCTGCAATATCTCCGTGCGCCGAGAGGCGTTTGAAGCGATAGGCGGCTTCGATCCCGCCTTCCGCACTGCGGGTGACGATGTCGATTTCTGCTGGCGATTGAATGATGTGGGACTAGCGATGGGGTTCGTCCCCGGGGCATTCGTCTGGCACTGGCGGCGTCCATCGATCCGGGCGTTTTTCCGACAGCAGACAGGTTACGGAAAAGCGGAAAAGTTGCTTTTTGAAAAGCACCCACAGCGATTCAAAGCGAACGGAGAGGCGCATTGGGAGGGATTTATTTACGGTGGCGGCAGTGTCCGAGCGGCTGTTGATTCCATTATCTACTACGGCTCCATGGGCCAAGCCGGCTATCAATCGGTCATCAACCGCATGCTCCCGCTGCGGCCGGTGGATTCCGCATTCAAAAGCTTCTGCTCGGGGCTTCTACTCGATTATGTAAAAATCTTTCAGCCCGCAGTCCGCCGCTGGGCACGGAATCGAAGGGTGCAATTCCCGTTTCCCTCATTTCAAAAAACCGCCGTTCAAGAGGAGCCTCAGGATTTCCGCATCCCTGCCACCGATGGCAAAGACCGCTCCCACTACCTCGATCTCCTCATCGAAGACGGCTGGCAACCCGCAGGCGAAACCGATCCTTGGGATCTGACCCAGGACGGTACAAAAATCCTCATCGCCACTGAAAGACTCGGCCACAACCATACCGTAAATCTAATCCGCGTCTGGGGCGATCCAAAGAGTCTCGTATTCCTCCAAATTTAGAATATAAAATGTCACTACTCACCAAAGACTACAATTATCACCTCCCTCCGGAACTCATCGCCTTGCGCCCTCTAGCGGATCGTGCTGCATCGCGGATGCTGGTAATCCATCGCGATACAGGAAAGATCGAGCACCGAATGTTCGCGGATTTCGAAAGCTACCTGACCCAGGAAGACCTGTTGGTTCTCAACAATACCCGAGTCATTCCTGCCCGATTATTTTCCGATGACGGGCATACCGAACTCCTTTGCCTCAACCAGCTTTCCCCCACGCTTTGGCGTTGCCTTGCGAAACCCGGCAAGCGTCTGAAAGTTGGACGCTCCGTGACCATCGCCGGAACTACTGGAACTGTAGTGGAAGTTTTTGAAAACGGAGACCGGCTGATCCAATGGGATGCGGAACTCGATATCCACAAGCACGGCCACCTCGCCCTGCCTCATTACATGGGCCGCGAGGACGAGGAGATGGATAAGGAACGCTATCAGACGGTCTTTTCGAAAGAGGAAGGAGCCATCGCCGCGCCAACAGCAGGACTTCATTTCACACCTGAAATGCTGGCGAGAATCCGTCACGATTTCATCACGCTTCATGTCGGCGTCGGCACGTTCCGACCGGTCTCCGTGGAAAATATCGGCGAGCACGAGATGCATTCAGAACGATACGTAATATCTGGTGCAACCGCGCAGGCGATCAATCATGCGCGTCGCGTCATCGCTGTGGGGACGACTGTCACGCGAGTTCTTGAATCGCTGGCTGGGGAAAATGCGCGCATCGCCCGCGAGGAAGATCAAGCAGGAGAGACGGCCATTTTCATACACCCGCCCTACCGCTTCAAAGCCATAGACGCGCTCCTAACAAATTTCCACCTCCCACAGTCAACCCTCATCATGCTGGTCTCCGCGCTAGCAGGGCGTGATCTTGTGCTTGAAGCATACCGCCAGGCCGTAACGGAAAAGTATCGCTTCTATTCATACGGCGACTGCATGCTCATTTTATGAAACTGATCTCATGGAACGTGAACGGAATCCGCGCCGCGCTGAACAAAGGCATGGCGGATTTCCTCTCCACGGAAGACCCTGATATCCTCTGCCTTCAGGAAACCAAAGCCCGCAAGGAGCAGGTGGAGTTGCCTCTGGAATTCGGCGCTTACAAGTCTTACTGGAACTCTGCGGAAAAGCCTGGCTATTCCGGGACAGCGGTGTTTACGAAAGAAGCGCCCATCAAGATTTCGCACGGTCTCGGGATCGCGGAGCACGACAAGGAAGGCCGGGTAATCACCCTGGAGTATCCGGAATTTCATCTCGTCAATGTATATACCGTGAACGCTCAGGATGGTCTCCGTCGGCTTGATTACCGCCTCCAGTGGGACGCGGCGTTCCGGCTGCATTTAAACGAACTCGCAAAAAAAAAGCCCGTAATCTTCTGCGGCGATCTGAATGTGGCTCACAACGAGATCGACCTCGCCCGCCCGAAATCGAACCGCAAAAGCGCGGGGTTCTCCGATGAGGAACGAGCGAGTTTCACGGAATTACTAGGGAGCGGATTCGTGGATACGTTCCGTCATTTTTATCCGGAAAAAACCGAGGCATATAGCTGGTGGTCATACCGGGGCGGGGCGCGGCAGCGCAACGTAGGATGGAGAATCGACTACTTTGGGGTCTCTCCGGCGTTCATTGACAGGGTAGAGGATGCGAGAATCCTGCCGCATGTAATGGGGTCGGATCACTGCCCGGTCGCAATACAATTGAGGAAGATTTAAGCAACATCACGCTTCGCATTGCTGGACTCTAGTGGTTCGATACGGTAGCACTTGCATCTTTTGAGAAAGTAAGTGCAGGTTCCGAGCGTTTCCTCTCCTAGGGCATTTCCTCTCGACACCAGCCATCTACAAGACAAACTTCCCGCTCTACCTCCCAAACTTCCCATGCGGACTGCAATTTTCGGCGACATACACGCAAACCTTGAAGCACTGGATGCCGTAATGTCCGACTCAGTCACGCAGGACGTCAATAACTACGTCTGCCTCGGCGACATCGTTGGATACAACGCGGATCCGGTAGAATGCCTCAAGCGCATACGCGACATGGCGTGCCCTACCGTGAAGGGAAACCACGACCTGGACGCCTCGGAAGACCATTCCTTGGAAAACATGAATCCAGTCGCGGCGGAGGCTCTGAACTGGACCCGCGAGCAGCTTGATGACGATCAGCGCATGTGGCTGAAAAAGCTTCGGATGGTTCGCCAAGTTTCCGATTTCACCATTGTCCACAGCACTCTCGACCAGCCGATTCACTGGAATTACGTCACCAATCGCTTCGATGCGATGTCGAATTTCTCTTACCAGTTCACCCAGCTTTGTTTCCACGGGCACACTCACGTGCCCCGCGTATATGTAAGATCCGACAAAGTCCGTGAGGTACCTGCGGAATCAGTCGAAATCGAACCCAACGCCAAGTATTTCATCAATGTAGGCTCTGTAGGCCAACCTCGCGACGGTGATCCCCGGGCGAGTTATGCGATTTACGATCACGAGACCAAGCTGGTTCTCTTCCGCCGGATCGAATACGATATCGCGACGACCCAGAGAAAGATCATTGAGGCTGGGCTTCCGGAGATGCTCGCCGAGAGACTTGAGGAAGGTCGGTAACAAGCAGTCTGCCACTGTCCTGGCCATCTCGCGTCCGATAGCGTGGAACATATATACCAATTACGTGGAACACGCTTTCCCGCTTGACGCACCCCCGGTGCTTTCCAATTCTCTCCACCTGCCCGCACTGCCTGACAGGCGAGGAGGCCAAACGGTTGCTTGATTCCGAGTAAAGGCGGATTTTAGCTACTGCAAAAAATTTCACAACTCTTTCAATTTAAACACCTTCCACATACAAGCTCTCCATGTTTAATAAATTTTTTGGAAACATGTTTTCCAACGATATCGGAATCGATCTCGGCACCGCGAACACCCTCATCAACGTAAAAGATCACGGAATCGTCCTCCGCGAGCCTTCCGTTGTGGCCGTCCGGGCCGGCACCAACGAAGTCCTCGCCGTGGGCGACGATGCAAAACGAATGCTCGGAAGGACTCCTGGCAACATCATCGCGATCCGTCCGCTCAAGGATGGGGTGATCGCGGATTTCGAGGTCACTGAAGCGATGCTCCGCCATTTCATCAAAAAAGTGAATAAGGGTCGCCGCTCAAATCCCCGCGTTCTCATCGCCATCCCATCCGGCATCACCGAGGTCGAGCGCCGCGCTGTCCGCGAATCCGCAGAACAAGCAGGTGCCCGTGAAGTGTATCTCATTGATGAACCCATGGCTGCCGCGATCGGTGTCGGTCTTCCAGTGCAGGAAGCCGCAGGAAACATGATCGTCGATATCGGCGGCGGCACGACGGAAGTGGCGCTGATCTCACTTTCAGGAATCGTCTATGCCCGCTCCGTCCGCACCGCAGGAGACGAGCTGGACGAATCCATCATCCAATACATGAAGCGCGCCTATAACCTGATGATCGGTGAGCGCACTTCTGAAGAAATCAAAATCCGTCTGGGGTCCGCAGCCCCTCTTCCGAAGGAAATGACTATGGAAGTGAAAGGCCGCGACCTCGTCGCAGGTCTTCCGAAGACGATCACGATCACCTCCCAAGAGATCCGCGAGGCGATGGCAGATCCTCTCAACACGATCGTCGATGCCGTCCGCACCACCCTTGAGCGTTGCCCTCCGGAGCTTGCCGCCGATCTCGTGGATCGCGGTATCGTTCTCGCCGGTGGCGGTGCCCTTCTGAAAGGGCTTGATCGACTACTGCGTGAGGAAACCGGACTCCCCGTCCACGTCGCCGAGGATCCCCTCAGCGCCGTCGCTGAAGGAACCGGGAAAGCACTTCAAGAGCTTGCCCTCCTAAAGCGTGTCACGAACACTGACCGCTGAGCACTGACGAGCCGCCGGGATTGCTCCCCGGCCCACCGCCATGAAACCGCTCAATCTCATCGCACTTCTTCTCTTCCTCGCGGGAGCGACGTGGGCGCTTACGCGCAGCGAACCGGTGGTGCGGGAGATCCAAGTCTCGTATTTCAGAGCCATCGCGCCCACCCTCAAGGCGGGCTCCGCTCTGGAAACGAAGGCCCGTGATCTCATGGAGGAGACTCGGAATTCGAAAGAAGCCGAGGCGGAACTTTCCGCGATCAAAAGCGAGATCGGCCGCCTCCGCATCATCGAAGGCCGCTTCAAAGAACTTGAGCGAGAGAACGGCGAACTGCGCCACGCCCTCGACTTCAAGAAAGCGACCAATTTTGATGTCGTCGCCGCGCAGATCATTCGCCGCCACCCGACCACCTGGTGGCAGACGATGGAGATCGACGCGGGCGAAGACCGCGGCATCGGCATCCAGCTTTCAGTTCTCTCCAACGATGGCCTCGTCGGTATCATTGATCGGCCGTTCAAACACCGCTCGTCGGTTCTTCTGGTCACCGATGAAAAGTGTCAGGTCTCTGTCCGTGTTGAAGGCACCCCTGAGGTTGGCATTCTCAGCGGACAGCGCGGCGAGTTTGATAACAACCCGCGGCTCCGCCTTCGCTTTCTTTCCAAAGACGCAGCGCTCCGTCCGGGGCAACGTGTCTTCACCACCGGTCGAGGTGGGATCTTTCAACCCAACATTCTTGTTGGCTCCATCATCTCGGTTGAGAAAGGTCCGCTCGATTCGGAAGCGCTCGTGAAACCCGCTGTCGATCTCAGCGATCTGGGCACCGTATTCGTCGTCCTTTCTGAAAACCACTGATTCTCCACCCGTTTGTTCCGCTACAACCTCAGCACAGTCTTCCTCCTGCTCGCCGCATTCCTGGTGCAGCAGTTCGTGCCTGCGTTCACCGGACTAAGCCACTCACGCATCCTCATCGTTCACCTTGTGTTCCTTTGCGCGGCTGTATCGGTATCCACGCCGACCATGCTGCTACTGGCTTTCATCGGCGGCTTCCTGTGGGACGCCCACTGCTCGCTGGCACCCATCACCGCAGATACAGATGTTTATACTCAGCAGGTAGAGTCGCTCCGCTTCGGATATTCCATCCTGCTCTTCGCGGGAATGGGTTTTCTCATGCAAGGGCTGAACCCGCTTTTCCGCCAAGGAAAATGGCATTTCTCCGCCCTTCTCACCGGGGTCGCGATTTTCCTCTATCTCACTGCTGAGTTCATCTTAATCTCCTTCATAAGAGGCGATTTCACCATCACCACCTCCATCATCCGCCTTCTTTCCTATACGTCGCTGCTGACGATGCTATTTTCCCCCCTCGTCTTCTGGCTGCTCTACAGAACCGCCGTCCTGTTCGACTACTTGCTCTATCCGGAGGCACACAAACCGAAACGCAGATAAGCCATGGAACCACGCTTCAGACTCCGCCTTTATCTACTCACAGCCCTCATCCTTGTGGGTTTCGGCACCCTCTTGTCTAGGCTCCATGAGTTCCAGATCGAGCGGCGCGACGAATTCCAAGCTCTCGTGCCGGGGAACCGCACGGTCACAGTCCGCGAGCCGGGCATCCGCGGCGAGATCACAGACCGCAACAGCATCCCCCTCGCGCGCAACCTTCGGAACTATGTCGTCTCCTTCAATCTTGAGGAAATCCAGCGAGCCTACAGCTTGCAGCATGATGAAACGCCGACCCTCGACCGCCTTACCACCCAGAACGGTCTGCCGAGGAAGCGCTCGGAAAAGGATATCGTCAAAATCGTCAACGAGTGGACGATCAAGCCTCTTCAGAAGCTGGGTCTTGCGAAGAACTATAACGCTGCGGCCCTGCGGACACATTTCATCACCCACAAGGGACTTGTCCCTTTCACCTACCGCGCGGATCTTAGCTATGAGGACTTCGCCCGCCTCGCGGAGCGCAATCTTGAGTTCCCAGGCGTCACTCTCGGCATCCGCCCCCAGCGCCAATATCCGTACGGCACCCTCGCATCCCATGTCCTCGGATACCTAAAGCAGTGGGAAAAAGGCGATATCTCCTCGGCGGACAAACGCGCCTTTGACCACTACATCGGAGACGAAAAGGGCATCGCCGGCATCGAAGCCACGATGGACGAGTATCTTCGGGGGCCCGAGGGTCGCAAAACAGTTCTCAAGGATGAGAAAGGCCGCACCATCGGCATGCTCGATTTCACCCGCCCGGGCATAGGCTCCCAGGTGGAACTCTCCATCGACGCAAGAATCCAATATCTTTTGGAAAATACCCTTCGCAGAGCCGGTCGCGCTGCTGGGGTAGTAATGGACGTCCGCACCGGCGAGGTCTTGGCGATGGCTTCCGTCCCCGACTATGATCCGAATGCTTTCATTCCTTCGATCTCTCGTGATAAATTCATCGCCTACAATTCGAACCCGCAACTCTCGCCCTTCTCGAACCGCGCAATCTCCTCGTTTGAGCCCGGCTCTACGATGAAAGTTCCCACAGCCATAGCCGGTTCCCTCCGGGGTCTCGCCGACAAATCATTTACGTGCACCGGCTACGTGCCTTACGGCAATCACAAGATCGGTTGCTGGATATGGAACAAGAACGGAGGGCGCCACGGCTCACTCCGGTTGCCAGAAGCTATCCAACAGTCCTGCAACCCGTATTTCAATAAAATGGCGAATGCCATCGGCTGGCAGGGCATGGTCGATGGACTTTCCCTCGTCGGATTCGGCCAGAAAACCGGAGTCGAACTCCCCAACGAAGATCCAGGTATCCTCCCCGGCTCCCGCGCATGGCGTTCGGCACGCCCGGGTGCTGTAATGACCCCTGCTCTCACCGCCATGGTGTCCATCGGGCAGGGCGATATGCTTGCCACTCCACTCCAGCTTGCTTCCATGGTTTCGAGCATCGCTAACGGCGGAAAATACTATGAGCCGCGTCTCGTTAAGAAAGTAACCTCCGAGGACGGCACTGTCGTTGTCCCAGATATTCCGAAACTAAAACTCGATCTCATCCAATCCGGCGTGAAAGAAAGCGACCTAAACCTGATACGCAAAGGCATGTGGAAAGCGGTGAACGAAGCCGGTGGCACCGCCGGAAAGGTCCGCATGGCAGATGTGGAGATCGCCGGGAAAACCGGAACATCCCAGACCACCGACAATGGAAAAAAATCGAACAACTCTTGGGTTATATCTTTTGCCCCTTTCGACGAACCGCGCTACGCAGTTGTGATCCTAGTGCAAGCAGGCGGATCCGGCGGCGGAGTCTGCGGACCTTTGGTTAACACGGTTTACCAAGGGATTTTCGCCCAAGAAAAAGGCATGCGCCTGCCCCTCAAGCCACAGACGGAATATGCAGGTCACTTGAAACGCATCGAGGCTATCGAGCCTTTTGAGGACGTCCTAGCATCCATTGAGGCATCAGAAATTCCTGAAGCCCCCGCCGATACCGTGGCATCCGCCGACGATGTCGGAGAGACTGGAGACGAGATCGCAGAGATCATCCCGACAGCCGATCCGATCAACACGACTCCACGGGACACCGTCCCGAAACCAACAATCACCCAGGAAACCGACCGCGAGGGACAAGTGATCCCCCGCGCCACCCCCATCAGGGAGTGAGCCTGTTTCATCAACCAACCATCTAATTTAACCAACCCCAAACGTGATCAAAAAAATCAAACGACTTCTAGGCATCGGCAACACCGATCCATCCCAAGGCACCACCATTATCGTAAACGTAGAAAAACTCGAACGCCGCGTCGCCCTCGTTGAGGACGGCGTGCTTGAGGAATACACCGTCGAGCGCGAAGGCGATCAGAACATCGTCGGAGGTATTTTCAAAGGCCGCGTCAAAAATATTGAGCAAGGTCTCAAAGCGATGTTCGTGGACATCGGCCTCGACAAGAACGCGTTCCTGCATTTCTGGGATGCCATCCCTGCCGCTCTCGATGGCGGCCTTGAGGAAATTGAACGTGAGGGCAAAAAGAAGGCTCAGTCGAAGATCACCTCGAAAGATATTCCCAGCATCTACCCGATCGGATCGGATATCGTGATCCAAGTTTCCAAAGGCCCCATTGGCACAAAGGGACCCCGCGTCACCACGAACATCTCCCTTGCCGGTCGCTACCTCGTCTTAATGCCGTTCACAGAACAGTTCGGCATTTCCCGCAAGATCGAGGATCCGAAAGAGCGCCAGCGCCTCCGCCGCATCGTTCAGAAACTATCCGTCCCGGAAGGCATGGGCATCATCATGCGCACCGTCGCCCAAGGCACACGCGCCCGTCACTTCGTCCGCGATCTCGCGATGCTCCTTGAGCAGTGGGACAACATCGACCAGCGCCGCGCGAACAATCCCGCCCCTTGCTGTATCTTCCAAGAGCCGGGTCTGATCGAGCGCACCGCGCGTGACTTCCTCACCGACGAGGTGGACCAGGTGCTCTGCGATGATGAGGAAACTGCCGAGCTCATCCGCGAGATTTCCGGAAAAATCTCCCGCCGCGCGAAACGCCGCATCCACCATCTCCCCACCGCAAACCAGCCGATCTTCGAGCGGGTCAATATCCAGAACCAGATCGACGAGGCCTTTTCCCGCCAAGTCTGG
>Ga0105045_10004188_pt1 | contig 12513 bp, 7 predicted proteins | sample MAT02_FD_78089 | JGI IMG/M metagenome (GOLD analysis project Ga0105045, IMG submission 78089) | Freshwater microbial communities from Lake Fryxell liftoff mats and glacier meltwater in Antarctica - MAT-02 (megahit assembly) | ecosystem: Environmental > Aquatic > Freshwater > Ice > Liftoff... | reverse complement strand
CTGACCCGAAATTTTGAAAGTCGCCACTGATCAGTGTCCGATTTGCACCATCGTCGAAGACGTTAATCCGCTCTAAATTGCCCACCGAGCTGCGATCTGCCTGGAGCGCAAAATTCCGCCAATTAAGTTGGGTCGTGGCATTGAGATCATACGTAGCGGTAATGGCCGCGAGATTCCAGTCGACCGAAAACCAATTGCGACTGCGCACCGACTGGCGCGGATCATCTGAAAACAACTTGTCGGTAAGCCCGCCGGGCTGCTGTGCTTCGTACACCATCTTGGTGAGATCGACATTGATATTTAGCTTCGGAGTGATCTGATAATCTACGCTGGCATAGGCGTTTTGATAATCGAAACCCGAATTGGGACGGTATCCGTCGCCCCGTTTGAATTGATAATAGGCGTAATAGTTAAGCTTGTCCTTGGCGATGGTGCCCCCAATGCTGTTAAAGGTATTAAAGAAGCCCCAGGAGCCGGCGCTCTGACGCGTTACGAAGGAAAATTTCCGGTCGCGTGGCCCTTCCTTAAATCGGAAATTCAACATTCCACCAAACTGTGTCCCGTACTGCAGGGAAGCGGCACCGCGAAGAATTTCTATCTGTTGAAGGGCTTCCGCAGGCGGGGTGTAATAACTTTCGGGATAACCCAAGGCATCGGCGCTGATGTCGTACCCATTTTGGTGGGTGTTGAAATTGGAAGTTCGGTTCGGATTCAAACCCCTGCCACCTATTCCCAACTGCAAGCCGGCTTGGTCGCTTTCCCAAATATTGAGTCCCACAATTTTTGCGTAAAGCTGTCGGGCATTGTTAGTCGCCGCGTTCAAATCAAGATCGTCAGGTACGATTACTTCGTTCTTTTTCCCAGCGTAAATTCCAAAATTTTCTACCGATCGCATACGGGTAATTCCGAGCGTCTCTTCCTTTTCGTCGGTGAGGGTATAGCCGGGTAGTTCTATCGTCGCCGGGCGCATGGTAAAGTCGATATTCGCAAATGGGCTGTTTATTTCCAGCTCCTGACTCAAAGTCGCCATTCCACTTGCGGCTGCGTTGAGCCGGTAATTTCCGTAGGGGATATTGCTGATCTCATAACGACCTTCGCCATCGGTTGTCGCGCTGAAAGCTGCCGAGTCGAGCACCACTTGCGCAAAGGGAATGGCTTGATTGGCTTGGTCGGTGATTTTGCCATAAAGGCGCGCCGACTGGGCGTTTACAAAAGCGGAGTAAAGCAGGAGAAGAGTCAAAACGGCACCTTTTGCATAAAAAGGAGCAGTGCGGGGAATAGTCTTGGAAATCTTTATGAAAATGATGCTTTTCATGGAGCGGGAAGGATCCAATCTTTCGGTTGCCATCCATCGCGGAGCTGGGTAAGATCGCGGTTGGGGTCAATGAGCAATTGGCTCGATGCCGCATTGAGCGTAACATACACTTCGGCTCTGACCCCAGGATTTGTAAGTCCTTCGGCTTGATAATGCTCGGCCAGGAAATGGGCAAACTGCAAAATCAAATCGGGCTGCATGGCCATTTGTTTTTCCTGATGGGGATTGAGAAATTCACTGTTTACAACAACTCCTTCGCGGCCGGTTTCCCCGTCCTTCACGTAAAATGTTGCCGTACCGGCTTTTTCCATCAGCATCACCCGCCACGAAAAACGGTAGCCTTCTTCGGTCCAAAACACATTGCCGGGGTAGCATAAATACCGCCAGGGAAAAATTAATTGAAAAGCGAAAAATAACCCCGCCGCTATCAGCGCAGGTCGGGCGATGGGCCGGAAGGGGTTTCCGACATTCGCGATGGATACTATTTTTAGTTTAAAAATTCGGCGCAGTAGGGTCAAAATGCGCAGGTGCCACCTTTCGGAAAAGAAGAGCAGGGTGGCAGCGATCATTACCAAGGGAAAAACGCCAATCTGGAAGAGAATTCCTGTAAGGACGTGGAAAATAATGACCAAAAGATAAGCCAATGGACGAGTGCGCGACCATAACAGCCAAATTACAATCGTGCAATCGTAAACCATTCCCACCCAACTGAAAATATAGGGCATCGGCTTCCAGGTGAACAGGGGCCCGATAATCGGAATCGCATCGGCCGCAGGGAGCCAAATTTTTAGCGGAAGCGCTTCGAAAAGCCACGTGTAATTGATTTTTGCTAAGCCTGCGTAGGTGTAAACGATGGCGAGCATGAATTGAAAGATGAATATCCAGAACGTGGGGATTGCAGTGGTTGCTATTTCGGGCTTTCGCCAGGCATCAACCGAGAAATGGCGATGGGCAGGAGCGAAAAGTAGCATGAAAAGCATAATGCTCACGAAGTAGTAATGGTTGAGGTAATACACGATGTCGATGAGCTCGGTATAGGTAAACGCAAGCAAGAGCAGGGCAATTGATATGCGGTAATAATAGCCGATCATGACTCCAAGTGCGGCGACAATCATAAGCCCGTGAATGGCATAAAGCAATGTAGGAGGCGCCGCGCTAATCCATTCAAAACCGAAATATTTGAAATGAAATATCGGTTCAATATAATGATCGTCCACCCAGCCCAGCCAAATAAAGCGAAGGGTACTTATACAAAGCAAAAAACCAATGGCGATCCTAAGAACCACCATCGGTGCAATGTGTACGGGTTTGTTGAGCTCATTTATTTTCAAGGGCACAGCCGGTTATCCGATGAAGGGGCGAAATTGAGAAAAGTTAATCTCCATCGCCGCTGCTGAAGGTGATCGCCAAGCCGAGAAGCGAGGACATATCGCTTTTGAAAAAGCGCGTTTGTCGTTGCAATTCGGTGTGTACCGCTGTTGGCAATTCGGGCTGCGTGGCCACCTGTTGCGAGAGGCTGGGCGTTGTGGGAAGGGCGGATAGCGTATTGTTTACTACTTCCAATTGCGCCTTGGTGGCTTCGATCAATGCCGGCCCACCTACCACAGTTTGTAAATAATCTTCAAATCCCAAACCATCGACACCTTTCTTATTTCTCCCAAACCAAATATCTTCTATCGCCGCCATATGCAAAGCGAGCATGCCCTTTGATTGGCCGCTGTAATAGGCTTCTACCAGATGGGGAGCAGCTTCCGTTTGCCCGGGTCTCAGGCCAAGTGGAAGGCCTACTTTAAAGTTTTTAAGCCCTTCGAAACTTCGCACGAATTCATTGTAAAATTTAGAAGTACTGCTTCCCACGTCCGTGCCGTTGTTGTTCACAAAGGAGTCGCGATATCCGGCTTGCCATTCCGTAAGAACAGCTTGCACGCGGGTGTGAACATTATTTGCGGCATCGACCAACAATTGACCCGCAACCGGATTGTTGAATTTTGCCAACGCAGATGTTTCATTTTCTGCTGGAGCGAAAAGCAAGTATTCCACCGCTAATAAACCACGTGCATCCCTATTAAAGTCATTCAGATTATAAACTCCTGTGCTTAGGGCAATGTCGATTTTGCTTTCACTCACGGGAAAAGTTCCAATTTCCTCATTAAGTCCTTTTTGCAATCCCGATTCAGCAGCTGGCCCGAAGTTGTAGGCGTTGGCATATTGCCAGGAACCGTAAGCTTCAACCCAGGTAACTTGAGCAATACTTAGACTTTCGGCGGATGGAGCAGCTTGAAAGGCTTCGCATGAAACCAAAAGTGCTTCGGTCTTACCCTGTAAATCGGCGTAAGCTGGAATTATAAGTTCATCGGCAAAATTAGCCAACATGGCTTTTCGGTCGAAAGGGCCCGTTTCTCCAGCGTCGTCGTTTTCGGTACAGGAGTGGAGCACTGCAATTCCCAAAAAGGCAAGTACGAAGTGTAAAGGAAGGCGGGATTTCATATATGGCTTATTCAAAGGGTTTTGGACTAAAAGCAACGCGACGAGCGACTATCTATTTTGAACGGTCACCCAGTTTTGGCGGAAATCTTCGACTTCCTGATCTGTAAAACCGTAAATGTCCTGAAGCATAGTGATCACTTGCTGCAATTTAGGCAGTTCCACCAAGGGGTTTGTGGCAAATGCATAAACGGTGGGTGTCCCAGCTGCAGGTGCATTAAGCAAGGTAAGCACTTCGTCGATTTCGGCATCGGTGAAGAGCTTGTAATTCGCAGGGATCGTTTTCCATCCATGGGCAAATCCAATGGCTTCACCGATAGCGTGGAGTGCACCAGCTTTTTGAGCATCGGTAGGGCTCAATTCGCTTAGGGTAGAAGTGGCGCCATGGCAATAGTTAATAATGGTCGCCGCATTTATCTTCTCCCAATTTAGTTTGATGGCGTCAATGGCTTGTTGCTTTTCAGCGTCGTATTCCGACCCGGCTTTCACCGCTGCCTGAAGTTTGATAAATTCATTTTTCATTTGGCTGTACAATCCATTTCCATCGTTTTTGTCGCGTCGAGCTCCGTAGTTGGCCATAAAGCGGTCGGGGGTGGGCGTGCTAGCAGCATTGTTGGTATTTGGAAATGCGGGGCTTGCGCCAAATACAGTGATTATTTGATCGACAGTAGCATCCGATACATTTCCAGAAAGTAGGTCAGTAGCGTGCTTGTAGAGCACTGCTCCGAATTGGCCTTTTTCGATGAGTTGCTCGTATTCTAATCCGTTTTCATCAAAGAGATAAGGACCGTAGACTCCACCTTGGCCTGTTAAATCGCCGGGAGTAAAGGTGCCGCCGCTCGCAGCAACTAGTTGAGCCATGAAGCCATTTGGGCCTTCCATTTCGCCTACATAATAAGTGGTTGACACGGCACGAACAGACGGATTTCCGTCGTTATAGGGAGTTTCAAGTTGGGCTATAGAAACGGTAGTTCCGGCATTTCGACCTTGCTTGGCGGCAGTAACTTGTGCATTCAAATTAGTGGCTACAGCGCTCTGAGTTGCGGTGTTTGCATCGTAATTCGTTCCGTTATACGCTGCCGGAATCGGTAGCGGGTCCCGGGTAGAATCATCATCATCGTTACAAGATGCCAAGGTTACCGAAAGCGCGGCTACAAAAAGGAATTTCTTAAACATTGTTTTATCGTCTGTAAATCTTCAGGGCAAAAGTAGGGGGGTAGTGAAGGGGTGACAATACCCGAAATCAGGTAATTTATAATCAGTCTAAATTAAAAGAGCAAGCTCAATCGTTTAAGTCGGCTCGCAAAAATCTAAAGTAAAAGTTACTTCGTTAAACCATTCTTTCATATTTCTAGGTTACCGATACGTAAACTAAACATTACCAAAATTGGTTAAAACTTAAACTCCTCTTAACTTTCTCAATTTGGGTCGAGCATACTTTTGCGTCATACAAAACCGTAATCTTATGCTTAGAAACTTACTTTTTACTTCTCTTTTCACTTGCCTATCTATTGGGCTATCCGCTCAGCAAGTTTATTTCGAACGATTTATTCAAGGTATTGGTGGCACCGTCACTGATACCTTAGATAATGGCACCATAATCACACTCGAACTCTCTACCGATGATGCGGAGCAGGAAAATGACGAGGTAGATAGCTACTTCGACGATGATCTTGATGCAGGTTGGGAAGGCGCACCAGAAGATCAGAATTTACTGACCTTGGGATTGCGTTTCACAGGAATCGATGTTCCGCAAGGCGCAATTATCGATTCGGCATTTGTGGTACTCCATGCCCATGAAGGAAAATCGGCCGAAGATGTGGCTATTCTAAATATTGTAGCTGAAGCGACCGACAATGCCATCACTTTTGATGAAGCTAATTTCAACGCGGACTTTCTTCTAACGGATCGCACTTCCACAAGCGCTTCTGTAGAATGGACCATAGCCGAAGATTGGATTATCTGGCAGCCGTACAAAACGGCTGATATTAAAGCGGTAGTTCAGGAAATAGTAAACCGTCCAGGATGGGTATCAGGCAATGCGATGGCTGTCATTTTTCTTCCGACAGATGAGCAGGGCCCAACCATCGTTGAGAATGCTCGGGAGTTTACTTCTTTCGAGAATATTGCAGACCCTGATGATGTGGATCCAGAAGGAAATGCCGGCGATGGCACCAACCACCCAGAACGCAGACCTTATCTCCAAGTTTATTATCAAGGAACAATCGGGATCGCCGAGCTCCAATCCGATCTTTTCAAACTTTATCCAAACCCTGCGGTTAACAATGCCGTGAAAGTGGAATTGGCAAGCAATTCGCCCGCTACTGCCCAGTTGGTAAGTATTACCGGTGAAACGGTTCGAAATTTTGACTTAACCCAAGCGTCCAATTTATTGGATTTGAATGGACTTACCACGGGTGTATACCTCTTAAAAATTTATCAAGATGGGGCTCTTGGAGTGAAGCGTGTCGTAATTCGATAATTGTATATCCAAATAAAGAGTTGGGAGCAGAGTCGACAGATTCTGCTCCTTTTTCCATTTTAACATTGCGCTTCTCGAATGAATTCATACCGAAAGACCACTTCCATTTTGAGCCAATTATCGTTGATAGTTCGTATTCGTTTCTGCTCCTTTATTTGCATCTTTTGGTTTTCCCTTTCGGCAAATGCGGCGATAGTCGAAGGTGTCATTTCCGATGCCAAGACTGGAGAAACGCTCCCTGGAGCAACTATTAGGATAAAAGATACTACCACGGGTGTTATTGCCGATTTTGAAGGAAAATATAAGATTAGAATTGAAGCCAATGGGATTTACATCTTGGTCGCCAGTTTTGTAGGTTATTCCGATGAAGAATTTAGAATAGAAATAGTGGCAAACTTGCCCTACAAGCATGATTTTCTTCTTTTACCGGCTAATACGGCCCTTGGAGAAGTAGTGATCAGCGAACGCGCTACGGGTCAAGTAAAAACCATGAATCGGCAGCGTGAAGCCGATAATATTATGAATGTCGTTTCGGAAGAGCAAATAAAGTCTTTTCCAGATCTGAATGCAGCCGACGCGCTTTCGCGCGTCCCGGGTGTAACCCTCACCCGCGACCAAGGGGAAGGGAAATTCGTTCAGCTTAGAGGCACTCCTCCCGAACTTACTAATTTCAATATCAACGGTATCCAGCTCCCTTCGCCAGAGAGTTCCATCCGTACGGTGGGTATGGACGTAATCAATGCCAGTCAAATAGCGACCATCGAAGTTTCGAAAGTGCTTACACCCGACATGAACGGTGATGCCATCGGTGGCACTGTGAATATTATCACAAAGCGAGCTGAAAGCACTGAACCCATATTCAATGTAGTAGCAGCCGGTGGATACAATAATCTGAGAAATACACCCAATAGTGAGCTTCAATTTACTTTTGCCCAGCGCAAAGGGCGTATTGGGTTCTTGATAAATGCCAATTATATACGCTCACGACAAGGAGCGGATAACTTAGAGTTCGATTACGAAAAGGGCGCTTTTTTTGGTGGTTCCGGTTCCGATAACTTTAATATTCATTACACCGAGGTGCAGTTGCGGCATTATGATGTTACCCGGGAACGGGTAGGTTTATCGTCCACGTTCGACTTTTATATCAACGAGCATCACCGCTTATTTTTGAGCGGTATTTACAATCGATTTACCGATAATGAAACGCGTCGCCGCAAAGTTTATACCCTCGACGATCCAACCAGCGAACGCAATTATCTCTTCGGCGGGATAGAACACGACGTCCGCGATCGTGAAAAAACCCAAGCTATATCGAGTATTTCCTTAGGAGGAGAGCATTTTTTTAAACTTGGAAAACTTACCTACGAGATTGCCCGCTCACTCGCATCGGAGATTCAGCCCAACTACATGGAAGCGGCCTTTGAAAACCCTGGACAAGCCATAAATATTCGCTTTGATGTGAGCGATCCTGATTATCCAATGGCAACATTTCCAAGTGCTTCAAATGCCGCGGGAGCTACCGACTATGCTAATTACGACCTATCTAAGTTGATTTTTGAGGATCAAACTGCAAGCGATGAAAATTTAGTCAGTCGATTAGATTTTGAAATCCCTTATGGAAAGAAAGATGCTGGGAATATTATAAAAGTCGGCACCTTGTTGCGTTTTAAGGATAAATCGCGCGAAATTCAAGCACAATCCTATGGCGCCTACCGAGTGCAGTCCAATCTCTACCCAATACGCGGCGATACGCTCAGTGTAGCCGCAGTATCGGGTGATTTTTATGACGGCGATTTTCTTGATCGAGGCTATGTGCTAGAAGCAATGCCCGATCCGCAGCTCGTGCGCGATTGGTATGAAAGATGGCCTACGCTATTTATATTTGGCGATGCGGGTATTACCGAAAGCCGAGAACGATCTAACGCTCAAGATTACACGGCCACCGAAGATGTACAGGCCTACTACGCCATGGTGCGACATAATTTCAATGATCTAATGGTGCTCGGTGGGGTGCGTTATGAGCGAACCGATATTGGTTACCAAGGCAACCAAATTTTTAAAATTCCTTCTGGTTTTTTTCAACGCCAAGACACGATTATCGACAATCGAACCATCGAATTTTGGCTTCCCAATCTTCAATTTCGCTACAGCCTAACCCCCGATCTTAATATCAGAGCGGCAATAACATATTCCTATGCACGTCCCAATTTTAGGGATGTAATTCCGTATCGAGTGCAAAATGAGCGCACCGAGGTTCGGCTTGGCAATCCCGATTTGCAATACCCGGCTTCTACTAATTATGATTTTCTCGTCGAGAAATATTGGGGCGGTCGGAATATTATTTCTGGTGGCATTTTTTACAAAGACATTGATAATTTTATTTTTAATTACCGGGTATTTGGCTACGAAGGCGACCCAACAGAAGCTAATTTAAATAAGCTAGAGCTAGAGCTCCCGCTTAACGGTAGAAGTGCATTTGTAAGTGGCGCCGAGTTTCAACTTCAAACTTTTTTCAACGGCCTGCCGGGAAATTGGAAGAATTTTGGGGTGCTGACAAATTACACCTACACCTACTCGGAAGGCGAACTAAATAAGCGTTTTCCGTCGAACGATAATGTCAATATTATTCGGCTTGGGGATAATTATAGTGATTTGTTTGATACCGAAGAAACAGAGACCATTTCCTTACCTGGACAAGCCCCGAACACGCTTAATTTGGCCTTGTTTTATGATTCACCAAAATTGTATTTAAAGATTTCGGCTAATTACAACGATGCATTTCTGAGTACGCTTGGTGCCGACTCTGATTTGGATGAGTACTACGCTGAGCAATGGCGCATTGACTTCAACGGTTATTATCAATTTAACCCCTTAATCCAAGTATTTGGCGATGTACGCAATATTACAAATGCTCCCCTTCGGTATTACCTTGGCCCACCCGAGAATAGACGTATTCTTCAAACCGAATTTTACTCCTTCTGGGCGCGGCTGGGAATCCGACTTCAATTTTAAACACAACTAAATCCCTTTGTTTTGAACCTATTACGTTTTAATTCCCGATCTTTTCTGAGACTTATTTCTCTATATTCTTTGGCTTTTGCAGTGCTGGCTTTCTCACTTATTTCATGTCAGCCAAACGCTTCTAATTCGGGAATGTGGCAAGTAACTGCAGTGGCCGAAACAGAACCTGTATCGGCAAATCCCGACGACGATGCTGCAGACGATCCAGCAATTTGGTACAACGAAACTAATCCCGAAGCCAGCTTGATATTGGGTAGCGACAAAAAGAAAGGCTTGGATGTTTTTTCGCTCGATGGTAAGCGCCTTAAAACGTTTGAAGTAGGCCGAATTAATAATGTTGATCTCCGTCAAGGATTGCCTTGGGATAGCCTGACCATCGACATTGTGGGTGGGAGTAATCGTTCTACAAACGGAATGACTTTTTGGAGCGTTTCAGGCGATACAAGTTTTTTGCGACCCCTTGGCAATTTCCCCACATCGATGCCCGATGTGTACGGATTTTGTATGTACAAGAGTCCTAAAAATGGGATGGCTTACGCGTTCGTGAATAGCAAAACGGGTAAAGTTGAACAATGGAGATTACGCATGGATGGCGACTCTTTGAAAATTGATTTAGTCCGCAGCCTTCAGCTTGTTGGGCAAGTAGAAGGCATGGTTGCCGACGATAGTCTCAGCACGCTTTTCGTGGGCGTGGAAGATGAAGGCGTTTATGTATTCGACGCAGAAGAAAATGGAAGCACGGAAGGAAAATTCTTGGAAGATAGCGGTATGAACAACCCACAGATCAAGGCAGATATAGAAGGCTTAGCTATTTATTACGCAGCAGGTGAGCAAGGTTATCTTATTGTATCAAGTCAAGGCAATTATTCATACGCCATTTTCGAGCGATCTGGAAACTATAGGTACTTGGGAAGCTTCGAAATCAAAGATGGAAGCATAGATGGAGTGGAAGAGACAGATGGTTTGGAAGTAAGTCATCATTCTTTCGGCGCGATGTATCCAAGTGGCGTTTTCATTTGCCAGGATGGCTATAATTACGAAGGAGAAACCAAGGTGGCTCAGAATTTTAAGATGGTGAAATGGGAAGATATTGAGCAGGGACTAAAGCAAGGTGTTTTATCGAAGTAAGCGTTGAAAATCTTAATCGTTAGCCATACATGTGTGCTAACCAGAGTACTACAAGATGATCCTGAGTTACAGCAATTTCCGAAATGGCGGATCATAGGAACAAACCAACAAGTCCTAGATAAGAGGGGTTTAATTTACTCATAGCCTTGACTATTTTTGATTCAATTTTTAGGAAGTATTCCTTGGCATAACCGGTCCCCAGAATTGGCAATACTGGGGCCGGATTTCAATTCACTCCACTACCAATTTCTGCACTCCCCTTCCTTTTTCAGTGATCACTTCCACCAAGTAAATCCCTGCTGCTAGGCCGTTTAGGTTAAGCTCAACTCTTTCGGAAAAAGGTTGAAGTCGCCGGATCATCAGCCCGACGTTGTTTCGGAGAATGAACTCTTGAATGATGTCGGGTGATTGAATCGTGGTGGATTCGGATGAAGGGTTGGGGAATAGTTCGAAAGTGGCATTTTCGTTTCGAGTTGACACTGATAATGGCTCACCTGAATACATGGTTACAGCTATTGGAAAATGATAACCATCCCCGAAGCTGAAAAAGGCAAGCAAACATTCGTCCGTAACAAGCATATTAAATGGGTCTTGATCGGGCAAGTGGAGAAACTGATTACTCATCGCAGCAGAACTGATCGTGTAACCAAAGGCATCCAGTAAAATTGCCGAATTAAATAGGCTCGAATCGTACGAAATTACAATGGGCAGCTCGTAATTATTACAATACAGTTCGAATCCGATATATGGACTAAAAGGAAAAACTACTTTCTTGTATCCTACAGCCGGGCCTGAATTAAATATCCAGCAGTTCATTGCACCATTTTCAAGATCAACGAGAATTTCGCCTAATTCTGGGTCTGGACTATTAGTGGCCTGCATATCCATTACATACCATACGGTATCCTTAGCACCAATTGCATCTTCGAATGCGAAGTAGAATTCAAAAGGATCTTGAGCTACGGCAATGTCCGAAATGGCGGATAACAGCGAAAAACTAACAAGGCTAAAATAAGAAGGAATTAATTTCTTCATAACGTTAACTATTTTTTGATTTAATTCTTGAAGAAATACTTCATGGCGAAATTACCATCTTCCATAAAACCAACTGCGATATAGAGCCCTGTGCTCAACTCAGTGAGATTGAGCTCGATAATAGACGTTGATAAACTCACACTCCTATTTAAGAGGATTCTTCCTTTAAGTCATAAAGCACCACATTTCGTAATTCGTTCAGACTTCCATCTTCCAGACTCAAGATTGAAATCGAAATGAGATCATTCGCAGGATTCGGATAAATAGACATGCTGAATCGTTCGACTGCTTCAACAATTTCCGTATTGTTGCCACCACTGGCGCCAAAAAGGAATTTCTTAAATTGTTTTATCGTTTTAAATCTTCAGGGCAAAAGTAGGGGGGTAGTGAAGGGGTGACAATACCCGAAATCAAGTAATTTATAATCAGTCTAAATTAAGCGAGTGCGGAAAAGCGCGGCTTTCACACAAAGCTGGCAAAGGTAAAGCGCAAAGGGCGCAAAGAGATCAGCGCTATTTGATGACTCTTCTGCTAAACGCAACATCGAATCTGATGGGAGCGACTAACGAATCTGCAAATGATCTGAACGATTCGAGTTGGCTCTTAACTCCTCCAGAAGTTGGTAAAATTTGGTGGGCAATTTTCGGCGGTCGAAGATGTGGACGCGTTTTCGTCTATCACAATGGAGTCCAATCTTACTATGCCGGGCGGAGATTTCGTGGCGTATTGAAACTCTGAAAATCTCAACTCTCTTTCACCACTTCTCCCTTTAAAATCACGCCATCAATCGCCGATTCCCCAAAAGAGTAGGGGAGAAAAGCCAAACTCTCGCAAGGCTTTGTGATGAGGACATTCGCAACTTTTCCCGGAGTGATGCTACCGTGGCTCTCGGAAAGCCCCATCGCGGCGGCGCCGTTAAGCGTGGCTGCATTGATCGCCTCTTCGGGGAGCATATTCATTTTGATACAGGCCAGTGATAAAGCCAAATTCATATTACTGGAAGGAGCCGATCCGGGATTGAAATCGCTGGCAACCGCCAGAGCGGCAT
>Ga0105045_10004187_pt1 | contig 12515 bp, 12 predicted proteins | sample MAT02_FD_78089 | JGI IMG/M metagenome (GOLD analysis project Ga0105045, IMG submission 78089) | Freshwater microbial communities from Lake Fryxell liftoff mats and glacier meltwater in Antarctica - MAT-02 (megahit assembly) | ecosystem: Environmental > Aquatic > Freshwater > Ice > Liftoff... | reverse complement strand
TCGCGAAGTCATAAGGAAGGTCATCGGCAGCTTCCTATTTGAACCGGGATCTGGCGTCATCGAAGGCGCCTGAAATGTTGTGCCAGGCCTTGTCGAAGCCGGCCTTCATGTCGTCCCATGCCGCGTCACTTGCTTGCCGCACCTCTTTCAGCTTCGCATCACCGTCATCACGCTGCGCACGCATTTCGTCGAGTTGCTTTTGATACCTGATCTTCGCATCGGCCTCGGCCTCGTGGACCTGTGCCTTCACCTTATCGATCTCGGCGTTCCACTGGTCGATTCTGGCCTTGGCCTTTTCGATATACTGTTCGCGTGCAGACATTCATGATCCCCTTCTGATTTTGACCGGAATAACCCCGGTGGCCGAAGAGTAGCCTACATCTGCGCTTGCCGGACTGATTTGTGTCAATGACGGCTCACCGCTCAATGGTCCATGCTGTGGTTTTGAATGATGGAAATTGAACAGATGTCCGAGACGCAAAAACTCACGCTAGCAGTCGTCGATCTAGCCGGGAAGAACGACGAATTCCGCAAGGTTCTCTGGACCGGCGACAAGACACAGCTGGTGCTGATGGCGATCCCCGAGGGGGGCGAGATCGGCGGCGAGGTCCATGAGGGGCACGACCAGCTGCTGTATTTCGTTGCAGGAACCGGGGTGGCCAAGATCGGTGATGTGGAAACGACGGTCGCCGATGGCGATGTCAGCATCGTGCCCTCGGGCGTCTTTCACAACTTCCGCAACACCGGGTCGGGCATGTTGAAGCTGTTCACCACCTACAGCCCGCCTGAACACGCGCCGGGCACCGAACAGGCCACCAAGCGCGACGCGGACGAATGAGCGAAAAGTCGATACCGTCATCGTCGGAGTTGGCACCGCTGGTCTTTCCCCCTTGCGCGAGGTGCGTCGCTATACCGACGATTTCTTGCTGGTCAATGACGGCCACTGGGGCACCACCTGTGCCGCCGACGGGTGCATGCCGTCGAAGGCGCTGATTGAGGCGGCGAATGTCTTTCACCGGCGCCATGACTTCGACGAGTTCGGCATCCGGGGTGCAGAGGGGTTGCGTGCCGACATTCCCGTCGTGCTGGCCAGGGTCCGCAAGATGCGCGACAGTTTTCGTGAAGGGGCCGGAGGCGGTGGAACATATGGGCGACAGATCGCTCGGCTCTCCAGGTCCATATCGGGCGCTGCCCCGTTCGCATCGGAGACGATCCCCCGGATCGTTTCTGTTCGAGGCTCACCCCCCGGCCTTGGTTCCACCCTGGCAGGACCTGTATGCGGGGGGCAGAGGCGCGGTAAGTCTCTAGCGTTAAATATTTTGTCTGGGTTCGCACCTTTGGGTGCGCGGTTCGCGGGTACGCACCTCACCCTGCCACTGTTGTTTCTTACTCCCTGCCCGCCCAAACTGGCCCAACCGTCATCACCGGGCGTGATCCATTTCAGGAGACTGCCGCTTGGAGGGGGATAAATAGGGGGATTGGTCGAAGGAAAATTCCCGCAACCCATTGAGATTTAAGGGATTTTTTCAGTATATTGGTGCCCATAGACGGAATTGAACCACCGACATGCGGATTTTCAATTGTAGGTGTTAGTTGGCTTTTTCAATTGGTTGTGCTGGTTTTGTCTCTTTTGTGTCTCTTAAGGGTAAAACCTTGGAGGGATGCTGCGCGAACGAAGGGCATCGCTAACGAGACGGTAAAGGCTTTTGCACGTCGCTTCGACTTCTCCCATAAGAGGCTGTGTCTTTGCGCCGGTTCTCAGGTATCGGGTCTCGATCATGGCTCCAGCGTCCGGCATGAACTCTAGCACTGCCATGTCTTGCTCGGTTGGAGTCAGTCCACGCCTGATGGCTTCCTGAGAAAGTGCCTGGATGTCATGGCCGTATGGCCGATTTCGTAGCTCTTGCTCGCTCAATCCGGCTGCCAGAAGGAACGCCTTCAAGAACAGCTCGATGGCGTGCCAGTGAAGAAACTCCACTGGGCCGTGGGGGTGCGTGCTCTTTTGAGGCGTGTTCGTTCTCAGTAGTTTCTGTCCAGCCTCGAAGAACGAGTGGCCGTAGTTGAACATGCCGCAGGCTGAGTTTGGGATGAGTTCCAATTTTCTACTCTTCGTCGTCGTCATCAATTTCGTCGTCGTCACTACAGCAGTTTTACTATCCGGATAGTATAGGTTCTGATTCACTAACTTGATACTCATATAAGAGTAACACTTTTCAAAGCGGGGGTCGGCGGTTGGACCAAATACACAAGCTGGACATTTTATTCTTTGTCTCATGATAAATCTGTTTAGCAAACCAAAACCCTAGCCGCCCTGCGAGTGGCCAGGGTCTTGGTCGCAAGGCTATTAAGTACCGTAAGTTACATCTACAGGGTACCACGGCCAGCAGTTCTGTCGAGTTACGGGTGGGGACATCTCATTGTCTCTTCCTTGTCTCTTTTCTGAAACTCACTGGCACCAAATGTCTCAGCAGAATCAAAGCCTAAGCTGTTGATGTACATCACTTCTGACAGACGACACGCGGATTAACGATCAGCATGTCCAGAAAAGCGTATGTCGTTGATTTTGTTTATTTAAGTGGTGCCCAGAGACGGAATTGAACCGCCGACACGCGGATTTTCAATCCGCTGCTCTACCAACTGAGCTATCTGGGCACACTTTGGTGGCCGCGTGATACCCAAGGGCGGGAGGGCTGTCCAGAGGGAAAACGCCCCTAGTGCAGTCCTGAGCCCGGCGGGGTCTCGGGGTCGTCTTCTGCCGCATCCTCGGCCTCGTCACCCTTGGCGGGGATGCGGTAGCTTTCGGTCAACCAGCGGCCAAGGTCCACATCCGCGCAGCGGCGGGAACAGAACGGGCGGTAGGCCAGGTCTACCGCCTTGCCGCAGATCGGGCAGCTCATGCCAGCACCCCGGACAAGGGCAAGCGGTCGCGCTTGCGGGTCAATTCATAAAGGCCAAGCGTGGTCCATCCAGCCAGATTGGTTTCGCCCTCGGCCTTGAATGCTGCTTTCACGACTTGGTCAAGGATATGCCTTTCGCGCTTTGGCATCGGGGCGAAGTCCACCACGACCTGTCCGCCAAGCCCGCGCAGCCGAAGCTGGCGCGGCAGGTCACGGGCGGCGGCGATATTGGCCTTGAGGCTTGCGGCGGGCGAGGTGTCGGGGCCGGTGTTCACATCAACTGCCACCAAAGCGCGGGTCGGCTCCAACATCATGTGCCCACCCCCGTCCAGGGCAACACGAAGCGCCAGCAACGCGTCGATCGCTTCGGTAACACCGTGCCGCTCAAAGCTGCCGGGGTCAGTGTCGGCCTCATCCACCGCCGGGTCGAGCCATTCGCGGAAGGCAAGCTCATGCGCGCCAGCCCCTTCGACCAGGAGTTCCGGCCCGCCGGTGGTATCCGCCAGCACCGCTTCGGCGAGGCCCCGCATCGCGGCGATGTCTTCAGAAATTGCGTCATCCCCTGATTCAGCGCAGCCGGACCGCAGGATCAGCCCCAGCGCCGGGTCCGCCCCTGCCATCCCCGCTTCGGCCAGCGCGGCCAAGCCGGTCCGCAGGTTTTCATCCTTGATCCGACGCGAGATGTTCAGACCAGGCGCCTCCGGCGTGAGGATCGCAAAGCGCGACTTGAACAGCAGACGCGTGGTGACCGGCAGGGCCTTGCCGGGTTCTGCCGGACCCGAGACCTGCACCAAAAGCCGCTGCCCAGGGGCCACGCCGGAAATCTGGCGCAGAAAGCCCGACCCGTGCGGCAGTTTCACGAAGATCCCGCCCTGCCCCTTGACCGGCCGATCCGCGACCGACCGATAGATCGCACCCGGCAGGGGCGTGTCGTCCCCGGGATCGACGGCCAGTTCCTCCAGCCGCCCGTCAACCATCAGCGCGGCCGCCTGCCGCCCGCCAATTTCGTCAAGCACCAATACTCGGCCGATCATGCTTGCCTCCACACCGGATAGCCCACCGCGGTCAGCAGCGCTGCCGTCTCGGCCACGGGTAGCCCCATGATGCCGGTGAAGCTGCCGGAAATCCACGGGATGAACGCCCCGGCCAGCCCCTGGATGCCGTAAGCCCCGGCCTTGCCCTGCCATTCGCCGCTGGCGAGGTATGCATTCAACTCTGCGTCTGACAGGCGCTTCATCCTGACCACGCTTTCGCTGGTCCGGGTCAGGATCCTGTCGCCCCGCCGCACTGCCAGCGCGGTGATCACCTGATGCCGCCGTCCGCCAAGCGCGGTCAGAAAAGCCGCCGCCTCGCCTGCATTGGCAGGCTTCCCAAGGATGCGGCGGCCCAGCGCTACGGTGGTATCGGCGCATAACACCACGTCGTCCGGCCCCGCCATTACGGCCAGAACCTTTTCGCGCGCCACCCTGTCCGCATAGGGCCTCGGAAACTCGCCCTTCTTCGGGTCCTCGTCAATGTCAGGGGGCAGGATCGCATCGGGCGTGATCCCAAGCTGCGCCAGCAATTCCTTGCGGCGCGGGCTGGCAGAGCCGAGAATCAGCTTCACTTGAAGCGATAGTTGATGCGGCCCTTTGACAAGTCATACGGGGTCATCTCGACCTGCACCTTGTCGCCGGCCAGAACCCGGATGCGGTTCTTGCGCATCTTGCCTGCCATAACTGCAATCAATTCATGGCCGTTCTCGAGTTCGACCTTAAATGTCGCATTAGGCAGGAGTTCCTTGACGACACCGGGGAATTCGAGAATGTCTTCCTTGGCCATGGTCTCTCCATTGCGGGTGGGCCCGCGGGTGGTCCGCAGGCTTCCGGTGGCGCGTATGCCCCCGCCAGCGCCGTTTTTCAAGCGGATTCGTCGCGGCCCGGGCTGCGCGCGGGGGCTGGGCCAGCCCTGACCCACCCTCCCCCTTCTGCTCCGATAGGTTGCCGGAGCCGTCTGAACCACCGTGTCGGGGTTCGTCGGAGGCTATCAGGTGGCGCTTGTATTCAACATCCTTGCGGGCAACGCCCAGCGATGCGAACCAAAGGCCATCGCTGCTGACAGTGTCGCGCAACATGGCATGGGCAACCATGCGCGACACTTACCGGACCAATACAGACCGACAGCAGTTTTATGCCAACCCGTGCAGCATTTCGTCACAAGGCTGTTGCTTAGACAGCTTAGCTAAAAACTGAACTGGCGCGGGGGCAACACCGATTGATTGGTGATTTGTCCTGCTACCAACCTCAAAGGATCGGCTCCAACCGACGGCATGGCCTGCTGTTATTCAACTGCATGGATAAGGAGCGTGATCTGCGTGAGTGGCCGCAGACCCACGACCGCGTGGCACCGACGAAATTCAATGATAACCTGCTAGAAGGAAACGACCATGCGCTGTTTGATCATGTCCACCCTCGCCGCCCTGAGCCTCTCCACTGCGGCCTTTGCCGAAGTAGCGGGAAAGCTGGTGCTTTACACTTCGCAACCCAATGAAGATGCGCAAAAGACGGTTGATGCCTTCATGGCGGCCAATCCCGACGTCACAGTGGATTGGGTGCGCGACGGCACGCCTAACATCATGGCCAAATTCCGCGCGGAACTGGAAGCCGGTGCGCCGCAAGCCGATGTTTTGCTGATCGCCGACAGCGTGACGATGGAAGGGCTGAAAGCCGAGGGGCTGCTGATGGCACATCCGGATGCCGACATTTCGGCCTATGAGCCGGGCATCATGGACGCGGACAGGGCATGGTTTGCAACCAAACTGATCACGACCGGGATTGTGTACAACACTTCGGCCCCGGTGAAGCCCGCGTCCTATGCCGAGATGACGGCGCCTGATGTAACGGCAGCCTTCATGATGCCGTCGCCGATGGCTTCGGGTGCTGCGGCCATCCACATGGTTGCCTTGACGGGCGTGCCGGATCTGGGTTGGGGGTTTTACGAGACGCTGGCCAAGCAGGGGGCTTTGGCCGACGGGGGTAACGGTGGCGTGCTGAAGGCCGTGGCGGGGGGTGAAAAGCTTTACGGCTTTCTCGTCGATTTCCTGGCCATCCGTGAGGCGGCAAATGGAGCGCCGATCCAGTTCGTCTTCCCGGCCGAAGGCGTGTCGGCCGTTTCCGAACCGGTGGCTATTCTGGCCAACACCCAGAACCCCGACGCAGCCAAGGCTTTCGTCGATTTCCTGATCTCAGAGCCGGGCCAGCAACTTGCCGCCGATATGGGCTATCTGCCGGCCCATCCCGGTATCACCCCGCCCGCAGGTTTCCCGGCGCGCGACACCATCAAGATCCTGCCGTTCGACCCGGCAAAGGCGCTTGCCGATGAAACTGCAAACAAGGCCCGCTTTACCGAAATGTTCGGTGGCTGATAAGCCGATGTCCGATGATCTGCGCGCAGCTCCGGCCAGATGGTTGGGGCTGCGCCGGTTTGCTGGCGAGCCGCTTCTTCTTGCGATTGTGGCGCTAGCCGCGGTTGCCCTGTTTGTCGTGCCTTTGGGTGCTGTTGGCAGGCTGGCGCTGTTTTCCACGGGTGGCGGGGTCGATGCCTTTTGGGCCGCCATATCCAGCCGTTCGGTGCAGCGGGCGCTGTGGAACAGTTTGGAAAGTGCGGCCCTTGCCGCCGCGCTGGCGGTTCTGCTGGGCGGTGGTCTTGGGCTGCTGATCGGCCTGACGGACCTTCGCGGTCGGGTGGCGCTGTCCTTTGCGATCCTGATGCTGCTGATGATCCCGCCGCATGTCACGGCGATTGCCTGGATGCAGATGCTGGGCCCATCAAGCGTGCTGTTGCACGCGCTTGGAGCAGCCCCTCCCCCTGGCACAACCAATCCGCTTTACTCGCGCGAAGGGGTGATTGCCCTGCTGGCTTTGCAACAGGTGCCCATCGTCTATCTGACGCTGCGTGCAGCCCTGCGCGCGTTTCCCCGGGATCTGGCCGAGGCGGCACGGGTGAATGGCGCTGGGCCCTGGTTGCTGATGCGCCGTGTCATCCTGCCGGTGATGGGGCCCGCGTTTCTGGCGGGCTATGCATTGGCCTTCGTTTCGGCGCTGGGCAATTTCGGCGTGCCGGCACTGTTGGGAATTCCGGGTCGCTATGTCACGCTGCCGGTTCTGATGTGGCAACGGCTGGCCTCCAGCGGGCCGTCGGTGCTGGCGGATCTGGCGGTTCTGGCCACCCTGATCGCGACGGTTGCCTTGGTGGCGGTGTGGGCACAGATGCGGCTTTCGCGGACTTGGTCCGTCGCTTTGATCGGCCCGGCGCAACAGCCCTTGCGCCTGGGCCTGGGTCGCGCGCGACCCTTTGTCGAGGCCGGGCTGTGGGCGCTGCTGGCGTTGCTGGTTCTGTCTCCGATGCTGGCAATGCTGGCCACGGCGCTGGTGCCGACTTACGGCGTGCCGCTTGGTCCTGATACGGTGACCCTGCGCCACTTTCACGAGGTGATCTTTACCCAGGCAGTGACAGCCCGCGCCTTTGCCAACTCGGCAGGGCTGGCTCTGGCAGCAGGGGTCGGGGTGGCCGGTCTTGCACTGGCGATCGGGGCGCTGCTGCGTGGGCCTTTGGGCACGGGGATGCGCGGCGTCACCATGCTGGCCGAGATTGCCTATGCCGTGCCGGGGCTGGTAATCTCCATCGCCTTCATCATCGCCTTCATCAAGCCCTTGCCCGGACTAGGAATCTCGCTTTACGGCACCCACGCGATCATCCTCGGGGCATATCTTTCTGCGTTCCTGGCCGTCGGGCTGAAACCGGTCGGCGTCGCGTTTGCCGCCCTCGACCCCGCCTTGCAGGAGGCAGCGCGGGTATCAGGCGCAGGATTCTGGCGCAGGCTGCGGCGCATCGACATGCCGTTGATCGCGCCCGCTGCCGCCTCAGGTGCGGTGCTGGTCATGCTGACGGCGTGGAATGAGGTCACGCTGTCGTCGATCCTGTGGACACGCGGGACAGAAACTCTGGGCACCGTGATCTTCAACTACGAGAATGGCGGATACTCCACCCTTGCGTCGGCGATGTCGATCATTTCTGTTCTTGCCACCCTCGCGCTTATGCTGCTTTTGCATCGCCTGGGGCGCAACCTGCCGCCCGGCCTCATTCCGTGGCGCGGCTAGGAACACAGGGGTCCATGTCAATCACGCTTTCCAACATTTCGCGCCGGTATGGCGCGTCGCGTGCGGTGGATGGTCTGTCGGCAACTATCCCGACCGGGTGTTTCTTCACGGTCCTCGGACCCTCGGGTTGCGGCAAATCCACCTTGCTGCGCATGATCGCGGGGCTGGAGCCGCTGGACGAAGGCAGCATCGCACTGCAAGGCCGTATGGTCGCAGGCCCAGGTCTGCATCTTCCGCCCGAGGCGCGCGGCGTGGGTGTGGTGTTTCAATCCTACGCGCTTTGGCCGCACATGGATGTTCTGGGCAATGTCGCCTTCCCGATCGAGGCCGCAGGTGCCAGCCGTGCGGCGGCCCGCGCCAAGGCGGCCCGCCACTTGCAGTCTGTCGATCTGGAAGGTTTTGCCGAACGTCGTCCCGCCGACCTGTCGGGCGGGCAAAGGCAGCGAGTAGCCTTGGCGCGCTGTCTTGCGGCACAAGCCCGGATTGTGCTGATGGACGAACCGCTTGCCAATCTTGACCCGCATCTGCGCGCCGCGATGGAAGAGGAAATGACCGCCTTCCACGCCCGCGCCGGGGCGACGACGCTCTTCATCACCCATGACCAGCGCGAGGCTATGGCATTATCCGATCTGGTGGCTGTCATGCGCGCAGGCCGATTTGAACAGATCGCGTCGCCACAAGAACTGCATGACAGCCCCGCCAACGCTTTTGTCGCGGGCTTCATCGGGCGGGGTGTGGTGCTGGACGCCGAGGTGACGGCCACAGCATCCGGCCGGGCCACCCTTCGCCTGTCGAACGATCTGCACATCGAAGCCCGAGCCGGTAACGCAAAACTTGGCCCGGCCCAGGTGTTGCTGCGTCCCGGCGACCTGCGGCTTGACCCATCGGGGGTTTCGGGGCGGGTTCTTGCCTGCGCCTATCGCGGCGACCACTGGGAAGCGCACGTTCAGGCGGACAGACTTGCGAAGCCACTCATTCTGAAGGTTCCGCAACGCGCCTTACCGCGGGAAACCCTGAGATTGGCCGTCTCCGGAGGGTGGGTCCTGGCACAGGACTAACCGAGAGTGCACCGATTTTTCCGGTTCCGATGCGTCGAGCATTGCCGAAATGACAGCGTTCTTGCAAAAATCTAAACACTGGTTTGAAGTTTGCCTGCGCTAAGGTCCGTTTGTTGCAGATGATGCAGATGCGATGCCGCACCCGTCCCCTACAGTCCGACAACACTGATGTGCGTCAGTATCGGCGAACTCGGCTTGAACTATCGACAACTTAGGCCGTTAGATGAGTGTCAGAAACGCGGGGCGCGGGTGATCGAGACCGAACTCAAGATCACGCTGGACAAGGCTGCCGAAGCGGCGCTTTCGGCGCACGTTGCGCTTGAGGGTTTGCGCGTCCGGCCCCGCCAGACCGATGAGCTGGTTTCAACCTACTTCGACACGCCGGATCAGGCACTGGCGAGGGCCGGGATCGCACTTAGACTGAGAAAGATTGGCTCCCGTTTTGTGCAGACGGTCAAGGTCAAGGATCCGAAGGCTGCGACGGCGCATGGGCTGTTCTCTCATGTTGAGGTCGAGATCCCCGCCCCTGACAGAAAGTTGGTCCTGGATGGGCCGGACGCCCATGGTGTCTTTGCGGCGATCTTAAAGGCTGCCGGGGACGCTGAGTTGATGCCGATGTTTGAGACGCACGTCAGCCGGATCGTCGAGCATCTCGCGGCGCCGTGCGGCGGCGAGGTCGAACTGGCGATTGATCGTGGCGAGATTATCGCAGGAGAGCATCGCGCGGTGATTTGCGAAGCCGAGATTGAATTGATGTCGGGCGACGTCACCGCTGTCTTCAAGGTCGCGCGGGTTCTGTTCCGTGAAGGCCCCCTGCGCTTTTCCACGGCCAACAAGGCAGCTCGGGGCTACCTTCTGGCGGCAACGGGGACAGCGGACCGCCCGCTTGCGGCGCGGAATGCGGGCGCCCTCAGCTACGTTGCGGACACCCCGATCGAGACGGTGGCGCGCGACGTGCTGCGCGACTGCTTTGCGCAAATCTCTCTCAACATGGTCGTGGTCGCAGAGAGCGAAGCGCCGGAAGGACCGCATCAGCTCCGTGTCGGATTGCGGCGGCTGCGCACGGCACTTGACGTTCTGGGGCCGAGCCTCGGCGGTGCGGTGATCGAGAAGTTGTCGGAAAAAGCGCGGGATTTCGGCCGTGTCGTAGGCTTGTTGCGCGATATCGACGTGTTGATCGGCGAGATCGTAGGGCCTGAAACCGAAGACGGCCTGGATGCCCCGGCGCGGACCGCGCTGCTGACTGCACTGGAAAAGCGGCGGGTCACGGTAAGGGTAGGCGTGCGCGCGGCCTTGGCCAGTCCGGAGGCTGTGGATTTTGTTCTCGACCTCATGCAACTGGTCGAAGCGCGCGGATGGCTCCAACCATCCGACTACTCCCAGACAGCCCGCCTCACAGTCCCGATAGGCGCGATCGCATCGAAGCTTATGGATGAGCATGCCGAAAAGGCGCACAAGAAGGCCCACAAGCTGCACCATTTGAACGACGACGCGCTGCACGAGCTGCGCAAGAAGCTGAAAAAACTCCGCTACGCCGCAGAGATCCTCGATCCGATCTATCGGGGCAAGAAGGTCACCGCGTACGTGAAGTCGCTGAAGAAACTGCAAGACACGTTCGGAAGCATCAACGACGCGGCCATGGCGGCTGAATACCTCACCGGACCCGACGCACCGGGCCGAAAAGACCCCGACATCCAGCGGGCTGTGGGCTGGGTGCTGGGACGGCTTGCGGCAAAGGCCGGCGCAGAGCGCCCGCGGTTTTTCGAGCAGTGGGAGAAGTTCGCGCAGACCAGGCAGTTCTGGACCTGAAGGTGAGCGAGTGCGGACCGCACTTGAGGAAGGGCCAACTTGAACAACTTTCGCAGGAAATTATCCACGCTCCCGGCTCGGTTCCTTTGATGGCGAAGCCTTCGGGTAAAAAACTGTCGTACGGCTGTCACCAACCTGACATGGCATGATGTCTCTCCTGCGATAGATAGACTCATCACAGGAATCGCCCCATGCCCCTTCGTCACCTTTGCATGACTTCTGCCCTGGCACTTGCGACCGCAATGCCGGCCAATGCCGAAATGGTTTTCAACCGCATTGCCAGTTTTGCCACGCCAGACAATATGGCTGACGGTGACGACCCTTCCCGTCAGACCTCGGCCGAGATCATTTCTGCATCTGATGACGGGATGATGCTTGTGTATACCGACAGCCCCTTGGGCGTGATCGGCCTGATTGATATCACCGACCCGAAAATGCCTAAACCTTTGGGCAACATCGATGTAGGAGGCGAGCCTACGACTGCGCATTTTGCGGGGAGCAAGATCGTTGTCGGCGTCAATACCTCGGAAAACTTCACCAATCCTTCCGGCAAGCTGGTGGTGGTCGACGTGGCCAGCCGCATGGTAGAGGCCGAATGTGACATCGGCGGCCAGCCCGATTCTGTGGCGAAGTCACCGGATGGGTCTTTCGTTGCGATTGCGGTCGAAAACGAGCGGGACGAGGAGGTGAACGACGGGGCCATTCCGCAAATGCCGGCGGGCTTTGTCGTCAAGATCGCGCTGAATGATGGCATTGCCGATTGCGCGGGCAAGCAAGTGATCGATGTCACCGGCCTCGCCGAAATCGCGCCTGAAGATCCGGAGCCGGAGTTCCTTGATATCAACGACGCGGGCGAGATCGCGCTGACGATGCAGGAGAACAACCATATCGTGGTCATCGGAGCGGATGGCCAGGTGGCAAGCCATTTCAGCGCCGGTTCGGTTGATCTGGAGGGAGTCGATACCAAAAGGGATGGCGCTCTCGACTTCACCGGCCAGATGGCAGGCGTTTTGCGCGAACCCGACGGTGTCCGCTGGATCGACACCGACCATCTCATGATAGCCAACGAAGGCGATTTGAACGGCGGCAGCCGCAGCTGGACGATATTCGGTAAAGACGGCAGCGTGATTTATGAGGATGGCCCCAATCTGGAGCGTGCGATCGCGGCGGTTGGCCATTATCCCGATCACCGCAGAACAAAGGGTGCCGAGATGGAATCGGTCGAGGCGGCGTTGTTTAACGGGGTGCAGATAGGATTTGTCGTCTCGGAACGGGCATCGATCGTCGGCGTCTACGACATGACCGACCGGGCCAGTCCGGTCCTGAAGCAGGTTCTGCCCTCGGGCGTGTCGCCTGAAGGCATCGTGGCGATTCCGTCACGCAACCTTTTGGTGACCGCAAACGAGGTGGACCTGCGCGAAGATGGCCTCGCCCCTGCACATGTGATGATCTTTGAGATGGCCGAAGGCACTCCCGCCTACCCGATGATAACCAGCGAAGGCAGCGAAGACCTTGTCGGCTGGGGTGCCTTGTCGGGGATGTGGGCTGATCCTGAACTGGCGGGCAAGCTCTATGCCGTCTCGGACAGCGTCTATCGGTCGGCGCCCACGATC
>Ga0105045_10004186_pt1 | contig 12518 bp, 11 predicted proteins | sample MAT02_FD_78089 | JGI IMG/M metagenome (GOLD analysis project Ga0105045, IMG submission 78089) | Freshwater microbial communities from Lake Fryxell liftoff mats and glacier meltwater in Antarctica - MAT-02 (megahit assembly) | ecosystem: Environmental > Aquatic > Freshwater > Ice > Liftoff... | reverse complement strand
GCGCGCTGCCCTGGTTGAGTTTGGCCAGCGGCTGTCAAGCCGCGTTCGCCGAGCGCATCGCCGCGCCGTTGGGTGCGCGCGTGATCGATGCCTTGGCCTTTATTGCCGCGCAGCACGAGGGCATCTTGCAACTTGCGCCCGGTGCGCCGCGGCGGGTCGCGTGGATGGCGCCGTGTACCCAGCGTGCGCTCGGTGATGTCTTGTCTACCCAAGCACTGTTGTCGCGCATCGACGGGTTGGATTGGATCGCGCTGCCTGAGCAGCCGACCTGTTGCGGTGCCGGCGGCGCGTATTTTCTCGACCATCCGCGGATTGCCGATGCGCTGGCGGCCGAGCGCGTGGCGCAGATCGTCGCTTCACGGGTCGATGCCGTGGTCAGCGCCAACATCGGCTGTCGTTTGCACTTGCGCGCGGCGCTGGTGGCCGCGGGGCATCCGCTGCCAGTGCTGCACCCGTTGGCGCTGCTCGCGCCGCGTGAACAAGGGACCGCCGATGTCATTTAGTCACCGCCAATACAGCGCCGCCGATCGCGCCCTGATTGCGCTCAATCAGGCGCTCGCCGTGAGCCTCGGGCCGGCGTCGCCGGCGCAACTGACAAGCCCTGCGGCGACGCTGCCAGAACCTGCGTTGGACGAGTCCGCGCGCCGCCACGCCGCCGGGCTGATGCGGGTCAATCACGCTGGCGAGGTCTCCGCGCAAGCGCTTTACCTTGGCCAGGCCGCGGTCGCGCGCAGTGACAAGGTCCGTGATCACCTGCTCGAGGCGGCGCGCGAAGAGGCCGATCATCTGGCGTGGTGCGCCGAGCGTCTGCAGCAGCTCGACAGCCGTCCGAGCCTGTTCAATCCGCTGTGGTACGCCGGCTCGTATGCGCTCGGCGCCGCCGCCGGTCTGCTTTCCGATCGCCTGAGTCTTGGTTTCGTGGTCGAGACCGAACGCCAGGTCGAAGCGCATCTGGGCGATCACCTGCAGCGTCTGCCGGCGGCCGATGCGCGCTCGCGTGCGATCGTCAGCCAGATGCAGGCCGACGAAGCCCGCCACGGCGAGGAGGCGGCCGAGGCGGGCGCCGCCGCGCTGCCCGAACCGGCACCGCGGGTGATGCAGGCACTCGCCAACGTGATGCGCACGATCGCCTATCGGCTCTGAGAGTTGGGGGCTCGCCCCGAGCGCGTCGATCGCTGGGCTTAGGGTCGCGCGCTGGGCAGGCAAAAGACCACGCGCCCGGCACAGCGCACCGGTCAGCGCGCGTTGCTGGCGGGGCTTGCCGCAACCGCTTGGACGGCCGCGTTGGTTTGCACTTGAGCGAGCAGTTGCCGGTAAGCGGCCTGCGCCGGGGCGGTCAAAAACACCCCGCCGTGGCCCTGATCGGGCGCCAGCACCCACTGCTTTTCACCCGATCGCGCGGCATCGAACAGGCGCCGCGACATCCGCCAGTTGGCGGTGGCGTCGCGCTGACCGCTCAAGATCAACAGTGGCCCGCGATAGACCTGGACCACGCGCAGATTGCCCTTGCCTTCGATGCTCGGGTCGTATTCGACGCGCACGAAGGGTTTGGCGTACCAGGGTATGCCGTAGCGCACGTAGTCCTGCGCGGTGGAGCCGGTGCCGTCGAGGACCAGCCCGGCGAGCGGGCGATCCAAAGCCAAGCCGCCGACGATCAGACTGCCGAGCGAAAAACCGTGGCCGACGATCCGCCGGGGCGCGATCCCGAGCGTGCCGACGGCGTGGTCGTAGATCGCCCGCGCGTCGGCTTCGAGTAGCACGATGGTCGGGGTGCCGTTGCTGAGGCCGTTACCACGGTGATCGAACACCAGCAGGTCGACATCGAACGGCAGCAGGGTGTCGGCGAGCCCTTGCAGCGAGCGGCTCAGGCGCTGGGCGTTGCCCATGAAATAGATCGCCGTGATTCGCGGTTGGGCGTTGGGCGCGCCGCGGTGCAGCCATACGCCTTGCAACACGGCGTCACCGCGATCGACGCTGATCGCGCGGGCGACGTAGCCGGGCGCCAACTCGACCGCTGCCGCCAGCGCGGCGTGCGAGCCCAGCGGCTGCGCATCCGGGGTCGGGCGCAAAAACATGCCCTCGTTGACCTTGATCGGCATGCAGGCGCCGAGCGACAAGGCGAAGACCATCGCCAACGCGGCGATCCGCAGGCTGCCCAGCCTGCAACGACCAAGCCTGCAACGACCAAGCCTCAAGCGATCAAGCAGTTCATTACCGCGACTGTTGCCGGAATTTTTCATCAGTGCCTCAATCGTGGCTGCGACTGAACATCGCGCCGCGGGCCAAGGGCGCCGCGGCGCCGCGGGGTAAATCCATTCAATTCGCGCAAGGCTTGCTTAGACCAGATTGCGCCCGTGGAACAGCTCTTCGATCTCGCGCTTGAGTACCGCTTCGATCCGCTGCCGGTCGCGAAAACCCAAATCGTGGGCTTGGGCTTCGAACAGGTAGGTGTCGAGGTCAAAGTCCTTGACGTGCATCTTGGTATGGAAAATATTTTCCTGATACACGTTGACATCGAACATTTCGTATTTTTTCCGGATGTGCTTGGCCAAGTAGTCCTGGATCGAGTTGATCCGATGGTCGATGTAGTGCTTTTTGCCTTTGACATCGCGGGTGAAGCCGCGCACGCGGTAGTCCATGGTGACGATGTCTGACTCAAAGCTGTCGATCAGAAAGTTCAGCGCTTTAAGCGGCGAGATCACCCCACACGTTGCCACATCGATATCGGCGCGGAAGGTGCTGATGCCGTTGACCGGGTGGCTTTCAGGGTAGGTGTGGACGGTGATGTGGCTCTTGTCCAGATGCGCGAGCACGGTGTCGGAGATCATGTCGCGGCCGAGCTTTTCGACGATCGGCATCTCGGAGATAAGAATCGTTACCGAGGCGCCCTGCGGGTCATAGTCCTGACGCGCGACGTTGAGCACGTTGGCGCCGATGATCTCGGCGACCTCGGTGAGGATTTGCACCAGACGCTCGGCGTTGTAGGCCTCGTCGATGTAGTCGATGTAGCGATCGCGCTGATCCGGGGTCACCGCGTAGCACAGGTCGTAGATGTTGAACGACAGCGCTTTGGTGAGATTGTTGAAGCCCTGCAGCTTCAATCCTGGAATGGGTTTGACCATGTGCTGGGCCTTGTGCGGGTGGCCGTTTGGCGGGGCCGCGATCATAGCCCGATTGGCCGCTGGATCGGCGGGGCCAAAGGGCTCCGAGTCAGGCCGCGGATGACCCAAACCTCTATCCGGGCTAAAGTCACAAGCTCAACGGAGGGGAATTGATGACTCGGGCCAGCGCGCAAGAATTCCAGCCACAGGTTGAAAAGTTTCCTCGCCTCCAGGTTCCACCGCAACTGGAGTTCGACGAGGCGACGCTGGCCCGGCTGCTGCACCACTGCCATCGCCGCCGCTACCCGCCGCGCGCCGAGATCTTCAGGCCCGGCGATGACGGCAACACGCTTTATTACGTGATCGACGGTTCGCTCTCTGTGGTCAGCGAAGATGAAAACGGCCGCGAGCTGATCCTGTCGTACATCGCCACAGGCGATTTCATCGGCGAGATGGGCGTATTCATGGAGCCGCAGCGCCGCGGCGTGGTCACCCGCTGCCGGACCCAGTGCGATCTGGCCGAAATCAGCTACGAGCGGCTGTGGCAGGTGCTCGATGGGCCGCTAAAAGCCGAGTGCAGCAAGGTGTTGTTCGCGATCGGCGCGCAGCTCACCCGGCGCCTGCTGCAGACCAACCGCAAGGTCGCGCGGCTGGCCTTTATGGACGTGACCAGTCGGGTCGCCCGGCAGTTGGTCGACTTGACCCAGGAACCTGAGGCGATGGAGCACCCCAAAGGCATCCAGGTCAAAGTCTCGCGTCAGGAGTTGAGCCGCCTGGTCGGCTGCTCGCGTGAGATGGTCGGGCGCGTGCTCAAACAGCTCGAAGAGGCCGACAAGGTCACCACTCGCGGCAAACACATCATCGTCCACGGCGCGAGCCGCGAGGGATGAGGCGCTCGGAGTCTGCGTTGCGGCCGCTGTTGCGGCGGGCGCAGGAACGCGACGCCGAGGGCGTGGCCAGACTGTTGGGCGAACTGGGCTATGAATGCAGCGCGACCGAGGCCGGGGCAAGAATTGCCGCGATCGGTCGCGAGTCTTCGCAAGTCTTGATCGTGGCTGACATGCACGGCGAGCTGTGCGGTCTTTTGGCGCTCGACGTGATGTATTTCCTGCCGCTCGGATGCAACACCTGCCGCATCACCGCGCTGATCGTGGGTGAGGGCTATCGCGACTTCGGCGTGGGTCGGGCGTTGCTCAAGGAAGCCGAGCAGCGCGCGCGCCAAGCTGGCGCCGCGCGGATCGAGGTCACCGCCGCCGAGCACCGCCACCGCGCCCACGATTTTTATCGCGCCGGCGGCTACAGCGAGAGCGCGCTGCGTTTTTTAAAGCACCTGGGCGACGCCTGAGTCGGCGCTGCGGTCCTCGATCAGCGATAAAACAGCGCGCCCAGCGCCGCGCCCGGATCGGGCGCGCGCATGAAGGCTTCGCCGACCAGAAACGCATGCACCCCGGCGGCGCGCAATGCCGCCGCATCGGCGCGGCAAATAATTCCGCTTTCGGTCACCAGCCGCCGCGCTGCCGGCACTTGATCGATCAGTTTGAGCGTGGTGTCGAGCGTGGTCTCGAAGGTCCGCAGGTTGCGATTGTTGATCCCGATCAGGCTCGCCGGGGTCGCCAGCGCGCGGTCCAGCTCGGCGCCGTCGTGGACTTCGACCAGCACGTCCATGCCCAAGTCCAGCGCCAGCTCGCACAGCGCGCCGAGCGTGCGGTCATCGAGCGCGGCGGCGATCAGCAGCACCGCATCGGCGCCCAGCATCCGCGCCTCGTTCACCTGATAGGCGTCGATCACAAAGTCCTTGCGCAGCGCCGGCAGGTCGCAGGCGCCGCGCGCCGCAATCAGGTGCGCATCATCGCCTTGGAAAAAGTCGCGGTCGGTGAGCACCGACAGACACGCCGCTCCCGCGGCGGCGTAGCTGCGCGCGATCGCCGCCGGATCAAAGTCGGGACGCAACACGCCCTTGCTCGGTGAGGCGCGTTTGATCTCGGCGATCACCGCCGCATCGCCTTTTGCAATCACGCGCTCGATTGCGGCGGCAAAGCCGCGGGTCGGCGGCGCCTCAAGCGCGCGCGCTGCGAGCTCGGCCGGGCTGCGTCGCGCAGCGCGCAGGGCCACCTCTTGCGCTTTGCGCGCCAGGATCTGGTTCAAGATATCGCTCATCGTGACGCGCCTTCGGCGGCCAAGGCGCGGGTCGTGGCGACAAAGTCATCGAGCATCTGCCGCGCCGCGCCGCGCTCGATCGCGGATTGGGCTTGGGTCACGCCGTCGCCGATGGTCGGTGTGCGGCCAGCCACATACAGCGCCGCGCCGGCGTTGAGCGCGACCACGTCGCGCGCCGCGCCCGGGATGCCGTTCAGCGCTTCGAGCAGCAGCGCTTTGGAGCCTTGCGCATCGGCCACCCGCAGGCCGTCCATCGCGCGTCGCGCAAGCCCGCAGTCTTCCGGCGTGATCTGGTACTCGCTAATTGCGCCATCGCGCAATTCGGCGACCCAGGTTGGTGCCGCCAGCGACAGCTCGTCGAGGCCGTCGTGTCCGTGGACCACCAGCGCGCGCCGCGTGCCCAACTCGCGCAGCACCCGCGCGAGGATGCCGACCAGGTCTTTGTGAAACACGCCGAGCAGAATGTTTGGCGCATCGGCGGGGTTGGTCAGCGGGCCGAGGATGTTGAAGATCGTGCGCACCCCCAGCTCGCGCCGCACCGGCGCCACGTGGCGCATCGCCGGATGGTGGATCGGGGCGAACATAAAACCAAGTCCGAGCTGCGCGATGCAGCGTCCGACCTGCGCCGGTTCAAGCTCGATCGCCGCGCCCAAGGCTTCGAGCACATCGGCGCTGCCGGACTTCGACGACACGCTGCGGTTGCCGTGTTTGGCGACCCGCGCCCCGGCCGCCGCGGCGACGAACATGCTGGCGGTGGAGATGTTGAAGGTGTGGGCGCCATCACCGCCGGTGCCGACGATATCGACGAAGTGCGCGACATCGTCGACCTCGACCTTGGCCGCAAACTCGCGCATCACCTTGGCCGCGCCGGCGATCTCGCCGATGGTTTCCTTTTTTACCCGCAGCGCCGTCAGCAGCGCCGCGATCAGCGCCGGGCTGAGCTCACCGCGCATGATCTGGCGCATCAGTCCGACCATCTCCTCGGCAAAGATCTCGCGGTGCTCGATCAAGCGTGCCAGCGCCGCCTGGGCGCTGAATGGGGCGCCAGGTGCGGCGCTGAGCGGGGCTTGGTTGTCGGCGCTCATGCGGCGGCCTGCCCGCCGCGCAGAAAATTGCGCAGCAAGTTTTTTCCCTCGTGGGTGAGGATCGATTCCGGGTGAAACTGCACGCCTTCAAGCGGCAGCGTCAGATGCTTGAGTCCCATGATTTCTTCGAAGTGGCCGTCGGCTTCGGTCCACGCGGTGATCGAAAGACAGTCCGGCAGCGAAGTCCGTTCGACCACCAGCGAGTGGTAGCGCGTAGCCTCGAAAGGGTTGCCAAGGCCCAAGAACACGCCCTCTCCCGCGTGGTGGATCGGCGAGGTCTTGCCGTGCATGATCCGCCGCGCACGCACGATGTTGCCGCCGAAGGCTTGACCGATGCACTGGTGACCCAAGCACACCCCGAGGATCGGAATCGTCGCGCCCAATTGCTCGACCACCGCCAGACAGACCCCTGCCTCGTTCGGCGTACACGGGCCCGGCGAGATCACGATCCGCTCCGGCCGCAGCTGCGCGATCTGCGCCACCGTCAGCTCATCGTTGCGGATCACCTTGACCTCTTGGCCCATCTCGGCCAGGTACTGCACGAGATTGAAGGTAAAGCTGTCGTAGTTGTCGATCATCAAAAGCATGGCGCGCTCATCGTTGTGATTTTCATGACCCAGCGGCGCCGCAAAACCCGTCGATGTCCGCCTTGGTGCCCACGGTGTCGCACGTTGCGCGCCACGCAAGCGCCGTATTGTCCAGCACCGGGGCCTCGATGTCGCATGACGAAAGCCTGAGCCAGCCAGCAGCAGGCGTCTTAATCGCGAGCGCATAGCGCTGGTCATGGCCGGCCGGATCGGCAGGGCCGTGCGCGGCTGGCAATTTACGCCGATCCGCTGCGCGGCGCGCAGCCAAACCGCACAATGCGCTCGCCAAGAGTCAATCGTCGCTTATGCATCGAACAACGCGACGAAGTTCGCCACGCTTAGAAGCCCATGCCGTGCTCTTGCGCCTCGCCGACCAGCTCATCCAGTGCTGCCTTGCGCTTGACCTGCGACCGGGCGCGATACGCCATCAGGTCTGAGAACATCACCCGCCGATGGGTGCCGACCTTGCGAAACGGCAGCTCGCGAGCCTCCAGCAGTCCGACCAAGAACGGTCGCGACACGTTGAGGAAATCGGCCGCCTCCTGAGTCGTCAGTTCGGCATGGATGGGCACGACGCTGACGGCATTTCCGCGGGCCATCTGCGCCAAGATGTCGACCAGCAGACGTAACGCCGGCACCGGCACCTCGATCTCCTGGTCGCCATCGATCACGCGCAGTCGGGCGGTCTCACCGTGGCCCTGTGCAAGCTGCCAGCAAGCGGCTGCTCTGGCCGGCAAGGCGAGACTCTTGCTCGGTGGGCGATTGGAAGGGGAGCGGGGTGGTGACTACGGCATTCATGGTTCCAGCCGCGAGTGAGAGCCGGTGGAAAAGCTTACGCTAACGAAATAAACGCAGCAAGCGAACTTGCCGCAGCCGCAATCGAATCGCTGGCGAGCCCGCTCGCTGAGCCCCGCGACCCAGCCGCAGGCCCGCAACCGATCGCTTGGGCCACTTCCGATAAGTTCAGTCCGCGCGGGGCTTAAGCACGACGACGATCGCCGAGCCGTTGTCGACGCCCGGCGAGCAGCGCGGCAGCGACTGTGGTGGGTGAGAACTCCAACCAGTCCAGATGGCCACGGACGACTGCGGATGCCAATGGCGACTGTCGCTGAGCAAAAGCGACGCTGCCCGCTTAAAAAGGGCAGGCCAGACCGCAGCGGCCGCTACAGCCCGCCGGCGGCCTGGGCGACAGCGCGAAACAGCGCGCGGCCCTTGCTCATGGTTTCTTCCCACTCGCGCGCCGGGTCGGAGTCATACACGATGCCGGCGCCGGCTTGGACGTGCAGCATGCCGTTTTCGATCACCGCGGTGCGGATCGCGATTGCGGTGTCGGCGTCGCCGTGCCAGCCCAGATAGCCGACCGCGCCCGAGTAAATATTGCGGCGGGTTGGTTCAAGCTCGCGGATGATCTCCAAAGCGCGGATCTTCGGCGCGCCGGACACTGTGCCGGCCGGGAAGGTCGCTTTGAGCACGTCGGCAAACGACAGCCCGTCGGCCAGCTCGCCTTCGACCTGGCTGACGATGTGCATCACATGGCTGTAACGTTCGATCGCAAACGAATCGCCGAGCGTCACCGTGCCCGGTTTGGCTACCCGACCGACATCGTTGCGGCCCAGATCGATCAGCATCAGATGCTCGGCGCGTTCTTTGGGATCGGCCAGCAGTTCGGCTTCCAGCGCGCGATCGGCGGCCGGCGTCGCACCGCGCGGGCGGGTGCCGGCGATCGGCCGCACGGTGACCTTGCCGGCTTCGAGGCGCACCAGAATCTCCGGTGAGGAGCCGACGATCTGGGTGCGACCCAGGTCGATGAAGTACATGTACGGCGAGGGGTTGAGCGCGCGCAGCGCGCGGTACACATCGACCGGGCGGGCGCGAAACGGAACCGACAGTCGCTGCGACAGCACCACTTGGAAAATATCGCCGGCGACGATGTAGTCCTTGCAGCGGCGCACCGCGTCCTCGAACGCCTCACGCGAAAAACCAGAGACGAAGTGCGATTCGTCGAGCGCTTGCGGGTCGAGCAGTTCCGGATAACTTGAGCCAGCGTGGCGCAGGCGATGGACCAACCCATCGAGCCGCCTCACCGCGCGGGCATAGGCCTTGGGTTCGGTCGGGTCGGCGTGGACGATCAGGTACAGCCGGCCTTTGAGATTGTCGAATACCGCGACCTCATCGGACAGCATCAGCAGCGCATCCGGGGTGTCGAGCGGGTCGGGCTTGGGATTGCCGGCCAGCCGCGGCTCGATCCAGCCGATGCACTCAAAGCCGAAATAGCCGACCAGTCCGCCGGAAAATCCCGGCAGCCCGTCGATCCGCGGCACCTTGAAGCTGGCGCGCAGGGCTTCGATCTCGGCCAGCGGATCGGCCAGCGTGCGCGGCGCCAGCGCTTCGCCGTCGTCGGTCACGCGCAGCTCGTGGTCTTTGAAGGCGTAGATCCGGCGCGCCGGCAAACCGATGATCGAGTAGCGCGCGAAACGCTCGCCGCCTTCGACCGACTCAAACAAATACGTGTGCGGCCCGTCGGCCAGTTTCAGGTACACCGACAGCGGCGTGTCGAGATCGGACAACACCTCGCGCACCAGCGGGATGCGGTTGTAGCCGTCGGCGGCCAGGGCGTTGAATTGGTCTTGCGAGAGCATTGGCAACTCCGGGCGATCGGCGATTATGCGCTGTCAAAGCCTCACGCGCTGCCCGACAGGCGGCGCCTTGGCATGCCCTTGAGCAGCATCCGAAAGCTGACCCCCGAGCCGTCGGCCAGATTGGCGGCGCTGGCCTCGCCCTGATGCAGTTCGGCCACCAGCCGCACCACGAACAGGCCCAAGCCCAAGTGCGGCGCTTCCTGGCTGGGCGCGGCGCGGACGCTGACCAGCGAGTGGAACAGGCGCTCGTTCATGCCGTCGGGCAGCGCCGGGCCGCTGTTGTCGACCGCCAGCGCCGCGCCTTCTTCGAGCGCCCGCAGTTGCACCCGGATCAAGCCATCGGGCTGCGCAAACGACCGCGCGTTGGCGATCAGTTTGTCGAGCGCCTGCACGATCAGGTCCGGTGCGCCGTGGATGCGCACCGCCGAGGCCGGCACATCGAGCTCAAGCTTGCGCGGCGCCACCAGATCGCGATAGGCCTCGACGCACTCGCGGATCAGCAGCGCAAGATCGAAGTCCTCGGCTTCGGCCATCTGGATCGCATGCTCCATGCGCTGCGCCTCGCTCATCGCGCGCAGGATGCCGGCCAAGCGCTCGGCGCCCTCACGCGCGCGCAGCGCGTACTTTCGCGCCGGCGGGTCGAGCTGCTCGTGCTCCAGATTGTCAAGACTCGAGCGCACGATGGTCAGCGGCGTGGCCAATTCGTGCGAGAGCTTGCTGGCGAGCGACTTCAAATACTCGTTGTGGCTGCCGATCTCTTTCAGCAGGCGCGAAAAACTGCGCGCCAGATCGCCCAGATCGTCATCCGCATCGGCCCCGGGCAGAGTCACGCCGAGGCGCTCGTGGGTCGGCTGCGCGCGCTCGGCGGCGTTGCGCAGGCGGCGGATGCGCAGTGACAGCCGACCGGCGTAGGCGACCAGCAGCAGCACCGCAATCAGCACCGCGGCCACGCTCGCGGCCATCACCCCGAACACCGCTTGGTTGGCCAGCACCAGCAGCGCTTCGGACTCGGTCTCCAGTACCAGCGCCGCGCGCGGTTGCGAGCCCGCGCCGACCGGCACCGCGGCGGTCACCACCATGCTGCCGCTGATTTGCGCCGGGCGTACCCCGCTGGCGCCGAGCCCGGTCAGCGCCTGCCACACCAGCGGCGCATCGAGTCGGTACCGCCCGGCCGCAAGCCCTTCGCTGTCCTCCGGTTCCGGCGCCAGCAGCCATCCATAAAGGCGGCTGGTGAGCCGATTGGCGCGCGCGCCGCCGGACGGGTCATTCAAACCGCCGGCCTGGGCGATCACCCAGCCCTCGGCCGAGACCAGCCGCAGCCGCGCGTTCGCCGGAGCCATCTGCGCCAGCCACGCATCGAGCGTTGGGCGCACCCGCAGCAGCGTCAGCGCACCGTCGCTGGCCAGCGCCACGCTGCGCACCCGGCCGGCCGCATCGAGATCGTCCAGGGTCAGCGCCAACGCATGGATCGGTGCCAGTTCATCGACCCGCAGCTCGACGCGCCAGCCGCCGGGCTGCTCCTGCCATTCGCCGCGCAGGGTCGGCGCAAGTTCGGCTGCGGGCGTCAAGCGGCGCTGCGTCAACGCCCCGCCAGCGGCGTTGGCCAGCACCCAATCGGTCGCGCCGCCCGCGCTGTAAAGGGTCAAGCGCAGCGCATCGCCGCGCGCGCCGGTGGGGTCATCGACGCCGACCGCGACGCGTGTCGCATCGCGCACCTCGATCGCCAGATACAAAACGCCTTCGGCCTCGCCAGCGCGCAGGCTCAACGCGCCACCGGCCGCGCGCAGCGGGTCGAGCGTCTGCGGCCAATCGCGCAGCGCGCCATCGAGCACCGGCGCGCTGGGCAGTGCGGCGACATACAACGACGGCGCCGCGCTCGGCAGCGCCGCGCCGCTGGCCAGCAGCGCGCGCGCCACGGTTGCGGCGGTCGCCACCTGCGCCTGCTCCTGGCCTTCGCGCAGCAGCGCCTCGATTTGTCGCACCAGTTGCCAGCCGCCCAGCGGCAAGGCCAGCGCGGCGGCGAGGATCAGCACGAGGGTGCCACGCAGGCGCAACATCGAATCGGTCGAGTCCCAAGCACGGGCGCGCATCCTACCGCTTGGCCGAGTCCGGTCCGCTGACACCTGCCGCTAGCTGCGGCCGACGCGCACCCCCTGCGCTTGTCACGGTTCCGCAATATCAATGACACAGAACTGCAAGCACGCGTTCATACGCTGCCTTGCGCGCAACTCATCGACGCTGCGCGCAAACCTTTGCTCAAGGACACCGCGCATGAGAGTTCACCTGTCGATCGCTATGGCGCTGGCGCTGGCGTTGCCGCTGGCGGTGAGCCCGCCCGCCGCGGCCGACGAAGCCGATCAGCTCGCCCAACGTTTGATTGCTCTGCGCGGTGAGGTCGAGCAGCTCAACAGTGAGCTTGAGCAAAGCCGCGAAGCACAGCGTGCGGAACTGCTGGGCCTGGCCCAGCAGCGCGCTCAGCTCGCCGCCGATCTCGGCCGCCAGCAGCTTGCCGCGCAAGAGGCGCGCGATCGCTTGCAGACCGCCGCCACCGAGCGCAGCGGAGCCGGCGTCGCCGATGCCGCGCTGCAGCCGGTGTTGCTGGCGGCGCTCGCCGAGTTCGATCGCCAGGTGGTCGCTGGCTTGCCGTTCAAAGTGGCCGAACGGCGCGCGGCGCTGGCCGCGATCCGGGTCGAAATCGAGTCTGGACGCCTGGGCTCGCACCGCGCCGCGAATCGGGTCTGGGCGTTTATCGAAGACGAGTTTCGGCTCGCCCGCGAGACCGCGCTGCACCAGCAAACGCTGACCTTGGACGGGGCCAACGTGCTGGCCGATGTGGTCAAGGTCGGCTCGATGATGTTGTTCTTCCGCAGCGCCGACGGCGGCGTCGGCTATGCCGAGCGTGAGCGCGCCGGTTGGCGCTGGGTGGTCGCCAGCGAGGCCGGCCAACAG
>Ga0105045_10004184_pt1 | contig 12519 bp, 8 predicted proteins | sample MAT02_FD_78089 | JGI IMG/M metagenome (GOLD analysis project Ga0105045, IMG submission 78089) | Freshwater microbial communities from Lake Fryxell liftoff mats and glacier meltwater in Antarctica - MAT-02 (megahit assembly) | ecosystem: Environmental > Aquatic > Freshwater > Ice > Liftoff... | reverse complement strand
TCCGCACCATGGTACACAAAGGCAACGCCTTCACCAGCTTGCCCATTGCTATAGTCAGGTGCTCCGATCACGATGTCCGAGAATCCGTCACCATTCACATCTCCTGCGGTGGACACACTCCAGCCAAAATTGCTTCCCACCTGCGGGTTGGGAAGTACTAGCGCAGGAACTGTCGTCGAGCCGCCTACACCACCTATGTGAATGGACACTGTACCCGCGGAAGGTGCCCCGATCAAGACATCCGAAAAACCGTCGCCATTGATATCTCCTGCTGTACTTACAGAATGGCCGAACCTAGATACCGCCGTTCCATTCAGGGTAAGAGTAGGCGTAGAGGAAAGCCCTCCAGGTCCACCGTGAAAGATGTAAGCCCTTCCCGCACCAGCCGCATCTGGAGCACCGATCACCACATCGGCATAACCGTCTCCATTGACATCGCCTGCGGTGGCCACACTGTATCCGAACCGTGCGTTGGCCACATTCATTTCAAGGGTCAGGTTTGGGGTAGCAGCCAGTCCACTCGAACTGCCATAGTACATGAAGGCCAAACCTTCATTGGCTTGCCCATTGGAGGCTTCTGGAGCACCAACCAGCACATCCGAGAATCCATCGCCATTGACATCACCAGCATTCGCGACGGAAGATCCGGTTAAAGCACCCGGGTAACCGGAAAAGGCCGTGGTCGGCGTAAGCGTTCCAACAGCAGGTGCCACCGGACCAAGCATATAGGTGCCACCGTGGTAAACATTGCTGAAGTTATTACCACCTGCCATAATATCGCTGTATCCATCGCCATTCAGATCTCCTGCAACGGCAACACTTTCTCCTAGACGTGCACCTGCCGCCGCACCCAAGTAGGTGATGAATGGGCTTGGGGATACTCCAGTAGGTCCTCCAAGGTGCAGGTACAACACTCCACGAAGGTTGACGCCTCCACTGGAAAACTCCGTTCCTGAGATCAATACGTCAGCGTATCCATCGCCATTCACGTCACCGGCACTGGAAACATTTCTGCCCAACCATGATTGAGCAATGTTGTTCTGAATGATCGTGGCGGGCGTTGTGATAAGTCCCGTTGAAGATCCGTGGTAAATGAACGCAGTGCCCTCCCGGGTCTGACCTCCAATATCGTCCCTCCAATCACCGATGATCACGTCGCTGTATCCGTCGCCATTCACATCGCCTGCACCAGAAACTGCCCAGCCGGAAAATGTGCTGGATCCAACCGTGTTGAAGGTTAGGCCAGGTGCTGGATTTGCACCTATTCCAAGCGGTTGTGTTAGACTATTGCGACCGTAGTAAATGAAGACCGCACCATTTTGGCAACCTGCAACAGGGCAGCTGAGACTGAACTTATGCGCACCTACGACCACATCATCAAAGCCATCCCCGTTGATGTCGCCTGCGCTGGCCACCGCCCCCCCGAACTGTGCTCCACCTTGATTGCGTTCCAAACGATGTGCAGGGGTGATCACCACGCCGCTGGCGCTGCCACGAAAGACCCAAACCGCCCCCTCGCTAGTCGTTGGGAAGCTGGCCGTATTAGCACCGATAAGCAGCTCGCTATACCCATCACCGTTCAAGTCCCCACCCCCTGCCACCCAGTAGCCCATAACGCTGTTGGCAACACCGGATCGGAGTATGACCGACGCGGTCGTCGAAATGCCTGTGGCCGAACCATAGTAGATGAATACGCCACCCTCGCTCCGAAGCGCAACACTGCTTTCCCAGTCTTTTGCACCAACAGCTAAGTCGCTGTATCCGTCCCCATTCAGATCTCCTGCATGACCTACACTGTAGCCGAAATTCGCAGAGTCTTGGTTTGATTGCAGGGTCACATTGGGTATGGTCCCGATCCCAGTCGGACCGCCATAATAGACGAATGCCCCACCTTCCCTTAGTTGTCCTTGGGTGAATTCAGGTGCACCCACAACAACATCGCTATACCCATCGCCATTCAGGTCGCCAGCCGAACGAACGGACCAGCCGAACAGTGACCCGAATGCACCTGAGAGAACTGTGGTCGCACTTCCGGCCACCGGATCCACGGTTATTGGATACGTGGCATCTCTGTCGTCCACGACAAGGAGTATGGTTCCTTGGCCATCACCGTCAACGACCATCTTGGCCTGCAAGATCTCGCCACAGGCATCCCACACGCGTAGGTCCTCGTAGTGGAACCGTGGCTGGTTGAAGGCATCAACGAAAAGCGCACCCAAGGCACCATGCTGCTTGGCTGCAAGATCACCGGCCGTATGCAACACGACCTGAAGGTCGCCGGACCCCATTGGTCGTTCCTTTAGGATGAAATTCTGCCGCATGCCAGCAGCACTATGCTCGTATTGGATATCGAGACCGAGACCTTTCCAGAGCAACTCGTCGCCGGTATTGCATGCCTCTAGCGGTTGCCAAGGCAATAAAGGGTAGCATTCGCGACGGATGCCGACGAGTTCTATGCGCGTATCCCAAACTGGGGATAGGGCAGGTCCGGAAATGGCGAAGTACTTGGCAGAGATGCTCGAGATCAGGTCCTGGCTGTAGTTTACAGCAATGTATTCATCACCCGAAGCGTTCGGATGGATCTTTTGTGCAAGCTGTTCAAGGTGGGCTCCACCTGCGAAGGCGGGGTCACTTTCAGTTCGGACCGGACCCGCGATCACCTGCAATTGTGAGGTGAAGACAAGGAACACCGAAACTGAGCGAAGCATTTGCTGAAAATGGGATAGGACGGACCCGGAATGGAGCTATCTAGCAAATGTACATTAACCGTACAAGCCTGTCCAACCTAAGTGTGCAGCTACCTTTGGAGTGACCATGGGGATCCTCAGGCTGGGCCGCTCACATCCGTTGTTATATCGGCGTTTCAATGCGCTGGTCGCATTTATAGTGCTGAGCACGGGTCTATTGCTTCCGCTCGATCTTTACACACAAACTGTAGGACCGGATACTGCGGATACGCCAGCTTGCAATAAGTGTATGATGCGCACCGGAGCATCTTTGGGCGTGGGAATGGGTGGGGCCCTGGTCTTGTTGGACCAGGCGTGGTATGCGGATTACGAGCGCAGTCGGCTCCAGTCATTCAATGATGGCAATGAGTGGCAGCAGATGGACAAGGCAGGCCACATTTTCAGTGCTTATACGCTTTCGTCTTGGGGACATGCTTTGTTCCAGCGATGTGACCCACCGGGTCGAAAAGCGTTGTGGCTTGGGAGTGGTCTTGGTCTGGCCTTCATGACCGGCGTGGAATTGCTCGATGGCACCTCTGCAGCGTGGGGATTCTCCTGGTGGGACATGGCCGCGAATGTGACAGGTTCAGGTCTTTACGTGGGTCAGGAGTTGGCCTGGGGCGAGCAGCGCATTCGGGTGAAACTCTCTGCCCGACAAACGGACTATGCCGCGATGCGCCCGGAATTGCTCGGCGAGGGTGCTATTGAGCGCTACTTGAAGGACTACAACGGACAGACCAGTTGGTTGAGCACGAACTTGAGGTCGTTCGCACAGGGCAGCTCATTGCCTGCATGGCTGAATGTTGCTGTTGGCTACAGTGCGGTCGGCATGATCACTGCGGAACCACCATCATCGAGCGAAGAGTTGGGGGGCGATCTCCAGCGGATGCGGCGTTTCTTCCTTTCACCGGATATCGATCTCACTCGGATCAAGACCCGGTCCAAGACGCTGCGCACGCTGCTCTTCGTGCTCAACAGCATCAAGATCCCAGCGCCAACACTGGAAGTTACCGGCACTGGCAAGATCCAAGGGCACTGGCTCTATTTCTGAGGACCAAGACTGCCTTCAAGAAGCATCAACTGCACTTTCATTACGGCTGCAACGGTCAGGCTGTCCGTGACCTCGCCGCGCATTACCATACCGAACAGCGCATCGAATGGAAGTTTGCGCATGGCGAGTTCTTCATTGTGGTCCGGTTCCGGTTCATGGAACGTTAGGCCACGGGCCACATAGATGATCGCTTCCTCATCGCTGGCGGAGTTGCTCAAATGCATTCGGAGGATCTCGGTCCATTCTGTGGCCACTATGCCGACTTCCTCCCGCAATTCGCGTTGCGCGCTCTCCACCGGAGGTCTATCCCTTGGGCCGCCACCTTCCGGGATCTCCCAACTGTAGGCTTCGATCGGATAGCGGTACTGACCTACGATCCAGGTGTTGAGGTCCTCATCCAAGGGAATGATACCCACAGCAATACTGCGGAAATGCACAACACCATAGATCCCCGGAGTGCCACTGGGGTCGATCACTTCGTGGTGGCTCACTGCGATCCATGGTGTAGCGTAACGTTCATCGATGCTCAGGGTCTTCCAAGGGCCACGGTCCTGCATGAATTCGGGAACTTAAATTATGATCAGTGCCTGTACCGCGTATTCAAAGTGATGCGGAACAGGCTACTTAACGGCTTTGCTGCGGCATAGAGAAACGAATGGTCACCTCGGTCTGGCTCCGGACGCGCTCCCCTTTGCTCGTGCCTGGTGACCAGGGTGCTTTGTAGACCAAGCGCATGGCTTCTGCTGTGCAACCACCGCCCAACTCTTCCAAGATCATCATGTTGCTGATACTCCCGGATAGTTCAACTGTGAACTGAAGCTTCACCACACCTTCAATGCTGCGCCGGTATGCTTCTTCCGGATAGCGCATGTTATCCGCCAGGAATTTGCCCAGACCAGCGTTGCCTTTGAAAACAAGGGGCACCACCTGCGTGTCGAGCTGTCGGGGTAGGAATATGGCAAGGGTGTCGTGGGCAGGTAGCTCGAACACTAGGCTTTCCCTGTTCACCCGTGTTTTGAGCCAGCGTTTGTATTTGGCGGGGTCGAACGGTACAACGAAGTAGTGGTCAGCGGCGCCCCGGTCTTCGGCGGCTGTGGAAGGCTGAAATCGCACCATGCGCACCAAGCGGAGCGCCTCAGCATCGCATTCCGGACAAACCGACCGCCACACTTGCATGCCCTGCACATTTCCATCTGCCTGTACACCCACGACCACCGTTACATCGCCCTTTATGTTGACCTGAAGCGCGGATACAGGGTACTCAAGCTCTTGTTCTATCAGACGCTGGAAGGCTTGATCGCCGCCCATCGGATGTGCGGATTCGATGCGCTGGGCTGTAGCAGAATGCGCCAGGATGAGAAGAGCAAGGATATGTGTGAAGCGCATCGGCTGGGGGCTTGGACCCCGTAAATTTGCGGCATGAATGGCCAAAAGCCTAAAGCAGGAGATCGAGTATCGTTCGTGGACGATGTCGGTGGTGGGTTGATACTCGGAATTCCTAAGCCGGGCTTTGTGCTCGTGCGAACGGATGATGGCTTTGAATTGGAAGTTGCTCAGCGCACCGTGGTCGTTGTGAATGGAGCGCAAAGCAATATGCTTTCGCGCATTACCGACCACCAAGTAGGTATGGTGGTGGCCAACGATATTCGTGATGAGCAGCGACGAAAGCGACCTGCCGCACGCCTGGGAAAGACACCGAAGAAACCCGAAGACAACAGCGTGGCCGAGGTCGATCTCCACCTCCATGAGTTGGTGGACAATGAGGCTGGGCTCAGCGATGGAGAGAAGCTTGAGTTCCAATTGCGCTACTTCGAGCGTGCCTTGGAATCTGCGATCCGCGATGGCAAGCGTAAGCTCATAGTGATCCATGGCATAGGTGAAGGGGTGTTGCGCGAGGAAGTAAGGCGCATGTTGCAGTTCTATGAGACCGTGCGTTTTCACGATGCCGACATGCGCCGCTACGGCTCAGGCGCCACTGAGGTGGAGATCCTAAGACAGCGCTGAGCGATACGGTACGGAAGGGGAACAGAGCGATCTGTACACCTTCATCGACACGTTCATTGACTTCCTGTGCATCGCTCTGCCGCTCGATCCCGCAAGGGTTCGGGAGGAAAGTCCGGGCAGCGTAGGGCACCGTGCTTCCTAACGGGAAGGGGCGCCACTGGGAACGGTGGCGTTACGGAAAGTGCCGCAGAAAGGTAGACCGCCACGGCTTGCCGGGGTAAGGGTGAAAAGGTGGGGTAAGAGCCCACCAGTGCCGGTGGCAACATCAGCAGCTTGGTAAACCCCACGGGCTGAAAGACCATGTAAACCGGAGAAGATGCGGCCCGCATCGTTCGCTTTCGGGCGGGATCCGGAGGGTAGGTCGATCGAGGTGCGCCGCGAGGTGCATCCCAGATAGATGGCAGAGGCCCCGACTTGTCGGGGAACAGGACCCGGCTTACAGATGCACAGGATCTTTTTGGAAGGGTCCCGGCGAGGTACGAACGTGCCCGGTCCGGGGCCCTTCGTTATTTCAGCACTACGGCCCGTATTTTGAAAGCAGCGCCCCGATACATTTGCCCCATGGTCCGCATCGCCCTGATAGTTCTCCTTCTGTTCAACTCGTTGGTCAGGCTTCAGGCCCAAGAGCAGATCACCATTGCCGGTCGGGTCATTACCACCAGTGAGAACCATACCTATTACGATCTGATGATCGTGAACAAGCGGACCCGCTCGGGCACCTTTGGGAACAGCGACGGCAGTTTCGAAGTGCGTGCGCTTCGCACCGATACGCTCCTGATCGGCTCTGTTGGTCACCAGACCCGCGTGATAACCATGGCCGATAGCGTGCCCAAGGAACGGTATACCGTGTTGATCGAGCTACGTCCTATCCAAGTCCAGCTGGCCGAGGTCGAGATCTTGCCCGAACGTACATTGAAGGAGATCCAGAAGGATATCGACAAGCTGGGGTACAGGGAGCGTGACTACCGAATGAGCCAGGTGGATGCCTTGCAAAGCCCCATCACATTCCTGTACCAGGAGTTCAGCCGACGTGAGCGCAGTAAACGGTTGGTGGCCGAGTTGGAGAACGAAGACCGCAAGCGCGCACTGCTCAAGGAGTTGCTTACAAAATACGTGGAGTACGACATCATTCGCCTGAGCGATGAAGCCTTCGATGACTTCATCGAGTTCCTCAATGTGCCTGATGATGTGATCAAAGGCCTTACACAATATGAGTTCCTGCTCTACGTGAAGAAGAAGTATGAACTGTATGCGAGCCTTGGTCCAACACGCAGGCATTAGGCTGCGGCACCTGAGTTCATGATAGCCGGACCCTTCAGGCCCAAGCCTTGGTACTTCAAAAAGATCAAGCGATACGGGAGTATTGCATTGCTTTTCGTTTGGTCTGTCCTGTCCGGAGTTCCTCCGCTGAAGGCGCAACCGGACACGCTTCTCAAACACATCCAGCTCGATGAGGTTGTCATCTCAGCACAAGCCTCGGGCTTTGATGTGGATGCATTCGTGAAACAGGTTCGCGAGGATACCAGCTTCTACAAGGCATTCCTGAATACGCGCTACTACCCCAATAAAGTGCGTAGCGAAGTGCGTGTGCGCAACAAGGGGGAGAACGAGACCGCTTCGATGTACCGCGAAGGTCGACTGGAACGGACAGGTGCATCGGTCCGTTTGGCCATCGAGGTGGAGCGGGTGACAGGCAAGTTGCGCGATCGGAAAGGCCTGTTCCGCTACCTGACTGTCGAGATGTATGACGACGTCTTTTTCCCGAAGGGTAGCTTACCGGCCAGCAATAGCGTGGCTGCGCGCAAGCTGGAAGTAGAGCGCGGCAACCGTTTTGAGAAGTACAAGAGCGAACTGAAGAAGTTCATGTTCGATCCAGGTAGTGAGATCGCCAGTGTTCCGTTCATAGGCCATAAGCTGGCGCTTTTTGAACCGCACATGGCACCTTTGTACGATTTTCGGATCTGGTCGGACATGCGCACCGGCCGTGCCTGCTGGGTGTTCAGTGCCGAAGCGAAACCCGAGTTCCGCGATGGCCGCACGGTGATCAAGACCATGGATACTTGGTTCGATCAGGAAAGTGGCGATGTGCTGGCACGCAATTACCGCATCACGAGCAGCTCCTTGGTCCTTGATTTCGACATCAAGATACAAGTGCAGAATACGGTTGTCGGTGGCGCGTTGGTCCCCTTACGAGTGGACTACGACGGCGACTGGGATATCCCATTCAAGAAGCGCGAGCTGGTGCGCTTTTGGTTGGAATACCGCGACTGGGAGATGGCTCCTTAGTGCCTTCCCTGCGCCGCCAACCAACGTTCAGCATCCAGTGCCGCCATGCACCCCGAACCGGCGCTGGTAACGGCTTGGCGGTACACATGATCGGCGCAATCGCCAGCCACGTAAACGCCGGGCACATTGGTGGTGGTGCGGTCAGGCGTGTGCTTCAGGTAGCCTTGCTCGTCCATATCAAGCTGCCCTTTGAAAATGGCAGTGGCAGGGGTGTGACCAATGGCGAGGAACAGACCGGTCACATCCAGATTGCCGGTCTCCTTGGTCTTGTTGTTCACGATAGCAACACCTTCGACCACGTCCTTGCCCAGCACGTCGGTCACCTCGGTGTTGTAGAGCACTTCTATGTTGGCGGTGTTCTCCACACGGTGTATCATGGCCTTGCTGGCGCGGAACTTATCGCGGCGCACAAGCATGTACACCTTTGGGCAGAGCTTAGCGAGGTAGGTGGCCTCTTCGCAGGCACTATCGCCAGCACCTACCAAGGCAACGGTCTGCCCTTTGTAGAAGAAGCCATCGCACACGGCGCATGCGGTAACCCCACCTCCTGTATCACGCAAGCGGATCTCGTTCGGAAGCCCCAACCACTTGGCGCTGGCTCCGGTGCTTATGATCACGGTATCGGCATGGATCTCGGTCTTCTCATCCACCCACACCTTGTGAATGGGGCCGCTGAAGTCCACTTTGGTCACCCAGCCATGGCGGATATCGGTTTCGAAACGGAGTGCCTGTTTGTTCAGATCTTCCATCATTTCAGGACCAGTGCGGCCGTTGGGGTACCCGGGGTAGTTGTCCACCTCGGTGGTCTGGGTGAGCTGTCCGCCAGGTAAAGGCCCTACGTAAATAACGGGTTTCATGTCCGCACGGGCGGCGTAAATGGCTGCGGAATATGCTGCGGGGCCTGATCCGATGATCAGGCACTTGATGTGTTCGGGGGAGGTGCTCATGGTTCTTGGGGTGGCAAAGTTAGCGGGAGCGCTGAGTGGACCGGTGATCTCGGTCAGGTATGAAGGCAACTGTAGGCCGATCCTGAGATCTGCCTATGGCGTACAGATCAACGTATCGATCTTCACCCCGTAGCCCGCCCACAGACCAAGACCACCTTCAATGTTGCTGATGATATTGGAAGGACTGCTGAACACATCACCTTGTGTGGCAGCATTGTTCTGGAAGCTATTGTAGAACAAGAATGAGGCCCGATCGAGGTTCACGAATTTCACCACCACTGTATCGCCCACTTTGAAGAATCCACTCTCCTCGTTGTTATCGTCATCCGCACCGCTGAAAGGAAGAGCACCTCGTGCAAAGGAGAAATCGAAGGTGAGGCCGTTGACGAACCGGTCCTCATAAACGGAGAAGAAAGGTGCCACGAAACTACCGTCCTTGGGTCCTCCATCAGGACCTGCGTTGATCCGCTGGGCCATCCATCGGTAGTTGTTGCCGAGGGTATCGGGGTCTACTATGCGTGCCCAAGCGAACCCAAGGCTGTCGTCGTTGGGGCGTTGAAGCGCAAGTCGGAACCACAATGAATCCGCACCAATGGAGAATGGGATGGTGGTAGTGCTACGGAGCGACTTGCCATCGGCCTGTACTTCCAACCGGTAACTGCGTCCCTCTTGGCCCAATAGGCTGTTGTCGAGTTTGGTCCAGATGCAAATGTTGGCATTGGCCAAGAGGTTCACATCAATGCCGGTGGCAGCCGCTGCTTGAAGCAATTGTTCTGGCGTAAGCAAGCCGCTGCACACGCGGTCCAGTGTGTGAGTAGTTGAACCGTCGAATACCGTAACGGTAGCCTCGCTGATAAAGGTGCCTGCGATCGAGGCCAGGTTGGTGGGTTCGAAGAAGCCTTGGGTACGTGTGAGCAACACAAAGGGAGGCAGGTCCTGTTCGATCCTGCCTTCTACCACCACGCGGGGTTCTGTGCGGGGTAGGTCCACTGTGATGGCCTTCTCGCAAGCCGCAAGGGTCATCAGAAGCAGGATCAGGAAAGGGTAGGAGCGCATCATCAGAATTCGAAGTTCCATGTTATAGAAGGGAGGATGGAGAACAGGGACACCTGTTTGGCCATTACTTGGAAATCACCGGTACTAGGGTTGCCGGCCGCATCGAAGAAGATGAAGAACGGATTGGCCCTGTTGTAGGCGTTGTACACGGCGAAGGTCCAGTTGCTTTTCCAGCGGCGGGAGAGTTCGGTCGTTTCTCCGGTGACCGGATCGGACACGGTCTTCGTTGTTCGGTTGTGCAGGGTAGCAGCCAGGTCCAAGCGGTGGAAAGGTGCCATGCGGTATCCGTTGCGGTCCGTGAATTCGCTGACCAATCGGCCTTCAACGAAGTACCGGTTCACGGGCAGCGTAACGGGTTGGCCTGTCGCATAGGTGAAGGTGCTTCCGAATGTCCAGCGCTTGTTAAGCTCATAGGAGATCACCACGCTCAGGTCGTTGCGTCGATCCCACCGGCTCGGGAATTCACGGCCTTGGTTCAGGTCGGGGAAGGTGCGCATCGTCCGGCTCCAAGTATATCCCACCCAGCCATTGAGCTTCCCTGTGCTTTTCTTGATGAACAGTTCAGTACCATAACTGTAGCCATCTCCGAATACCAATTGGGTGTCGTAGTTCGCATTGCCATTGTTGGCGGGTTCAGCACCTTCGGCGTACTCGATCAGGTTCTGGAAATCCTTGTAGTATGCTTCCACCGATGTTTCGAACATGCCATCGAAAAGGTCCCTGAAGTAGCCGGCGGAATACTGGGTGCCGATCTGCGGTTTCACATTGGTGCTGCTGGGGATCCAGACGTCGGTAGGCAATGCAATGGTGCTGAAGCTGGCGAGGTGAACATACTGCTGGCTCTTGTTGTATGAGGCTTTGATGCTGCTGTGCCCATCCAACTTGTAGCGTATCGCCAAACGTGGCTCCAAGGCTGCATAGGAAGCTATTTGTTTGCCGGGGGCGAATTCGGTGGAGCCGATCGCCCGTCCTTGGTCGTCGATGTCGAACAGCTTGAAAGGACCCACATGCGCGAATGTGGTCAATCGCACACCTACGTTAAGGCGAAGTGCATCGGTGATATCGAAATCATCCATCACATACCAAGCGGTCTCATGCGCATGCAGCTTCGGAGGTGTTTCGATGTTGAACTGCGTATCGCCGCTTTCCACATTCACCGTGCTTGTGGTGTAGATGTGGTAGATGTACTGAGCGCCATACTTCAAGTGATGCCGCGCATTGGGGTAATGGCTCAGGTCCACCTTCATCCCATAGTCACGAATTCCGGAGAAGAGCTCGAACCCGAATTGATCCTGCTGGGCGTTGAAGGCGAACTTGTAATCGCTTAAGGTCGCCGTGGCATTCATGAACAGTTTAGGGCCGAAGACGTGGTTCCAACGCGCGGAAAGCGTGGCGTTGCCCCACGGGATGCGGAACTTGGGATCGCCGGGATTACTACCGGCAAAGTCGAACACATCGCGCCCGAAATAGCCGCTCACGAAGAAGCGATCCTTTTCACTGAGCCTGTAATTCGCTTTGGCATTGAGGTCGTAGAAGTAATAGCCCGAACCGGAGAACGCTGAGGATTCGTTCACGAAGGGTTTGGTGAGCACATCAATGTATGTACGCCTTCCGCTCACGATGAATGAGCCGCGGTCCTTGATGATCGGACCTTCAAGAGTGAGTCGTGATGAGATCAGGCCAATGCCGCCCTGTCCACTGAAGCGTTTGTTGTTGCCGTCCTTCAATTTTATATCCAATACCGAGGAAATTCGGCCTCCATAATTCGCGGGCATACCGCCCTTGATGAGTTCGATGTTCTTGACAGCGTCCGCGTTGAATACGCTGAAGAAACCGAAGAGGTGGCTCGCGTTGTAGACGGTCGCGTCATCCAAGAGGATCAGATTCTGGTCCGGACCGCCACCACGCACATAGAACCCACTGTTCCCTTCGCCGTTGCTTGCAACGCCCGGCAGGAACTGGAGGGTGCGAAGTATATCCACCTCTCCGAGCAACGCAGGCAATGTGGTGAGCCTCTGCACGTCCAGTTCGATCGTGCCCATTTGGGTGCCTTCGGTGTTCGGTTGAGTGCGTTCACCCACCACTTCCACCTCCTTCCCCTGAATGGCCTTTGGCACTCCTTCGATGTTGAGCTTAAGATCTTTCGTAACGGTAACTGTACTCAGGAAATCCTGGTAGCCAATGAAACTCATCGCCACGGTGTAGGTGCCAGGTTCCAAGTTCAGCACGTAATACCCGTAGACATTCGTGGATGTGCCCTTCATGGTCTCTTTGACGTAAACGTTGGCTCCGATGAGCGCTTCACCGTTAGAGGCATCCTTCACGAAGCCACTTATGGTGAGCTTTTGACCCGATTGGGCCAATGCTGCCGTGGTAAATAGGAAGAGGACAAGGAATAGCTGGACGCTACGAAGAGTTGCCATAGATGCGGAAAGGGCGCAAAGCTATC
>Ga0105045_10004183_pt1 | contig 12519 bp, 12 predicted proteins | sample MAT02_FD_78089 | JGI IMG/M metagenome (GOLD analysis project Ga0105045, IMG submission 78089) | Freshwater microbial communities from Lake Fryxell liftoff mats and glacier meltwater in Antarctica - MAT-02 (megahit assembly) | ecosystem: Environmental > Aquatic > Freshwater > Ice > Liftoff... | reverse complement strand
GTGATATAAACTTACTCGAGGCCCCAGCGCCCGTTGAGTTTACCAACGTTAACCTACCTGCTGAGCACCAAGTGGTATTGGCAAAACTTGGCAAGCAATGACCGCTTGCAATGGTCTATTCTACCCGGAAGCCAATGATCAATATGTCGTCCACTTGTGGCCCCTCCCTCATTCAGTTTAGGGATATTAAGCGTTTTTTATGGGCAGTATCGGAACCCGCCGCCTTTTGAAGGCAACCAAAGTCATGCTATGCCCTCTGATAACCAGACAATTGATTCTCGTTTGCGTGGTGCCGGCCGAAATTAAGCAGATAAAGACCGCAGCCGCACCGAAACGGCTTCTTTATGGGCTTCCAGCATTTCTGCCTCGGCCATTACCTCAACGGCTGGCCCCAAATGCTGCAAACCTTCCGGGGTGAGTTCTTGAAAAGTGATTTTTTTGACAAAACTATCCAACGAAACTCCCGCCCAAGCCTTGGCGTAGCCGTTGGTGGGCAGGGTATGGTTGGTGCCCGAAGCATAGTCACCCACCGCCTCGGGGGTGTAGTGGCCCATAAAAATCGACCCGGCATTGACTATTTGCTCCGCTATTTCGTATGGGTTTTCCACGGCCAAGATCAAGTGCTCTGGGGCATACTCATTGAGCAAAGCCACGGCCGCAGGCAGGCCATCGAGCAACACACTGCGGCTATTTTCCAATGCCACTTTGGCGATCACCCGGCGGGGCAACCGCTCCACTTGTAACTCCACCTCAGCCATTATTTTGGTGAGTTGATCGGCATCGGTACTGACCAAGATGACTTGGCTATCGATCCCGTGCTCGGCCTGAGACAGCAGATCGGCCGCCACAAATGCGGGATTGGCGGTTTTATCGGCCAAGACGGCCACCTCCGATGGGCCAGCGGGCATGTCAATGGCCACGCCAAATTGGGCAGCCATTTGTTTGGCAGCGGTAACATATTGGTTGCCGGGCCCGAAAATCTTGTGCACTTTGGGCACACTTTCAGTGCCGAAGATAAAGGCCGCAATGGCTTGAGCCCCACCCGATTTGACCACTTTGGTCACGCCCACTAGTTGGGCAGCGTACAAGATCGCGGGATGGATCTTGCCCTCAGCATTGGGCGGAGTGGCCAGCACTACCTCCGGGCAGCCCGCGATCCGGGCCGGAACCCCGAGCATCAGCACGGTGGAAAACAAAGGGGCGGTTCCGCCGGGCACATATAAACCAACCCGCTGGATGGGCACGCTCTTGCGCCAACACTTAACGCCCGGCATGGTTTCCACCACTTTTACCTCTTCTTGTTGAACCAAGTGAAATTTTTCCAAATTGGCCAACGCCACCTGAATGGCAGCTTTCAATGGCTCGCTCACCAACTGGGCGGCTTCCGTAAATTCTTCCGGCTGAACCAAAATTGAGTCCAACCTTACGTTATCAAATTTTTTCGCAAATTTGAACAACGCCTGATCACCTTTTTTCTTGACTTTTTTGAGGATAGGTTTTACTTTCTTGGCAATGGCCCGAGAATCCATGACTGGACGCGCAATGATGTGTTGCCATTCGGAAAATGCTGGGTATTGGTAAAGTTGCATGAGACTTTTATAGTGAGATTGTTTGCTTGGTTGGGCCATTTACTTGCGCCGTTCTTGAATAATTTTGGCAATTTCCCCGCTTGGCTTACTGTCTTTTTTGCCCAAGTTCGACAACGGATTTTGGCCCGGGAAAGGAAGTGCTTGGGGTGGTTGCTCGGTAAGATGATTGGTCAAGTTCACATCACTAAGGGTAACAATTGTTTCCAAATTCTCGACCCGGTGTTTAAGTTCTTGGTTTTCTTTGGCCAACAAAGCAACCCGCTGCTCCAATTGGTGCAATTGGGGTTCGTTCGTACTTTTGCCTTTCTCCAACTCCATTCTTTTGATCTTGGTGAGTGTCCCAGCCAAAATGGCCACAATGGGTACGGACATAATCACACTCATTATCAGAACGTCATTCATAGTTGACAAGCGATATTTAGCCCACAGATATAAAACACGAATATAAAAAAAGCCGGTGGTTTTTGCAAATGTCCTAATTTTACTGGACAAGCTGGCCAGATTCAATATCGCCCGACAACACTAGGATCCGGTGATCATAGGCCAATATTTGGGTTTTGTCAATGGAGTAAGTGGATATTTGGTTTTAATCAACTAATTTTAGATATTCCACCGTTTTTCTTACCGCCAGAACCCACTTGGGCAAGGCCCTAGCACCCAAAACCCACTCGATGAAACTATCTGACACCAGTACCCGGGCACCCAAAGAATGGGAAAAAGAAGACACAAAAGCTAAGACCAACATGCTGATTAACCAGATCAGTGACTACCAGCGGGTGATGTACGCCCAGGGCCAATCCAGCTTGCTCATCATTTTGCAGGGCTTGGACGCTTCGGGCAAGGATGGGACGATCTCGACGGTGTTTAAAGGGGTCAATCCACTGGGCTGCACGGTCAAGGCGTTCAAAAAACCCACCGAAGAAGAAATGGCCCATGATTTTTTGTGGCGGGTCCACCAACATGCTCCTGCCCGGGGCATGATCCAAATCTTCAACCGATCGCATTACGAAGATGTGATCATGCCCGTGGTCAATGGCCAACTGACCGAAAGCGCCTTGGAACTGCGCTACCAAGTGATCAATACTTTCGAGCAGTTGTTATGTCATCACGATACCCACATCCTCAAGTTTTATTTGCATATTTCACCCGAAGTCCAAAAGGAGCGCCTGTATGAGCGTTTGACCAACCCGACCAAATTCTGGAAGCACAATGATGCCGACTGGGATACGGTGCAAAAGTGGCAACAATACCAACAAGTGTACGAAGATATTTTTGAAAACTGCGGGAAAGCGGCGGCTTGGTATACTGTCCCGGCGGATCAAAACTGGTACAAAGAATATGTCGTGGCTCAAAAGATTGTCGATACCTTGGCCAGCATGGATCTCCATTACCCCAAAGCATGGTGACGCTTCAAGGTATTAGGCATTGATTTGGGCCATTGTTTCCCCATTTTGGCCAACAATGGCCGGGCACGCCCTATATTTGTACTAGAATAAAACATAGCGCTATGCAGGCACGTATCACCGCCCTGAGCACTCACGTGCCCGAACAGATCCAAACTAATTTTGATTTTGAAAAAAGTATTGATACTACCGACGAATGGATCGTTTCCCGTACCGGCATCCATCAGCGGCGCTATGCGGCGGCCGATGAATTTACCAGCGATCTTTGTCGCAAGGCGGCCCAAAAACTAGTAACTGAATGTGGGAAAAACCTAGACGATGTTGATTTTATCATTGTTGGTACCACCACGCCCGATCAGGAAATGCCCAGCATGGCCTGCCAACTGCAACACCAACTCGGTATTCCTCGCGCCGGAGCGCTGGACATCAAGGCCGCTTGTGCCGGGTTTACGTATGGCTTGATCTTGGCCCAAGGACTGATTGCGGCGGGCAGCGCCAAAAAAGTACTCGTGGTGGGCGGCGAGACATTGTCCAAAGTGACCGACTTTACCGACCGCACCACGTGCATCCTATTCGGGGATGGGGCTGGGGCCGCGCTGGTGGAAGCGGCGGAACAGAGCAATATTTTGGGCACGCTCAGCGGGGCTGATGGAGCGCACGGCCCCGCCCTCTATTTGTCCACCCGGCGCGGGATCGTCAATGGCCAGCCGATCCTCACCGACGGCAATGTCCACCAAGATGGCCGCCGGGTTTTCAAATGGGCAGTTGAAACTGTGGCCCGCGAAGCATCCGCGCTGGCCAGTAAATGCGGGTTTTCTATCGGTGAAATAGATTGGTTTGTGCCCCATAGTGCCAACCGGCGCATCATTGATTCAGTATGCCAGCAGTTGGAGTTCCCAACTGACCGGGCCTTGGACAGCATCGTTTACCACGGCAACACTTCGGCGGCCAGCATTCCCCTGGCCATAGATTTGGCCCAAAAAGCCGGCAAACTCACCAAGGGCGACCGCTTGCTGCTCTTTGGGTTTGGGGGCGGCCTTACGTATGCAGGTGTGCTGATCGAGTGGGACTGGTAACCCTTCCAGCCCTCCCCTACCCTGGGGTTTGGTAGCAACTGTACACGTGATGGTACACCGATCGCCATAGGTTGGCGGGTTTTTCCATGTCACATATCAGGGCTTTGCGGCGATATAAATGGGGCAAAAAAACGCCATTGGTGGTTTGGGCACTGCGTTCCCATTGATCCATGCAAACCAGGCAACGACTAAAGATCCCCAAGGAAAGCAACGCAAAAAAGCGGCGTACGCTGGCTGGAGGATAGTTGGTCAAAAAAGCCATTTCATACGCCAACTCCAATTCAATCAGCAATAAATGGCGAATGTCAATAACTTTTTTATTGCTGGTAATCAAGGTATTAACCCCGTTTTGGGTATCTTCAAATACGTCAAACAGATCATTGCCCAGTTGCATCAGGCCGCCCAATTTGGCCAACAATGCCGCCTCATTGTCGGCCAATGGGTGGGCAAATGCGGTGCGGTAATAGAGCACCGATGCCCCGCCCTTTTCCCACGTAATAGCGGCGATTGCAGGCTCGCCCAAATGGGGATCGGTTTGTTTTTGGCTTTCCCGTTGAGCGGCCATCACGCGGTTCAACTGCGCCAGCGAATGTACTGGATCGGGCACATTTGCTTGGGCTGTTTGAAAAAGATATTGGGCCAATTGCTCGCCAGCACTGGATCCCGGCTTGGCCAGTAGCAACTCCAGCGCCTCAGCCGAAAGTGATTTTTTATCCAGAAAATCATCGCCAAGGCCGGTCATGGCTCCTTGGCAAGTACTGGCCAGCCGCTCCCGGGCGGTCATCGGTGCACCACGGAGCGCACAAAACGCCTCCCCCAAAATAGCGGGCACCGCCAACCCATAATAGTGGATGATTTTACGAAAATCGGCTTCTTCCAAGCTGCCATCAGCGCTTTGGCGGGCGCGGGCCAGCGGCGGGCCGAGGTGGCGTCGCAAAAAGTGCCGTTGCTCCCGCAATTGGCCAAGCAGGCCCAAGATCAGTCCGGGCGTTTGCCAAGCGGTAATGATGGGCCGGGGCTTGGGCATTGTGGCAGCTATTGCAAAATGAACACCGTCGGAGTTTTGTGGATGTCGGGCAGCGCACCCACTTTCCACTCCCGGGCTTTTTTGGTCTTGATGGATTGTCCGGCCCCGGTCAGGTCGGTAGCCACACAAAGCGCAGTGTCGGGCTGCAAAATTTGCACCAACGACTGCAACATTTGGTTGTTGCGGAAAGGGGTCTCAATGAACAATTGGGCCTTTTTGGTTTCTTGGGCCTCCAGTTCTACCACCCGGATGGCCCGCTCGCGCTCGGGGCGATCAATGGGCAAATACCCGTGGAAAGTGAAGCCCTGACCGTTGAGCCCCGAGGCCATGAGGGCCAGCACAATGGAGGATGGCCCCACCAGCGGCACTACTTCCCAGCCGTGGCGGTGGGCGTATTGCACTGCCAGCGCCCCCGGATCGGCAATGCCGGGACAACCGGCCTCTGACATTACCCCGACCGTTTGGTCCGGCTGAACGGTTTTGAGGAACTCGGCCAATGCGCCAAACGGGGTTTTCTTGTCCAATTGAAAGAAAGGAATGTCCTCAATTTTGCGCCCGGTGCGCAAACTGCTGATGAAACGACGGGCAGTCCGCAGTTCTTCGGCCAGCACGATGTCCACTCGGGCGACTACTTCGCGCACTTGCTCGGGGATGGTGGGCAATGCACCGTCGGCCAGCGGCAGGGGCACTAGATAGAGTTTGGGCATGGGGTTCCAGTGGGTTAGTCGGAAAATAAAAATTACAAAACAGGCAGTTCGAGTTGGCAATCAAAGAATCTTGCCCGTTGTCAGGCCCAAATATCAGTATAAATCCGGGAATTAGGGGCGGCTGGTGGTGGGATACCTTCCGGCACTTCGCCAAAGTAAAGATCTGATTTGCCAACCGCTTGCTTTTTTTTGCTACTTTTAAGCGTAAATAGGCCCATCAGCGGCTAAAATCGTGCTTCACAACCAATATTAAAGATCATGAACAATCAAGTCGGCCTGATTGGGCTAGGAAAAATGGGGTTCAACCTCGCCCTCAACCTCCGCAACCACGGCTACCGGGTAGTGGCCCACGACGTAGCCCCGGAAAACATGGCGCGGATTGCTGAAGAAAACATTGACACAGCGGCTTCCCTTGCGGCCCTTTGCGATCAACTGACCGGCCAGCGGATCTGCTGGCTGATGGTGCCAGCGGGCGAGGTAGTGGACGAGGTGATCGGCCAACTGCTGCCCCACCTGAAGCCAGGCGACATAGTGATCGACGGTGGCAACTCCCAGTATAAAGACTCGGTGCGCCGCTATCAACAACTCAAAACCCAACAAATCAATTTTCTGGACTGCGGCACCAGCGGGGGCCTGAGCGGGGCTTTGTACGGCGCATGTACCATGATTGGCGGCGAGCCGGCCGTTTTTGCCCAGTGCGAAGCCATTTTCCGCGACATTTCGGTTGAGCACGGCTATTTGTACACTGGCGCACCGGGGAGTGGCCATTATGTCAAAATGATCCACAATGGCATTGAATATGGCATGATGCAGGCCATTGCTGAAGGTTTTGAAGTGCTGGATCGGAGTGAGTATGACCTAAACTTCCGGCAGGTGGCGCAGGTATGGAACCACGGCTCGGTGATCCGGGGCTGGCTGATGGAACTGATCGAGAACGCCTTTGGCAAAGATGCGCACTTAGACCAGATCAAGGGCGTGATGCACTCCTCGGGCGAGGGCAAATGGACACTGGAAACGGCACTGGACTTGGGCGTGGCCACTCCGGTCATTGCCCTGTCGCTCATGATGCGCTACCGTTCCCAACAAACCGATACTTTCTCGGGCAAGGTGGTGGCGGCACTGCGCAACGAATTCGGTGGGCACAAGGTGGAGACCCATTGACCACCTTTTACCCCACCACCCGCTCGGCAGTTTGCCGAGCGGGTGGTGGAAACCACTAGTAAGACTGTGAACCAAGATTAAAGTAACCTTAGCAACTTTCAGAATGTATTAATTAGATTTTCAACTATTTATGCTTCTAATTATTGGAAAAATTGATTGCCATTGGGGATAAATAATTTGAAAATTTTCATTTGACTCCAACCTGAAAGTAAATCTCAAAAAGGACGAATTTCCCAATTACGCAAACTCGGGGGGATCTTTCTTCATGATGGCCGCCACTATGACCGCGATAATGGCCCCAAAAATAGGTCCACCAATTAGGGCGGCCCCTACCGTAAAGATGGGGCTGAACATGAAACCCATCATAGAAAGCGACTGTTCTATCTGTTCCTCATCCAGTCCTTGTTTCGCCATCCCGGCCACTGCGTTATCTTTGATCGCGTCCATCACGGCGGGATCAATGAATGTGAGCCACACATAAGTGAACGCGGCAGAAATGATCGAGCTGATGATCGAGGCCCAAAAACCGGTCATAAAACCTTGGCCCAGCGTCATGAAGCCCTCATTCTGGGCCTTGAACTCGCGGCAGGCGAGTATAAAGCCGCAGATCAGGATCACGAACGAGAGCACCGTCATGCCGGTGGTGGCGGCAGAGTTGGCAAACAGCTTGGCCGAATAGTTGACCGCAGCCACTACTGACGAAATAAGCCCCAAAATGAGGCCATACTTGATCCCAAGTTGCCTTGGCGATACGTTTGCTTCCATAAAAAGTAGTAAAGTTTAAATTTTCCTCTAATTACACTTGTTTTTTTCGGAAAAGCAAGCCGATGGCAATGCCCATGACCAGCCCAACGCCGGACAATTTCTTGAAGTCTTCCCAAGCGGCCAACTCAGCCGAAATGGTGGGAATGGCCGCTAAACTATCAGCCAAATATTTTGGGCCATAGTCGGGATCCTTGATAATGAGTTCTTTGTCGGTCATTAGTTTTTCGCGGATCGCCGCTTGGTGAGTGATCAGCAGGGCCGGGCTGGCCAGTTTGAGCCACGCGTAGAGCAGTAGCCCAAAGGTGGCCGAAGTTGCCAAATTGATGATAATGCCCATGCTGATGGCCGGTACTCCCCCCAAAAAGCCCCCGTTCCTATAATCGCGGTAGTAGCGAAAGCCCAAGATCAGCCCCATTGCATAAACGGGCAAAAAAAGGAGCGCGTGCCGCCCCAGAGGGTTCAGCCCAAAAGCGTGGATGGCCAAGGTGAACGTCCAAATGGCTACTCCTGTGCACACGCCCGTGACCACGGCCGTATTGACAAACAAATTTTTCATGGGGCGAAGGTATTTCCTAAACAAACATGAAGTACACTGAACCCCAATTTAGACCATTGCTTCCAGCATCCGCTTGAGCACCACTTGGGCCGCCACCACCCGGTTGGCGGCCTGCTGAATGACGATGGAATGGGGGCCATCGATCACCGCATCTTCCACCACCACGTTGCGGCGGACTGGCAAGCAGTGCATAAACTTGGCGTTGTTGGTCAATTGCATTTTTGCTTGATCCACCATCCACGCCCTGTCACGGCACAGTATCTGGCCATACTCGTGGTAAGAAGACCAGTTTTTGGCATAAATAAAATCAGCATTTCGGAAGGCAGCTGCTTGATCATGCACAATTTTTGCCCCGTCCGTAAACTTGGGATCCAGTTCGTAGCCCTCGGGGTGGGCAATGGTCAAGTCGGCCCCAGCGGCACACATCCACTCCGCAAACGAATTGGGCACGGCCTGGGGCAGTGCGCGGGGGTGCGGGGCCCACGTAAGGACAATTTTGGGCCGGGGCGTGGTTTTATATTGCTCAATGGTGATCAGGTCGGCGGCCGATTGCAACGGGTGGCGGGTGGCCGACTCCAAACTGACAACGGGAACCCCGGCGTAACGAATGAAATCACCGATGATGTTTTCGGCATAGTCCTCTTCCCGGTTGACCAGCAGCGGGAAGGAGCGCACCCCAATAATGTCGCAATACTGGCCCATGACGGCCACAGCATCCTTCACGTGCTCGGCAGCATCACCGTTCATGATCACACCTTCGCCCGAGGCCAGTTTCCAGCCGTCCTTGTCAATGTTCATCACCATCGGGGCCATGCCCAAGTTGAGGGCCGCTTTCTGGGTGCTCAACCTGGTACGCAGGCTGGGATTCATAAAAATCAGGCCGATGGTCTTGTTGAGGCCCAGCGTTTTCCAGGCAAAGGGGGTTTGTTTCACTTGTTGGGCTTCTTGCAAAAAAGCCGCAAAATCCGGTATGTCAAAGGCACTGATAAACTTGTTCATTTCTCGCTCGGGAAGTTGTACTAAAAAATAATCTGCACCTACGTTTGATAAAGGAGAATCCCCCAGCCCACGGCCAAACAAAGAATACGCAGGCCCAATCAAAAGTTTGGGGCTGGTTTGGCCTGACAAAACTATGAAAATTGGCTGAAGATGTTAAATTGCTGCTTAAATCATTCGTAAATCGGAAAAGTATGAAAATATACACGCCGGCCCAGAAATTGACGCTGCATATTTCCCTAATTCTTTCCTTGGGATTTTTTCTTTTGTATGGGCTCAGTCAGTTTATCCCCGCCACCATCGGCTGTGTGATCTTGTTTGTGCTGTTCCGGGGCATGTTCCACTTCTTGGTCAGTAAGCGCCGCTGGGGCAAAACCCTCGCTGCCTTGACCGTCATGGCAATGTCGCTCCTCATAGTCATCCTCCCGCTCACGCTGGTGGGTATTATGCTGGCCCGCAAGGTGATCCTATATGCCTCCAACACTGAAACGATCGTTGATTCTTTCAACCATCTTCTGCAAAACCCGATCTTGCTCAGGATTCAAGAAATGACGGGGATCGATTTCGAAAACAAGCAACTGCTCCAACAAGTTGCCAGTCGGGTGGCCACTTTTGCCTCAAATCTTTTCACTCCCCTTTTGTCGGGCACGGCGAGTGTACTGCTGGGGGTATCGGTACTCTACGTAGTGCTGTATTATGTGTTGGTCAATGAAGAGAAATTGATCGCCACTTTTTATAAATACTTGCCCTTTGACGATGCCACCATCGACGAAATATATGCCGAATTGAGCAACAACGTCAAGTCCAGTGTGGTGGGCCAAGGCTTGATCGCCATGGTGCAGGCCGTGTTAGTGGGTGTTGGTTTCTGGATTTTTGGTGTCAAAGACGCTTTTTTCTGGGGAGTGGTCAGTTTCTTTGCGGCCTTTATCCCCGTGCTGGGCACACCGCTGGTGTGGGTGCCGGCCGCCATTATTGAAATGGCCAATGGCGATAACGTTGCAGGCGTTGGGTTATTGATCTACGGTGGGGTGCTGGTGATCAACATTGACAATGTGCTGCGCTTTGCCATTGCCAAACGGATCGGGGACATCCACCCGCTAGTCACCATTTTTGGGGTTATTTTTGGATTGGAATTTTTTGGAATCTTGGGCTTGGTGATGGGCCCACTGCTCATTTCCTACTTTTTTGTGCTGGTCAAAGCCTACAACAAGGAATACACCAGAGACAAAACCCCCATTGTAGTCCCACCAACCGAGCCTGCTCCTTGACCAGTGCACCTGCCAAAACCATCCACCGGCGATAACGAAGTAACCATTGCTAAAACCTGCGGCTCATTCCTTCTGGATTTTCAAACTGGTTTGGGTGACAATTGCCAGTAAATTACTTTGATTTTCAATGGATTAGCTTGGTATTTGTTCTTGTTCCAATGCTGGTTTAGCATCGTAGGGAGCTATAGTGCACGCCTTGGGACGGTTATAAGGCCACCAGGCGTGCACCAACTTCAACTATTGGAACAAAAACCCATTGGGGCCGCGCCCAACCGCGAAAGTACCCAGCCGAGTGCCCAATACATCATACCGGACAATCGTACCATTGCCTTGAAAAGCATTGCCATCAGCAGCCAAAATCTCGCCATTTACTGGATTCACACCGATGCCATACAGGTTGGTGAGGGTAATCAACGGATTCGTCAGAGCTGAAGTGGCACTGATCGGCAACTCGTAAATCGTACCAGTACTGGCTGAGAAAGTAGCATTCGACACACTGCTCATGTAGTAAATGCGGTTGCCCGCTGCATTCAGGGCGGCCTTGCCATTGGGCCGGACTGAACCAGTGGAAATAGTGGCCTCCACTTGGTTGGTGCTCGGGTTGATCCGCACCAAGGCCCTATTGCTGCAAACCACCCAAATGCGGTTGTTGGCATCCAAGAGCAACCGCTGCGGCCCATTGGCCACCGCAATACTGGTTGTAATCTGATCGTTAGCCGGGTTCAATACGGCTATTTGATTGGCGCCGGGCAAAGCGATGTAGATATTTTGGCCAACTACCAAGCAGCCCTGCGGAAAGCTGGGCAGGGCAACCCGGCCCGTAATGGTATTGCTTTGGGTGTTCATCACGGCCAAAAACGGGGCATCGCGACTGAACGTTGGGCTAAATGGCCCCCAGCAAGCGATGTAAGCCTTGTCGCCCAAGACGGCAATGTCTTGGGGGTTCACCAAGTTCTGGTTTTGGGCAGGCACCGAAGCCAACGATTTCAAATCTGCGGCATTGATCACCTCTATTTTGTCAGCCCGGTTGCACACTAGGTAGATTTTATCTCCAAACCGCCGGGCATTTTGCACGATTGCCGACAGTGGACGGGTGTTTTCGGCTTGGAAGACCCGGTTGGTGACTTGTCCAGTCTCATTGCTGATAAAACTGATTTCCCCATCCGAATCGGAGAAATTTCCCTCGTTGATCACCACCACGCCCCCTTCGTATTTCCCCAGCGGGGTTTCTTTGCTTCCACCACAAGAAATTAGGACTGCAAGCCATAGAAGAGCGAGAAATTGGATACTTTTTTTCATAATTGTTAAACTGGTTTAGTCACTAAAAGTCAATTTTGACACTCATCTGGTAATTCCGCCCGGGCATGGACCGCAGGCGAAGGTTTTGGTATTGGGTATTGAATAGGTTGTAAACATGGGCAGTCATCGTGATCCGTAACGGGTTGGCACTAGGCCGTTTGGCCAATTGGACGGCCCGCCCGCCACTCAAATTGAATAGCCGAAAAGCGGCGAGGGCTTCATCGTTGTCGGTACTGACAAAGCGCTGGCCCGTGTAATTGAAATTTACACTGGCAAACCATTGTTGATAGTCCAAATTGACGTAGGCCGTAGCCCGGTGGCGGGGTACGTAGGGCAGTTGCTTGCCCAGCGAGCGGTCATTTTCGTTCAACTGATTGCGGTTAGTGGACTGGTTGAAAGCGTACTGCCCTCCCCCACCGATCCGCCATGCACCCACTTGTTGGGTAAACTTGGCCGAAAATTCGGCTCCCACTACTTGCACGCGCCGGATGTTGCTGGGCGACCAGAACGAGGTTTGGGGCAGCCAAATGATCCAATCATCGACCCACATCCGGTAATGGGTGGCCTCCACTTCCCAGTTGCTGGCCGCTGTGCCGCGCTGGTAGAGTAGCCCCAGCTCGGCACTATGGCCCAGCTCGGGGCGGATATCCAAGTTGCCGCCCGGCTGCCAGT
>Ga0105045_10004182_pt1 | contig 12521 bp, 10 predicted proteins | sample MAT02_FD_78089 | JGI IMG/M metagenome (GOLD analysis project Ga0105045, IMG submission 78089) | Freshwater microbial communities from Lake Fryxell liftoff mats and glacier meltwater in Antarctica - MAT-02 (megahit assembly) | ecosystem: Environmental > Aquatic > Freshwater > Ice > Liftoff... | reverse complement strand
TGACATCGTCCCTCGGCACGGCCGCCGAGGCCGATCTTAAAACCCTTCTCGAAGGCGTCAAGGCCATCGGCACGAGCGGCAGCCCCGGCACCATCGTCGCGTTCGGCGAGAATGCCTTCACTGTGGCGGTCGATGGTAGCCCGGCGGCGAACCCCGCTGTCGCTGCGGGCACATTTGGGAAAGGGCGCGTCGTCGCATTCGGGCACGATGGTTTCCTCGCATCCGAGGTGGCCGATACTCGCAAGCTCGTGAAGAACGCGGTGGCATGGGCCGGTGGTAACGCCGCGATGCCGAAGTTGAAAACCCTCAGTTACCCCGAGTTGGCCAAAGCGCTCGGCGGCGAGGAAACCAAGGCGATCCCGAAATTCGAGGCCGGTACGGTGTTGGTCATTAGCCCGTCGCGGGTGAACGACGCCATGGCCAAGGAGCTTCAGGCCTTCGTCGAAGCGGGTGGCGGCCTCATCACCGGCATCCCCGGTTGGGGTTGGCTTCAAACGCACCCCGGCCAGTCGCTGGATAAAGACTTGCCGATGAACCGCGTCCTCGCTTCGGCTGGCCTCGCTATCGGCAGCGGATTCCTCGAACGCAAGAAGGGGAGTGCGAATTTCGAGGTCAGTGCGATCTCCCCATTCACCAATTCCGGCTTGGCGGTAACTACCGTGGAGAAGTGGCTCGCCGGGGGAATGGCACCGCCCGCCGGGGAAGCGGAAGTGATCCGTGCTGCCGTGAATCGCTTGGCGGATGCGGTGCCCGCGAAAGAAGCCGACCCGTTTCGCGTTCGTTTGAGCAAAGCGATCGCCGGGGCGGAAGGGAAGATCCCCGTGCCGATGCCGAAGAAAGCCGTCGGCGTGAACGACCCCAACGGCAAGCTGCTCTTGGGCATCACCACACAGTTGGCGATGGAACTGCCGCCGGAACAGGTGAAGGCCCATCCGGCTTCCGCAGGCTTCCCCGGATCGGTTCCCACGAAAGCCGAGCGGGTGACGAAGAAGGTGAGCTTCAACGTCGATTCTACCGGCTACATTTGCAACGGCGTGGGAGTGTCTGCGAAATCGGATATCTGGCACAGCACCGGGTTGTACGCCGCACCCGGAGAGATCGTGACGCTCGAACTTCCACCCGAAGCCAAGGGCCAAGGCATCTCGTTGCAGATCGGCAGCCACAGCGATCTACTATGGGGGGCGAAGAGTTGGAGCCGGGCGCCGCAAATCGTGAAACGAACGAAAGCCGACGTGGGAAAGACCACGCTGGCCAACCCCTTCGGCGGCTTGATCTACATTCTTGCGCCGGTGAAAGCGAAGTTCGGCAAACTCGAAGCGACGATTACGAATGCCGTGGAAGCGCCGCAGTTCATACTCGGCACGACCACGGCGGAGCAATGGAAGACGATTCGCAACGCCCCCGGCCCGTGGGCCGAGTTCGAGAGCAAGAACGTGATTATCACCGTTCCGAGCGAAGCGGCACGAAAGGTCGAAGATCCCGCCGAGTTGATGAAATTCTGGGATACGGTGCTGGATACCTGCGCCGATCTCACGGCGGTGCCCCGCGAACGGGGCCGCAAAGAACGGCTGATGCACGATGTGCAGATCTCGGCCGGGTACATGCACAGCGGCTACCCGATCATGTGCCCGCTCGGCGAAATGACCAAGGGTTTGGATCAATTGCGAATTCAACGCGAAGGGGCTTGGGGCTACTTCCACGAGATCGGCCACAACCACCAACAACCGATGTGGACATTCGACGGTACCACCGAAGTGACCTGCAACCTCTATTCGCTGTACTGCTACGCGACGCTTTGCCCGAACGCCCCGTTGCACGATTCGATGAAGCCGGACGCCCGGAAGCGGAACGCGACCAAATACTTGAACGCCGGGGCGAAGTTTGAAATGTGGAAGAGCGAGCCGTTCGTGGCCTTGTTGTTCTACTTCCAGTTAAAGGAAGAATTCGGGTGGGATACGTTCAAGAAAGTGTTTGCGGAATACCAGAAGCTGCCGATGAACGAACGCCCGAAGAACGACGACGACGAACGCGATCAATGGCTCATTCGCATGAGCAACGCCTGCGGCAAGAACCTGGCGAAGCAGTTCGATTACTGGGGCGTGCCGACGAGCGATGCGGCGAAGAAGAAGGTCGAAAGCCTACCGGTGTGGAACCACCCGGATGCGACAAAATAGCCTCTCGTTTAGCCGCGACGCGAGTCTTCGAGCGAAGCGATCCGCTTGAAGGCTTGCGTCTCGGCTCACCGCGGTCGGCCATCGAAAACCATTGTTTCCTCGCCCCGCAGGGGCGCAAGATGGCTGTTAGTTCCAGCTTGACCATCAATGAACTCACACCGGCGGCAGCACGTCCGGTTCGATCTGGTAGCCGTCGGCCAAGGCGTTGGTCGAACAGAACATCGCCACGATGGCCAGCACTTCGCCCAGCGTTTCCGTATCCGCACCCAGTTTCCGCAGTGCCGCCGTGTGCGAATTCACGCAGTAGGAGCAACCGTTCGCGGCACTCACGGCAAGCGCGATGATCTCGCGTGTGCGCGCATCGAGCGGCGACGTTCGCCCCACCGTTTCCGGGTGCATCAGCGTTTTCAGCCGAGTCCAGATCAGTTCGAGATTGGTCGGGTTCGTGGCCAGCACACGCCACATGTTCGAAACGAAATCGATCTTCTTCGTCGCCCGGATATCGGCGTAAATCTCGGCGACCTTGCCGGTGGCCTCGGCTTCGGAAATGGGAGCGACGGTGGCGATACGGCTCATGGGGTTCTCCTCGTGTGGCACGAATCACAATTCTAGCGATTCACCAACGCGACATCGTCTGGCCCGAGTACACGGCCGTCGGAGGCGAGCAGCGACAGCGGACGAATCAGCTTCCGTTCCCGATCCACGAGCACGGTTTCGTGATCGCCGCAAATACCGAAGCATTCTTCGCCCCGTTGCCGAAGGGCCATCACCACTAGGAATAGCCCTTTCGCTTTTTCGGTAAGCATTGATGGATCGTACGCGTTTCGCTCGCTGACGCTCGTGGCTCTGTTTCTTACGGTTCGAGAGTCGTCATCTTCGCGTCGAGCACCTTGGCGATCTGATCGTGCAGTTCGTCCATGTGGGCCTTCGCCGTGTCGTTTTTCTCGTTCGGGATCGCGTCGGCGAGCTTCGTACCAATCTCCTTCAGGTGCAGCCGGGCCAGGCTGCGGGCATCCGCCGGGATACCCGGCCGTTTGCCGAGGGCGATGCTGCTGAGCCTGCCGACGTATTCCCGTTGCAAGTTTCGGCGGATCACGCTCGATTTGCCATCGGCGAAAATCGAATCGCTCAAAGAACGGAACACTTCCGAGAGTTCGAGAGGTTTCTCTTTCGGATCGGTCATTCTGGCGTTGTTCAGAACGGAAGTCATGGTGCCGGCGTCGAGGAGTTCGCTGAGAACCACCTTTTGAATGCTGAGAACTCGCTCGTACAGCGGGAACTCCACGGCTCGCATCGCCCGTTCGTTGCCCCAGTGAACCCAACGGTCGGCGCCGAGCTTGCGTAGCAGTTCGGGCGGGAAGTCGAATGGCTTGTCCGTCAGAATGTTATCCTGAAGGAACTTCAAACTCTCGCGTTGTTGTGCCGGGCTGGTGGGCACGAACGGATCGCGTGCATTGGAATCCCCTTTGTGGTCGCGGTGGACGGCTGCCCCGCCGATGTGCTTGGCGGCGAGGGCGCTGGCGTTACCGTACTGGTTCATCAACACGCCGAAGGCGGCGCGGGCGCGTTGATAGCCTTCGCCTTTATCGACGGTTTGCTCGGCGAGCTTGGGAATCAGATCTTGGGCGATCTTCACGCGGTTGCGAGCGAATTTGAGCGTGTCGGCACCCAAATCCCATTGGTTCGTGTGCGGATCGTTGGAACCGTACAAGTCTTCGTCCGTGCCGTAGATCAAACCGGCCTCGGCACAGCGCGAAGCGATTTTCGCCAGTTGTTCCTCGCTGCCGTTGGGCGTGTACGCGTACTCGATGGCCCAGTAATCATAGGCCCCGAGGGTGGGGGTGAAGTAGTGCCCTTGCTTGGTGCCCTTGGGGGCGATGTTGGCCGGGGTGTAATCCATCACGCTGCCGACGAGGCCGCGTTTGCTGGTAATCGCGGTATCGTGCAATTGCTCATTGGGGAGCATGGTGCTGGCTTTGAAGTTGTGCCTGAGGCCGAGCGTGTGCCCGACTTCGTGCATGACCGTTTCCTTTACCGCTTGTTGAAGGAGTTCGTCGGGAAGCTTGTCGCCCTCTTTCGCACCAACTTCCCCCGCGATGTTCATTAATGCCAAGCCGAGTTCGCTCATCTTGTGGTGGGCGCATTGGCAATAGCCGTGGCGAACGGCTTCGAGGCGATCCCGCAGCGGTTCCTTCGGCGCGGCGCGATCGTTCCAATTCATGGTTGCCCGGAGTTCATCCAGCGGGTGCATCGGCAGATCCCAACCGCGGCGGCTCGCTTGGATGTTGCTAACAGGTTCCACGAGTTGGCCTTTCTCGTCGCGGTGCAAACGGGCTTCCCCCTTATAGCTGCGAACCATGCTGGCATCGAAGAGGATATCCGCATCGAGGAGTTCGCCCGTGTAAGGGTTCGCCCGGCTCGGCCCGATAGCGTAGGGCGTTTCCGAGGTGATCCAGCGGAACGTGGCGTAACTAATATCTTCGGGGTCGAAGTCTTCGCCTTCTTGCTGCCGCACTTCGATGGTATCGCGGAAGCCGATCTTCTCGAAGGCCTTGTTCCATTCGAGGATGCCTTCCCGCACGGCGGCTCGATATTCGTCCGGTACGCTGTTCTCGATCCAGAACACGATCTTCTTCCTCGGCGGCACCAACTTCGCCCCTTCTTTCCACACCGAGCCATCGGCCCGCTCCAAACGCCAACGGTTGACGTAACGTACGAAGGCGGTATCGGTCGATTCCTTGGAGAAATCCTTCATCACGGTGGTGAAGTGGCCGACGCGGTCGTCGGCTTGCCGGGGCGCGTAGCCGATTTCCGGGAGTTCGACGATGCCGTAATGGACGATCACCGAGGCTCCTCGGGCATCGGGAATCGCATCGTCCGAACCGTGGTGGTCGCCGCTGCGTGCGCGGGAGAAGGTCGCGGCGACTTGGAGTTCGACGTTCTTTTTGAAGCCCTTCACCTTGTTCCAGGTCGTGCGTTGCGGGTCGAGGTTGCCGATGCCCAGGTCGCCGAAGTCCGAGAAGAAAATCGAGTTGAAGTCGATGACGATCGACGCTTTGGCGGGGTTCACCGTTTTGATCGGCAACGCCATGAGGATGGAATCGGAATAGGTGGTATCGAGGGCTTTCGCGGCGGGCGTACCCGCTTTGGCGGTGTACTTGGTGTTACGACGGATGACGAAGATTTTATCGCCGGAACGTTTGAACGCGATCACCCATTGTTCGCCGAAGTTCAGCGTGGTTCCGCCGACGCCCGCCCCCTTGGCGATCGCCATCGGCACCAAATACGGACGATCGAGTTGGCCGATGCCGATCTCGGCGTACAAGTGATCGTCTTTTTGATGGAGGGTGAACAGGCCTTCGGTGACTTTCGCCCCCTTGAGGAACGTGGCGTATTCCGGGAACTTCGGCGGCTCGGCCGCTGGTGGGGTTTGCGTTTGCCCGCCGTTGGCGAGCATCAGCACGGCGAATAGGGCGAACAGCGGCAACGAACGCAAAGACATTGTGAAACCCTCGAATGTTCAGCCGCGGCGCCCGGAGGAGCGAATGGGGCCAAACAATTAGGGTATCTGGCAAGCTGCGGCGATTGCAAGGCTTTTGACGGAATTGTGGGAGATTTCGGCGGCGCAAACTTTCCGGCCCTGCGGGATATGCTGAAAGACGCTCACCGAACGCCGAAGGCATGCGGAATTCCTCAGGCGCCGATGTTCACGATCTCCGCCTTGCGTAGCACGCGCTTCAGCAACCCGGCCAGCACGCGGCCGGGGCCGATCTCATAGAACTTGGTCGTGCCCGATTCTAGCAGGCCGCGGAGGGTCGCTTCCCAGAGCACCGGCGAGAGCACTTGCTTCACCAGCAAAGCCCGAATCTCGGTGGGGTCGGTGTGCGGCTTCGCATCGACGTTACTCCAAACTGGGATCCGTGGCATGTGAATCGTGATACCCGCCAGCGCTTCGGCCAATCGTTCGTCGGCCGGTTTCATTAACGAGGTGTGAAAAGCCCCGGCCACGGCGAGTTTGGCCACGCGGTACTGTTTTAGCTCAGCCAACTGACAAGCTTTTTCGATGGCCGCGGCGGAACCGGAGATCACGGTGTTGCCGGGGCAGAGGTAATTGGCGATTTCCAGCACGCCCGCACTGCGGGCCTCGATCACCAAGGCTTCGACATCGGGCACGTCGATGGCCAGCACCGCCACCATGCCGCTGGGGGTCGCTTCCGCGGCGGCTTGCATCGCTTCGCCACGGGCCTTTACCACAGTCAATGCATCGGCGAAGGTGATCGCCCCGGCAAAGGTCAGCGCGGTGTACTCGCCGAGGCTCAGCCCGGCCGTGTTGGTCACGCCTTCGAGTGCGGCCGGATCGGTCGCCTTGAGTTGTTCGAGCGCGGCCATGCTGGCCACGAAGATCGCCGGTTGGCTGATGTTCGTGGCGTTCAGCTTCTCCGCCGGCCCGTTCGTGCAGACTTCGAGAAGATCGTAGCCGAGTATGGCCGAGGCATAGTCGAACAAGGCCTTCGCGGCAGGCAGGTTGGCGGCGAGATCGCGGCCCATACCTACGGTCTGAGCGCCTTGACCGGGGAAGAGAAAAGTGGTGGACATGTTCGTTATTCCGAGCCGGAAGCGTAAGCGACGATATTGAAGCCGAGAAGAACCGTCGCTCACGCTTCCGGCTCGGTAAAGCTAAACCTCGTCGCCCATCGGGGGCAGGGCGGCGAGTTCTTCGGTGATGTGTTCGTTCAGCTTCACATGCACGTTCTTGACCGCGGCGCCAATGGCGTTGGCGATCGCGCGTTCGTCCGAGCTACCGTGGCAGATGATACAAACGCCGTCGATGCCCAGCAGTGGGGCACCCCCGGCAGCGCTGTAGTGGAACTTGCCGATGAGTTGTTTGACGGCCTTCATGGCGATGTCGCGTTCTGTAGCCAATGCGCCGACCACATCCTTGCCGACCATGCCCATGATAAAATCGAGGCACCCCTCGGCGTGCTTCAACAGCACGTTGCCGACGAAACCATCGGTCACGATCACATCGGCCACGCCCTTGTGAACGTCCCGGCCTTCGACATTGCCGAGGAAGCGCGGGGCCAGAGGGCCATTGCGGAAGTAGTTGTAGGTGGCCTGAACGAGTTCGTGGCCTTTGCCTTCTTCCTCGCCCACATTCATCAGGCCGATCCGGGGATCGGCGATGCCCAGCATGTGTTTGGCGAACGCGGCGCCCATCACGCCGTATTGAACGAGGTGGCTCGCCTTCGGGAAGACGTTCGCCCCCACATCCATAACCACGCAGGCGCCTTTGACGTTCGGCATCGTCGCGGCGATGCCCGGCCGGCGGACACCTTTGAGGAAGCGTTTGCTGAACAACCCCCCGGCGACGACGGCCCCGGTGTTCCCGGCGGAAACGAAGCCATCCACCTGCTTGGTCGCGGTGAGCTTCCAAGCTTTTGCGATGGAACTCTCGGGCTTCTTCCGGAGGGCTTCCACCGGCTTTTCGTTCATGCCGATGTAATCGGTGCAGGGGATGATTTCGAGACGGTCGGCAGGGAATGAACCGAGGGCCGCGAGTGCGGTTTCGAGTTCTGCCTGCGGGCCGATGAGAGCGATGTGGAGATCGGGCGCAGCGGCAAGCGCCTGGGCGGCGCCCACCACATTCGGGCGAACCCCGTGGTCGCCCCCCAAGGCATCGACGGCAATCCGCATAGGGATTACTTCCCGGCTTCGGTTTCGTCCGCCATCACGATGGCGTCGCGGCCTTGGTAGAAGCCGCAGTTGCTGCAGACGCGGTGGCCAAGCACCGGTTCGCTGCAACGGGGGCAGTATTGCACACCCTTGGGCTTGATGTTGTGGTGGCTCCGGCGGTGACCCTGCCGGGATTTGGACGTCCGCCGTTTCGGTACTGCCATGATCGCCTCAGCTTCGCTCACAAGAACTAATCGGTATAGGCTAGTTATGTTAGGAATGGCATTGGAAGTGTCAACCGGGCAATCCGCCATCGGGTGAGGCAATTCTTTCTGGCTGTATTGTTCCCACCCTCTCCCCTCGAGAGAGAGGGTGAAAAGCAAGCGTGCCAAAAGATTTGCGATACCCAGTTCAGTATCCCCAAAATTGGTTCGGGACGCTGCTCAATGGCGACTCACGGCTGGGCGGGGAGAACGTTGTGATCGACCGTCGGTTTGGTCTCACCGTATTGATCGATTTCCCGGAAGATCGTTTGCCGAGTTGCGGGTTTCTTGCCGTTCAGAAGCACCAAGAGCACAAGCACCAAGACGCCGACCCCGGCGAGAATCGTGGGGATCAGGAACTTCGATTGTTTGATCGAATCATCGGAATCATCGTCTTGCTTCTTTTTGAGCTTCCGGATCGGTTTGGACGTGTTGTTGTTGCGTACGGTTTCCCAATCGGCACTGATCTTAGCCAGTTCGTCGGCTAGGGCGTCGGCGGAAGGGAAACGCTCGTTGGGGATCTTTCGCAGGCAGCGGTTGCAGATCGCTTCCACTTCTTCCGGCACATCGATGCGGAGTTCTCGCACGGCGATCGGTTCCATATCCCGGATGCGTTCGAGCGTTTCCAGTAGCGAATCCCCTTTGAGCGGAACGTCGCCCGTGAGGCATTGGTAAAGGATCACGCCGAGGGCGTACACGTCGGTTTGCGGGCCGATGCGCCGGCCTTGCCCGGAGGCCTGTTCCGGGGCCATGTACGCCGGGGTTCCCATCACGGAACCGGTCATGGTGCTGTTTTCCGGCCCCAATTGTTTCGCCAAACCGAAGTCTGCGACCTTGGGCACGCCGTCCGCGGTGAGAAGGATGTTGGACGGTTTCAGATCGCGGTGAACCACGCCCTTGCTGTGGGCGGCGCCGACGCCCCGCGAAATCAGGTACATCAGTTTGACGGTTTCGTGGATGCTCATCTTCCCGGCGTTCATCTTGTTTTCGAGAGTGCCGCCATCCACATACTCGGCCGCGAGATAGGGGAAGCCGTTGTACTCCCCCACATCGAAGATCTGCATCACGTTCGGGTGTTGTATTTGGGCAATCGTGATGGCTTCGGAGTTGAACCGGGCGACGTCTTCCGACGAGGCGTGCGAACGGCCGACGAGAACCTTCAACGCTACGAGGCGTTGCAATTTGATTTGTCTGGCCCGGTAAACCACCCCCATTGCTCCCCGGCCGATCGCGGCGGAGATTTCGTATCCGGGGATGTGATCCATGTTGCCAGCTGATTCGGCCGGCGCGTGCAGCATTTCCGTCGCACCCCGTTGCGATGCGTCGGCGACGTCCAACATCGGAATGACCGATTCCGGCAGCGTGATGGTAGGATGCAGATCGGGGAAGCTATCTTCGCCAATGGAAGCGTTCGACCCTGATGTTCCTGGCGAATCCGATGTCATGATCGATTATCTCGGGCGGAGTTCTGTCAGGAGTATAAAACCGAATTCGATTCCGATGCTAAGAAAAAGCGGCCAGGATTGGTAACTCTACCCAATGGGCGAGTGTACCAACCGGATCGCCGGGGTTCATTTTCCCGATTTTAGCCGGAGAATCCGCCATTGTGAACGCCCGATTGCCAATCCGATCAAAATCCCCGTCCAATCGATCAGTACATCCGTCGCTTTCCCCGAGCGATTCGGCACGAATGTTTGCAGGATTTCCGTTGCTACTCCGTGGAGCATCAGCAGCGAGAGGGCGAAAGTGAGCACGGGGCGCCGCTGCGGTAGCCATTTCCCTGCGAGGTAAGTGAGGCTGGCGTACATCGTGACATGCAGTAACTTCGCCAAAACGAGTTTTATGATCTTCCATTCTTCGAGTTCGAACGGGAGCGGGCGGGGATCGAGGAGTTTCCAAGTCCAGAGGGGCAAGAGAACGAAAAAAATCGCGGCCGCGATTCGGCGGCGGGTCGATGGATCGTTCACTTTGTGCTGGTTCCGAGGTCGCGGAGGCGGTTGCGCAGGTATTTCGCCCGTTCCGCGTTGCGGTCTTCCGGGGCGAGGTGTTTGCCCGTCAATTTTTGCAAGTGCGCGGCTTGGGTATGGATGAACAACTGATTGATCGTCGTGGGCGGGAGATTTTCGAGTAAATGGAGGTGGATACCCAACCGCACGGCGGAGAGGAGTTCCATGGTTTCCTCGGCGGTGATCATGGTGGCGCTGCTGAGGGTACCAATGGCGCGGGCCGCGCGATTTTGTTCGTCTTGTCGGCGCTCTTTGATGAGCGCCTGCCGGGCTTGGCGTTCGTACGTGAGGATCATCGTAATCACTTCGCGGATTTCCCCGAGCAACCGCGTTTCCGCCTTACCGAGCGTGACTTGGTTGGAAATCTGGTACAAGTCGCCGCTGGCACGGGTACCTTCCCCGTACAAGCCGCGAACGACGAGGTTGATCTTCTGGAGTGCCCGGAAGACTTTTTCGATCTGTTTGGTAATGCCGAGGGCGGGCAAGTGGAGCATCACGCTGGCCCGCATGCCGGTGCCGACGTTCGTGGGGCAGGCGGTGAGGTAGCCGAAGCGATCGTGGAAGGCGAAGGCGAGCCGGGCCTCGAGGGCGTTATCGACGGAGTCGATTTGTTCCCAGGCTTCGTCGAGGGCCAAACCGCTCCGCATCACTTGGATGCGGAGATGATCCTCTTCGTTCACCATCACGCTGACCGATTCCTTGGCATCGAAGGCGACGCCGCGCGGGCCTTCGAGGGCGTTGGCCAGTTCTCGGCTGATGAGTTGGCGTTCGACGAGAAATTGCCGATCGAGTGGCACCATTTCCTGAACGCTGATGTATTCGAGATCGCCGGAGAGGGTCGATTTGCGCACGGCATCGCGCACGCGGGATTCGATCTCCGCTTTCTGGGCTAGGCTGGCGCGGGTAGTGAAGGGGGTGTCCGCGAGGTTGCGGGCCAAGCGGATACGGGTGGAAACCACCACGTCGGAATCCGCTCCGGTGCCGCGCAGCCACTCGCCGAGGTTGGGGAGAAGGTCGTCGAGGTTCATCCTGCTGCTTCCTTCTGGCGAATCCTGTCGCGGAGTTCCGCGGCCCGTTCGTATTCCTCGGCGGCCACCGCCGAATTCAACTCGCGCCGCAAACCGTCCAACACCACCGACGCCGCTCGGCCAAGTGGCATCTTACCCCGATGTTCGGTGGAACGGTGAATCTTCTCCAACAATTGGCCGAGTGGCACCGCGAACGCATCGTAATCCCGCGGGCAACCGAGGCGCCCCGCCGCGCGAAATTCTACGAATTTCATACCGCATTCGGGGCAACTCAACTTTTCCGGATCGTCGGTGGTGGGTTCGCGGTGCTGGCCGAGGATCAGTTGCACCAACGCCTGAACGTTGAGCTGTACGGTCGCCCCGGTTTCCGGGATGATCTTTTTCTTGCGGGCGCAGGCTTCGCAGATGTGCGATTCCGTCTTGGTTTTATTGAGGATATCGGTGAGGTGGATCGTCGCGGGTTGGCCGCAATACTGGCACGGTTTCATGGGGAATCCTTTCAAATCCGGTACCGCAACGGGGGCGATGCCAACATCCATTCAATTCTCTTCGAGGCCGCGGATGCTATCGCGGAGCCGGGCCGCTTCTTCGTAACTTTCCCGGTGGATGGCATCTTGGAGTTTCCGCCGGAGCTTGGTGAGTTCCACCCGGCCATCCTTCCCCGCGGGCGCCCGCAGCGGGGTCTTACCATTGTGTTTCAATTCCCCGTGGATGCTTTCCAAGAGCGGCACCAGTTCCTCTTGAAATTCATCGTAATCGTGCGGGCAACCGAGCCGGCCGGAATTGCGGAACTCCACGAACTTGATTCCGCAGGCCCCGCAGACTTTGCCACCGGGATCTTCCGAAGCGGCATCCGAAGAAGACTTTCCCCCCGCGGGTTTGGGAGTGTTCCCCGAAGCGGGGTACAGGTGCTTTTTCGCGCAGTCTTCGCAGAAGTGGAGTTCCTCGAATTTCTCCGAGGGGAGCACTTCCGTAATGTGCAGGGTGGCCGGTTTGGTGCAGCGTTGGCACTTCATGGGTCGGTTCCGCACGGGAAGAGTAATAGGTGCATTATATACCTGCGGTCGGAAGTGAGGCGAGTTGCGATTGCACGGGCGAAGGCTCGATTGTATTCCCCTGCGAGCATGACGGAGTGGTGACCCTCGATTCTGGCAAAAACCTCGAATGTTCAATCTTCTGGATTCCCGCGTAGGCGGGAATCCAGAAGAGCAACCCCTTGGGAAAAGCTGGATTCCCGCCTACGCGGGAATGACGATGCGGTTGGGTCGATTCGGTGACTTGCCAAAATTGATCGGCAAACCCATGTTGGAGCCGCAGAATGCATTTGCCCGAACGCCGACGCTTTCTGCGAACCTGTGCCGCCCTCGGGGCGGGCGC
>Ga0105045_10004180_pt1 | contig 12522 bp, 4 predicted proteins | sample MAT02_FD_78089 | JGI IMG/M metagenome (GOLD analysis project Ga0105045, IMG submission 78089) | Freshwater microbial communities from Lake Fryxell liftoff mats and glacier meltwater in Antarctica - MAT-02 (megahit assembly) | ecosystem: Environmental > Aquatic > Freshwater > Ice > Liftoff... | reverse complement strand
GCTGCTGCGGGCGATCGCCCGCCTGGGCCTGGGCGGGTTTTTTTCGCCTTCTTCGCGGTGGTCATGTGCGCGCTGGATAGGCTGCAGCCGATGCTGGACGGAACACAGACACTGCGGTCGCACCGAAAGCCTTATTCGAAGGCAAGGCCGGGGCCGCGCTCATCCAGGTTGCTGGCGGCTGGGTGAATTTCGCAGGGTCGACTAAATGACCTGGCAGACTTTCCAAAAAGCCACGCGATGCCAACAAGCGAGCCACCGCCATTGCGACACCCTGGGGCAGTTCTGGATCAGCTTCGATCAACTCCGCAAGCGCGGCTATCACGACCATCGATGACGCTGGTGACGCCACCCAGGGCGTGGCTGAACAAGTAGTCGCCCTGCCCCCGGCCTGCAGATGCCTCCAGCTTGGTTGCCACGAACACCGGGGCCGAGATCAACTGGACGGCGCGGCCACTGGGCAGTTCGGCCTTCCAGGCGGTCGCAGAGTTCGGCGCCCAGGCGCCCGGCGACAACGTCCCGCCTCTGGACGTTGGGGTCGTTCGAATTCAAGGCGGGGCCGTCTCAAGCCCGATAAGGGCCCAGCGCTCGTCCAGTAATTGCACCGCCAAGGCACGTTCTGGCGCGCTGCCCGCCCGGATCGCATCGAACAGGGTCAACAGTTCATGTAGGGCAGGGGCGCGCCGCGCAGCCTGGGGTGCCGTCGGCTGCAGGGGATATATCTTCTCGCCGTGGACGGTGCCGTCCTTGTCTGGCTAAACCGGGCAGCCTAGGTCCAGAGACTGGTGGCTCAGCAGATCGTCTGCCCGATCGCTTCACGCACCCGTGGCTCGAGCAGAGGCCACCAAATCCACGTTGCGACCCCCCCCCCTCATTCACGGGGGGTCGGGGGCCGAAAATCTTATACACCGCTGCACGACATAGCCTCCTATGGAGGCTACAAAGATACTCCAGAATTACTCCTGCGCGAGATACTTTAAAAATCAATAAACTGCTGAAAAACAACTAACCCGAAATTTGAGAGTAATTATCAAAACGGCATTATTCTGGAGACTCCTCGCAGACACAACCCAGCAGAGTCTCGAAAATCAAAGGAGTCGACGTGTCCAGAAACGAAGATGGTGATCGCCGAGTTTCAATTGAACAAAGGCGAATTTTTCGCACAGCCAGGCTGGAGTTTGTAGCGATCGGCCGGATCGCAGGCATGGACCCCGCTGCCGGGGAGTTAATGCGCGACTGGGACATCGCCGCGCAAGGACTGATGCAGTTATCAGACTGGTCTGAAGAGGGCTTGCACGCCTTGATGCTGGTGAGGCCCCTGGTGGTGGTCGGTTGCGCTGAGGGCAAGGGACCACTCAATTGGCTGGCCAATGCCGATATCTTGCTGGCCGCGCAGAACCAATGGCCAAAAGAGACCCGAGTGCCTGTCCTTATCCTGGCCCCTCAAATAACGCCAACCACTCGGATCCAGGCTGTCGGCGCAGGGGTGTTCGCCGCGTGCGCACCATCGATCCACAGGGCACTGCCCCCAGGGGACCTCTTCCGGCTCTGGCAAGCCTTGATCAGGGCGAAGCTCAATCCGCTCAGCAGCAGCAACAAGATGACGCTGGTGCGCGCGACCGGATGCGATCCGCGCAAGCTGCCAGCCGTGCGGGCGAGCAAACCCGCGCAGGACACGGCGGCATGAGCGGCACTTCATCCGGGCGATCACTCGCCGGCAGCCTTGCGTACCAGTCTTTGGCTGGGCATGTGGTGCACTCCCAGGGATCCATAGCATCGCTGCAGCAAATTCTCTGGCGGATCGGGGCCCACCCTCTGCTGGTCGCGCACGCACGGGTTTTTGGCAACCTCTCCAATGCGCTGAGCTGCGAAGTCTTCACGCCCAAGGCCCTGTACTGGGCAGGCACTTGGCGCAACGACATCAATGCGTGGGTCGAAACTCTGCAGCTGATCGAACGCCTCGAACCAGTACTGCGAGCAGACCCTGTGCTGCGCGATCTGTTCAAGGAACCTCGGGACGATCGCAACCATCCCCTCCTGGGACACGGCGTAGGCAGGCATCCACTCGCGGCTGCGCTGTTCAACGTTCATCAATCCGAGGACCGCGACGCGCCGGGTGGCGAAGCGCAAACAGCACAACGATTCGATCTGGTGCGCGCACATGTCCTCGCCGTGTACTGCGAGGCGCGCGCTCGCGCCCTGGCCGGTCTCGACGCATTCCTCACCTATGACGGCGAGAAGGAGTTTTCAGCGGTGCCCATCGGAGCCGGACCGGCCTGCTTGGCCTTGCGCGAGTTCAGCCTCTTGGAGTACGCGCCACTCTTACTTCAATTCCCGCTCGCGGCCAGCACACCTGAGTTTGCCTACCGGATGGCAACCCTGCAGCCCAGTTACGCGGACCTGCCCAGATTCCTCAAGGAGCGCGCGGCCAGGCACTTCACCAGCCTGCAGCGCTACCTCGGCGCACTTGCGTCGATGCTCAATGCAACTCACCTTCAACCCAGGACCCGAGCGGTTGAGGACCCGGGCAGTGGTCCGGGCGGCAGTGCACATCGCCCCGGGTGGGTTGGGTACACAAGCGGCGCGATCAAGCGCCGTGAAGAGCGCGACTGGGAGGACGGCGCACCGGCCATCACCTACATCTCCCTGCCGCCTCCGGACGAGCAGGACCCATTGGAGGAAGAGGCGGAAGGCGAAGCCCCCGGATCCACACGCGACGAGGAACTCAGGCTGTATGACCCCCTGAAGGCCGCCCAAATTCTGTCGCGCATGAGATTCCTCGATCTGCTGTTCGAGTTGCAAAGCCAGGGGCACCTTTGGAGCCTGGAGATCGCTTCTCGGGCAGAACGCGTTCGGTCACTTCGCGCTGCACAAGACAGTATCAACGCGTACCTGAAGGGTAAACCAACAAACCAGAGCGCCGCCAGACTCGCCGCCGTTGGTGGCATCCTGGTCAAGGCCTGCGCCGTGTACGGGTGGAAACCGGAAGTCACGGCCGCCATCTCCATCCTTCGGATCGACAGGCTGGACGCTGAAGCCACGGCCTCGCTGTGCTACGTCTCGCGTGACAACATCTGCCTGTTGGTAAAGCGAGTCACCACCGAAGAGTCTTCCTGGCGCGCCATCGCGTTCCTGATACCTGAAATCGAACCAGCATACCGGACGCAACTCTCAAAGAAAACCGAGGCTGTTGGTCGACCGCGGCAACGCATGTTTCTTCTGCCGGACGTCGGAGCACTCGGCGCAGAACTAATGGCGATAGCCAGTCGTACCGATCGAATGCCAAACGCAGAACCGATGAGTCGCCGACCTTTGGCGGTCGAAGCAAAGACCGCGATGGGACTGGCCAAGCAATGCCTGTCAAAAGCCCAGGACACCATCAACCAGGACCCGCGAGCGGAACTGAACGTCAATCGCCTGGCAGCGTCCGTGCAGGCCAGCATAGTCGCGACCAGTGGCGATGTCAGCCCGGCCTGGCTGATCACCCACGACACCAGTCGCCGTGGCGAAGCAAGGCTGCATTACAGCCAAATTCGGGCATCCAGACTGCCGCTCCAGCACCTCGCAGCGCTCGCGCAGTTGGATGGCGACCGCTGGGCGACATCGGAAGTCCAAGCTCAAGAGCTTGCGGCTCTTCAAAGCGGCTGGGTCGGCTGCCGACATGTCACCGACATCGACCAGCTGCGCCAGGTGCTTGGCGTGCTGCGGAGCCAACTGACAAGCGACCTTAACCTCAGTCGTCGGTCTGACGTTCGGGCGTATCACAACGCCTTCACCTTGCGCGCCTGGCTGTTCCAGGCACTCGCGCTCGGGCTGAGAGCCGGAACAAGTGGGCCCAGCGTGCCATACCTCATGGAACTACGCCAGGGCATACCTTCACCACTCGACAAGGACGCAATCGGCTTCGCTGACAAGCATAACGGCTACGAGGACCGGGCCCGACTGCTACCGATCTTCGATGACTTGGTGGTCGTAGCCAACCAACTGGAGCAGCACAACTCAGCGGTAATCCAGCGCCTGGACCTGCTGCACGAATGGCGTGCACTGGAGGCGCGCGGACAGCGGCTCTTCGTGATCGACGAAAGGGAAGCTGTCACACCGATACAACCGGCCTGGATAAAGGCTCAGCTGGCTGAACTGGGCTTGCCGGTACCGGTCAACTTCGCCCGAGCGGTGATCCGGACGGAGTGGGTGGACGGAGGGTGCCCTGGCCGTATCGCCGATGCCTTCCTCGGCCACTTTTCCCATGGGCAGAACTGGTTCTCCAGATACTCATCGCATGACCCCTCGGAATTCCTGGAGCAGGCCACAGGTCAAGTCGTCCGCTTCATCGAGCGCCTGAAACTGAGGCCGCTGGTCAGCCGGTGTTTGCCTTCGCATCTTCGCGACATCGGCAATGGCAGCCCGGTCATGCAGTTGCCTCGCAACGGTCTGAAGCAGCCAATCAGGAGACAGGTCATCAAACCTGTCTGGTGGAAGACCGACAAGGCGCCGGACCTGCCGATGGACAGAAAAGAACTCTGGGCAGAGGTCAGCCGTCACGCAGCGGCAAGCGACCGGCAGCTCGTCGTCAGTCTGCAATGGTTGCTCAAGAACTCGAGAAATGCACATGCTGCGGCCTTGGTCGGCGAGGCAGATCAGACTGGCGCCCCACTCGACGCAGCCAGCGCGCGCAATCTGGAGGATGAGGTGCTGATGACCATCAGCCAGAACCAGCTGCCGCGAACTGTCGCTGCAAGCTGGCTGCGGCTGCTACTGGCCGCTGAGCTCCGCCTGCGACGCCAGGGTCTGGAGCTCGTCACGACGCAGGTAGCCGCCCTAACGACGAACCATGAGTCACCAATCAGCACCTCTGCGACGATGCGCCTACCCGACATCCATGAATGGCAAGCCGCGCTTCACCAGTGGGTCCGGATCCGCGCCGAGGATCCCGACGAAGATCCCCGCTTTTGGGCTATCGCGATCGGTCTTAGTGCCGTCATCCACGGCATGGTGCTGGACATACGGCTACTGTCCGGCATCATGCAATTTCTCTCGGAGCCAGGCCCGCGCAAGCTTCGCCTGTGCGGCAGTCAGCAAGGCTTCACGTATATGGAATTCGAACTGCCATCCGCCATCCCGGGCGGCCGTCAGACCATCCGCTGGTTCCTGGACCCGCTGACCGAACTCCTGATCTTGCGAGCGCCGTCGTTTCCGGTGACGCCTGAGCTCAAGTTGACCTCCCGGTACATTGCTCCTTTCCTGCGCCACCACGGCACCGCAGCACATCGGTGCGCAAACGGCTGGCGGGCGGTGATCAAGGCGGCACGCGCTCTCTGGTCTACACGCGTTCCGCAGACCACCGTTCAATGCGCGCAGCGCAACATCAGCACAACATCACTTCAGACCAGGTGCTGGCAGCGGCTCTTCGGCAGCTGGACGTTGGAGTCGAATCGCTCGGGCGCGCTGCTGGAAAACTTCGCCCACGCACCTTCGGAGTGGCTAACCTATGAGGACGTGACTTACGACCGGGACGATTGCGAAGAGACCGAAATGCCTCCCGTGCGCGACGACCAGCCGCCCGTGCAGAGCCAGTGGATCGCCTCGGGCAGGGACATTGACCACGTGCGCCTGGACATGCGGTCTGCGCACCTGTGGCTGCACGACACAGATGCTGTATTACGACAAGATCGCGGTGAAGTTTTCGACCAACTTCAGGCGCTGCGGACGCAGCACCCAGATGGCTCCTTTGCAGCGGGTGCCATAGGGTGGTTGGCAGAGACAGCCAAGGACTTGCTGCAGGCACCCAGCGCACCCAGCAGCGATGTGCTGCTGGGCTTGAGAAGAGTGAGCAGCACGCTACTGCCGCGACTGGCTGCCGAGATGGGCGATTCGTGGTTTGGTCCGATGCCTGCGAATCAGCGTGCGCGCATCCTGGGGGCACTGACCCATGAGCTGGAAACCTCCCTATCCAGGCCTGATCTCAAGCGGGGAGTCTCGCTGCTCCTGAAGTACGAGCAGCAGGTGGCAGGTGGCGGCGTAGACGTCGAAGAGGACATCGAGAGCGACGACTCGGACGTGCGAGTCGATGCACGCATTCTTACCATCGACGAGTACTTGCAAGCGGTGGCGGCGATACGTCGGGGGATCGCACCTCCACTTCGTCCCGCCGAGCGCGATACGCTGGAAGACCTGCTGCATTTCGCTGCGTGGACGCTCGCCCGACCGCGCGAGTACTTGGGCGCAAGACTCGGCGACTTTCAGTTGGGAAACGGGACTGAACTGGACTTGATGATTCGAGAGTACACGGGCCACGGCCTCAAAACGACTCAGGCAACACGGCGCGTTCCGATTTCTCTGCTGGCAGATACTGAGGTGTGCCATCGCATCAAAGATAAGATTCAGACGAGACTCCGCGACCGACTGGAGAGAGCTGACGTCGCGCGTAGCGAACTTTACTTTGCAGCGCCCGAGGGCCAGGACGTCCGCGTGTACCACGACAGACTTCTTTGGCTTCTGCGCCAAGTGCTGCGCCGAGTCACTGGCGATCCGGGGATGCGTGTTTACAGTTTGAGGCACGCGGGCGCCAACTGGATCCTGATGGCGCTGCATGGTGACGCTGGCCCGACCTGGTCAAAGTTGTGGGCATCGCATCCGGCCATGCTTCAGTATCTCCAGCAAGGCGATGGCTTGAGACAGCGCTTGCTCGGTACGACCGACAGGACAGATCGTCGCGCAATATTGGCCATCACCAAGCTGCAAGGCCATCTGGCCGCAGCGACCACGTTTATGCACTATCTGCACCTGACTGGCTTGCTTCAACTACAGGCAACTCACCGGTTTGCCGCGCAGATTCCAAAGGCTGTTCTCGCTGCAGCAGCGGGTGTCAAGCCGTCAAGTTTCAGTGAACAGAGCGCCGCAGGGTTGTTCACGGCGTTGCAACACGCCAGGGTGCGGGCAGGCTGGACGGCATCGCAGCCCGAGCCACCAAAGTCGATACAGCACAAAGTGGGGGATGGCGTCTCTTGCTGGCTGACTTTCACTGAGGTTCAGGTCATGCTGGACGCACACGGCAAACACCACCAGCCTATGGCCAACATCGCGGCACACTTCCGTTGTTCAGAAGAGGTTGTTCTGGGCTTTATTGAGGCCGCCGCTGGTACCGCGCCATACATCAACGCGACCGTCGAAGCGTGTACCGCCAGCAACGCAGTAGCCGTCGTGATGCCAGAGGCACGGATGAACGAGGCAGAACGACTTCGGCTCGACCATCTCGTGGGGAATATCGAAGTTAGTTGGCGCAACGACCCGCAGCTCGTGGTCGACGCCATAGGTCTCATCTTCGAACGAACCTCCCGCCTCCATGAGGAGCTGACCCTGCAAGATCCGCAGCAATTGAGTGTCGCCCTGACCTTCTTCGAGCGGTGCGGCGTAGCGCCCTGCGATCTCCAGTTCGTCCTGCGCCGGCGGGACAACAACGCTGCCTTGCCTGAGTGGGCGGCTGCGCTGCTCGGCCGCTACGTGGCCACACCAACCAAGGTGTTGCCACCCGACACCCGGTCGAGCGACGCCGCGCTAGCAAAGTGGTTGAGGATCAGGTTAGTAGACAGGCAAGGACAGGCCCTTCCGAAGGTCTTTGCGCGAGCGATGTTTACAGCATGGCTGAACATCAGTGCCGCCTCTGCCGATGCAAAGCATCACTCCACCGACCGGATATCTTCGTGACCCGCAGGCGACTCTTCATTTCGCGATCGCCCAGCAGTTAGCTCGGCGCGCTTCATGCGGTGTAGCTGTAGCTTCAAGCCGAAATGGCGAATCTACTTGGGTAAGCAGCAGTTCGATGGAATCACGCCGCAGTTGGGGCTGGGCCTCATTGACGCCGCTCACGAGCGCCCCCGTCTTGGTGAAGCATCACCGACCCGTGGCTTTTTCCCCAACTGCTCAGCCACTGCTATGGGCAGCGCCAAGCCCAGTTGGCCCTGGCGCAAGGTCCGCACATGCGGGTTCCAACGCTTCAGTTCAGCGGGTCCAACGCTCAAGCGCGCAGCCAGGCTGTGCCACGTGTCTTTGCGCTGCACCTGCACCCGGCGCATCACCATGGCGGGTACGGTGATCAGCATTGAAGTGGCCGCCAAGGTCCCTGGAATGTCTTCAGCTACATGCATGCGGGGCACCACCAGAGTACTGCCTGCACCCACCAGACGCCCCGGTGGAATCTGGTTCACCTGGCGCAAAACCTGGGGCGTTGTCCCATGCTGCGCTGCCAGCGACTCCACGCTGCTTCGCTTGGATGTTCGGGTGGCGGTCCACGTTGCCATCGGCCCCCGGTAGTTGGCCAGCGCTTCCAGGAAGTAGGCCTTGCGGCCAATGGGCACCAAGACTTCAGCACTCGCTTCAGCCACGATCACCGGCCTGCGATGCTGCGGGTTCAGCGCAAAAAACTTGGCATCGCTCAAGCCGGCCAGTTGCGCAGCCAACTTCACATCGATATCGCGAGAAATGGCCACCGCCACAAAGTAGGGCGCGTCAGCCATTGGCGGCAGGCCGGCTGCAGCCAGATCACCGCTGTCAACGGCCTGGGCTACCACGCGCGCCAGTCCCAACAGTCTGGGAACGTAATTTGCCGTTTCATCGTTCAGCTGCAAGTCTTCAAACCTGCCGGGTAACCCCCGCGCCTTTGCACGCCGTATCGCCCGGTCGATACAGCCTTCGCCACAGTTGTATGCGGCCAAAGCCAGCTGATAGTCGCCCCCGTAACGCAACTGCAACTCTTGCAGGTAGCGCAGTGCAGCTTGGGTGGCAGCGCGAATGGCGCGGCGGTCGTCCTGAAAGTGATGTTGGTTCAGCTTGAAACGTCGCGCCGTCGGTGCGATGAACTGCCAAAGGCCTTCAGCTGCGGCATGTGATCGCGCCTCTGGAATGAATGCGCTCTCCACCGCTGGCAGCAGTGCGATCTCCAGCGGCATGCCCTGGCCCTCGACTGCCTGCACGATGTCGTGAAGGTACAGCCTTGCGCGCGTGAAAGTGCGGGTCATGTGCACACCGTTTTGGCGATACCACTGCTCGTGCCGGGTCACCCGCTGCCCCGCCGCGCCGCCCGGCTCCGGTAGCCGCAGGCCTCGTCTGAGCCGTATCCACAAGTCCTGCGGCGGCGCGCCAGCCGGTGAGGCGCGTGCCACGCCCTCCAGGGGCGGGTCTGGCGATTCCAGGCCATCCCACAGCGTCGGCCCCCACACCGGCGCGCTGGCCGGCCAAACGGGCGCTGCCCCCGTGCTGCTGTCGCGCGTCTTGCTTGCCTCTTCGGGACTCGTCTGGGGCGCAATGGCCAACCCACCAGGCGTTTGAAGCGGGCCCACTTGTGGCAGTTGTTGGCATGCCGCCATCAGCCAGGCGCACAACAGCGTCACGCAACGAACCGGCAGCAGTGCTGGCTTGCGGTGATGGGTGAAGCTGCCCAAAAAAATGGGGGGCAGAACCCGTCCCGTGGCCTTGTTCATGCTGATCTCCTGCGGCGTCGTCAAGGTGGCTGACACCTCACATCTGCCGGGGGATACCTGGCGCGCATCGGCTTGGTGGTTGACGCCAATCAACTTGGTCAACTTCTGGCACGCAGCCCCCGGCAGAGAACCGGTTGATGCCAGCAAGCGCTGCGTCTGAAGTCTCTGGTTTCTTACCCACAGGAGGTCGCCATGCCAAAACCGTTTACGCCACCTACAGCAGCCGCCCCAAACCGGCTGAATGGGCGCCCTGCAACCCCTCTCACCCTTGCGGCAGACATGGACGATCGGGCTGAACAATTTCTTCTCGAAGCCCTGGCCTCCGCGCTGCAAGACGACGACGGGGCGGGCAACGACGTCAGCCCTGCGTCGTCGGCATTGCGCGGGCCCCGCGCTGACTATCAACCGCCGGCCTGTCTGCTGCTGGCCATGGCAGCACTCGGCGACGCCCGTACCACTGCCGCTATAGACGACGCCCGCCAGCTGGCAGCAGGCCAGGCGGGCCACACCACCAGCCGGCGCCCAGACACCCACTGAACGCCTGCAAAAGAACCCTGAATCTTCCCAAGGAGCCTACTGCCATGTCCAGCCAATTCCCCGCCACACACAGCCCGCAGACAGTACCCGCCCAAAGCCCGAAGGCACTGGACGAAGGCGAACTCATCTCGCTGCTGCAGCGCCTGGCCGCACGCGACGCCAGTTCAGACGGCGATCCCGGCCAGGTGGCGCTGCGCCATCTGCACCAGGCCATGCGCTACGTTGAGCCCATCAACGATGATGTCGCCCGCGTACTGACGCGGGCCCTGCAGCCTTGGCCCACTGACGAACTCGCTGACGCGCGCGAGATCCGCCACCTGCTGAGCGAGCCCGAACCCCAACCCGTCTTTGGCATCAGCCCTGACGTCGCGGCATTGCTGCGCGCTGCTTCTCGCCGCGCCACCGAAGGCCTGGTGCGCCTACGGGCCCAGCCGCTGGGGATGCTGGAACGTGCCGCCTGGTTCCAGGCCATCGACATCGCGGTCAGCCAATCGGTGGCGGGTCAGGAAGCCGCCGGCAGCGAGCTCGGCCGCCTTCCGGCGCTGCAGCTCACCGACGCCACCCGCACCCATGCCAGCCACGCGCTGCTCAGCGGTCCGCAAGGCTCGGGCACCCGCCAGGCAGCGCGCGCGGTGGCCCAGGCGCTGGCCCCGGCTGGCTACCAACTGCTGGAGATCGAGATGTCGCAGATTCGCTGCGACGAAGAGGCCGCCGAAATCGACGGCAGCCAACCCTACTGGCGCGGCTCACGTCCTGGCAAGGTCACCAGCGCGGTGCACCGGCACCCCAAGACCGTGGTGGTGCTGCACGACATCGACAAGACCCTGGCTGCGGTGCAAGCCAGCTTGCTGCCCGCCCTGCGCGACGGCTTGCTGGTCGACAACTTCGGCCTGGCCGAACTCACCGAGCAGCAGCGCCGTGAAGGCGGTGGCAGGCAGCCCACCGTAGTGAACATGAGCCAGGCCGTGCTGTTGTTCACCGCATCCACCGGCCACGACGTGTGGCAGCACCCCGACATGGCCGACTTGCTGGACGGCCGCAGCGCCGACCAGCGCGACGCCAGACAAACCATATTGCAGGCCATGCGGCAGGGCGAGCGTGTGCACCGTGGCCAAGAAGTGCAGCTGTTCGACCTGGCCACGCTCCATCAACTTGAGCGGCATGTCGTGCTGTTCAGGCCGCTGCGCTGGCAAGCCCTGCTGCAACGTGCCCATGACGCCGTGGCGCAAGCCTGCCGCCACGCACAGCAGCGCCTGGGTCTGCCGGTTGATGTGGCCCCCGACAGCCAGGACGCCATCGCCCTGGCTCTGTTGGCAGCGCAGGGCGGGCAGGTTGACCTGGAGCGGCTGACGGGCACGCAAGCCGAACTCGAACTGTTTGCGCCCTTGACTGAAGCCTTGCTGACCGAGGAGGTCGAGGCCCTGGGTTCGCCTCCCATCCCCATCCCCATCGTCATCGCCAACGCGTCGCGCGCCGTCTTGACGATGCAACCTGCTTGCCAGGCCCAGCTGCGCGCACTGCTGCAGCCCCTGGGCGCTGAGCCCCAACGCCAGTTGCAGCGCCGCCGGCTCACGCTGCGTTTTGACATGCAGGCCAGCCGCCAGCCGGGCGGCTGGCGGCTGGCATTGGCGCAACCCCGGCTGGTGCAGGCCAAAGATCTGGCCGACTACACCGGCGACACCGCCTTGGCCGCTGTGGTGCCGCTGGTGAGCTTTGCCGATGTGGCGGGCCACGACCGCGCCAAGGCCTACCTGAAAGAGGTGATCGAGCTCTATGCCCGCGCCGACGAACTGCGCGAGCGCGGCCTTGAGCTGCCCCGTGGCGCCGTGTTGCACGGCCCGCCCGGCACGGGCAAAACCTTGCTGGCCCAGGCCATGGCGGCCGAAGCCCGCATGGCCTTCATTGCCACCAGCGGCGCTGACCTGCTCAACCCCGAGCGCGTCAAGCAGGTGTTTGCCTTGGCCCGCAAGAACACACCGGCCGTGTTGTTCGTCGATGAGGTGGACGCCCTGGGCCGCCGCGGCACCGGCAGCAGCCAACACGATGCAGCCATCAACCGCCTGCTGGCCGCCATTCAGGGCTTTGACCAACGCGCCCCGGTGTACGTGCTGGCTGCCACCAATCGCCCCCATCTGCTGGACCCGGCCCTGATCCGTGCTGGCCGGCTGGACCACCACATCTACATCGGCCCGCTGGACCGTGCCGGCCGCACCCCGATGGTCAACACCTTGATGCTGCAATTGCCGCCAGAGCAGCAAACCGACGCACCCCTGCGCGAACGGCTGCTGTCCTTCACCAGCGGCATGACCGGCGCTGAACTGGGCCAGGTCACGCGTGAAGTCAAGCTGCGTGCGCTGCGCCAGGGCCCCGCCCAGGCGCTGGAACCTGAAGACCTGCTGGCCGCCGTCACCGACCGCAAACACGGCCGCAAGTCCGACGCCCGCCGCCACGACGCCCTGCGCCAGCGCGTGGCCACGCACGAAGCCGGCCACGGCGTGCTGCACGAACTGTG
>Ga0105045_10004179_pt1 | contig 12522 bp, 10 predicted proteins | sample MAT02_FD_78089 | JGI IMG/M metagenome (GOLD analysis project Ga0105045, IMG submission 78089) | Freshwater microbial communities from Lake Fryxell liftoff mats and glacier meltwater in Antarctica - MAT-02 (megahit assembly) | ecosystem: Environmental > Aquatic > Freshwater > Ice > Liftoff... | reverse complement strand
CTGAAATATTTAATTTCTCTTCTGATGAGCTAAATTTAAAGAGTAGGGTTAATGCAAAATTGGTTGTCAGTAAATATTATACGATTGGTATGGTTCTAATAAAAAACCATCAACGTAAAGCGGCAATTGCACTTTTTGAAAAAGCTTTGAATATCGGAATAAAATTTTCTTATACAGATTTAAGTTTAATGCTTCTGAAAGGAATTATAAGTCACTATAGTTTCGTGGATGTGAACGTTAAAAAAATGAAAGAATTTATGAAACTGAATGATGAACTAAAAGATCTTTATATGGCAGAAGAATATGTTACAATGTGTAATGCTACTATCTCAAATCTCTATATTATGAACAAGGGTGCATTTAATGTTTCTCAACTTAAAGAAGTTGAAAAAATGGTCATTCAAATGGGAAAGCTTAAAGATAGATACAAATCAAATACAATAGTGACTTATACTTTTGATTTAACATTCTTTTATTATTCACTTATTGGAGAACATAAGAAATGTCTAGCTATAGCAAAAGAATCATTAGCTGTAAATCTTGCAGCAAAAAACAACGACATCTTCGGTATTTACCAAAGCAAACTGAACCTTGCCACTTCATATTTTCAATTAGGTCAATTTGAAGAAGCAAACAAATGGTGTCTAGATGCTATGACACCCACGACACATGGATCTAGAAACAGGTTAAATGTGTACAGTTTGTATTACCTCAGTTTGTCAGGAAATAAAGAATATGACAAACTATATGAAGTCACAAATACAGTATTAGATTATAAAATCATCACAAAACTCCCCATCTTACACGAGCACTGGCGAATAAGGGAAGCATATATGCATTTTTTAATCAGAATGGGTAAAATTTCCCTCACAGAAGAACAAAAAAAAGAACTAAAGCCATTTGTACTTACTAAATTTATGAATAGTGTTCCCTTCTACTCTAAAGATAAATCGGGACAGAACATTACCATATTGATAATTCAAATCCTGTTTTTAACTCTTGACCGTAAATATGGACAAGTCATAGATAGGGTGGACGCCCTTACACAATATACTTATAGATATATTCGAAAAGATGATTCGTACAGGTCGAACTGTTTTATAAAAATGCTCTTATTATCAGTAAAAGCCGATTTCCATCCTATTAGGACACAAACTTTTACAAATGATCTTAGAAAAAAATTGGTAAGTGCGCCATCTGTTACAAATGAGATGAGTGCTCAGGTGGAAATCATACCTTACGATTTTCTATGGGAATTGGTACTTGAACTATTACAAAAAAATAAATAAATGCCATTCTTTACATTACTTTAAAGTTGGACTAATTTATTTTAACCAATAAAAAGTAAGACAGTAAGAAGCAAAAACACACTAAATTCAAATATTCATTAACTTTGCCACTCGGCGACCACAAAATAACAATCAAAAAATAAATAAATGTCACCCTATATTCTATTCGCCTTTGTGTTTGGGTATTTTTTATTGTTACTTGCGGTGGCTTGGTACACCTCAAGAAACTCAAATAATGACTCATTTTTCATAGGAAATCGCAATAGCAATTGGATGCTTGTAGCATTTGGAATGGTGGGTACATCGCTGAGTGGTGTAACATTTGTGAGTGTGCCTGGAACGGTTGGCGCTGGTGGTTTTGGATATTATCAAGTAGTCATTGGATATTTCATAGGTTACTTTGCCATTGCGTTTATATTGTTGCCTTTGTACTACAAGATGAACCTTACATCTATATATAGGTATCTAGAAGAACGATTTGGTCCTGTATCTTACAAAACTGGTGCTTTGTTTTTTATTATTTCAAGGACATTGGGAGCTACAGCTCGGATGTTTTTGGTAATCAATATCTTACAAATATTTATCTTGGATGACATGGGTGTGCCGTTTGTAGTTACAGCATTTGTGATGTTGTTACTTATTTTATTATACACATTTGAAGGTGGCGTCAAAACGATTGTTTATACTGATACACTCCAGACTACTTTTATGCTTGGTGGATTGGTGGTTTGTATCCTTGCGATTATGAATAAAATGGATTTAAGTATAGTGGAAACTTTCACATCTCTATCAACTGAAGGTTATTCCAAAATCTTTAATACAGACATTAATGCATCGGGATATTTCCTAAAGCAAATACTTGGTGGTGCTTTTATCACTATCGCTATGACAGGATTGGACCAAGAGATGATGCAAAAAAACATCAGTGTAAAAACACTAGGTGGTTCACAAAAAAATGTATTGACGCTTGCTACTGTATTGCTGATTGTGAATTTACTATTCCTGATGCTAGGAGGACTTCTTTATCTTTATGCTAATCAGAATGGTATCACGTTCAAAGGTGATGATATTTTCCCATCGATTGCATTATGTGGATATTTATCAGCGGGTATTGGAGTAATTTTTATTATTGGTTTGATATCTGCTCTTTTCCCTAGTGCTGATGGAGCCCTTACTGCTATGACCTCATCGTTTTGTATAGATATGTTGGGCATGCAAAAAGATACCTTATCTAGTGACGGAGAAAAACGAAAAACGAGATTAAAAGTACATTTGGCTTTTGCAGTATTGTTCTTTATGTGTGTACTTGTATTCAAATGGATAGATGACAAATCGATCATTGATGTCATCTTGAAGCTAGCAGGATATACTTATGGACCACTTTTAGGTTTATTTGCGTTTGGGATATTTACCAAAAGAACCATTAATGATAAATGGGCAATATGGATATGTCTGTTATCTCCTGTCTTGATATTTGGAATAGACTTTGTAAACAATGCAGAATGGTTTGTCAAAAAACTTGCCTTGGACGAAGCCACATCAACTACCCTAATCAATCTGTCTGAATCAATATTTTCGGGTTTTAAAATTGGGATTGAAATATTGATTTTAAATGGTCTCTTAACTTTTATAGGGCTGTGGACTATTTCTAAAAAACAAAAACTAGATTAAGTAATGGAAAGAGTAACTGAAAGCGAATCGTATTATCGCCATCTAGAGCATAAATCTACTTTAGAACTGCTCGCAGATATTAATACGGAAGATCAAAAAGTAGCAATTTCCGTACAAAATTCAATAGCTCAGATCGTACCATTGATAGATGTGATAGTGGAAAAAATGAATCTTGGTGGTCGATTATTTTATATCGGTGCGGGTACGAGTGGTAGGTTAGGCGTGCTTGATGCATCAGAGTGTCCACCTACATTCGGAGTACCCAACGATTGGGTCATTGGTATTATAGCTGGGGGGGACCACGCATTGCGCAATCCAATAGAAAGAGCAGAAGACGATCCAAACCAAGCTTGGAAAGATCTATTAGCTTATGAAATTAATGAAAGTGATGTCGTAGTAGGTATTGCCGCTTCTGGAACTACACCGTATGTTATTAATGGTTTAAAAGCTGCAAACGCTCAAGGAATCATCACTGGAAGTATATCCTGCAATCCAGCATCACCTTTATCTAAAGAAGCAAAATATCCTATAGAAGTGGTGGTAGGGCCAGAATATGTCACTGGAAGTACTAGAATGAAGTCAGGTACGGCACAGAAACTAGTATTAAATATGATTAGTACTGGAGTGATGATAAAACTCGGTCGTGTATTAGACAATAGGATGGTAGATATGCAACTCACAAATGACAAACTCGTCGATCGAGGTGTCCAAATGATTGTTGAAAAGACAAATCTAAGCTACGATACTGCCAAAGATTTACTTTTGGAAAAAAAATCTGTTAGGAATGTACTTGATTTTTTTAAAGAATTTTAAAATATTCCAATTTTAGAGCTAAGCAACAACTGACTTACTGTAAGCCAAAATGGCATCAATACATGATTTTTTTGGGCTGAATAGCACTTTGGGCAGCGTACGGTATGACAACATCATATCGTTGTATTCTTCCATTAAAGTACTATCGTCTTCCATGGCAAACTCTATCTCGAGTTTCTCGAATAAGTCGCATTCATTGTAGATAAATGTTAATATATTATTTTGGGTGTAATTATGTGTCATTCAAAGGCTTTAATTGTGAAATAAAAATTCTATAATATATATAATAACAGACAATATTATCTATTTATTGTATCAAATGCAAAATTATTTTACCCTTAACCAAGTTTGTGTCCGTCCAAACATTGATACGCCCATATAACCACGTACATTAAGTTTGTCCGTACCTTTCAACTCAACCTTACAGTCATAAATCTTCCCATTTTTCGGATCCATAATTTGACCTTCATCCCAATTTTTACCAGCTTTTTTTAGACCCCATAAGATATCCATTCCTACCAAAGTTTTACCTTTATTGGCACCTGTGCATGCATTACATTTGGTGATGGTAGCAGAAGGTAATAACTTTACAACCTTGCCTCTCAGCATCCCATTTAGTTCATATATCTCAATATGGGATTTCTCTTTACCATCTTCGTCATCTAGATTTTTCCAGATACCTACCGGAGATTGCGAAAAAAGATTGGACACATTCAGTATAAAAAAAAGAAATAGAATATGTTTGATCATTTTTGTTAAAATTATTTTATATAAAAAGCGAAAACAACTTATTTTATTGTGGAAAATATCAATATTCCTCAATTTCTCTTGGATGCCAAAAAAGCATGTCCATTTTTTGGACTTTGTTATCTAGAATCTGTACCCCATCTTGTACCAATTTTTCTTCCATCATAGTCGGTGTGGTAAAATGCAACCTACCTGAAAGTTCTCCTTTCCTATTTACCACTCTATGCGCCGGAATATGGCAATCTGTGTGACTATGATTGAGCGCCCAACCCACCATTCTGGCCGAACCTAATCCCAAAAAGTCAGCAATAGCACCATAAGTAGTGACCCTACCAGATGGAATGAGGCAAGTAACATCATAAACCTTTTGAAAATAATGCTCAGATTTCAAATCTTTATTGGTCTCAGGTTTTTTTGTCGGCATAAGTCTGATTACTTTTGCTCAAAATTAAACAAAAATGCTCAAAGCAAAGGTAAAAATTAGTAAAATTAACAATCTGACAGAAGCAAGATATTTTGCAGCGATGGGAGCGGATTACCTTGGCTTTTGTTGTAATCCTGGTACAGAAAGATTTTGTACACCTACTAAAATCAAAGAAATAATCAGTTGGGTAGAAGGACCACAGTTTGTAATGGAGTTTGACGGATGGCAGAGCGATGATGAAATTAGACAGCTTTTATCAATGGAAATGGTCCATGCCGTACATTTTGGAGCTTTTGCTACATACATAGCTGATTTTGGTGTTCCCGTTTTTAAAGATTTTATCCTTGAGAACCTGAATGATGAAGATTTTAATGCTGTGGATTTCCCCGTCATAAGATCTGAGAAACAATACAACCAGCTGACAGAAGAAGAAGCGGCCATACTTCATCATTATTTGTCTATTAAAACTACTTATCTAGATATCGATCTTACTAAAGATGATCTGAATGTAATGTTGGGTATTCTTCCTTATTTTGGCATTATACTTCGTGGTGGAGATGAGGAAAAGACAGGCATAAAGTCCTTTTACGAATTAGACGAAATATTTGACATATTAGAATAACAACTATTCAAACTTGAGATACGCACTCAACTCTGAATACTCATTGACCAATGTAGCTGCTTTCGCGGCATCAATAGCAATACCTTTGTAATATGGTATAATGGTTGATTCTGTCATGTTTTTTCTGATCAACTCATTCTTTAACAAACGAGCTTCGTTATAACTAGAGAAGTTCCCCATAGTGTAAACATAAAAATCATCGTTGGCTTTTTTCTCGATGATAGCGTCTCTACGTATATTGAGTACGTCGCTCTTAAGCATTTGTGAGACTTTGGAAAATCTTACCCTAAAAGTTACACCACTATTATTATCGACAAAAACATCCCAAAGAGTGTCCCTATATTGCTCGGCTACTGAAGGATTATCTTTCAACACTCTAAGATTTAAAGACGGGTTGCTAATGATACCGACATCTATTCTCTTATTAACTTTATTGGCTAAGCTTGAAGGAATACCATTTATAACTGGTGTGGCAACTGGAAAATTTGCACCACAACCAAAAAGATAAATCCGATGAGGGCTAATGCCACTTGATATTAATTTTTGCGCTACTTTTTCTGCCCTTTTTATAGAAAAATACAAATCAGTTTCATTTTTGCCTTCGTATGTATAATGACTTGTTAGTGTAACTGAAATCTCAGGGTATATAATCATCAAGTCAGCGACCTTTTTGACCAAATTGAGATTTGATAGGTTCAACACATCATCATCGTCTTTAAAGTACAGTGACTTACTTACAAAGTCCCTTACGGGTAATAATTCTGTTTTAAGGTTTTCATTAGTAATAGCATCGGTTTGGATGGAGTCTAAAGATTGATTCACTATAAATGATGGGACATCTACAAATGCTAACTGTTCTAACTCTTGCTCCTTAAAATAAGCTATATATAAATCATGACCGCCTAATGACCCTAACCTATTTGATGAAAACAGTGCATTAGATCCGTCTGCAGACAACTCAAAACCCAAATCATCTCCAGAAGAATTAATTGTCAATCCAAGATTTATTACATCGGCCCAACCCGTATTTGAATAGTACGTTGCACTAAAAATATCAAAGCCACCTAAAGAATATACTCTATCTGAAGAAAAATAAAGTTTCGTTCCACTTTTGGTCAAGAAAGGATTGTCTTCATCCGCTTCGGTGTTTATTGTTGGTCCTAAATTGACTGGAGATTGCCATACATTGTTTTGTCTGAAAGAATGATAAATGTCATAACCTCCATAACCACCTGATCTATTGGATGCAAAAATGATAAGACTATCATTAAAAACAAATAAGTCTCGGTCTCCCTTATCGACATCCATAGGTAACTGTGCTGGAAGTGTTAATTTGGTAGGGTCTCTATCGATATTAAAGGTATCGCTGTACAAGACACCACTGTTAAGATCTGATGACTTTATAAAATAAATAATAGATCCATCTGGACTAAAATCTTGAAGAATGTCATGTTTTGGTGTATTGAGCAATTGTTCAAAAGGGAGTACAGATGACCAATTACCATCTTTAAGGTCTACCAAAAACATATCAGCTGAATACTTGCCTTTGACTTCATCCAATAGTCCCTTCTCATTTCTGAGACCACCTGTCGCTTCTTCTCTTGTAGACGAAAAGTAATATCTACCTGTTTTAGTAGGGCTTTGCACGGGGGCAAAATCGTCATAGGAGGAATTGACATTAGACCCAAGATTTTCAACAAATGCGAGTTGTGGTGCATATTTTTGATTTAGTGCATAACCACATCTTTTTATCTCATTAATAGACCTTTGCCATTCTTTAGAATTATGTTTCACGACGATCAGGTGAGACTTAAAAAATCTTGCAGCCTCCACATAATCCTGTTTTGCCATATAGGCCAATCCAGTGAACAAATATTGTCTTGGATCAGTTGATTTCAAACCATTGACAGTACCCATATCGCTAATACATGCATCCGGAAAACCTGCATAATAATTTGCAATACCTCGTTTGAGCAATGTTTCGGGCTCTTTTTCTATATTTTTATGGCTATTATATGCATCAAGTGCATCTCGATATTTTCCTGCTAGAAAATAAATATCTCCCTGTTTTCTATAAGTCTTTTGCGCATAATGTACATTAGGCAAGATATAAACTACGACTACAATTAACAGGATGTATCTCAACATAATAACATTTTAAATAGATAGATTTGTATCAAATTTTTCGAGGTAATCGGCAATTCTTCGTAAAAACGACCCGCCTAGAGACCCATCAACGACCCTATGATCATAAGATAGCGATAAAAACATCATCTGTCTGATCGCAATTACATCACCATATTCAGTCTCGAGTACGGCTGGTTTTTTGCGAATAGCGCCAGTAGCAAGAATAGCTACTTGAGGCTGATTGATGATAGGTGTACCCATCACATTGCCGAAAGTACCTACATTGGTTACTGTGAAAGTGCCGTCTTTTATTTCTTCGGGTTTGAGTTTATTCTGTCGTGCTCTAGTTGCAAGATCGTTAACAGATTTAGTCAACCCAGCTAGATTGAAATAATCAGCATTCTTTATCACAGGAACTATAAGGTTTCCTGATGGAAGCGCCGCTGCCATACCAATATTGATATCTTTTTTTACTATAATCTTTGTACCATCTAATGAAATATTAATCATTGGGTAATCCTTGATTGCCTTTACCACTGCGTCAATAAAAAGAGGTGTGAAGGTGATATTTTCACCATATTTTTCTTGAAATTTCTTTTTATTTTTTTCCCTCCATTGGAACATATTAGTTACATCAGCTTCCACAAATGAAGTGACGTGCGGAGAAGTTTGTTTAGACATGACCATATGATCTGCTATCAATCTTCTCATCCTATCCATCTCTATGATCTCTACATTTCCTGATACAGATACTGATGGCGCTGGTGTAATGGTGCTACTTTGCGGGCTTGAAGTATAAGTTTTTGTCTCCACTGGTGCAGCTACCACTGGCTGAGAACCATCGACACGATTGGCCACAAAATCCAGGATGTCTTTTTTAGTAACTCTACCATTTGCTCCAGAACCAGCAATAATACTTAATTCAGCTGTTGAAATTTTCTCTTCTTTGGCAATGCTCTTGACAAGTGGAGAATAGAATCTATCATCGGCATTAGCACTTGCAGATGAGGACGAATCAAGGACATTGGACTGAACTGCTGCGATCTCCGTTTCTACCGCTGCTGCTGCTTGTACTACAGGTTTTTGTTGGACTTCTTGTATAGTAGGTGATGCTGCTGCTTGAGCATTTTCGCCTTCCGTGGCAATGATTGCTATCACTTTCCCTACCTCTACCACGGAGTCTTCAGGAAACAATATCTCGGCTATCGTACCTGCAATTGGCGAGGGTATTTCAGAATCTACCTTATCTGTGGCAATCTCAAGTATGGTTTCATCCATTTCTACTTTGTCACCTACTTTTTTCACCCATTTAAGGATGGTAGCTTCTATGATACTTTCGCCCATTTTGGGCATTAATAATTCTACTTTTGCCATTCTCTTTGATTTCGGTTAGGTTTAGAAAGCGCAAAATTACAAATATTTATTGAGCAAGTATAAATTTTCTGAGTAAGTTGAGTGCATAAATTGATGCTATCTCAATATTCTTTGACCTATCCTTACCAGATTTAAGGAGATAAGTGACCTTATTTTGTCTATTCCCGACACAAATCCATATATTTCCTACAGGTTTTTCAGGTGTCCCTCCGTCAGGTCCTGCTATACCTGATACAGACAAAGCTACGTCTACATTAAGAGTTTCAAGTGCACCGTCTACCATTTCTTTGACTGTCTCTTCGCTTACGGCGCCATAAGTTGTGAGCGTTTCAGGATTTACATTGAGTAGCTTTACTTTTGATTCGTTTGAATATGAAACGACACTACCTGTAAAAAAAGATGAAGATCCTGGTATTGAAACAATTTTACTAGAAATATGTCCACCCGTACAACTCTCTGCCATACCGATTTTTATATTTTTTTCGGTACACAATAGGGCGATCTCTTTTTCTAAAGAAGTGTTACCGTAACCATATATGACATCATGAAGCTTTTCAGAGATTTGATTGGAAAAATTATCAACTGTTTCATTCAATAATAATTTATCATTTCCTGTGGCGCTTAATCGTAACCTTACTTGTGCCAAAGATGGCAAATAAGCTATTTTAAGGAATGATGGGAATGTGGCAATGATATCTGAAAGCTCATTTTCGATGGTTGTCTCACCAACTCCGGTGGTCATTATTGTTTTATGGACGATGGCTGTATCTACTTGTGCGGATAACATAGGGAGTACTTCCTCGGTCATGATGGCTTTCATTTCGTAAGGTACACCAGGCATAGATATGATGATTTTCCCTTGATGCCTGAAAAGCATACCCGGTGCCGTGCCCATGCTGTTAGTAAGAATCTGTGTACCATCGGGCATAAGACATTGGTCATCGTGTGCAGGAGACATCTTACGTCCCATTCTGTCAAATATTCTTTTGATACGATCGTAAGTGTCTTGATGGAAAAACATTCCGACACCCAAAAAATCAGCAATTGCTTTTTTGGTCATGTCATCTTTGGTAGGGCCAAGTCCACCAGTCATAAAAACAATGTCTGCTTCGTCCAATGCTTGGACCAAACCCAAAGTTATTTCATCATGGGTATCAGCTACTGACCAAGATTTTTTAACCGTAATGCCTATTTCTGACAAATGTTGACCTAGCCAAGCGGAGTTTGTATCTACCACTTGACCTATCAAGATTTCGTCGCCTACTGAGATGATTGCTGCCCGCATTTTATTGAATTAATATTCTAGATAATTAAATAAACCTTATCCTTGTTTTTCCAATTCAGTGGCAAAATAACTTACAAATTCAGCTATTGACATACTGCCGACATCCCCATGACCTTGTCTTCTGACAGATACTTGACCGTTTTCATATTCTTTGTCACCAATTATCAACATAATAGGTACTTTTTTCAACTCTGTGTCTCTGATCTTACGACCTATAGATTCTGCCCTATCGTCTATAAAACCACGAATATCATGTTTTGCCAACTCTGATTGTAGCTCTTCACAATAAGGCAAAAGCCTATCTGAGATAGGTAGTAAAGCGAACTGATCAGGTGTAAGCCACAATGGAAATTTACCTGCCGTGTGCTCAATCATGATGCTGATGAAACGCTCCATAGATCCGAAAGGTGCTCTATGTATCATCACCGGACGATGTGTGTGATTGTCTGATCCTATGTATTCAAGTTCGAATCTTTCAGGAAGGTTATAATCTACTTGAATGGTGCCCAACTGCCACGATCTACCCAAGGCGTCTTTGATCATAAAATCTAGCTTTGGACCATAAAATGCTGCCTCACCGAGCACTGTTGTCGTTTCTAAATCGAAAGCACCTACGGCTTCAATGATAGCTTTTTCGGCTGCATCCCAATTTTCATCTGAGCCAATATATTTTTCTGATTTTTCAGGATCTCTAAGAGAGATTTGGGCTGTAAAATTGTCAAAACCCATTTTTTTAATGACCATAGTAGTCAATTCGAGTACTTTTAGAAACTCGCCTTTTACCTGATCTACTGTACAGAAGATATGTGCATCATCTTGTGTGAAGCCTCTCACACGAGACAATCCGTGTAACTCACCACTTTGTTCGTATCTATATACAGTACCGAACTCACCTATCCTAAGTGGAAGCTCTCTGTACGACCTTGGTCTGTAGCCGAATATCTCACAGTGATGCGGACAGTTCATCGGTTTTAACAAAAATTCTTCTCCTTCTTTTGGTGTTTTGATAGGTTGGAAGCTATCTGCACCATATTTTTCATAGTGTCCAGAAGTGACATACAAGCTTTTACTACCTATGTGAGGAGTAACAACCATTTGGTAGCCCTGTTTTTCTTGTTCTACTCTCAAAAAATTCTGAAGTCTCTCTCTAAGTTGAGTACCTTTAGGCAACCATATAGGGAGGCCTTGACCTACTTTTTCAGAAAACATAAACAATTCCAATTCTGCACCCAACTTACGGTGATCACGTTTTTTTGCTTCTTCGAGTAATTCTAAGTATTCAGTTAGTTCCTTTTGTTTTGGGAACGTAATACCATAAATCCGAGTCATTTGCTTACGTTTTTCATCACCACGCCAGTATGCGCCTGCGAGACTCATAAGTTTGACCGCTTTGATATTGGATGTGTCGGGAATGTGTGGTCCACGGCACAAGTCAGTAAAATTGCCTTGGGTGTAGAAAGTGATTTTACCATCCTCTAGACCTTCTAACAATTCTAGTTTATACTCATCTTCTTTTTCTGTAAAGTATGCAATGGCATCAGCTTTTGAAACATCTTTACGCACAAACTCACTTTTGGTACGTGCCAGTTCGAGCATTTTTTCTTCTATTTTCGGCAGATCTGAGGGTGTTAATGTCATACTTCCTGAATCTACATCATAATAGTATCCATTATCAATAGCTGGACCAATCCCAAATTTTATACCAGGATGTAGCGCTTCAAGAGCCTCAGCCATCAAGTGCGCCGATGAATGCCAATAGGTAGCCTTGCCTTCTTTATCATTCCAAGTGAATAATTTTACATGAGCATCGGATTCAATGGTTCTATTGGCATCCCAAGTTTCTCCATTTACGGATGCTGCAAGAACATTTCTAGCTAAGCCCTCACTTATCGACAGAGCTATACCCATCGCTGATACACCTTGTTCGTATTGTCTTACACTGCCATCGGGAAGTGTAATATTAATCATTTGCATAATATCTATTTTGAAGGTGCAAAGGTAGGAATTTATTAATTACTTCTATCTAAAAAAGCTAAAATGGTTGGATCGGGATAAGGTTTGGGGTTCGCTTCTATAGAAAAATAAGGTAGATGCAAGGTGCTTGGCCATTTGTTTCGGGAGTCAGAATGTATTATTAGCAATTGGATGTTGATTTCGGCTAGTCGAGTCT
>Ga0105045_10004178_pt1 | contig 12523 bp, 9 predicted proteins | sample MAT02_FD_78089 | JGI IMG/M metagenome (GOLD analysis project Ga0105045, IMG submission 78089) | Freshwater microbial communities from Lake Fryxell liftoff mats and glacier meltwater in Antarctica - MAT-02 (megahit assembly) | ecosystem: Environmental > Aquatic > Freshwater > Ice > Liftoff... | reverse complement strand
GGTGTGGGACGTTCACAGAGCTTTTGGGCAGTGGAAGGGGCTACCCGTTCATGGGGACGGGATGGACTACGAAGCCGTAGACGCCCGAATGGGGACGTTTACCCGATTGGTGAAAGAGCGATACCGGAAGATCTCAACAGTGGAAGGGTACAAGCCATCTTGGAAAACTGCCATCTGTGAGGAGTTTACAAATTTTGATGGCCAATGCCAGAACTCGCCCAGCTTCTTTAAGCAGTCGTTAAGCGACTTTAGGAAAGTGAAACTGTGTGTCGTCTACTGTGGGCATGGGCGCACCCTGTCAACTCTAGGCGGTGCCAAGGGTGTTGCCGACATGCGCGACGGCGGGCTGATTGAACTAGAGCTAGAGGCCAAAATTGACCCAGTAACCCGTGAACTGGTATCGGCTCAAAAGGGCAGATTGAAGCTGCCAAACCAAGCGCCCATCACTGTCAAAATAGCGGATTGGATGAGGGGCACTTCTGACTTTTCAGACATTGTTCAAGCTCCCATCGTGCCCGAACCTGTGGCGATCGCGTCCGTTTCAGATGAAGAGGAAGCACCCGTGCCACCTGTGTTTGATGAAGACTTCCTAGAGGCAGAGCTAGAGGCTCAAGAGGGTGATGTTTCTCCAGAGCAAATCAGTAAAGCAGCGCCCGTGTTGCTTAATTACTTGAAAGACAAAACAGAGCCGAAAAACATCCGCGAGATCATCTCATTGACATCTCTTAGGAATGCTCTAGGCGGTGGCAACAAAAAGGCAACTGAGACGGCCTTATCTCAGCTCTGTTCTTTAGGGCTTGTGGTGACGGATGGTGAGGGCAATTACTGGGCTGGCGATTCCCTTCCACCTAACAAGAGCGACTGAGGCGATCGCAACAGCAACAGCAACAGCAAAGGAAACTACTTTTTTGACTGCTGTTGCACTGCTGTTGGGTCTGCTGTTGCTGTTGCTGTTGGGGGGTAAAACGGCTGGAAGGCTTGGTACAGCGTTGCTGTTGTGCTGTTGCCCGTCCAACAGCAGCCGCCTTGCAACAGCAAACCCCAACAGCAGAGCAACAGCAGCCAACAGCAACGCTATACCAATGGTTTCAGCCGTTTTAAGTCTGATTTGACCAACAGCAGTCAACAGCAGAGCAACAGCAGCCAACAGCAACGCTATACCAGTAGTTTCAGCCATTCAGCCCCCTTGCAGCCAACAGCAGAGCAACAGCAGAGCAACAGCAACGCTATACCAATGGTTTCAGCCGTTTAGCCGCGATCGCCCCTTAGCCGTCAATCCGCCCCAGTAAACCTCACCTTTTTGCCTGCCATGAACCTTCAAATGCTCGGATTTAAGCTCATTCCCGGACGGCTCAAAGTAGATCGGATCTACCTTCTCTGTGTGCTGAAGTTGCCCCAAGAAATTCAGGATAAAACAGGACGTGCTGACCTGATAAAAAGCCATGGGGCATTTTTGTTAGGTTTCAACGTTGCCCCAGTTGTCGGTGGGATTTATCCCTATCAAGGAAACCTTTGGGAGCTGGTAAAACCGCCTGCACAATTTCCACACCGCTATCAATCGCAGCAAACCCGACAAGCCCCGATCGCACTGTTTAAGTGGGTGGGGCGGTGTGAATCGGTCGATGATTTTATTCAGCAATATTTAGAGGATTGATCAGACGGCACAGGCAATCTCCTATCACTGCGATCGCCCCAATAGAAAAGCCTCAGCAACTCGCTGGGGCTTTTTGCTGCATGGATGCAGACCGCCACGCTGTAGACTTGTCTATACAAACGTATAGAAGGGGCTGGATGAGTGAATCAAAGTTGGCAACATTCAAGTTAGATGGCGATCGCTGGCAAGCATTCCAAGAGAAGGCAGCTCAAAGCGATCGCACGGCATCGGAGCTGTTGAGGCAATTTGTAGACGGCGTGATAGACGGCAGCATAGACACCGCGATCGCCCCTGCTAGATGGGGATTAGAGCAGCTAGAATCTATATCCAGCATGGAAAAACGTATAGATTCTATTGGCGGCGTAGAGCAACGGATAGAAGCACGGTTGCAGCAATTTGAAGGGGAGCTGCTGGGAAAGTTGAGAGCCTGATCAAACAGAATCAGGCGATCGCATTGCAGGCCGTACCGGTGGCACCCAAGCCCAGGGCATCCCCTGCCGTTGTGCCCACTTCCCCTGTGGATGGTGAGGGACTAAGCGCCCGCGCTCTGGCGAGTAGGCTGGGCTGTCATCATTCCAGCTTGGGAGATTGGAATAGGCGATCGCCCCAGACCCTAGCAGCCGAATCGCAAGCCCGAGATCCACAGGGTAGGGCATGGCAGCGGCGTGGTGATGGCAAATACTACCAAGCGGCTTCCATGGGACAAGCTCAAGACCATTGACTACATGCCTTTGCCCTTGCAGCATTTTGGCGGCTCTGAAGTTGACGCGATCGCCGCCGTCTATTCTCTGAACGATTATCTTGAGCGTGTAAAGTAAGCTGACAGGACTTTACACGCTGGTTCGTATAAAGTCTGTGCCGATAAGCGATCGCCGCATGGATGCAAGGCAAAATCGCTGGACTAAAGCTAGTCCAGAGCAAAATTGGCACATTCTATATACACCAAGGGTTTCAGCCGCTTAGACCATTGAGTAGTTGCCATTACAGCAGCTAGTCAAGCGCCTCAAACGATTGATAGGTAAGGGTTTCGGTTTGGCTTTGAAAGTACTGGACTAACTCAGGACTAAAAGCCCGTTTTCACACCTGATTTAGCCCGGTCGGTTAGTCCCATTTTTAAGGGCTGAATGTGCCAGTGTGACAGTGTGACAGTTGGGCAGAATTTGTTATACAGAATCCGCTGTTATACAGCCTTTTAACGCCGGACGTTTGTCAGACAAGGTGGGCTGTCGGGCGTTTGTCGGACAACATTTATTATCCGCTTGGGGCGATCGCTGGTCGGTGAACCAAAATCGTCTTATGTAAATAGCTTCTTTCAGGAATCGTTCCTTTACATAAGATAATTTTGCTTCGTTTGCCACGGCCTCAGCAATGCCCGCCTCTTCACTCTGGCGATCGCCTCAGCAGCACCCCGCCGTGGAACTGAAGCCCTGGCGATCGCCCTCATCCCAGATACCGCCCACTTCCATCCCCAGGCCGCGCATGGAGATACTTCCCAGTAGTCGCTGGGTTAGAGTGTCCCAAATTGGCCTGAACCAAGTGCAGCGGCGCTCCCCTATCCATTGAATGGCTGGCGTGAGCATGGCGCATCCAGTGGGGACTGACATTCCCGTCTATCCCTGCCTTCTGAGCTGCCGCCTGAACGATGCGGAAAACTTGCGACTGATCCAATGCCCCGCCCCGCTGGCTAACAAAGATGGGGCGATCGCCTTTAGCTTCACCGCGCAACTGGAGGAGCGATCGCCATGACTTTTGGGGCACCAACACCACACGGGTTTTCCCGCCCTTACCAAACACCGATACTTGACCCTCACCGTCGCCCCTGTCTACCGTATCCTTCCAGCACAGACCGCAGGCTTCACTAACCCTACACCCGCTGTAGTAGAGAAACTTGAGCAGGGCTAGATTGCGAGGGTTTGTTTCCCCGACAAACATCTTGAATATTTGCTCTTCACTCAAAATTCGTTCAGCTAACACATCTTTCACCGGGCGCAGAGAGACGATACTCCCAACATTAGTTGGCAGGGCGCGGATCTTCTCACAGGCAAAGGTGAGCAAGCTCCGCACTGCTGCCATTCTACGATTGAGCGAGGCGTTAGATCGGGGCTTGCCGTCGGTTTGGCTTGCAGTCGTTTCATCAAAATCTTGCAAATCCTCAAAAGTAACTTCATTCAGCGGCCTGTCATGAATGAAGGTCAGAAATTCTTTGATATCGGCTTCATACGCCCGCCGGGTGTGGAGACTTTTGAATCGGTAGAGCCACAAAGAAATTACCCGAGCGTTGAACTCGCAATGAGTAATTGTACTCAGCTTCTCGGTTCTAGATAGTGCTGAAACTTGCATAAGAACTCTCGTTATCGTGTACCTCCATTTTAGCTTTTAGCCCCTGTTTTGGGTAGTGCTGACTTGTCCCACATGAGAGCCAGCAGCTCTTTGGCTAGTGCTGCTGGCGAGCCAATGCCGCGCAAGGTCTTACGTTTGCCTTTGAGCATTAGTTCAATGCGATCGCTTTTTTGCTCTAGCAGTTGGTCGATTGCCTTATCGATCTCGCCATATTGCAGCCAAAGGGAGTTTACGGTGCTGGTTTGCCCGATGCGGTTGCATCTATCCTCTGCCTGCTCCATATCGCCCGGTGTCCATGGTCTATCGACCAAAATTACATAGCTAGCTGCGGTGAGGGTGATACCTACTCCGCCTGCCTTGATAGTCCCGACGAACACATTTGATTTGCCCGATTGAAACCTGTCAACCACGCCCTGCCGCTGATCCACGGGAGTTGCACCAGTGAGCAATTCGCCGCCTAATTCGGCATGGATTGCCTTGGCTGATTCAAGAAACTCTGTGAAAATCACCACCGACTGCCCCTGCTCTAATAGCTCTTGAGCCAATGCGATCGCTGCCGCCGCCTTATATTCAGAGCCAATCTTTCTCAAGATGTTCAGGGTGACCAGAGCCTCAGCATTGCCATCCACCTCACCCCTTTCGGCGCGATCGCGATAGTCCTGAATCAGCTCATCAATCTTCCCTCTGTAGGCTTTGGCGGCAGAAGCCTCTAGCTCCACTGGGATCTGCTGCCGGATCTTGGGCGGCAGATTAATGCATTCACTTTTCTTGCGGCGCAGCATCACATCTTCGGTTAGCTTGGCCAGCTCATTCAGATGGGCGGCTCCGGTGACATCCCAAGCGGTTCGCCCATTGCCAATGCTTTTTTGGTGAGCGTTGCAAAAGTATTCTTGGTAGTGACCCTTATCCCTTGCCAGCGAATGGCTACAGGCCAAAAGTAGCGGCAGTAGATTGATGGGACGACCGTTTTTGATCGGCGTTCCTGTCAAGCCCCAAAATGATAGGCATTGAGGCGATCGCGCTAGCTCTAGCGCTGCCTTTGTTCGTGCTGAGCGGCTGTCCTGCATGTAGTGACATTCATCAGCTATCAACACGTACTGCTGGGTTTGGAGGGGTTTGGGCAGCTTTGCCCATGAGAAAACCTCAATTGCGATTCCGACGCCCTGTGCTTCTCTTAGCCAGTTGTCTTTCAAGGAAGCTGGGCAAATTACAAAGATAGGGCACCCGTGTACTGCCGCCATAGCCTTGGCAGCGACCAGCGCAGATATGGTTTTGCCCAGCCCCATATCATCAGCTAGGATGCATCCTGGCAAAATGCCGCCGCCTTTGTGATAGGCGAGCAGCCATCGGATGGCTTCCTTTTGGTGAGGGAATAGGAAGCGGTGTGGGGAATACCCAGGTAGAGCCTCTTCTAGCTTTGCCGCCTCAATGAGGTGGATAATGCCTGCCGCTGCTTCTGTAGCTCTGGCGAATTCAGCAGCGCCCTGGCCAGCGATCGCCTGTTCGATTTCAGGGGCGATCGCAAACTTCTCTAAGTCTTCCCCGAGGCCAGCTAGCAAAGCCTTCGTGCTACTGATAGGAAAATTCCACGACTTTTTTATCTTGTCCCAGGAATATTGTGGGACTGATTTGTAAACAGAAGTGTCGATAGCTCCATAGGGGCTATACACGGCAACTGTCTTGCCATGCAGCTCAATCCGATAGCCTGGGGTCAAGCCATCCGCTGGCTTAGATGGGGCGATCGCTTCACAAGTTGGCACCGCAGACACAGACGCATCGACAGGCACGATCTCAAGAATGGCTCGAATCGGCTGATTGCGGAGTTTAGTAAATGCCGCCTCAATATTGGGCAGGCGATCGCTCGCCATTTTGAACAGGTGCGGAGAGGTTATGCCGATCCTCGCCACGCCGTAATCAAAGTCCAGCAACTGACACAGTTGCCTCAGCATCATTTGGGTGGAGAACGGCTTCACTAGAGCCAGCGCATCTTGCCAGAGCAGATCTAGGGCAAATAGGGGCGGCGGCACAGCCTGGGGAGCTTGCTCTACTTTGCTCTTGAGAACGGGCTTGCCCTTGGTCGTGGGTCTTAGGGGACGGTATGTATCGTCGCCTATCAGATCGAACAAGCTTTCACTGGCCATGGGTCTCCTTGGAGTTAGGCGGAGTGACTTCGTTTTGCACACTAAACACATTTCTATAGATCTTCTGGTTTTTAGTGTGCTTCTCATACTCACTCCGCTTTAGCTCTAGGTCAGATTCAGCGGTTTCAGCAGCAGCCTTTTGGGTGTCTCTCTCTAGCCAGCGCCCCATAACCTCAGCCCGCCCATCTTGGGGGTGCCGCTTGGGTGCCTTGCCTTTGTGGGCTAATCGTGCGAGGGCAGCCTGAGTAGGCCAGACATAGAGGTTAAGTCGCTTGGTTTTCCCATGCTCGTCTGTGACTGTTTTTTGCCCATCTCTGAGCAACCGGAATCCCAGCAATGAGCTAAACGCTTCCTGCAAAACCGACATCGGATCTTCGGCAGAGGATGGGGATAGCCCGGTGAACAACTTCAGATCCTCAGCCGATACCGTGCCTAGCTGCTTTAAGAAGGTGGTTACTAGCTCATGCTGACGATGCACAATCTCACCGCCCTGCACTGCCTTTAAGATGGCAGTGAATCCCAGAGCCGTGAGAGCTGCCACCCTTGCCCCTTGCAGCTTTTGATTTGTGTCGGGTATCCACCAATCCAGTTTTTCGGGCGCGAGTGCATCGAACCGGGCGGCGTCTCTAGCTTTAAGGAAATCAGCCCCGACAGTTAGGTGATATTGAAGCGATATCAGGCCATGCCAGCCGTCATCATCTTTCATGACGATATCGGCTGAAACCTCTTTGGCTAGGTACTTTTGCCCAACTTCCCATACCCTCTGCGATCGCCGTTCGTCTGGCGTCTTGATCTTCTTGTCTGCTAAATCCTCATAGGCTCTGAGTGAATCGGGCGGGGTAGCACTGGCGATCGCCTCACACTCTGCTGTGTGGGTTTCGTCCCGTGTTGCCCCTAGATCCCTGCTGATAGCCTTGCGAGCGTCCGGGTCTAGGGCATCGACTTCTGTAATGGTGTGGCCTTCTTCTAGCCATGCCGCACGAATGCTATCCCAGTAGCGGTGAAGCCCCTGGTTTACCCTCGCGCCCAGCTTGCCATAGCAGTCAAGCGCGGCTCCGCTGTAGCTGGTGTTGCCGTCGCTGTCGATATCGATCGCGCTGTCTTTTAGCTGTGCCAAGTGTTGACGGGTTAGGCGGCGCTGCCCTTGCAGCAAGTCCCTGGGGTTTGTTTCCCCACCGCCGACGAACGCAAAATTGCAGGCTCTTTTAGGGCATGAAATATGGCGAGGCACTTTGGCATCTCTAATCCGAGCTGCAAACTGTCTTACGGAGGATTCAGGGCAAACCCCGCTAGCAAGAATCCACATCCCAGCAAAATGGTTGTACAGGTCAATGCTGACGCCGCTCTCAATAACTGGCGTGGCGATCACGATGTCATACTCTGCGATCGTTTTGTCGAGGGTTTCAATGCAGTTAAACGCTTTGTGACCCGGCTCCACAACGCTTTCACTGTCGATTCGGATGATTTTCTTATCAGGGAAATCTGCCTTTAGCTGCCGCTCTAGAATCTGGCTTCCCCACTTGCTGCTAACTTTTTGGCCGGTACAGGCAATGAAGTGTTTACCACCGGCCGCGATCGCATCAGACATACTGCTGTAGAGATCGGCGTGACCCTGGTAATGGAAAATGTTCCATGGTTCAGGCTTGCGATCCGAAGTGATGACGAATGGCTTTAGATCGGGCTGCTCTGCTATATCAAGGACATATTTGAGCAACACGTCATCTAGGTCAGCATCGGCAATGATCAATCGTCCCGTCGTTTCAGGGGATAGCAGCCCTTTAATTAACGCTGCTTGCTGCTTGAGGATAGCGATCCGACTTTCGGTGCAGGTAGATGAGCTGAGTGCGTGCCACGTTTCCGATAGGAACTCGTCTATAAAGACGTCCTTATCTATCCAGTCCCGATGGTCGAAAGCGGCTGCTGACTTGCCATGCAGCGAATCCACACACAGGCACAACCCCATAGCGCGATCGCCCCCAGACCCAGAATTTTTGGTATCTGCTAGGTAGGCAATCGAGAAGCGCCCGCTGATCTGCCGCCCTAGCTGCTCTCTGTGAGTGATGACGAGCGTCCGGTCTTCCTTCTGCTGTGCAAGTAGAGCCATTAGCTCAGTTTTGCCGCTGGCCTTTGGTGCCTTCAAAAGAATCAGCTTAGCCGTGTCAGGAATGGCGATCGCCCCTAGATAGCGGGTTGTGACGGCAACATCTGCCGGGTAACTCAGTGTGTAGCTTGGCAGCGGGGTAGGGGGTTTGTAGGGCTTCAATTTGCCCTTAAACTCCTTAGCCCGTGCGATCGCCTTCCCAGCAGCAGCCGCGCCGGACTTTGCGATTACATCGTCAATGCCCTTACCTAATTCCGAATCCCATCGGGCGATCGCTACCTGAGCGCCCGCCTCCTTCAACAGACACCCAAATTTGTAGCTAGCATTGGCTACTTTTCTTTGGGTGTCTGGCTTTGAGTCCTCATCAAAAATAATTGTAGATAGCCCTGACCCGGCAAACCTCGCAACATCAGCTATCAGCTCAGCAGATTCTAGAGGTGTTACCTCACCATCTACCCGCTCGTTCACCCTATAGCCAGAGTTGACGCCGTAGAGCGCGATCGCCACATATCCCAAGCTCAATAGGGATAGGGCTTTCTTAACTCCCTCAGTCCATCCCCTAGCCATCTCAGGATGCTGCTCAAACCAGTCCCAAAAACTGCCATCTAGAGGCACTTCTACGCCGTACCGTCTGGCGATCGCCTTTCTCGTTTCTACATCAATGTTCGGGAAATAAGCCGTAGCTCCATTCCCTGAAACGGCTTCATATTTGGATGCCCTACCGGTTTCCCCATTGACGCGCGGGTTCTCTGGCTTGCCTTGCCAGTAGGGTCTAGCCTCCTGACTGAACATGGCGATCGCGCCATAGGAGTGAGGTTGGTGGGTTTCCCAAAATCTCGATACTTTTTGCCCTAATGCGTAATTAGGTTCCCAGCCCCGCTCGTCTTTAATGATTTCAACGTTTGCCCTGTATAACGATGGGGCGATCGCACTGCCCTGACAGAACTCGAATTCCATCCGCTCGGCAAATCCTAGCCCTGTAGGCACAGCGCCCTGAACCGTAGGCAGGGAAGGAATCTGCGCTGTAACCTCTGTGCCAGTCTGTGTGTCAGATGTCAGACACCCGCCAGTTAATAGTTTGACGTTTGTATAACAGTTTGTCGTTTTTGTATAACAAACTGGGCTAAGCTGTATGGGTTGCTCCCCAAAGTGTGCAGCGGATAGGGATCCCAGATGCACATGGGTAAACACCTCGTTTGCAACCTCGGTTGCAGTCGGTGTGCCAGTTGAGATATCATCTAGAAGCGGGGCTACCCCTGAATCTTTTTTAAACTCTGAACTGGACGAATTGACGTAAGAAGACGACATAGGAAGACGGGCGCTTGACCCGATGAACCTAATTTATAGATCCTTCGTGCCGGCAAGCCTTTCGGGAGTCTATCTATTAGGGAGAATTTAAGCCTTGAAACCCAGCAATTGCTGGGTTTTTTCGTTTGGGGGTTGCTAGCCCCTGAAACCCAATAACCCAATACTAAAGCAAGTTAGGCTGCGATCGCGACACAAGCGCAAGACGACTAGGGGCGATCGCGCCTGGCACCATCAACTAAACCTGCCCCATATTCTTTTTGATAAGGCGGTACTCCAGCCCCAGCCTTATCAAAAATTCGACTTCTGAATTCTCGGATCGGGCATCCTCAGAAGCCGCCACAGAGATCGACTGCTTTACCTCAGGAGAAATTCGGTAGGTAGTGCTGACTGTTTCACGTTTTTTTCTGGCTGCCAAAGTTGAAACCATTTTTCGGTACCTCTTAATTAATTTAACCACGATGGTTATATTATGCCAGCGACTAACTAAAAGTGGTTACATTTTAACATCAGTTTTTGTTATACGTCTCTATAGCCTAGAACCCTTGTTACTTATGCTTTTAAGCCTGTTTAGGGGCTGCTGTTGGCATAAGAGATAGTGATTGCACTTAGTGCCTAAAACGGTTGCACTTTGGTTTGAAGTTGGCTATAACTGAGACATGGGGAAAGCAAAGCAGCAAGTAACCATTCAACGAACAAAAGGGCATTGAAAACCAGTAAAGACCATCGCTGGCAAAACCTGGTAAAACGGCTGAAAGCTATTCACTTCAAACACTTCAGAGGATTTCAAGGCTAAAAATGAAAACTACCACGCTACCAGAAACAACCACTAATGGCAGTAAGCATCAGTCTTTTGCCGCTGGGATCGATATTGGGGCAGCAAACACCAAAGTGTTCATGGAAACGATGGAAGTCGAGTTACCCAGCGCTTTAGACTGCCCAACTTCGATACCTGAGGCTCCGTTAGAAGGGGCTAAAGGTGGGTTTGTTCACTACTTGTCTGGCGATCGCGTTGACTTGATTGGCCGTTACTGGTACGGCGGGGACACCGCTATCAAGGCAAGCCCCAAGGGTCATACAAAAGTTTCTGATGACGCAACGGACAACAAAATCTCGATGGGGTTGCAGCTTTTCCTAGCCTCTCTAAATCAGTCCACCCACCGCGATGTTTACAAAGTGAGAGTCGTTCTCTCTCACCACGATGCCAGTGAGGAGATTCGAGAGCGAATCACCAATGCGTTTACTGGAATCCATGAGGTTTTGCTAGGTCGCAGATCGAAACCAGCCCTTATCCAGATCGATGTTTTGGGGGTTGTTAACGAGGGAATGGGGCTTGTTGTAAAGCAGCAACATCGGATTACTGAATCGGATGAGGTGATTGCCTTGGATTTAGGAGGACATAGCACCATCGCTACCGTCTTCGATGGGCGCGGGCAGTCGGTCGCTCGCAATCCAATCCAGATTGGGGTAATCGACTTGCTAGAGCGGATCTCAGTCAATCCATTAATGCGATCGCGCTGCAATGCCCAATGTGGAGATATCTCGCTATTGAGAGCTGCGCTAGAAAACCCTAAGAATCTCTATCAGTACGGGTTTGGGCAGAATTCTTTTGATATCCAAGACATCTATGAAGCTGAGTTGCAGGGCTGGATCGGTAGCACCCTGTCGAAAGCCACCAAGTCGGTAGAGAGTTACAGATCCCGCGCTAGCCACATGTACGCCATTGGGGGCGGCGTCCGGTTGCCCTACATAGCGGACTGCTTACGCGCCAAAGGGTTTGAGTGCTTGCCAGAGCCAGAGTGGATCAATGTTCAGGGACTCTATAAGCTAGCAGCCCAGGGGGCGGCATGACAGACACAAACAGCAGCAGCAGACGGGTTGTGATTCCCGAATCGTTGATGGGCTATTTGCGGCAGTACGGGGAAAAGTTTTCATGCGATGACCTCTCTGGGATTGTGATTCGAGTCATCCAAGATCACCAACTGCGAGGTCTTTCAACGGCTCTAGACCCTATCCCTCACGCCGCCCCGCCCTCATTGCAGGCGACAGCCCCGCCCGATGAAGTGCTACCAAGTCAGACGCCCCGCTTCAGCATCTAACCCCATGAAACTCCCCTCCACCAGTAGAGCCAAAGGCAGACCCATTAAGCGCAAGCAGCCTTTGCCTCACACCCAATTCAACCTTTTCACTCTGCCCAAGCCCAGCAAGTAGACAACCAAAAGGCGATCGCCATCCGAGAAGAGAAACGATCGCCTAAACCCTTAGAGGTTCACTCCCATGCTCGCACTGATTCGCAGACTTTTCGACATTCAGATCTTGAGAAACGAAAACCAGCAGCTCAAAGCAGCGCTGGCGACGGCATACATAAGCAGCAATTTTGGGTGCTTCAACCGGTGCGGTGGTGAATCCCACGGCACCACACTAATCAGTCTAGAGCGGCGGCGCTGTGCTTCAGGGGAGCTGGTGATGATCTGTGCCGATATCGCTGGCATGGGTGCACTGAATCAGAAGCTGGGCGAGACTGTCGTGAACAGCAAGGTGAGGGGCTGCCTCAGAACCCTCGCATCAATGCGGGGTGTGGAGTTTACCGCCCAGCTAAATTCTGGCGATGAATTCGTCTTCATCGTTGACGGCTCTGACTCAGACGGCATTGTGCAGCGGATGCGCAGCCTGTTTGTTGAGGCTGGCTTCAGCGGCCTGTACGCCGCCGGCGGGGCGATTGACCCAGGCAAAACTTATGCCGAGAATGCCGATCGATTGATGAACGGCGTCTACCTGTCAAAATCAGCCTAAGACCTTAAACCCATTACCCAAAGGAGATTCAACGTGTATAACCACATCGGTTTTTATCTCGCCGCAAACGTTGCCCAGCCATTAGCCGCAGAGTTTGGCGATCGCCTTGAAGATATGACCAAAAACGACAAGCTGTTGCTCATTCACATTTTGAGCGGTGGGCTGAGCGAGCTGGAAAGATTTCCAAAT
>Ga0105045_10004177_pt1 | contig 12526 bp, 11 predicted proteins | sample MAT02_FD_78089 | JGI IMG/M metagenome (GOLD analysis project Ga0105045, IMG submission 78089) | Freshwater microbial communities from Lake Fryxell liftoff mats and glacier meltwater in Antarctica - MAT-02 (megahit assembly) | ecosystem: Environmental > Aquatic > Freshwater > Ice > Liftoff... | reverse complement strand
TCAGAACGGCGAGCCCGACACCCTGTCGTTCAGCGGCCCGTGCGGCGACAACATGACGTGTCAGGTCGCCCTGGCCGACATCGACCAGAACAGCTTCCGCGGCAAGAAGACGGTGCCGACCGCGGTCGAGCTCCAGACCTCGCGGGCGTTCGACGCCGAGCTGGCGATCGTCAAGCACGGCCGGCTGCCGCGCCGTCCCCAAGCGTTCGCCGCCCCGGTGTCCGACACGCTCGCGTTCATCGACACCGACGACGACGGCGTCTTCGATCGGGTCATCGTCGCCGACGGCGAGACCGGGAGCACCCGCGGCTATGCGCTGACCGACGGTGCGCCGACGCGGGATGCGACCCTCGATGGCATCGCCATGGTCGATCTCGCGCCGCAGTTCGCCAAGGCGGTGGTGCGCCCGGCGGTCACGCGGTTCGTCGCGGCGCTGACCACCGGTGCCATCGAGGTCGTCGAGCCCGAGCGCATGCAGGCGACACGCGCCAAGCTCGAGGACTCCAACAAGGACGGCGCGCCCGACACGTTGCGCATCGAGACGCGGCTCGACAAGCGCGTGCTCATCGACATCGACCAGAAGCAGCTCGCGGCGCTCTCCGTGCCGAGCACCAGGGCATCGGCGTCCGCGGGCAAGCGCGCCCGCGCGGGCGGGCCCGACCTCCAGCTGCTCACGGCGCTGCGCCGCGGCAACGTGCGCGGCGACGTGCTCGTCGTCCTGGGCGCCCCGACGCGCGTGTTCTACGACACCGATCACGACGGCCGCATGGATCTCGTGCTCGAGGGCGGCTCGCTCGACGCAGGCATTGCCCTGGGTGCCGCGGCGATCGACGCTGAAGGCCGCCTGTCGCCGGCGACGCAACATCTCGGTCGCATGCTGCTGCGACCCGCGTTGGTCGGCGACAAGCAGCGGGTCGCGCGACTGGAGTCGATCTTCGCCACCGCTTTCCCGGCGTCGCCGCGCGCGAGCGCCAAGGACGACGCCAGCTCCTTCCCCTCACCGATGCCTGCCAACGCGGCTGGGCTCACGCCGGTGGGACCGTTCGGCAACCATGTGGTGTCGGTCTTCGACGGCGAATCCGTGGTGATCCTCGCCGATCTCGACAAGGACTCGATGAAGGGAAAAAACGCCAAGTCGAGCGCGCTCCAACTGGTGACCGCCGGCAAGTTCGACGCCGAGCTGTCGCTGCGCTTCGGCAACGGTGTGATCTGGGCGTTCTACGATTCAAACGACGACGGTCGCTTCGATCGCGTCGCGATCGCGGGCACCTCCAACCCCAAGACCGTGTCGCAGGCCTACAAGCTCGGCAAGTCCGGCATCGAGCGCGACACGGCGCGCGAGGGCGGCGCGATGCTGGAGGGGGCGGTGTTCAAGGGCGCCGCGGCCCAGAAGATGGTCACCGAGCTCTCCGCGCTGCTGTTTCGCTGAGCGCGTCAGCGGCAGGCCGGGGGCGGCTCGCCGTCGCCGTCGACGACGGCGGGCACCACGAGCGACAACGTGGTGGGTGCCAGTCGCAGCGGTGCGTCCGCGCCCTCGACACCCGCGCCGTCGGTGGTGTGGCAGACGGTGCCGTCGGCGGCGCGAGTGACCACCCGCAGCGAGTACCCACCCCACATCAGCACCTCGGTCCGCAGCACGCTGCTGGGGCACGCGAGCGGTGCCCCATCGAGCGCGGTGCCGTCGGCGAGCGTCACGGCGGTGCCCAGGGCGCCACCATGCGCATCGAGGATCTCGAGCCCGACGTCGGCGATCGTCGCGCCCTCTTGGCCGGGCGAGGGCGCGCAGCCCCGCGAGCCCTCGGTCGCGGGATCCTCGAAAGCGAGCACGAAGCCCGCGGATGCCTCGATGGGCGGCTCGAACGACTGTGCGCCGAAGGCCAGGTCGATCGGCACGAACGCCCCGGCGCCCTCGGCCACCGTGAGGGCGAAGCGCGACGGGAGCGTGCGCACCTCGCCCTGCGGACCGCGGGCGACGATCTCCAGGGTGTACTCGCCCTGGGGCAGGGTCTCTTCGAAGTACACCGGCTCGCCGTCGCGACACGCGAGCACATTCTGCAGCGCCTCGTCGTCGCAGGGCCCGAGGTCGGCGCCGGGATCGCGGAGGCACAGGCGCGCGCGCAGGTCCGACAATCCGAGCGCGAGGCACGAGGCGCCGTCGTTGCCGCCGAGCAGGCTCAACAGGATCCGGAACTGCACTCTGCTCACCGGGTCGCCCTCGTGGCCGGGCACGTTGCCCTGCGCGCACGACGGATCGTTGGTGTCGAGCAGGCCATCGTTGTCGTTGTCGATGCCGTCGACGCACTCGTCGGGGGCGGCGAGCTCGAAGTCGACGAGCCGCGCGACGCGACCGTCGCGGGCCTCGAAGGTGGCGCAGTCGCAGGCGATGTCGCGCGGATCGCAGGCGACGTCGTCGAGGCTGCACTCGGTCAGCTCACCGTCGGTTGCGGCGATGGCGACCGGCCAGGGCTCGAGGTTGCGCTGCACGCCCCGGACCTCGACGGCGTACGGCCCCGGCGAGAGGGCAGGACCGCGGACGGTGACGTCCTCGTCGGCGAAGCCGCCGGCGAAGCAGGGATGGAACGCCTCGACGACCAGCCCGTCCTCGTCGAAGACCCGTACGCGCACGGTGTTGATGCCGAGGGTCGAGCACTCCTGTGACTCGGTCGTGGCCCGCACGTCGCCGTCGCGATCGATGACCGACCACCGGGCCCGGAACGCCGGCGGCTCGCGGCATGCGACGAGCGCGACCGGCAGCAGCGCACCGAGGGTCAGGCGGACGTTCACGTGCGCGGACCTTAGCACTTGTCCCCCCGGCCGGTCGCAGGCGATGCCACCGAATCCGGCCCGCGCGCCGCTCTCGCCCGGCCGCCGGCGGTCAGTCGCCGCAGGGCAGCGCCGCCAGATCGATCGGCGTCGTCACGGATGCGCCGAGGTCGACCTCGATCGCACACTGTGCGCCGTCAACGGCGATCTCGAGGCGGTAGCGCCCGCGGTCGAGGCTCACGAAGCGATGGGTGCCGTGGATCTCGGCGCATGCGCTGCCCTGGCCCGCGACCCCGAGTCCACGATCCGAGACCAGCGTCTCGCGGTAGAGCACCGGCTCGGGCGTGCCGTCCTCGTCGAAGTCGATCGCACCGAGGCTGCCCTGGGGATCGGCGTAGAAGAGGCTGAAGGCGACCTCGGTGCACGCGCCCTCCGACTTCAGTGCCAGAGTCCAGTTTACCGGCGCGAGCGTGAACTCCCACAGCTCGAGGGTGACCGCCCGCTCGAGCACGTCGACGGTGCGCACCGCGAGCGGCTCGAGTGGCTGCTCGGGCGCGTCGGAGAACAGCGCGACGTCGTACTCGCCCGGATCCAGCTCGAGGAACGCCGCCGACGAGCTGCGTGCGAGGTCGCTGGCGGTCTGATAGCCGTCGTCGCACGCGAAGCGAAACCTGCCCGCGCGTTCCGGATCATCGATGTCGTCGATCTGGACCGCGACCGTGTCGACGCCCTGCGCCGCGCACGTCAACACGCGCCGGCCGTCGTCGCCATCGCTCGGCTCGACCTCGAACAGCGCCCACGAGAATTCGATGCCGGTCGGGCTGTCCGAGGGGAACACGCAGCCGCCGAGCAGCAGTGCGACGAGCCAGGCGCGATCACCCACAGCCGCAGGCCTCCAGATCGAGGGCGTCGTCGGTACCGAGGTCGACGTCCACCACCAACTGCAGCACCTGGAGATCCGTGACCAGCCCGCGGGAGACGGTGCGTTCGCGCGGCCCCGGCACGGCGATGCAATCGGGTGGCGGCGCTGCGCACTCGGCCGTCGGTGTGACCACCACCGCGCGGAGGAAGAACAGGTACGGGTCGCCCGAGGCAGGCACGTCGGTCAGGGTGAAGCGCGCCGAGTCGCAGTAACCGCGGGCGGCCGGCATGATGCGGCAGTCGCCCTCGCACGATCCGCCGCAGGACGCGTCGCAGATGTCGAGCTCGATCTCCAGATCGACGGCGACGCCCGCGGAGCCCGGCAGGTCGCAGGCGTCGCCGCGCCCCAGCGAGAACTGCCCGGCGGGAAAGATGGGATCGCCGTCGCGGTCGACGAACGCCCAGTTGAGCTCGACGACGCCGGAGTCGACGGTGCAGCCGGTGGCGAGGGCAGCGAGCGCCGCCGCGAGCGCGGAGGTCAATGCCGCGATTCGCCGGGGCCGCTTCGGGCCGCGGGCCGAGGGGCCGGTGGTGGAGCGCAGCGGCATTCGGAACGCGCGCCGAGCATAACAAGGCGACGCGCGGATCGGCGCCCGCCTGTCCCCGATCGGGCCCGATCGGCTACGAATTCGGCGGCGTGACCCACGGCACCGCCGCGCCCGCCGGTGCTCGGCGGCGGTTTCATGGCGCGCGGCCGCCGTGGTAACGTCCGCGGGCCGTGCCCGTGCCCCCACCTTCCCCCATGGCCTCGCTCCTCGCATCCCCGCTGCTGGGCGAGATCGACGTCATCCACCTCATGTACGGCGCGAAGGGGATCGTGCTCGGCGTCTCGATCATCTTGACCATCTTCATGGTCCTGACGGTCTTCGTGTCGTTCTACAAGCTCATCCACGTGTCGATGGCCCAGGCGCAGTCGGTCACGTTCTTGGACAAGTTCTGGGACAGCAAGCGCCTCGACGACATCTATCGCGTCGCCGAGCAGCTCAAGTACAGCCCGATCGCGGCCATGTTCCGCGCCGGCTACATCGAGCTGTCGAAGGTGAAGAAGGCCGCCGCCGCCGCCCAGCAGATGACCGGCGACCAGAGCATGCACGAGAAGCTCGGCGACGCGGGCAACATCGAGCGCGCCCTCGCGCGCGCGCGCACCAGCGAGCAGACCAAGCTCGAGAGCCTGCTGCCGTTCCTCGCGACGACCGGCTCGGCGGCGCCCTTCGTGGGGCTGTTCGGCACGGTGTGGGGCATCATCGAGGCGTTCACCGCGATCGCCGCCACCGGCTCCGCGGATCTCGCCGTGGTGTCGGGCCCGATCGCCGAGGCCCTCATCGCGACGGCCGCCTCGCTCGCGAGCGCCGTCCCCGCCCTCATCATGTACAACTACTTCCAGCGCCGCCTCAAGGTGCTGGGCGCCGAGATGCAGAACTTCGGCAACGATTTCACGAACATCGTCAAGCGGCACTTCTTCTAGGCGGTCGTCATGTCGATCATCCACGACGACTTTGCGGAGGACGGCGGTCCTGTCAGCGGCATCAACGTCACCCCGATGGTGGACGTCATGCTGTGTCTGCTCATCATCTTCATGGTGGCGAGCCCAATGATGGCGCCCGAGGGTGTCCCGGTGGAGCTACCCCCCGGGCACGGCAAGCTGATGACCGAGGCGCAGTTCCTGTACGGCGTGATCTCCGTGGACAAGGCCGGCAACGTGTTCCTCGGCACCTTGCCGATGTCCGCCGACCCCGCGCAGATGCAGCAGGAGTTGGCGGCCAACGTGAAGATCCAAGAGGACGGCATGGTTTTTCTCCAGGGCGATCAGAACGTACCGTTCGACCGGATCGTTGATGTTCTCATCGCCCTCAAGCAGGCCGACATCGGGTCCGTCGGGTTCGTCACCAACCCCGATGAGAAGGCACTGCGAGGTCAGGCAACACCATGAACCAGCCCATCCGTGTCGCGACCGGCAACCCCGCATCTGCGCTGCTGCTCGCGTTCGGCCGCGACGCCGTCGAACTCTTCCGCAATCCGCTCGCGTTCGTCGGCGGGATCAGTGGCGTGGCGTTGACGTCGCTCGCGCTGTTCCTCGGGGGTGATGCCATGGCCAAGGCCGCCGCCGCTGCCGACGCCGCTGCCGACGCCGAGGACGAGTTCGAGATCGACTTCACGCCCGGCACGATCGCGCGGCTCGGCGAGAAGCTCGACGAGAAGGAAATTCCGCAGAAGATCGTCGTGCAGGAGACGCGCGCCGAGGACTGGTCCGAGACCGAGCCGACGAAGGACACGGTCACGACGGACGAGACCGTCAAGCCGTCGGAGACTCCCCCCGAAGACAAGCCGAAGGTCATCGCGAAGGAAAAGCCGAAGTACCAGGACAACAAGGACAAGAAGCTGCCGACCGCGAAGCTGCCGACGACCTCGAACACCCCCTTCAAGAAGGATCTGCCGACCGTTCAGCAGAACCAAGGCGATCCCTTCGGCGATCCCGAGGGCTGGGACGACCTCACCCGCGATGGCGATCCGTGGGCGACCGAGGTCATGAAGAAGCTCAACAACATGCCGATCGGCGCCTACGCTGCGAAGGCTGCGAAGGGCGACTACAAGTTCCAGCTGACGGTCTGCAAGGACGGCTCGATCAAGGACAACGGCGTGCTGAGCAAGGGCGGCAGCCTCCCCGAAGATGGCAAGAATGCCGTGCGCCTCGCCCTCGAGAGCCTGGAGATCCCCAAGCCGCCCAAGAAGGTCGCCGACGCGATGCCCGGCAACTGCGCGAAGCTGAAGTACACGTTCGTGTGGAGCGCGTCGGGCGTGAAGTGACCGCGGCCACGCGCCGATGCGCGGAGCCACAGACGACGGGCGATGGGACGAAGCGCCCCACCTCGCGCGTGCCCGCGCGTGAATGCCCGCGCGCGCGTGGTGGATGATTAACGCCGGCCGTGTGCCTCTCCCCTTCCGGAATCGAGCGGGCACCGCTATGCTCCCGACGATTCTTGCGCGAGGTCGAACAACCATGAAGCGAACCCTCTTGGGCACCGTAGCTCTCACCGCACTGCTGGCCTATGGCGCCCATTGGGCCGGACACGACGTCGCCGTCGCGAACGCCGTCGTGCAGGATCCGGACAAGGGGATCGGCGGCAAGGTCGAGCTGCTGCGGCTCGCCGTGCCGGCCGGTGACGAGACCGCAGACGTCATCCGTCGCAACGCCGAGCTCTCGGCGGGCTTCGAGGTCGTCGACCGCAAGTCGATCCCCGCCGCCCTCATCAAGGAGTCCGGGTTCGACGCGGCGCAATGGAAGCAGATCGGCGCGCAGGCGGTGATCAAGAACGCCACGGTGGGCGGTCAGATCAAGTTCCAGCTCTACGATCTGGCCAAGAGCAACAAGCCGGTGCTGTCGCTCGGCTTCCCCGGCAGCGACCAGCGCAAGGCCGCGCACAAATTCATGAACGAGGTGATCAAGTACTACACGGGCACGCCAGGCGTGTTCGGGTCGCGCATCGCCTTCGTCCGCACGAGCCGCAATCCCCAGGTCACCAAGAACGTCTTCACGATGGAGATGGACGGCGGCAACGTCGCCGGCGTGACCAACAACCGCTCGCTCAACATCCTGCCGTCGATCGGTCCCGGCGGTGAGGTGCTGTTCACCAGCTACGCCAAGCGCAATCCGGATCTGTGGATGAGCAGCGGAGGCGAGCCCGTGCGCGTCAGCAAGTTCCCCGGTCTCAACCTCGGCGGCGTGATGAATCCGCAAGGCGGGAGCATCGCGCTGACGCTGTCCAAGGACGGCAACAGCGAGATCTATCTGGTCGACACCGGCGGCAACGTGAAATCGCGGCTCACCACCAACGCAGCCATCGACGGCTCGCCGTCGTGGAGCCCGGCCGGCAACCAGCTCGCCTTCGTGTCGAACCGTGCCGGTGGCCCGCAGATCTTCCGCATGACCTCGGCGGGCGGCGGCGCCAGCCGCATCAGCAAGAAGGGCGACTACAACCAGACGCCGGACTGGAGCCCGGGCGAGGGCGAGCTGGCGAGCTGGGTCGCATACGCTGGCCGCGATGGCAGCAACTTCGACGTCTTCGCGGTCAACGTGAAGAGCGGTCAGCTCAAGCGCCTCACCCAGGGCGGTGGCCGTGCCACCGATCCGACGTGGGCCCCCGACGGGCGTCTGATCGCGTTCTCGTCCTCGCGCGGCGGCATCGTCGTCGCCAACGAAGACGGCAACAACCAGACCACCGTGATGAAGGCGGGCACCACGCCCGACTGGGGCCCGCGCGCGCTCTAGTGGGTGCGAGCACCCCGGGGCGTTCTTCCGGACCCCCGCGCCGTGCCGGTGCCCTATGGGGCGGGACGTGATAATCCGAGCCCTGCATGCGTGCAGTGATCGACATCGGGACCAACACGGTGCTCATGCTCGTCGGTGAGCGGGCGCCGGACGGTCGCGTGCGCGTCGTCGACGATCTTTCGCGGGTGTGTCGGCTGGGTAAGGGCGTCGCCGCGTCGCGCAAGCTCCTGCCCGAGGCGGTCGAGCGCACGCTCGCTACGCTCGCTGAGTACCGCGAGGTCGCGGCGCGCCACGGCGCCCAGATCACAGCGGTGGCCACCGAGGGGCTGCGCATGGCCGACGATGCCGACGCGTTCCTCAGACCGGCCGCAGAGGTGCTCGGCAGCCCGATCCGGCTCATCAGCGGCGACGAGGAGGCCGAACTCTCGTATCGCTCGATCGCGCGGGAGCACGCCGGCGGGCCGCTGCGGGTTCTCGACATCGGCGGCGGATCGACCGAGCTAGTCGTCGGCGACGGTGAGCGCATCTTCGACCGCTGCTCGCATCCCATCGGTTCGGTACGCCTGACCGAGCGCTGCGTGACCCACGATCCGCCGACGGCGGCCGAGCTCGACGCCGTCGCCGCGGCCGCGCGCGAAGCCTTCGCATCGCAGCCGATCGAGCCCCACCCCGAGCTGCACGGACTGGCCGGCACCGTGACCGCTGCCGGCGCCTTGCTGCTGGGCTTGACCGCCTACGACCGCGACAGGGTCGACGGCCATCGCTTCGCGCTCGCGCAAGTGGTGGCGCTGCGCGACACGCTGGCCGCCGAGACGCTCGAGCAGCGCGTGGCGCGGCCGATCCTCGGGACCGGTCGCGGCGACGTCATCGTCGCGGGCATGACGATCCTCGTCGAGGCGCTGCGTCACTGCGGCGCCGACAGCCTCGTGATCCGCGACCGAGGCCTGCGCTTCGCGCTGCTGTGAGGCCCATGCGCGTCGAGCTCCACTGCCACTCCACGCTCTCCGACGGCTCGTTCGCCGCCGAGGACGTCGCGCGCATGGCCGTGCGCACCGGCGTGCGCCTGTTCTGCCTCACGGACCACGACACCTGCGCTGGCTTCGAGCGCACCCGCGAGATCCTCGAGCCCACCGGCGCCACGGTGCTGCGCGGCCTCGAGCTGAGCTGTCGCGAGGGCGATCGCAACGTGCACGTCTTGCTGTACGGACTGACCGAGGGCCCCGGGCTCGATCGGCTGCAGTCGCGACTCGATCGGATCCACGGTGAGCGGAGTGAACGGCTGGTCGCGATCTGTGCGCGGCTGCGGCGGCTCGGGATCACGCTCGATACCGACGCGTTGCTCAGCCGCACCCACGGACGCACGCCGGGGCGTCCTGACGTGGCGAGGGCGCTGGTGGCCGCGGGGGTGTGCAAGACGCCGCAGGAGGCGTTCACCCGGTTCCTGCGCGATGGCGGGCCCGCCGACGTGCCGCTCGAGCGGCTGACGGTGGCGGAGGGTGTGGGCCTGGGCCTCGACGCCGGCGCGCGGGCCAGCCTCGCGCACCCGCACACGCTCGGCGACTTCGCGACCGCGCGCGTGTTGCTGCGGGCCAACCGCGAGCACGGCCTGCTCGGCATCGAGGCGTACTACGGCAGCTATGCGCGCGCCGAGAGTCAGCGGTGGGAGCGGCTGGCGCACGAGCTCGATCTCGTGCCGACCGGTGGTTCCGACTTCCACGGCGAGATGAACCCGGCGGTGACCCAGCCAGGGATCGGCCTGCCCGCGCCCGTCGCCGCGCGGCTGTGCGCGTGGCTCGGCGTCGCCGCCGCCTGAGCTCCGCCCACTACCCACGTGGGAACACGGCGCGGCGCGGATCCGTGGAGATCGAAGCGCCGCGCGGTGCGTTGGCTGCCCGAGCTTGCAGGGGCCGATGGAGACGTCATGACGCAACACGGAACGAGGTGGTGGATTCGATCGGCGTGGGCTGGCATCGCGGCGGCGATGCTCGGCGTCGGGATCGGGACCCTGCAGTACCGGGCGATCCCGGGGACCGCGGCGATGGACTGGTCTTCGATGGCGCTGGCGCTGGTCGGCTTCGCGGTGCTGACCGGGGTGTGCAGCGGAGTCGGCATCGGCGCGGGGACCGTCGCTGCGACGCGGATGGCCCCGGGCGGGGCGCAGCCTGGGGCCGTGCGGCTCGCCGCGATGGGCGGTCTGGGCGGCATCGCCGGCTGCGCTCTGCCGGCGTTCGTCGGCATCGCCGGCTTCGGCTCGCTGCAGGCGCCCTACGTCGGCACAGGCAACCTCGTGTTCTGCGTGCTGCTGGTGTGCACCGCCTTCGTCGCCCTGTGGGCGCCGGTGCTGCGCGGCGAGTTCGGTCGCTTGGGCCGCGCGACCCACTTCGGCATCGCCGCCATGTCGAGCAGCGTTGCGGTGGCCTCGCTCGGCATCCTCGGCGTGTCCGTCGCCTCGGCGCTCGAACTGGTGCCGAGCGCCGAGCAGATCCTCGCCCTCGCCCATCGCGTCGGCGTGCAGTCGCTCGCGGCGTCGGCCTGCGTGGCGATCGGCGCGGCGGCGGGAGCCACCGCCGGCTTCGCCTGCTGGCTATACCTGTCGACCGCGCGTGCCCTCGAGCGTCGCGCTCGCTGACGCGGCGCGCCGCCCGGCTGATAGCATCGCGCGGCAACCCTGATCGGCGACCTCGACGCCAAGCTGTAGCGGCGCCCTGCGGCGGCGCTACGGCGCGGTGCAGCGGCTGCGGCACGACTTGCCGGCCGTGTTCCGCGGCAAGCTGTCTGCGGCGACGCAGACCACCTGCGGGCGACGATGCACGCGGCGCTCCACCGCGTCGGCCACGGGCGCGACGCCCACTTCATGGCCGGGCTCGCGCTCGAACAGCACCACGAAGCCGCCTTGCCCGTCGCCGATCGCGGCGACGCGACCCGGGCGCACGCCGTCGACGCTCGCCGCGGCCTGTTCGGCCTCGTGGGGGAGGATCCAACGCCCGTCCACGTGCAGCAGCTCGGCCAGCCGACCGCACACGAAGACCTCGCCGGCGTGAACGAGGCCGACGTCACCCGTGGCCGACCACACGTCGGGATCGGCCTGGCATATCCCGCGCACGTGCAGCTCGCCGACGACATCCTCCCCGTGACCCCCGTCAGCACCGATGCGCACCTCGGTGCCGTGGATCGGTGGTCCCGCCGCGACGAGGGTGAGCACGTCCACGTCGTGATCGAGCGGCGCCGTGCCGACGGCGTGGCCGGGGGCGAACGATGCCGCGTGCACCCGCAATCGCGAGGGTGCGCGGCCGGGCGGGCTGTGCGTCACCGCGGCGACGTTCTCGGCCATCCCCCAGCCGGTGCCCACGGCCTCGGCGCGTAGGCCGGTGGCAGCGAAGTGCGCGACGAACTCGCGGAGCACCGAGTCGGTCACGACCTCGCCGCCGCAGACGACCTGACGCAACGCCGAGAGATCGGTGTCGCCACCGAACGGCAGCCGCGTCATGCGTGCGAGCGCCGCGGGTGGCAGCCAGGTCAGCGTGGCGGCAGTGCTCGAGAGCACGCGCAACCACTCCGGCGCATCGGCCCGCCACAGCGCCGGGTCGACGTGGATGCACGGCACGCCATGCAGCAGCGGCAAGAGCACGGTGCTGACCAGGCCCATGTCGTGGTGCAGCGGCAGACAGCTCGCGATGCGATCATGGCGGGGGTCCAGGGCGAGCGCCGATGCGAGCGCGTCGGTCTGCGCGAGCACGCGGGCGTGGCTCAGCGCGATCGTGCGGTGGACACCGGTGGTGCCGCTGGTGCGCTGCACGATCGCGACCTCCGGCGCCGGCACGGGACGCCCCGACGCCGCGGTCGGCCACGGCGGCGTGCCGGGACCCACGGTGAGGCGCACGGCGGTGCCGAGCCGCTGCTGCAGATCGGGATCCTCGGGCGGCACGAAGGTGGGCACGAAGCCGCCGAGCACCGCGCCCGCCCACGCGGCGATGGCCTGGGCGTCGTGACGCCACGCGATCGCGATCACGTCGCCGGGGCGCGCACCGTCGGTGCGGCACTGCGCCGCGAAGCCCCACGCAGATGCGGCGAGCTCCGAGCACCCCACCGTGCGTGCACCGTCCGCGTCGACCAAGCCCAGGGTGAACGACGCCGTGGCGCCCTCGAGCACCGCGGCGAGCTGGGACGCGAGGCTGCGCGGGCCCACGGGATCAGCCGCGCAGCTTGGTCAGGATCTCGTCGATGACCTTCTTCGCGTCACCGAACAGCATCTCGGTGTTCTCCTTGTAGAACAGCGGATTGTCGACGCCCGCATAGCCCGAGGCCATCGATCGCTTCATGACCACGCAGCGCCCCGCCTTCCAGCACTCGAGCACCGGCATGCCGGCGATCGGACTGCTGGGGTCGTCGAGCGCCGACGGATTGACGATGTCGTTGGCGCCGATCACCCACGAGAAGTCGGTGTTCGGGAAGTCGTCGTTGAGCTCGTCCATCTCGAGGACGATGTCATAGGGGACGTTGGCCTCGGCGAGGAGCACGTTCATGTGACCGGGCAGGCGGCCGGCGACCGGATGGATGCCAAAGCGCACCGTCTTG
>Ga0105045_10004176_pt1 | contig 12527 bp, 9 predicted proteins | sample MAT02_FD_78089 | JGI IMG/M metagenome (GOLD analysis project Ga0105045, IMG submission 78089) | Freshwater microbial communities from Lake Fryxell liftoff mats and glacier meltwater in Antarctica - MAT-02 (megahit assembly) | ecosystem: Environmental > Aquatic > Freshwater > Ice > Liftoff... | reverse complement strand
TAGACGCCAATCGGCGGTGGCCACACACTCGAACCATGAGCACGCTTCGAGTGGCCCTCCTTCTTTTGGTCTGCGTGCCCACGTTGGCCTGTCGCACTCAAGACGCGCTGGATGTTTCCTTCCTCACCGCAGATGCCGTTTCGACGGACGCGTGGGGCGACGCACGTGACGCGAACGACTTCGACGCGAATGTGGCGTTGGATGCGCGCTTTCAACCTGATGCCCATGTCTTGATGGATGCGGGCCCGCCCGATGCAGCCGCCGACGACGTTGGCAACGATGCCTTCGCGGCGACCGACGCAGCTCTGCCCGACGACGTTGGCAACGATGCCTTTGAGGTGCTGCCCGATGCGGATGTGCCCGACGACGTTGGCAACGACGCCTTCGCGGCGATCGATGCGGATGTGCCCGACGACGTTGGCAACGATGCCTTCGCGGCGGTCGATGCAGTTCTGCCCGACGACGTTGGCAACGATGCCTTCGCGGCGGTCGATGCGGCTCTGCCCGACGACGTTGGCAGCGATGCCTTCGCGGCGATCGATGCGGCTCTGCCCGACGACGTTGGCAACGATGCCTTCGCGGCGATCGATGCAGCTCTGCCCGACGACGTCGGAAACGACGCCTTTGAGGTGGTGCCCGTCGACACGGGTCTCATTCTCTTGGATGCAGAGGTTGCGATGGCTATGCGTGCGTACAGCGGACGCTGAGTCGCGGGTTTGGATGACAGCGCGGGCGTGTTCTACGGGCGCAACTGAAAGAAACGATCATGGCAAAGCGCTTTGAAGGTCAGGTCATTTGGGTCACGGGCGCGAGCTCGGGTATCGGCGAAGCACTCGCCCTTCTGCTCGCTCAAGAGGGCGCCAAGCTCATCCTCTCGGCGCGTCGACGCGAGCTACTCGACGCGGTGAAGAGCAAGTGCGCCCGGCCTGATGACGTCTACGTGCTGCCTGTGGATGTGGCCGAGACGGACAAGGCTGAGGCGCATGTAGCCAAGGCGCTGAAGGCGTTTGGGCGCATCGACGTGATGGTGCACAACGCAGGCATTGGTCAGCGCTCACTCGCAAGAGAGACGCCACTTGCCGATGATCGCCGCATCATGGAGGTGAACTATTTCGGCGTGCTCGCGCTGACGAAGGCGCTCCTTCCGGTGATGCAGAAACAAGGTCGCGGGCACTTCGTCGTGGTCTCGAGTGTGGCGGGCTACGTTGGTACGCCACAGCGCTCGACCTATGCCGCGAGCAAGCACGCACTCCATGGTTTCTTTGAGTCGCTGCGCGGTGAGACACACAAAGACAACATCGCCATCACGATGATCTGTCCGGGCTTCATCGACACGGAAATCAGCGCAAAAGCCGTGTCACGCGCAGGCGGAGATGCCTCGAAGGTGGCCGAATCACGCTCGAAGATGAAGGCGCACGGCCTGCCTCCTGAAGCCGCTGCGAAGGCAATGGTGCGCGGCATCGCCAAGCGCGCGCGTGAGGTGAACGTCGGCGGCAAAGAGCTGGCCGGCATCTACATGCGACGCTTCGCACCAGGCGTGCTCTCGGAGTTGCTCAAGCGCATCGAGACCACCTGATCGGGCGCTGGCTTCACGATTCGTCACGCGCAAAGCGCTTGACCATGGAGTGCACTCCACCCCTTACAAATCGCACATGAAGACCAAGCTCCGCGTTCTCCTCACAGGTGCCTCTACCGGCATCGGCAAGATCAGTGCGATTCACCTCGCGCGCCAAGGCTTTCACGTGATGGCCACGGTGCGAAAAGAGAGCGATGCCGAGGCCCTCCGCGCGGAGAATGTGCCCGGGCTTGAGCCGGTGCTCTGCGATGTCGATAAGCTCGAAGACATCGAGCGGGTGGGCCAGCTGATCGACGCGGAGAAGGAGGGCCTCTACGCGCTGATCAACAACGCGGGCTTCAACTACAACGCGCCCTTTGAGTACACGGTCGAGTCGCGTGCACGCGCGATGATGGAGACGAATTTCTTCGGCCTCTATCGGCTCTCGCAGCGAATGATTCCGGCGCTGCGCAAAGGCGCCGAGAGCTCGGGACGCACGAGCAAGATCATCAACGTCAGCTCGATCGGCGGCAGCATCGGCTTGCCCTGGGAGGCCTTCTATCACGCGTCGAAATTCGCGGTGAACGGCCTCTCCGAGAGCCTGCGCATCGAGCTCTACAACCAGAACATCCGCGTGGTGATCGTGCAGCCCGGAGGCATCCGAACGAACTTCATGCCGAAGACCGACGAGAGCCTGAAGAGGGTGCTCGCGGAGATGCCCGAGGAAGGAAGGGCGCGCTACGGCAAGGCCCTCGAGGCCATGCGCGGGACGATGCCGACCATCGACAAATTCCTCTCGCCCCCCGTGGCCGTCGCCAAGGCGTTCACGCGCATCTTGAACAAGCAGAACCCAGGCTTTCGCACCTGGGTGGGGCTCGACGCGCGCTTCCTCTACGCGATGCATCGCATCCTCCCCTTCTGGCTGATGCACGCGATTCTTCGTCGTGGTTTCGGCGCATGAGCGCCGCAGCGAAGGTGCACGAACGCGCAACCCTCAGGTTGCATATCGGTGAGTTTGCGAAGAGGTCGCTGCTCTCGCGCGACACCGTGCGCTTCTATGAGAAGGCGGGCCTGCTCACACCGCATGTGGAGCCCAACGGCTATCGCGTCTTTGATGAGCACCACCTTGAGTTCGTGCGATCGATCCGCATCGCGCAGCTCCTCGGCTTCACGCTCGCCGAGATCAAAGCGCAGATGGGCCAATGGGAGACGCTGACGCTGCGCGCGCGAATTCGCTTCATGGAGGAGAAGATCGAGGTGCTCGATGCGCGCATGGCCGAACTGAGAGAGATGCGCGCCTACCTCAAGGAGAAAGTTCGCTGGATGCGGGCGGGAAAGAGCGGCGTTCCCCAGTCGCTCGAAGACGCGGCGCTGCAGAAGAGGAAGCGCGTCCGCTGAGCGTTGCGGGGGGCCGACACTGGCCAAACGGGGGCGCGTGTGGCATCCGGGCGCGCAATGATTTCGACCGACAAAGTCACCCTCTCCTTCGGCAGCCGCATTCTCTTCGAGAACGTCGACATCAAGTTCACGCCCGAGCATTGCTACGGCCTGATCGGCGCGAACGGAGCGGGCAAATCGACCTTCCTGAAGATCCTCGCGGGCGAGCAGGAGCCAAGCTCGGGCCAGGTGGTCATTGGCAAGGGGCAGCGCCTCAGCATGCTGCGCCAAGATCACTTTGCGTATGACGATGTGCCAGCGCTGACCGTCGTGTTGATGGGCCACAAGCGCCTGCACGAGGTGATGGTCGAGAAGGATGCGCTCTACGCGAAGCCCGACTTCAACGATGCCGATGGCGCGCGCGCTGCGGAGCTTGAAGGCGAGTTTGGTGAGCTCAACGGATGGAACGCTGAGTCGGAAGCCGCGAGCTTGCTGGGCGCGCTGCATCTCCCCGTCGCCAAGCATCAGAAGCTCGTGAAGGAGCTCGATGACAGCGAGAAGGTGCGCGTGCTCTTGGCCCAGGCGCTCTTTGGTGGGCCCGACATCCTCTTGCTCGATGAGCCCACCAACCATCTCGACGTCGACTCGATCCTCTGGCTTGAGAACTTCCTCCTCAACTTCAAGAACACCGTGATCGTTGTCTCCCACGATCGCCACTTCCTCGACAAAGTCTGCTCGCACGTCGCCGATGTCGACTTCCAAAGAGTCGCGCTCTACAGCGGCAACTACACGTTTTGGTATGAGTCGAGCCAGCTCGCGCTGCGTCAGAAGCAGGACCAGAACAAGAAGAAGGAAGACAAGATCAAGGAGCTCAAGGCGTTCGTTCAGCGCTTCAGCGCGAACGCGAGCAAGTCGAGACAGGCGAGCTCACGCAAGAGCCAGCTCGACAAGATCACGCTCGACGACATCAAGCCTTCGTCGCGTAAATATCCCTACATTGTTTTCGATACGCAGCGTGAGCTCGGACGCGAGGTGCTCTTTGTGGAGGGCCTCACCAAGCGTCTCGACGGCGTGCTGCTCTTTGAGAACCTCAGCTTCTCGATGTCGCGTGGTGAGAGGATGGCGCTCGCGGGAAACGACGTCGCGACGTCCACGTTGATGTCGATCTTGTCGGGCGAGATGAAGGCCGATGAGGGCGAAGTCCGGTGGGGCCGCACGGCGAACGTGGGTTACTTCCCGAAGGAGAATGATCGCTTCTTTGGCGAGGGAAATACCGCCTCGAACCTCATCGAGTGGATGAAGCAGTTCTCCGAGAATCAGGATGAGAACTTCGTGCGCAGCTTCCTCGGCCGCATGCTCTTCTCTGGAGAAGAAGCGAAAAAGCATCCGAGCGTGCTCTCTGGCGGTGAGAAGGTGCGCTGCATGGTCGCGCGCATGATGCTCACGGATCCGAACGCGCTCTTGCTCGATGGACCGACGAACCACTTGGATCTGGAGTCGATCACGGCGCTCAACAACGGGCTCTTGAAGTTCCCCGGCAGCCTCATCGTGAGCAGCCATGACGTGCAATTCGTCGACTCGCTGATCACCCGTGTGATCGAGCTTTCTGGCTCAAAGTTCTATGATTTGCATATGGGCTACGAGCAGTATCTGGCGGATGAGGCGCGCATGGCGCGCTTGGGTGTCACGCACTGAGTTGCGGAAGGGCTCACGCGCTGCGTTGCTGCGTTGCGGGTCAGTGGGACGCTTCGCTTTCCCCCGCTTTCGTTCTTCGCCGCGAGGCGAACCAGCAACTCAGCCGTTCTACGGGCTACCGGCGAACCGGAACCCGGCAGATCTCCCTGGGTCAGCTGCAACAGACTTCAGGGCCGCCACGCGCACGCGCTTCGCCGTTGGCGAGGTCGCTGCTCAGCCCACGCCTGGGGCTTCTTTGCCTGTGGCCTGTACGTATTCGGTGTAGCCGCCGCCGTAGATGCGGGGTGGTTGCGTTTTGCCGGCGACGGGGCCGCTGAGCTCTAGGGTGCGGTTCGAGAGGGCACGCAGGAAATCGCGATCGTGGGAGACGAAGAGCATGGTTCCTTCGAAGTCGGAGAGGGCCTTCACGAGCATATCCTTGGTCTCCATGTCGAGATGGTTGGTGGGCTCATCGAGGACGAGGAAGTTCGGTGGGTCGAAGAGCATCTTGGCCAAGACGACGCGGGCCTTCTCGCCGCCGGAGAGGACGCGACAGGGCTTGTCGTGGTCGTCACCCGAGAAGCCGAAGGCGCCTAGCAGCGTGCGGAGCTGGCCCTTCGAGGCCTTGGGATGCGCCCACTCAAGCGACTCAAGGACCGTATGCGTTGGGTCGATCAGCTCCATCGCGCGCTGCGCGAAATAGCCCAGCTTCACGCTTGCGCCGACGGTGACTTCGCCCGAGTCGGACTCACTCTCACCCGCGATGAGCTTCAGCAGCGTCGACTTGCCGGCGCCGTTCACGCCCATCACGCACCAGCGCTCTTTGCGACGAATGAGCAGGCTCAGATCGTCGTAGATGATGCGCGTGCCGAAGCCCTTTTTGACATGGTCGAGCTTCACAACGTCATCGCCGGAGCGAGGTGGCTTCACGAAATCGAACTCGACAATTTTGCGCTGCTTGGGCGGCTCGACGCGCTCGATCTTGTCGAGCTTCTTCACGCGGGATTGCACCTGGGCGGCGTGGCTCGCGCGGGCCTTGAAGCGCGCGATGAAGGCTTCTTCTTTGGCGAGCATCGACTGCTGACGGGCGTACTGCGACTCCTGATGCAACTCGGCGATGGCGCGCTGCTGCAAGTAGAAATCGAAGTTGCCGGTGTGCGTGGTGAACTCGCCGCGATCGATCTCCACGATCTTCGTCACGAGGCGATTCAAGAATTCGCGATCGTGGGAAGTCATCACCAGCGCGCCTTCGAAGTTGCGCAGGAAGGTCTCGAGCCAGAGGATCGACTCGATGTCGAGATGGTTGGTGGGCTCGTCGAGAAGGAGCACGTCAGGCTTCATCAGGAGGATGCGGGCCAGCGCCACGCGCATCTTCCAGCCGCCGGAGAGCTTGCCGACATCGGCGTCGACCGACTCCGGATGAAAGCCGAGACCGGCGAGGATCTCGCGCGCCTTGGACTCGAATGCGTAGCCGCCGCGCTCATCGAAGCGTGCTTGGACATCGCCGAAGCGCGCGATGACTGCATCGAGCTCATCGGCGAATGCCGGGTCGGCCATCTTCGCCTCAAGGATGCGAAGCTCGTCGAGGAGGTCGGCAACTTCGCCTGCGCCGGAGATCGTCTCGGCCACAACGGTGCGCCCCGACATCTCGCCGACGTCTTGATTGAAGTAGCCGATCGTCAGCGCCTTCTCGACCACGACCTGGCCAGAGTCGGGCTGATCTTCTTTCACGATGAAGCGAAAGATCGTGCTCTTGCCCGAGCCGTTGGGCCCGACGAGGCCGATCTTCTGGCCCTTGAAAACGGTCATCGAGGCTTCGAGAAAGAGGATTTGCTGGCCGTGCTGTTTGGAGACTTGGTCGAGGCGGATCATGGCGCGCGAGGCTTAGCAGCGTCTGACCGTCGCGCTTGAGTGCTTCGCCAACAGCGAGGGATTCAGTTCGGGAGCTTGCTCGGGCTCTCGGCGGAGGCAGGCGCGTCCGGATCGCTGCGGAGGGCGCGCGCGGTCGCGTCGTACACAGACGGAAGGAAGATCTCGCCCTCGCTTTTGCGCGACATCGACGCCCCCTCAAGCGCCAAGATCACTTGCTCGATCACCTCGTAGCGAACGGCGAGTCGATAGTAGTCGTCCTCACGCACGTCGCCGAGATGCGAGAGCGACTCATCGAGGATGGTGCGATCGCGCGGGAGCACCTCAAGGTGCGCAAAACAGCCGGGCACTTCAGCCTGTGCGACGGCCTCGCGGACCATGCCGAGTGGGTTGAAGAAGAGAAAGACGTGATCGACCTCGAGGCGCCAGGCGTCGAGATCGCCAGGCTCGATATGCCAGCGCATCTGCTCCAGCGTGCGCAGGAGGACCTCACCGAAATACGCGCCCGCGGAGGCGACGATCAAGTCTGTGAGGCCGCCCTCCGTCTTGCCGACCTGGAGCAAATAATGATCGAGGATCGGCAGCGTATCGGGGGTGAAGTCGAGCTCGATGCCGATGGCGCGATGCACGTACGTGACGCAGGCACCGGCGAGTTCATGAACGTTCGGGAGAACCAAAGCTTCACTCATCCGCGCAAAGTACGCGGTCCGGGTGATGTCCGCATGCAGCACGACGCGAAAGGCCAATTGCTCCAAGAGGGGCTGCGCGCCACTCCTCGGCCCGTGAAGGGCCTTCACCTCCCATCGCAGCCGCAGGTTCATTTTGTGTTACCGATCCAAAACGGACGCTCTTTGGCGTCTTCGTCATGGAGAGAGTTGATGCAGAAGAGCGCACCCGAAGAGCTCGCATTTGAAGGCCGTGCCGGACGAACGCGTCGCGAGTTCATCCACTGGACCATAGATGGCGTGGCTCAGAGTGCGCAGGTCTATGCGTGCGTGAACCTCAACACCGACCCGAAGCTGCGTGAGGCGCTGCTCAGCGGTGTGAATCAGCGCGGCGAAGAGCTTGCTGCGCCGGTGATCGTGCACGACCCAGCGCTTCAGAAGCTCATCCTTTTCTTGCCTGAGCCGCTGCGCGCGCTTGAGCTTCAAGAGCGGGCCAAATGGCTCGCCAAGCTTGCGGAAGAGACGGAGTGCGCGGTGCCGCGCTATGTGCGTGAGCCGCGTCTGGCCGTCGGTGTGGTGCAGCTTCGTGCGGTGCTCGCCGAGCCTGCGGGCGGCGCGAAGGAGATCGCGCTTTTGCAGCGTGATGAGTCGGTCACCAAGCGTGAGGAGGCCGTGCAGCTGCGTGAGCTGCGCCTGCGCGAACGCGCGGAGGCGATCACGCGCCGTGAGGATGAACTCAGCGAGAAGATGGAAGAGAGCGAAGCGGCTGTGCGCGATGCGGCGATGCAGCAGCAAGAGCTGGAGGCGCGTCTTCAGTCGATCGCCGATCGTGAGCGCGGCGCGGCTGATCGCGAGCGTGGCGCGGCCGATCGCGAGCGTGGACTCGTCGATCGTGAGCGTGGGCTGGAGCACGAGCGCCAGCTCTTCGAGACATCGTCGGCAGGTCGTCTCAGCGTGCCTGAGGAGGTCGCGGGCGACCCTGTCGAGCCGACGCGCCCGCGCGAGCAGATCTCTTCACCCCCGATGAGTCGCGCTTCGAGCCTGCCGCCGCGCCCCGTGACGTTCGCGCCTCCGACGCCGATCGCGGCGTTGGTCTCGGATGACGATGACGTGGAGGAGATCGAGGAGATCGAAGCCATCGCGACGAGCTTTGCGCACGTGGATCCAGCCGGTACGAACGCGGAGGATGCGGGCGTGGAGCGCGTGAGCGCCGACGACGTCGAAGAGCTTGCGCGCGAGTCGGTGGAGGAAGTCGCGGACGATGAAGTCGAGGACGATGAAGTCGAAGAGGAGATCGACGATTTGATGCTGGAGACGCGTGAGGATGTGACGGGCCTTCACATGCTTCCCGAGGAGCCTGAGAGCGACATCGCCGCCGAGCACCGTGGGCGTGAGCTCACCTGGTCGCTTGTCGATGGCACCGAGCTCTATGCGTTCGTGACGCCCAGCACAGACCTCCCCACCGAGCTCGATCTGCTCGTACAGCTGGTGCCCGCGATCGCACCTCAGGATCTGCGTGCGCTCATCTTGCTCACCTTGGTGACGCCCTCACGTGAGCGCTTTGCGCGCGCCGTGCTCGACCCGCGTGAGCCTGCGGATCGCCTGCTGCTCGATGCACTTCGTCGCAAATGCGAGGTCGCGGTGGTGCTTCACGATGACGTGAAGAAGCTGGGGACCGTCTCGATCAATGTGCCGCGTGAGATGAACGTGGCGCGCATCCTCGATAGGTCTTCGCGGCTACGTATGGAGTCGGCGCCGGGGCCCAACGCCAAGGCGCGCGCATCCGATCTCCCACTCACCTTGCCCGATGGACACCTCCTGCTGACGGCGCTCGCCTCGAGCGAGGAGACGGCGAGCGCGACGCGCACGGCCCTTCGTGAAGTGCAGGAAGCGATGAGCCCTGAGCGCCTCGATGACGCGCTGGTCTACCTCTCGGTCCCGCGTGACTCGGTCGATGAGACCTTGGCCCGCGTGCTCGAACGCGCACTCCAGCACGGCCTCGCGCTGCCCGCGCTCCTTCAGGAGCGTGCGCTGGCGAACGGCGCCGCGACCGACGTGGGTGAGCTTGTCAGCAAGCAGATCGAGACCTTCAAGAAGACGCTCGCGACCGAGGGCGCCATGGGCCTGGATGACGCGGCGATCGCTGAGAACTGGGAGCGATTGATTCAGCTCGCGACCGACAACGAGATCGCACTCGACCCCGAGACGCACGAGCAAGCGCATGGCGCGATTCGCAAATTCCGAGGCTCCTCGCCGAGCATTCCACCGGGCGTGGAAGTGGACGCGCGACGTATCTCCGAGGCCGGCATCCCCGAGCTCTTGCTGATGCTCGATCACCCTCGCTATCGGAAGCTGGCGGCGATGGCGCTCGCCGAGCGCAACGCGATCGAGCAGATCGACGCGCTCTGCAAGGCCGTGCGCAAGATGCCGCGCGCGGAGGTCGTGCGTGTGGTTCCCCGCATCGCGCGCATGGGTGAGGAGGTCGGCGATGCGCTGATCGATGGCCTCTCGGCGAAGAAGACCTTCGTACGTCACGCGTTCGCGATGGCGCTCGGACAGCTCAAGCTGCGTCGCGCGGTAGTGCCGCTGCTGCACTTGCTGCTCGCAGAGCAGAGCGATGGATGGCGCGACATCGCGCGCGTCTTCGGCAGCTTCGGTAACGCGAGCTTGCGCGCGCTGACGCGTCAGATCGCTGACGGCAAAGGCCCCGATGATCGCATCGCGATCGCCCTCGCACACCTCGCACAGAACGGCTGCGAGGAGGCTGTGGTCGCGATGAAGAAGGACCCCGATCGCCGCGTGCAACGTATCGCCGAAGAGGCGCTCTCGCACCGCATCTCCACACGTGAGCGCGAGGAGATGGTCGCAGGCAAGCGCGCGGTCGACGCCTTGGATGCCGGGCTCGTCTTCGCGCGTCGCTTCGTCGAAGAGCTGGAAGGCCGCGCGCCCGAGGCCGATCTACAGAGCGATGAGTGACGGAGCTTCGGCGCCTCAAGTGAATGTCTTCGTCGACGGGGTGCTTGGCGCAGCTGACGAACAGAAGGAGCCCGCCGTCGGAACGGTCGAGGCTTGGGGTCGCTCCAAAGAGAACCCCGTGGGGGGCTGGTATGGCCAGAACTCCGCGGCCGCTTTGGTCTCTACGTTCCGCCGCTCTTTGAGGCGCTCGGCACGGTCGAGCTTGAGCACAACGCGAAGAACAACCGCGTGAAGGCGAAGTGATGAGCAGAAATTACAACCATGTTTCAATCATATTTACATAGTTTCCCATCACTAAGAGCGCGCTCCCTGACGGCTCCGGCGTCTCCATCTCCCTTCCAATAGAGACAACAGATGCAGCGCACTTCGGCCCCACTCTTCGCCCTCGGTCTGGCCCTCAGCGGCTGCGGTGCGACCGCTGCGGTGGGTCCAGCCACGCCTCCAATCGACACCGCAGATGCGCTTCACGCAGAGGAGTTGCGCGTTCGCGAGGCATTGGATGCGTGGCATGCCGCGGCCGCGGCCTCCGACGAGGCGGCCTACTTCGCGCTGATGACATCGGACTCTGTCTTCCTCGGGACGGACGCGACCGAGCGTTGGAGCCGCGATGAATTTCAAGCGTACGGCTATCGCCCTTTCTCCGAAGGACACGGCTGGCGCATGCGCGCTACTCGCCGCGACGTCGTGATGGTGAGCCCCTCGCTCGCCTACTTCGATGAGGACTTGGAGGCCGCCAATCTCGGCCCTTCGCGCGGCAGCGGTGTGCTCATTCGCGATGCCCAAAGTCGGTGGCGCATCGCGCAGTACAACCTCTCTATCACGGTACCGAACGAGAGGTTCGATGAGGTGCGCACACTCCTCGCGCCGCCTGCGCCGTAGAAACGAAGAGACCTCCCAAGCCCGGTCGAGCTGAGAGGCCTTGCCTTCGTGGAGTTGGATCAGTGCGTGCGCTTGCGACGTGCTGCGATCACGAGCCCGAGCGCGAGCATTGCGACGGCGCCGCTGCGTGAGCCGTTCTGGCCTGCACGACATCCACACGAGCCGCTCGTACTGTCTGGGCCTGCACCTGCATCGTCGCGGACGACCGTGCCGGAGTCCGGGAGTGGGCCGACGTCGAGAAGGGCGATCGAGCCTGCATCCACTACAACTACAGGACCCGCGTCGGTGGTGCTCGGTCCTGCGTCGCTGCCTGGCATCACACCGCCGAAGCCCTTGAAGCCCTCGACGGCGAGCCACGCCGGCATGCCGGACGCATCGCGCTCGTATGCGCCAACGTCATGCATTCCGCTGCGTGCGCGAAGATCGAAATCGTCGCTCACGGTCTGTGTTCCATCGGCCGCATCGATCAGCCTGGAGCCACTCGGCGGATAGACACGCGCCATCATCGCCATCGTGCCCAGATCGGCCGCGAGCGTTGTGCCCATTCGGAAGCCCGTCGGCGCACCTTCGACCGAGCCGAGGCCAACATTACCGACGATGATCGCGGAGGTCGTCGTGGTGATGCGCAGCGCCCTTGCGCCCTCGCAATAGAGCGCGTTGTTCGCGATCACAAAGCCAGTCCCTGTGTTCCAACTGTTGGTGCGAATGCACGCGTCGCCTGCGCCGATGATCGTGTTGTGGAGGATCTGCACGTCGGTCGGCGTCGCCATATTCGGCTGGGAAGCGATACCGCTCGCGCCGGCCCCGATGACGATGTTGTTGCGCACGATCGTGCGGCCGGTGACCTGAATGCCGTTGTCCCTCGTCGTCCACACGAGGTTGCGCTCGATGATGTTCGGCACACGGCCTGGGGCTTCGTCGTACGAGTAGAGCGTGATGCCTGGGTAGTTCGCGCGGACGATGACGTTGTCGCGCACGATGTTGCTGTGGCTGCCCTGCTTGATCTCAATGCCGTCGCCCTGATCCCCACCGAGGTCGTGAACGTAGTTGCGCTCGATGATCGAGTTGGAGAGCTCGCAGCCAGCGCCATTGCAGCCAAGGTACATGCCCTCGCCCGTGCCGTTCGTGTGATGAATTTCGCAGTCGCGAATCGTCAGGTAGGAGCACGTCGCGCCGCCGATGTTGCAGGAGATGCCGACGTCGGCGGTGTCGTGGACGAGCAGGTCTTCGAAGACGGCGTGATCGACATTGCTGGCCCGAATTCCATGGCTTCCGCCGATGATCTCGAAGCCGCGCAGCGTGAAGTAGCTGCCATGAATGTTCAGCAGATTCTGACGGCTATCTCGCGTCATCACGGGCCTTGCTTCACCCTCTGCGGCACGCACGATGATCGGCATCGCGGCAGTTCCGGCCCAGGTCGCTTCGAAGCGTGACGTCTGCGGATAGGTGCCTGCGTGGACGATCACTTCATCGCCAGGCGCGAGCGTCGTGAGGCGTGCCCAGAGGTTGTCGCCTGCGTTGATTTCGTAGAT
>Ga0105045_10004175_pt1 | contig 12528 bp, 11 predicted proteins | sample MAT02_FD_78089 | JGI IMG/M metagenome (GOLD analysis project Ga0105045, IMG submission 78089) | Freshwater microbial communities from Lake Fryxell liftoff mats and glacier meltwater in Antarctica - MAT-02 (megahit assembly) | ecosystem: Environmental > Aquatic > Freshwater > Ice > Liftoff... | reverse complement strand
ATGGCGGGCTTTGCGCCGATGCCGCGCGTTGCCTCGATCATCGACAATTGGAACCCCTATTACATCAAGCGTGTTCAGGCCGTGCTGGACGGCACCTGGACCACCAGCCGCAGCTGGGGCGGCATGGCCGAGGGCGAAGTGGTGATCGGCGAGATCACCGACGCGGTCCCGCCCGAGGTCAAGGCCGAGGCCGAGGCGATGATCGCGGCGATAACGGCGGGAACCTATCACCCGTTCACCGGCCCGATCAACAAGCAGGACGGCAGCGTGTTTCTGGCAGAAGGCGAAGTGGCCACCGACGAGCAGCTTGTCGCGATGAACTTCTACCTTGAAGGCATGGTCGGCGACATCCCGTCCTGACCGGCCGCCCCCCCCCCGTATCGACCCGGCGAAAGGCCCGCCCCGGCGGGCCTTTCCTTTGTCAGATGGCGGTCTGCACGGCATCCGGACCGCCTTGGCCGCGCCGGGAACAAGACGTGGCCTGCGCGCAGTTGCAAACGCCGGACGCGCGACAGGACCGTGGCAACCCTTGCGCCCCCTCTTCCCCCTGCCCGGCGCGCATGGCACAATAGAGGTCATGAATGAACTGATTGAACAGACGGCGGCCTTTGGCTGCATGCAATGGGGCGACCGGGCCGATGCGGACCAGTCCGCTGCGATGTTCGACGCCTGTCTGGCGGCCGGGCTGACCCATTTCGATACCGCCTGGGGCTATGCCGGGGGCGCGTCCGAAGTGATCCTGGGCACTTTGGCCGCCCCGATGCGCGACCGGCTGACGATTGCCACCAAGGTGGCCTTTGACGGCGGCGCCGGGCCCGCCAACATTCTGGCGCAGTTCGACGACTGCCGCCGCAGGTTGCGGATGGACAGGGTCGATCTGCTGTACATTCATCGCTGGCACCCGGCCGACCCGCTGGACGCCACCATCGCCACCCTGGCCGACCTGCAGGACCGCGGGCTGATCGGCACTATCGGCCTGTCCAATCATCCCGCATGGGTGGTGATGAAGGCGCAGGGGCTGGCGGCAGGCCACGGCACCTCCATTGCAGCGATCCAACCGATGCTGAACCTGGTCAAGCGCCAGGTCGAGGTCGAATTGCTGCCCATGGCCCGCGATCAGGGCATCGCCGCATTCTGCTATTCGCCGTTGGGCGGCGGGTTGCTGACCGGCAAATACGCTGCAGGCGGATCGGGCCGGATCGACACCAATGCCAATTACAGGCTGCGCTATGGCCAGCCCGCGATGCGGCAGGCCGCCGCCGATCTGGCCCGCATCGCGGCCGAGGCCGGGGCCGACCCCGCCACGCTGGCCGTGGCCTGGGTGATGACCCACCCGCTGGGGCCAAAGCCGATCTTGTCGGCGGCATCGCTGGCGCAACTTGCCCCGTCGCTGGCCGGGCTGACACATGCCCTGCCCGCCGATCTGCGCGCCCGGCTGACCGCACTTTACCCCAGCCCCGCCCCGGCCACCGACCGCACCGAAGAAACATGACCGACATCATCGTGATCGGCGGCGGTATCGCCGGGCTGTCGGCGGCCGCGCGTCTGGCCGACCTGGGCCGTGTGACCCTGCTGGAGCGTGAGACGGCGACCGGGTATCACACATCGGGGCGTTCGGCGGCCCTGTTCGACGAAACCTATGGCCTGCCTTCGACCGTCGCGCTGAACCGTGCGTCGCGCGCCGACCTGGCGCAAACGGGCGTGCTGTCGCCGCGCGGCATGCTGATGGTGGCGGGGGCAGACGCGGGGGCGGCCTTTGCCGCCGATCTGGCCCGGACGAAAATGGCGCAGATCACCCTGGACGCGGCCCATGCGCTGTGCCCGATCCTGAACCCCGATGCGGTCACGTTGGCGGGGTATCACGACGGGCCGCAGGATATCGACACCGATGCGCTGATGCAGCATTTCGCGCGCCATCTGCGCGCGAATGCAGGCCGGATCGTTACCCGGTCCGAGGTGACCGCGATCCGCCGCAGCGCCACCGGCTGGACGGTGACGACGCCGCAGGGCGACCATGGCGCGCATCTGCTGGTCAACGCCGCCGGGGCCTGGGCCGATCAGGTGGCGGCGATGGCGGGCATGGCCCCGCTGGGGCTGACCCCGCTGCGCCGGTCGATGGCGCGCATCCCGGCCCCGGCCGGGCTGGATGCCGCGCGCTGGCCGATGCTGTTCGGCCCGGGCGAGGGGTGGTACATGAAACCCGACGCCGGCGCCCTGATCGTGTCCCCGGCCGAGGAACACCCCACCCACCCCCACGACGCCTGGCCCGATGACATGGTGCTGGCCGAAGGACTGGCCCGGTACGCAGCGCATGTGACCGCCCCCGTCACCCGCCTGCTGGCATCCTGGGCGGGGTTGCGGACCTTTGCGCCCGACCGACAACTGGTGATCGGCCCGGCCCCGCAGGACGGCGCGTTCCTGTGGTTTGCGGGTCAGGGCGGCTATGGGTTTCAGACCGCGTTTGCCGCCAGCGCCCTGCTGGCCGATCTGGCCACAGGGCGCGCCCCGGCAATCGGCACCGATCTGGCCCGCGCCCTGTCACCGGCGCGTTTCAGGACGGATTGATCTTGACGCCAGGTGCCCCCATCTGAGCAGACAGATCCAAAAGAAGGGGAGCGAAAGATGACCCGCATGCGCGCCCGAGACCGACTGCGCCGCCAGTTCGATGTGATGGAGCGCCGCTTTCCCGCCCTGCGCGGTTTCATGACCTGGCTGCGCGCGGACCGGGCGCGCCTGGTCCGCATCCCGGTCGCGTTACTGATGATTTTCGGCGGGCTTCTGGCGTTCCTGCCGTTTCTGGGCCTGTGGATGATTCCGTTCGGCCTGATGCTGCTGGCGCTGGATATCCCCTTCCTGCAAGGCCCCGTGTCGGCCGCGATGATCCGCCTGCGCCGTCGTCTTGGCGGATGGGTCCGCCCGCGCCGGGGTTAGGCGTGCCGTCATCCGCCCAAAGGCGTGGATTCAACCTGCCCGGATGCCGAACAGATGGCCGCCATGTCCCGCCCCCCCTGCCGGCCGCGTGATCCGGTGCAGACAGGCCCCTGCGCCTGGCCTAGCCATCCAGCCGGATGGCCGCGTTCGCGGGATCATAGGGGCTGTCTTCGGTGACGACCGCGTCCCACAACTGACGCAGCATCCGCACCTTCAGCCGCGTTCCGGGCGCGGCATGTGACGGGCGGACATACCCCATGCCGATCTGCCGCCCGAACGCCACCGAATACCCGCCCGAGGTCAGCCGCCCCAGCCGTGTTGCGCCATCGTCGGCATACAGCGCCTCTTTTCCCCAAGGGTCGGCATCGGGCGGGCCGTCGATCAGAACCGTCACGCATTGCGACCGGATGCCCAGCGCCGCCATAGCATCCTTGCCCTGGAAATCCTTGGTCATGTCGACGAACCGGGGCAGATCGGCCTCGAGCGGCGATGCATCGCGGCCCAGTTCGTTGCCGAACGCACGATAGGATTTTTCCTGCCGCAGCCAGTTCTGCGCCCGCGCGCCGACCAGCCGCAGCCCCAGCGGCTCGCCCGCGCGCATCAGCAGATCCCACAGGTAATTCTGCATCTCGATCGGGTGATGCAGTTCCCAGCCCAGTTCGCCGGTATAGGCCACCCGGATCGCATTCACCGGACACATGCCCAGTTCGATCCGCCGCGCCGACAGCCAGGGGAACCGCTTGTTCGACAGGGCGGTGACGGGGTCCGCGTCCCGGATCACCGCGCCCAGCAGATCGCGCGATTTCGGGCCTGCAACGGCCAGTACACCCCATTGCGTGGTGACGTTCTGCACCTCGATCCTGCCGAAGTCAGGCTGTTTGTCGGCAATCGCCTTGGCCAGATAATCGCCGTCGTAATCGGTCCAGGCCCCGGCACTGACCAGATAATATTCGTCATCCGTCAGCCGGACGATGGTATATTCGGTGCGCGTGGTGCCCTGCGGGGTCAGCGCATAGGTCAGGTTGATCCGCCCGACCTTTGGCAGCTTGTTGCAGGTGAACCAATCCAGAAACGCGGTCGCGCCCGGCCCTTTGACGATATGTTTGGTGAATGCCGTGGCGTCGATCAGGCCCACGCCATGGCGGATCGCCCGCGCCTCCTCGACCGCATGGTGCCACCAGCCGCCGCGCCGGAAACTGCGGGTGTTGTGGTCGAAATGGGCAGGCGCATCCGGGGGGCCGTAATAGATCGGCCGTTCCCAGCCGTTCACCTGGCCGAATTGCGCCCCCCGCGCCTTTTGCCGGTCATAGGCGGGGGCGGTGCGCAGGGGGCGGGCGGCCTCGCGTTCCTCGTCGGGGTGGTGCAGGACAAAGACGTGGGCATAGCATTCCTCGTTCTTGACCGCCGCATAATCGGTGGTCATCCAGGACCCGTACCGCCTGGGGTCAAGGCTGGCCATGTCGATCTCGGACTCGCCCTGGGTCATCAATTGCGCCAGATAATGCCCGGTGCCCCCGGCGGCGGTGATGCCGAAACTGAACCCTTCGGCCAGCCACATGTTGCGCAGACCCGGCGCGGGGCCGACCAGCGGGTTGCCGTCTGGAGTATAGCAGATCGGGCCGTTGAAATCGTCCTTCAGCCCCACGGTTTCAGAGGACGGGATGCGGTGGATGAAGGACAGGTATTCCCGCTCGATCCGGTCCAGCGCCAGCGGAAACAGATCGGCCCGGAATCCCGGCGGCACGCCATGGTGGAACCGTGACGGGGCGCCCTGTTCATAGGGGCCCAGAATCCAGCCGCCGCGCTCCTCGCGGACATACCATTTCGCGTCGGCATCGCGCAGGACCGGATGCTGGGGGTTGGCCTTGCGCCATTCCATCAGCATCGGGTCGGGTTCGGTGACGATAAACTGATGTTCCACCGGAATCGCCGGGATCCGCAGTCCCAGCAGCCGCGCGGTGCGCTGGGCGTGGTTGCCGGTCGCGGTGACGACATGTTCGGCATGGATCACCGTGCGGTCATCGGTGGCGACCAGATTGCCGCCCCGGTCCTCCATCCTTGTGACCGACACGGCCCAGTGATCGCCCTGCCAGTCATACCCGTCGACCTGCCATTTGCGTTCGATCGTCGCGCCATGCTGGCGCGCGCCCTTGGCCATGGCCTGGGTCACATCGGCGGGGTTGATATAGCCGTCCTGGGGGTGGAACAGCGCGCCTTTCAGGTCATCGGTACGCACCAGCGGCCACCGGTCGGCGATCTGCCGGGGCGTCAGGAACTCGTGATACACGTCGCAGGTTTCGGCGGTGGTCGAATACAGCATGTATTCGTCCATTCGCGCATCCGTCTGCGCCATCCGCAGGTTGCCCACCACAGCGAAACCGGCGTTCAGGCCGGTCTCGGCCTCGATCCCCTTGTAGAAATCGACGCTGTATTTGTGGATATGGGTGGTTGCGAACGACATGTTGAACAGCGGCAGCAGGCCGGCCGCATGCCAGGTCGATCCGCTGGTCAATTCGTCGCGTTCCAGCAGCAGCGTGTCCCAGCCCGCCTTGGCGAGATGATAGGCGATCCCGGTCCCGACCGCACCACCCCCGACGACAAGGGCACGGACATGGGTTTTCAGCATCGGCATGGCGGCAGATTCCTTGCGGTCAGAGACCGCTCCATAGAACCCGGCCGGGGCCGATCAGTCCAAGGGCGGGCCGACCTTTGCCAGCCGAAAACGACATGGCGGGGCGCACAGACAGCGGCGGCGCAAGCGCGCGCTCAGCACCGGTGAGAGTAATCGAAAACCAGAAGGTCAGTCGTGTACCGGCCCGTAGGCCTGCAATCGTTGTAGACCTCGCGCGCCCCTTGCAGGATCACCCGGGTCTGGCCGCCAGTGACCGGTCCTTCGACATAATAGTCCAGCGGTTCACCCGGGCAGGACGAAGAAAACACCCGCGCAAAACCCCGGTACCAGCCGCCCAGGTTTTCGCCATCGAACAGCACCGTCCCGCGCCACACCCCGGCAGACCGCAACCCGACGCGCGGCACCTCGTAGCTGAACAACCGCAGCGTTCCGGCATCCTGCAACCGCATGAGCGAGCCGTTGTGAACCCAGCAACTATCGGCCCTGGCGGCCGTCACTGACAACACCAACGCAACGAAAAGGGCAAGCAATCGCGCCATCACGCAGCCTCCGCCAGAATATGTGCGTTGATGTTAGGGCAGGTCTATCCAAACGCAAAACGGATTTTGTGCGACGCAGACCGGCCGGCCCGGCTTTCTTGCCCCGGTCGGGCCTTGGGCCTAAGGTGCCCCCCGATGACCAGCCCGGACGCCGCCGCATGCTGACCTGCCGCACCATCCCCGCGATCCGCGCCGCCGTTGCAGGCTGGCGCGCGGCGGGGCAATCGGTGGCCTTGGTGCCGACGATGGGCGCGCTGCATCCCGGCCACATGGCGCTGATGGCGGCGGCGCGCGCCGGGCATGACCGGATCGTGGCCTCGGTCTTCGTCAACCCGACCCAATTCGGCAACCCGCAGGATTTGCTGGCCTATCCCCGGACCAAAGCCGCCGATACCGTCCTGTTGCAGGCGGCTGGCGTCGATGCCCTGTTCATGCCGGACGTGGCGGCGATGTATCCGCAAGGCGACGAGACCATCGTGGAAACCACCCGCCTTGCGGGCCTTTTTCACGGTGCCGTCCGCCCGGGGCATTTTCGCGGCGTGGCGACGGTGGTGACGAAACTGTTCAACATCGTTCAACCCGACACCGCCTTTTTCGGCGAAAAGGATTACCAGCAACTGGCCGTGATCCATCGCATGGTGGCCGACCTGCACCTGCCGGTGGCGATCCGGGGCGTGCCGACGCTGCGCGAGGCGGACGGGCTGGCGTTGTCGTCGCGCAATGTGCGCCTGACCCAGGCGGACCGCGCCACAGCAGCCGTGCTGTGCCGCGCGCTGGATGCGGCCGAACGCCTGGCCGGAACCGGCGCGCAGGTACAGGATCTGGCGGCGGTGCTGCGTGACACCATCCATGGCGAACCGCGCGCCCGGCTGCAGGGCTGCGATATCGTCTGGGCGGATGATTTCGCCCCCGCACATGGCCCGCTTCTGGCCCGGATCGGCATCATGATCTATGTCGCCTTCGGCCCGGCCGACAACCCCGTCCTGCTGATCGACCAGCGCGAACTTGAACCCTGAAGGAGGTTGCAGAATGTCAACCGAACCGGCCCAGACCCGCCGCACTACCGCCCCCCAGATCGCAAAACGCAAAGGCGGCACGCCTATCGTCTCGCTGACCTCGTACCACGCGCATACGGCCGCCATCGTCGACCGCTATGCCGATTTCATTCTGGTCGGCGACAGTCTGGGCATGGTGATGCACGGAATGGAAACCACGGTGGGCGTGCCGCTGGAACTGATGATCATGCATGGCCGCGCCGTGGTGCGGGGCACGAAACAGGCGCTGATCGTGGTCGACATGCCGTTCGGCAGCTATGAGGAAAGCCCCTCGGTCGCCTTTCGAAACGCCGCCACGGTGATGAAGGAAACCGGTTGCGGCGCGGTCAAGATCGAGGGCGGCAAGCGGATGGGCGAGACGATCCGCTTTCTGACCGACCGGGGCATCCCCGTCATGGCCCATATCGGCCTGACCCCGCAAAGCTGGAACACCTTCGGCGGGTTCAAGACCCAAGGACGCGAGCAGGACACCTGGCCCCTGCATGAGGAGGACGCCCGCGTGGTGTCCGAGGCGGGGGCCTTTGCCGTCGTGCTGGAGGGCATGGTGGAACCGCTGGCCGCACGGATCACCACGCAAATCCCGATCCCGACCATCGGCATCGGTGCCTCGGTGCAATGCGACGGGCAGATTCTGGTGTTGGAGGATATCCTGGGCCTGTCGCCACGGGTGCCGAAATTCGTCAAGGTATACGGTCAGGTCGGTCCGCTGATCGAGGATTCGGTGCGCCGCTATGCCGAAGAAGTGCGCGCGCGCACCTTTCCCACCGAAGAACAGGTCTATCGCTGAGCGGTAGAAAGGAACCAGCATGTCTCGCCGCACCGCGCGCACTGTCGTCATCCACGCCCAGGGCGGCCCCGACGTTCTGGGTTTCGAGGACCGTCCCCTGCCTGATCCCGGTTCCGGTCAGGTCGAGATCGTGCACCACGCCTGCGGGCTGAATTTCATCGACATCTACCAACGCTCGGGCCTGTATGCGCTGACCTTGCCCGCGACCCTGGGGATGGAGGCGGCGGGTGTGGTCGCGGCGGTCGGCGCAGGGGTGAGCCACCTGAAACCCGGTGACCGGGTCGCCTATGCAGCCAACCCGCCCGGTGCCTATGCCACCGCGCGGGTGATGCCGGCCGCGCAGGTCTGCCGCCTGCCGGACGCGATTTCGTTCGAACAGGGTGCTGCGATGATGTTGAAAGGTATGACGGTGCAATACCTGTTCCGCCGCACGGTGCCGATCGGGCCGGAGTCCACGGTGCTGCTTCACGCGGCGGCGGGCGGCGTTGGCCTGATTGCCTGCCAATGGGCGCGGGCGACCGGCATCACCCTGATCGCCACGGCCGGATCGGACGCGAAATGTGCGCTGGCGCTGGAACACGGCGCGACCCATGCGATCAATTATCGCCGGGACGACTGGGTGGGTCAGGTGCGCGATCTGACCGGCGGGCGGGGGGTCGATGTTGTGATGGATTCGGTCGGCCGCGACACGTTCGACGGGTCGCTGGATTGCCTGCGGCCGGTCGGAATGATGATCCTGTTCGGCGCCGCATCCGGCCCGGTGCCGCCGTTCAACCTGATGACGCTGGCGGCCAAAGGGTCGCTGCAGATCACCCGGCCCACCCTGTTCGACCATATCGCCCGGCAAGAGGATTGCCAGGCAATGGCCGCCGATTTGTTCGAAATGGTCACGTCGGGCAAAGTGATCTTGCAAATCGACCAACGGTTCGCGCTGGATCAGGTTGCAAAAGCACATGCGGCGCTTGAGGCGCGCACGACCACCGGCAGTACGGTGCTGATCTCGTAGAGTGCGCAATCTGCGCACCCCGCCTGCGGACCGCCACCCTTACAGCATCCCCGGCACCACCAGGTCCGGCGGGCGATGACCGTCTGCATAGGTGCGGATGTTGATGATCACCTTTTCACCCATCTCGACCCGGCCTTCGACCGTGGCCGATCCCATATGCGGCAACAGCACCACATTGGGCAGTTCGCGCAGGCGCGGGTTGATCTCGGCCCCGCGTTCGTAGACGTCCAGGCCCGCCCCCGCGATCTCGCCCGAGCGCAGGCCGCGGGTCAGGGCGTTTTCGTCGATCACCTCGCCGCGCGAGGTGTTCACGATCACTGCGGACGGCTTCATCAGTTTCAGCCGCCGCGCGTTCAGCAGGTGATAGGTCGACGGCGTGTGCGGACAGTTGATCGACAGCACATCCACCCGCGCCACCATCTGGTCCAGGCTTTCCCACCAGGTTGCCCCGGTCTGCGCCTCGATCTCCGGGCGCAGGCGTTTGCGGTTGTGGTAATCCACCTGCATGCCAAAGGCGCGCGCCCGGCGCGCCACGGCCTGGCCGATCCGGCCCATGCCCAATATCCCCAGCCGCCGCCCGCCGATCCGCCCGCCCAGCATCGCCGTGGGGGCCCAGCCGCGCCATTCGCCCGATTGCATCAGGGCCAGCCCTTCCGGGATGCGGCGCGTCACCGCCAGGATCAGCGCCATCGCCATGTCGGCGGTGTCTTCGGTGGTGACGCCGGGGGTGTTGGACACCAGAATGCCGCGCTGCCGGGCGGTGGCCACGTCGATATGATCCACCCCCGCGCCGTAATTGGCGATCAGCTTCAGCCGTTCGCCCGCCATGGCCAGCAGCGGGGCGTCGATGACATCGGCCAGCGTCGGCACCAGAACATCGGCCCGCGCCAATGCGGCGGCCAGTGCGGCGCGCGGCATCGGCGCATCGTCGCCGCGCAGGTCGACATCGAACAATTCCTGCATCCGCGCTTCAACCGGTGCCGGCAATCGTCGCGTCACGACAACACTCAGCCGTTTCCGTGACATCCCGGCGGTCCCCCTGCTTTTCAACGCGGCGTCGTGATGTCAGGTTGCCAGCGTGGGACGCGGGGCACAAGAACCCTGCGCCCGGAGGGCAGAAGATGACACAGTTTCCAAGGGTCGGGCTGCGGCGCAGCGCGATGCTGATTGCGGCCGCGATGCTGGCCGGCACCGTCGCCTGGGGTCAGGAGTTGCGCCCCGTCGCGCGCCCCGCGACCCTGGCCGCCGCCGCTGCCCAGACCGCCGTCCAGACCCCGGACCCGGCAACGGCCCGGGCCGCAGACGCTGCCGCAGACGCTGCCCCGGACGCGGCCGCAGACGCCGCCGCCCTGGCCCCCATGGCCGAGGAAACCACGACAGCCGCCCCCGGTACGGCGCAGGTCATTGCCGTTGCGATATCCGCAGGCCCGCAGACCGGCCCGATCCTGGGCCCCGAAACCAACCTGCCTTTGCCGCGTTTCGTGTCGCTGAAATCGCGCGAAGGCAATGCGCGGCGCGGCCCGTCGCTGTCGCACCGGGTGGACTGGGTGTTCGTGCGCGAGGATATGCCGCTGCAGATCACCGCCGAATACGGCCACTGGCGGCAGGTGGTCGACCGCGACGGACTGGGCGGCTGGGTGCATTATTCGCTGCTGTCGGGTGCGCGCACGGTGATCGTCGATCACGACATGCAGCCGATTTTTGCCCGCCCGGACGAATCGGCACCGCAGAATGCCCTGTTGCAGGCCGGGGTGATCGCCCGGCTCGAGGATTGCACCCCCGACTGGTGCCGCATCAGCGCGGGCGGCTATCGTGGCTGGGCACCGAAATCGGCGCTATGGGGTGTGGCTGCGGACGAACTGCGCGACTGAAACCCGCCTTGCACTGCACCAGGGCCGGGGGGAAAAGCGGAACGGCTACCCCCACCCCGCCTTGCACCGCACCGGGCCCGGGGGGTAAGCGGACCGATCACCCCCGCCGCACCCGACCGGCAAGGAACCCGCCATGGCCCACACCGCACACGAAACCCGGCTGAACCTGTCGGCAGGCATCCTGTCGGTGTCGGTGGCGCTGGTGCTGGTCGGGGTCAAGCTGTGGGCGCTGGGGGCGACGGGGGCGCTGTCGATCGCCGCAACGCTGGCGGATTCGGCGCTGGACCTGCTGATGTCGCTGGCCGGGCTGGGGGCCATCGCCTATGCGGCGCGGCCTGCGGACGAGGATCACGCCTTTGGCCACAGCTCGGTCGAGGATCTGACGGCGCTGGCTCAGGCGGCCTTCATCACCGCGTCGGCCGGGGTGATTGCGGTCGTGGCGGTGCGCCGGCTGTGGTCGGACACGCCCCCCCAGATCGCCGCCGAAGGATTGGGCATGGCGGTGATCGGGTTTTCCATCGTGGTGACGGCGGCGCTGGTCTGGTGGCAAAGGCGGGTCGCGCGGGTGACCGGCAACAAGGTGGTGGCAGCGGATTCGCTGCATTACATCGGCGATCTGATCCCGAATATCGGGGTTCTGGTGGCGCTGTGGGCATCGTCACGCTGGGGGGTGACCAGCATCGATTCGGTGGTGGCGCTGGCGGCGGCGGGGCTGATGGTGCTGGGTGCGGTGCGCATCGGGCAATCGGCCTTTGACGCCCTGATGGACCGCCGCGCCGACCCGGCGGTGATCGAGGGCATCGCCACCATCGCGCGCGAATTTCCCGGGGTGCACGGGTTTCACGACCTCAAGACCCGGATGTCGGGCAGCCGCATCTTTGTGAATTTGCATATCGAACTTGACGGCACCCAGACCCTGAACCAGGCCCATGCCATCGGCGCCGCGCTGCGCCGCGCGATCATCACGGCCTATCCCCGCACCGATGTGCTGATCCACAAGGACCCGATCGGCGGGCAACGCCACCCCGAAGACCCCCGCGCCTGAAGACATGTCGCGCCTGAAATCCACTCGCGCCTGATTACCTCCCGCGCCTGAAGGCCTCCCGCGCCAGAAGTCTACTCGCGCTTGAATGCTTCCCGCGCTTGATCACCTTTCGCGCCTAAGGACACCCTTGCGTCAGAAGCCCCCTCGCGCCTAAATACCCCCCCCCAAGCCCGAATACCCCCCCGCGCTTGAATACCGCCTACGCCTGAACACCTACAAAAGGGGAACGCCCCGGCCTAGGCCGCCACCGGAAACCCCCGCCCTTTCAGCAGTGCTGCGACCCCCGGCATCCGGCCCCGGAACCGGGTGTACAACTCCGCCGCTTCCTCGGACCCGCCCGCCGACAGGATGTGTTCTTCCAGCCGCGCCGCCAGCCCGGCATCGAACGGATCGCCCGCCTCCTCGAAGGCGGCAAAGGCGTCGGCGTCCATCACCTCGGACCACATGTAGCTGTAATAGCCCGCAGAATAGCCATCACCCGAAAAGACGTGGTTGAAATGCGGCGTGGCGTGACGCATCGCGATGGCGCGGGGCATGCCCAGACGCTCCAGCACCTCGGCCTGGCGCTGCATCGGGTCGGCGGGCGGCGGGCCGTCGTGGAATGCCAGATCGACCAGCGCCGAGGCGACATATTCCACCGTCTGGAACCCCATGTCATAGGT
>Ga0105045_10004174_pt1 | contig 12531 bp, 11 predicted proteins | sample MAT02_FD_78089 | JGI IMG/M metagenome (GOLD analysis project Ga0105045, IMG submission 78089) | Freshwater microbial communities from Lake Fryxell liftoff mats and glacier meltwater in Antarctica - MAT-02 (megahit assembly) | ecosystem: Environmental > Aquatic > Freshwater > Ice > Liftoff... | reverse complement strand
TTTGACACAAATGAGTTTTTCAATACCTTGCCATTGAGAGGCCGTCAGGTCGGAGGAATATGATTGTTGCACGCAATTTAAACCCCGATTGGCGGCTTTCTCGTTTCAGAAATTGCTAACTCAAACAGCTTCTAAGCCTTTGTTCAACACATTGATTTTGTCTGTTACCTTCGCAGTACAGTTTGTTCGCTGCGCCCAATGAAAAGGTACGTTACTTCCTGCGCTTTTATGCTGATGCTGTTTGGCTACCAGTCGTCGGGAAGTGAACAAGCTACATCGCAAACTGACAGCATGGTGGCAACTCTACCCAACACCCCGCCCCCCGCGCCCGACTCGCTGACGCTCGATTTGGCCAGGCTAAAAACTGCCGGAGCTTTTACTAACCCCCAAACCATCCGTGTAACCGACGACCCGGTATTTCATTCTGCGAAGACGTACCGCGCTCTGCCGCTGCGGGTATTGCTGGAACGCTACACGTCAATGAAAACCCTCGACCCCGCCCAAACGCAGATTGTGTTCGAGTGCGAAGATGGGTACAGCCCCTCCATGCCGCTTAGTATGGTGCTGGGTAAACACGCCTATCTCGCCGTGAGCGACGCCGATGCACCTGCCGGGCAGGATTGGATAGTGGCTGAAAAGAACGGCGAGACCAAAAAAGTCGCACCGTTTTATGTGGTCTATACCGATGTGCCGGCCAGCGCCCACGATTACAAATGGCCGTACAATCTTGTCCGCATCAGTTTAGTCTCGACTCAGAAAGAATACGCGGCTATTTATCCGCACAACGACGATACGATGGTGCGTGGGTTTGGGTTGTTTCAGCGCAACTGCGGCATCTGTCACGCGCTCAACGGCGTGGGCGGGCAGATGGGGCCGGAACTCAATTACCCCAAAAGCGTGATGGAATACTGGCGCAGCCCCGCCGACATCAAAGCGTTCGTGAAGGCGCCCACCAGCTACCGCCATAATTCCAAAATGCCCGCCGTAACGTACCTGTCCGATAATGAACTGGATGAAATTATCCGGTATTTGCAGTACATGACCGGGCATAAGATGAAGGGATAGGTGGTAAAGACTAATCCTTGCTGAACGTCCGTTGTCCAAGCAGCAAACAAACAAGCCATTGAAAACCAAGTTCTATTGCACTTTACAGGTGGTTGCATTGCTATTACTATTCGCCATTGCGATTTGCCCGACTGCGACTGCGCAATCAAAAGGCTATACGTTGGGCGATGTTGTAGGCGTTTTTCAGCTTAAAAACGTCGATAGTCGCGTCGTGGGATTGGCTGATTACAGAGACCAGAAAGGCCTGATCGTGGTATTTACCAGTAATCACTGCCCGTTTGCCAAAGCGTACGAAGACCGGCTTGTGGCACTTGACCGGCAGTTTGCCCCGCAGGGGTTTCCGGTTCTGGCCATTATGCCGAATGATCCGGCAGCTTACGAAGCGGATTCGTTTGCTCAGATGCAGATACGCGCCATGGAAAAACAATATTCTTTCCCCTACGTACTGGATGAGACCCAGCAGCTTGCTAAACTATTTGGCGTTACACGAACCCCCCAGGCTTTTGCTATTAGAAACCGGAATGGTCAATTCACCGTCGAGTACATTGGCAGCATCGACGATAGCCCACAGTCGGCAGCCAACGTGCGTCGGCAATACGTTGGCGATGCCGTGATGAGTTTGCTGGCGGGCCAGCCCGTGCAGACACCCCTGACCAAGCCCATTGGCTGCGCAGTAACCTGGAAGTGAAGCACCGCTGTACGTTTCGGCACGGCCTTTGCCAGCGGCTTTTCCGTAAACTAAACTACACAGGACGATTATGAAAAAGACACAAACGCTATTTTCCCAAATTCGCAATGCCGCTGGTATTATGTTGGTTGTAGCCGCCGTAGCGTTCACACAGGGTTGCTCATCGGACAACAAAAATGAATCGCGCACAGAAGACGCGATGGAAAACACCGGCGACGCCATGGAAGCCGATGCCAATGAAGCAGCCGCCGACGCTAAGGAAAACATGAATGAAGCAGGCAGCGATTTTGAGCGTGAGCGCCGGGAAGCCGTAGCTGAAATGAACCAGCAAAAAGACAAGCTGGACGCCAATATCGACGAATTGAAGGCAAAAATGAAAAATGAAAGTGCGCAGGCAAAAGCCAAATCGCAGGAGCAGTTAGACGAACTCGAAGCTGACCGTAAAGAACTTGGTAACGATATCGACAAAGCCCGGAACGCTACTGCCGAAGCCTGGCAGGACGTTAAAGGTGGCTTCAAAAAGGCAGGCCGTAACATTGGCAACGCCTTTGAACGCGCTGGTGAGAAGCTGGATGGCGACAACAGATAAGCAGCAGTCCACTACTATTGAACACATTTAACCGGATCGGTTCGCATTGGCGGGCTGGTCCGGTTTTCTTGTGGATACGAGGTGATTTTTCCCCACTTATGTTGATATTGTGGGGCTATACTACCAATAAAAAAAACATTTTTGCAGCCGGGTAAAACATGAAACTCATACACTTGCTTCATCAGATATGTCTGTTGTAACCGTAACTGTTCTCCGCTACGAATTCCGCGCCCGGTTTGGGGCGTTTGCCAACATGGGCCGGGTCCTGATGCAGCCCATTCGGGCCGAAGGGTTGCGGTTTAGTAAACTCATGGGCAGCGGTATCGACTTCGGTCTCATTCCCGACCTGTCCACCTACGTTCATCTTGGTATATGGGACGATATGGAACAGGCCCAGGCGTTCAAAGAAACTGCCCCGTATCAGCAGCTTAGCCAGGGTACCGAAACGATCCAGACCCTGTATCTCGCCCCAATGAAAGCCCACGGATTATGGGATGGACAAAATCCTTTTTCAATTGCCGGCAAGCAGTTGCCAGGTATCAATGAGTCTCAAAAGCTGATTACTAACAGTTCACCCATTGCCGTCCTGACCCGCGCCACCATCCGCCCCCGCGCCCTGCCCGATTTCTGGCGGCACGTACCCCAGACCCGGCAGCGGCTCCGCGACCATGCCGATAATTTGCTGTTTGGTATTGGGGTGGGCGAGGTGCCGCTCGTGCAACAATGTACCATCAGCGTCTGGCGCGATGCTGCCGCCGTGAACCAGTACGCCTACAAAGAATCCGGCCACCGCGAAGTGGTCCGGCTTACCCGGCAACGGCAGTGGTACTCCGAAGAATTATTTGCCCGTTTCGCCGTGCTGCAATGGGATCAGTAAGTTGCCTGGGGAAACAACGGAAGAGACTATGAACTGACGTGTCAGGCGGTTGTCAGGCGCAGCAAAATCGAAACAATTTTCCATTTCATGGGTTGAACGAAATTTCTGCACGGTATTTGCAGCACATCGCTACGCAAAACCATTGTTTACCAGCCCGAAAAATCGTTATTTTGCGGGCTAAATTGTCCTTTATAACACGAAATGTCTGTTATCAATAAGATTAGAGAACGTTCAGGACTGGCCGTCGGTGTCATTGCCGTCAGCTTACTCCTGTTCATTGTAGGCGGTGATTTGCTCAGTGGCAATAACAGTCTCTTCGGTGGAAATAAGCAAAAGGTCGGTGAAATCGCGGGCCAATCCATCGACTATCCCGAATTTAACGCCAAAGTCGATGAAATCCGCGCTCAGTTTGAGCAGCAGTCGGGCCGCGCGCCCGCTGAGCAGGACCTGGTTCAGATTCGTGAGCAGGCCTGGAATCAGATGCTATTCGAGATTGCTTATCAGGAACAGTTCGATAAACTCGGCCTGAGGGTATCGCCCGAAGAACTCATCGATATGGTGCAGGGCAATAACATCAGCCCGTCAGTACGTCAGGCGTTTACGAATCCCCAGACGGGCGTGTTCGACAAAAGCCAGATCGTTAATTACCTCAAAGGACTCAAAAATCTGCCCCCCCAACAGCAGGCAGCCTGGGCCAGTTTTGAGAAGAACCTGAGCAGCGACCGCCTTCGCGAGAAATACGAAAGCCTGATGCGGCTGTCGATTTTTGCCACGACCGCCGAAGCCCAGAAAGAGTATCAGGCACAAAACAGCCGTGCCGATGTGAAGATGCTATTCGTGCCGTATTACACGGTGAACGATACGACGGTAAAGGTGACCGACTCGCAATTGAGCAATTACCTGAATAAACACAAGGATGAGTATCCTGGTGTAAACAGCCGCTCGCTCCAGTACGTAACATTCTCGGTAGCTCCATCTAAAGAAGACAGCGCAGCTCTGTACAACGAAATCAAGACGCTGGCCCGAGGGCTGGGTGGTGCTCCCAACGATTCGGTATTTGCCCAGCAAAACTCCGACGTGCGCGTACCGCTTTACCTAACGGCGGGCGAAATGCCGGAGCAACTCCGCAACGCCATCCCGACGTTCTCGCCCGGCGGTATTTACGGCCCCTTCCGCGAGGGAAACACGTACTTCATCTACAAATACGGCGGTACCAAGCGCGACACCAGCTTTACGGCGCGTGCCAGCCATATCCTGATCCGGCCCACAGCCCAGACCGACTCGGCCAAAGCCGACGCCCGCCGACGTGCAGAAGGCATTTTGAAGCAGATTCAGGCCGGTGCCAGTTTTGAGGCTCTTGCCCAAACCAACAGTGCCGACGGATCGGCGCAGAACGGCGGTGACCTCGGCTATTTCAAGAATAATGGGCAGATGGTAAAGCCATTTGAGACGGCAATTTTTGCAGCCAGCAGCGCGGGTTTGATTCCGCGTCTGGTCGAAACTGATTTTGGCTACCACATCATCAAGGTAACGGAGCCGAAGACCAATCAGCTTTACCGCGTAGTGGGCATTGGCAAGACCATCAACCCCAGCCAGGCCACCCGCGATGAAGCTCTGCGCAAAGCCGATCAGTTTGCCGCCGAAGCCCGTACCAAAGAAGCATTTGACGCCAAAGCCAAAGAAGATAAGTCCGTTGTGGTAGCCACTGCCGAGCGCGTTCCTGAAGGAGCCTCTAATATCAACGCACTCTCCGACGCCCGCGCCGTAGTACGCTGGGCGTTCAACGACAAAACCAGCGTTGGCGACGTATCGGAGCCGTTTGAGGTAGGTGATCAGTATGTGATTGCGGTGCTGACCAACCAAACCAGCGAAGATGATGTAAAAGTGGACGACTACCGCGCCGAACTGACGGCCAAAATCCGCAACGAGTTGAAAGCCCAGCAAATCATCGCCAAACTCGGTAACGCCGACGGTTCACTGGAAGCTACCGCGCAGAAATACGGGGCCGGTGCACTGGTTGAAGAGGTGCAGGACGTAAATCTGGCAACGGGGTTCCTCCGCAGCGCGGGCGTTGACCCCACAGCTCTGGGCCGTATTTTTGGTCAGAAGCCGGGGAAACGCTCTAAGCCCTTCGCAGGTGATGCCGGGGTGCTGGTTGTTGAAACCATGAACATTATAGCCGCCCCCGCCGTGGCTGATTACACGATGTACAAAACGCAGATTCAGCAGAACGCAACCGCCCGGGTTGGTTTTTCCATCAACGAAGCCATCAAGGAAGCCGCCAGCGTAAAAGACATGCGGGCTAAGTTCTATTGATTTGGCATAGACGTCGAAAAATAAAACCCCGCCAGCAATGACGGGGTTTTATTTTTGTAGAGACGCGACGTATCGCGTCTCTACAAGCGCAAAAACGCAACCATCTGCGCCAATGCCTGGGCGCGGTGGCTAATGGCGTTTTTCTCGGTCATACTCATTTCAGCGAGGGTACGGGGGTGACCGTCGGGCAGGAAAATGGGGTCGTAGCCAAAGCCTTCGGTGCCGCGGAGTGCGTCGATAATTTGGCCCCGCAGAACCCCCGTAAACTGCTGTTCAGTAGGTTCACCGTCGGGGCCGGGCAGAATGAGCGTAAAGACCGAAACGAACTGCGCCTTGCGGTTAGCCTGGCCGGTTAGGTTCATCAGCACTTTCTGAATATTCCTGCCGTGATTGCGCGAGCCGGCGTAGTGCGCCGAATCAACGCCGGGTTCACCCTTGAGGGCGTCTATTTCCAGGCCAGAATCGTCGGCGAAGCAGGCAATGCCAAAGTGTTGCCAGACGTAACGCGCTTTCTGACGCGAATTCCCCGCAATAGTGCCGGTAGTTTCGGGGAGTTCGTCGGTACAGCCAATGTCGTGCAGGGTACGGAGCGTGAAGGTATCGCCAAGCACGGCAGACACCTCGTCTAACTTATGTTGATTGTTGGTAGCAAAGCAGAGTTTCATTCACAAAAAAAGCCGTTTGCGGGCAGAACCACAAACGGCTTTTACGGTAAAGAGTCTGCTTACTTTACGCTGAATACCTGAACTTCATAGCGAATTGGACTATACGGGGCAATTACGATGGCACCGCTTTGCGCCCTGTTTCCGGCACTCCCATACCCGAGTGACGAAGGGAAGATAATAGTGGCTTTCTCGCCTGCTCTCAATGACTTTAGACCACTCTCTAAGCCAGGCAATACAATGCCCTGAGCACCAATCTGGAGATCGCGGGATGTGGCAGCGTAGGTGCCATCAAAAATAGAACCGTCCAGCCGGTATCCCGTATAATTGACTTTTATTGTTTTTCCAACGGTAACAGCGGCAGAGTCGGTGGGTTGGATCAGGGTTTTGATAACCCGGACACTATCAGATGTTAGCGTCGTTACGGTCAGGTTATTGGTTTTGATATAATTTTCGATCTGTTGCTTTTCGGTGCGCACTGTTACAATGCGCAGGTCATATCGCACGGGCGAATACTGCGGTAACAGCAGCGTGCCAACCCGGCCACCGTCCAGCGCGGCTGGCACCAGCACAGAGCCAGATTCGCCCTGTTTCAGTTGTAGAATAGCTGCATACTTACCCAGCGTAATGCCGCTGGTGTTGCCACCGGCCAAAATAACCAATGCCGGTACGTTACCCGCAATGTTGGTGCTATCGACAATGACACCGTCTAACCGGCGGGCCACGTAATGGTAACGTACCTCATCGCCGGTTTTCGAAGCCTGCCCCGCTGGGTTAGCCTTCGTTCTGAAGAACCAGACACCCTGATCGGTCTTGGTGGCACTGATGTTGTTCTGAGTAATATACGCCTGAATTTCGGCTTCGTTTTCCCGCTGTTTGCGCGTCGTGAGGGCTTCTCCGGGCTGCTCACAGCCAGTTAGCAATGCCGAAACGGTTAATGGGATCGTCAGCCAGAACAGGCGGTTGTTCTTATTTGTCATGGTTACTTGTTTCAAACCTGCTATATTTCAGACTGGTGAATAGCCGCAACATACAGGTTTTTATAGAACGAAAACGGAAGCCATCTCTGTTCGTTGGTACGCAAAAAAATGGGCAGTGTGTAATGCTGAAGCTCCGGCTTCGGGAGTGACTGGTTCCACTCCCGAAGCCGGAGCTTCAGCATTACGTAGAGCTTACCGGCCCGGCTGGGGCATGCCTGGCATCTGGCCCGGCTGACCTTTCTGGAAACTGACCAGTTCAACGTCGAACAGCAACACTGAGTTAGCCGGAATCTTCGGATTGGGTCGGCTGCCATACGCCATCGTGGACGGGATGATAAGCGTAGCCTTTTCGCCTTTGTGCATCTTGGTTACGGTCTCGTCCCAGCCCGGAATAACCTGACCCACACCGATTGGAAACTGCACGGGTTCGCCGGTGGCCTGTGGATTTTTTGTCTTATCTGAACTGTCAAATACGGTTCCGTTCAGCAGTTTACCCGTGTACTGTACCGACACAACGTCGCCGGGCGATGGGGTGGGGCCGCTGCCGGGTTGCGTCACGACGTAATACACGCCATTTTCGGTCTTTTGCGCTTTGCCGCTGAGGTTGTTCTTTGCAATGTAGTCGTCAATGATTTTGGCATCAACGCTTTTTTGCTTCTTGGCTGCGGCCTCTTCTGCTTTCTTGTATTCGTCTTCCGACTGCACATTTATCATCTTCACCGCAATACCAATGTCGGTGCCTTTGCTGACGCCCGGCGGAAACGGTTGCCCGGCTTTGGTGAACAGCGAATCGGCACTGACGAAGAACGTGGCACTGTCACCTTTGCTGAGCATGGTCAGGCCTTCTTCATACGAGCCTTTGAATGGGGGAACCTGAAGCAGCATCTTAAAAGGCTCGCCTTCCTTATGCGTATCGCGCAGAATGGAGTCTTTGGCGTTGAGGAGCGTCAGATGCAGGGTCAGAATATCGCCGACTTTGGCTTTGCGGGCCGCTTCGTCGTTTTGCTCGTGGATTTGGTACTTCAGGCCGTTATCTGTTACCTGAACGCGGCTTTTGCCACAGGCCGCCAGTACGACAATAAGCAAAGTGGCTTTCCCGAAATGGTTTAGAGACATCTTCTTTTTTTGGTTGATTGTTTATTGGTAAAAGTTCTTTTCCTGTTTAAGGTTCAATGGCTTACGCTCCGTGTTTAAGGTTGAGTAAAACGGAGCAACACGTAGTTGATAACCAGCTTTAAATCTGGAATAATTATGCCGTTTGTAAAAGCTGATACTTATAGTCAGGCAGCACGGCCAGAAGTTTCTGTTCGGTTTCGGCCAGTGTGAGTTTGGTGCGTCCGCCCGCTGCGTTGCGGTGGCCTCCCCCATTGAAGTGCTTGCTGGACAGATCACGTACCGAGAAGTCGCCAATAGAACGAAACGACAGCCGGATTTCGTCGCCCCGGTCAATGAGAATACAGGCCATGACCACGCCCTCTACGGCCAGCGCGTAGTTGACCATGCCCTCGGTGTCGCCGGTTTTGGAGCGGTACTGCTTAAGCTCGGTGTCAGTCAGGGTGATGTAGGCAAACTTATAGTCGGGTAAGACGGTCAGTTTTTCGTTCAGCACGTAGCCCAGTAGCCGGAGCTTATCAACTGAAACGTTGTCGAAAATGCGCCGGTGGATATTGCTCACGTCGATATGCAGATCGAGCAGGTCAGCGGCCATGCGGTGTACGTTGCCGGTGGTGTTGCCGTGCCGGAACGAGCCGGTGTCGGTCATCAGTCCGGCGTACAGGCATTCGGCAATGGCCACGTCAATCAGGCGTTTATCACCCAGTTCACCAATGAGCTGATAGACCAACTGAGCCGTTGCTGCTGCTGCCGTATCCCAAAGGGCGAGGTCGGCAAAGGATTCGGGTTCGAGGTGATGGTCAATCAGAATTTTCTGAGCGCGGGATTGGCGCACCATTGGAGCCAGTTCTTTGATACGGTCGAGAGCCGAGAAATCGAGGCAAAAAATCACGTCGGCGTCGGCAAACAACGTACTGACTTCGAGACGGCGTTTTTCTTCAAACGCAATCACACCGTCGTCGCCTGCCATCCAGTGCAGGTTTTGGCTATACTCGGTAGGCGTCACCACTGTAACGAGGTGGCCTTTTTTGCGGAGGTAGCCCGCCAGCCCCAGCGACGACCCTATGGCATCGGCATCGGGATTCTGATGCGTAGTAATCACTACCTGCCGGGGCGATTTCTGGCTGATTATTGCCCCAATTGCTTCTATATCCTGCATACATAGCGGGCCGCAGCCCAATCGAAACCCAAAAGTACGAAAAGGTTAGGACACGGGAGGGATTGTTACGCAGAGACGCGCACAGGCAGGAGAGATACGCAGAGATATTCTTTTCGTTTTTACTCCGGGTATCTCTCCTGCCTCTGCGCATCTCTGCGTAACAACCCCCTCGTATGAGCGGTAGCGAATACTCCCTACCTTTGCCCACAAATCAAAAACACAGCATGACAACGAACCGAACGTTCACCATGATTAAGCCCGACGCCGTAGCAGCGGGCAACAGCGGAGCCATCATCAAGATGATTGAAGAAGCGGGCTTCCGCATCGTAGCCATCAAAAAAACGCAGCTCACCACCAACCGCGCCGGGCATTTTTACGCCGTGCACAGCGAACGCCCGTTCTACAACGACCTGAAAACCTACATGTCGTCGGGCAGTATTATCCCGATGATTCTGGAAAAAGATAACGCCGTAGCCGATTTCCGGAAGTTGATCGGGGCCACCAACCCGGCCAATGCTGAAGACGGTACCATTCGGAAACTGTACGCCACGTCCATCGAAGCCAACGCCATTCACGGCTCCGATTCTGACGAGAACGCGCAGATTGAAGGCAGCTTCTTCTTTGCCGGAACCGACGAGTTTTAAACGTGTTTTAGAATCAGGGGGCGGTCAGACCTGGCCGCCCCTTTTTTTATTATCTCGTCGCAACAACGTTAACGAACATGCCCCACCAATTCGATTTCTTAATCATCGGCTCCGGTATTGCCGGACTTAGCTACGCCACCAAACTGGCCATGCACTTCGAGAGTATCCAGAAGCCGGTCAAAATCGGCGTCATTACGAAGGTGCAGGCCGACGAAACCAATACCAAATACGCGCAGGGTGGCATTGCCGCTGTATGGTCGGAAGCCGATTCGTTCGAGAAGCACATCGACGATACGATGGTAGCGGGCGATTTCCTGAGCGACCCGCACATCGTAGAAATCGTGGTAAACGAAGGCCCGCAGCGTATTCAGGAACTCATCGACTACGGCACCCGCTTCGACCGCGAACACGACAGCACCGACTATGACCTTGCCAAAGAAGGTGGGCATTCGGATTTCAGGATTCTGCACTTCAAAGACATTACCGGGGCCGAAATTGAACGCGCCCTCTTAGAAAAAGCGCGTTCGCTGCCGAGTATCGAGATATTTACGCATTTCTACGCCGTTGAACTCATCACGCGCCACCAGCTTGGCGAAACCGTACACCGCTACGATACCAACAACGACTGTTTCGGGGCCTACGTGCTGAACACGCATACCGGACAGGTTGAGATGTTTCTGGCCAAAACAACACTGCTTGCCACCGGCGGTATCGGCAACGTCTATCAGAACACCACCAACCCAAGCATTGCCACCGGCGACGGTATTGCGATGGCCTACCGCGCCAAGGGCATCTGTAAGGATATGGAGTTTATCCAGTTTCACCCGACGGCCCTGTATGAACCCGACAAAAAACCGAACTTCCTGATTTCGGAAGCCGTGCGGGGCTTTGGGGGTATTCTGCGCAATATGAAGGGTGAGACATTCATGGAGCATTACGACCCGCGCCTGTCACTGGCCCCGCGAGACATTGTGGCCCGTGCCATTGACTCGGAGATGAAAAAATCCGGCGACCCGCACGTGTTCATCGACGTTACGCACGTGGACTACGACCGCTTTCTGGAACATTTCCCGAACATCACGGCCTACTGCACCGATAATTACGGGCTGGATTTGCGGAAAGATTTTATCCCCGTCGTACCAGCGCAACACTACATGTGCGGGGGCGTTCGGGTGAACGAGTGGGGGCAAACCAACATCAATTTCCTGTACGCCGTGGGCGAATGCGCCTGTACTGGCCTGCACGGGGCCAATCGGCTGGCCAGTAATTCATTGCTCGAAGCGGTTGTGTTTGGCCACCGGGCGTACCTGAAGACCGTTGAAAACTATACCAACGCCACCACACCCGCCGAGATACCGGCCTGGAACGACGCCGGTACCACCCACCCCGAAGAACTGATTTTGGTGACGGAAATTCAGCGTGAACTGGAAGCCATCATGTCTAACTACGTCGGTATTGTCCGCTCTAACCGACGGCTGAAACGCGCCATGGACCGGCTCGAACTGCTCTACATCGAACACGAAGAACTCTATAAGCAGTCGAAAGTATCGGTGCGCATCTGCGAACTGCGCAACATGATCGAAGTGGCGTATCTCGTCATCCGGGCCGCCAAAGCGCGCATCGACAACCGGGGCCTGCACTTCAATCTGGATAATAGTAACTCGGGCGGAAGCCCGCCCTGAGCATCAGCAAACATAGCAACAATGCATTATTACCACACTTGCTACGTTCAGGGCGCAGGTCTTTTCAACAACCAACACACTGTTGCTGACACTCAGGGCGGGCTTCTGCCCGCATTACTTCACCCGTTCGAGCAGTTCGTCACGGTAGCTGCCAGCGAGGGGAATGGGCGTTTTGCCGATGGTGAGCTGGTGCCGCTCAATTTTTTCGATGTGGTCGAGGCCCACGATAAACGACTTGTGAATGCGCATGAACCGGTCGGCGGGCAGCAGGTCGATGGCGTCGCCGATGGTCATGCGGGTGAGCGTTTTGCGGCCCACCTCCTGAAACGTCAGGTAATTGCCTTCTGATTCAACGTACTGCAACTCGCCGATGTTGATGCGCACCCAGTCGTAGCCATCTTTCACGAAAATATACGGTGGGCGAACCGGTGCGCCGTTCTTGTCCTTCCCCGACAGCCGCTCAAACGCCCTGCTCGACGCCTGAACAAACCGCCCAAACGCAATGGGTTTCAGCAGGTAATCGAGTGCGCTGAGTTCAAAACCCTGCAAGGCGTATTCGGGGTAGGCCGTCGTAAAAATCACCAGACTCTGGTTGCCCACGACCTGCGCAAAATCCAGCCCGGTGAGGTCAGGCATGTTGATGTCGAGAAAAATCAGGTCGATAGACTCGGTTTTCAGGAACGCGAGGGCTTCGATGGCGTTGACAAACGTCTGCCGCAACTCCAGAAACGGCACCTTGCTGGCGTGGGCCTTGAT
>Ga0105045_10004173_pt1 | contig 12532 bp, 7 predicted proteins | sample MAT02_FD_78089 | JGI IMG/M metagenome (GOLD analysis project Ga0105045, IMG submission 78089) | Freshwater microbial communities from Lake Fryxell liftoff mats and glacier meltwater in Antarctica - MAT-02 (megahit assembly) | ecosystem: Environmental > Aquatic > Freshwater > Ice > Liftoff... | reverse complement strand
CAGCCCGGTCGGTGGCCGCCAGGGGAGCAACATCGCCCAGGGTGAAGCGGCTCCAGTCGATGGCGGGTGCTGGCGGCAGCAATGCAGGCGGAACAGGGGCCGGGGCAGGCGTCGCCTTTGTGGTACCGGCTGGGGCCGAAACTTCGTCGGGCTTTGCTGGTGCAGCACCTTCCGACGTGGCTGAATGGTCTTCAGCAGCGACCGCTGCTGCGGACGGGGCCGCCACTTCAGCAGCAGGCACCACCGGCGGCACTGCTTGAACCTGGACTTCAGCCTCAACATCAGCCTCAACATCAGCCGTCGTCTGCACGGCCACGGGTTCGGCAGCCGGTCGGCCCAAGGTCTCGAACAGCGCGCTCATGGCGTCGGCTCGGGCCAGCAGGGGCTCGATGTCGGCCGCCGCCACGCTGTCGCGGGCGCTCAGGTGCTCGATGGCGGTTTCCAGCCGGTGCGTCATCTCGCCCAGGCGCATGGCGCCGGCCAGCCGGGCGCCGCCCTTGAGCGTGTGCAGCGTGCGCATGCAGGCCTCAGCGCCGGCAGGGTCGCCCGGGGCGTCGAGCCAGTCGCGCAGCCGGCCCTGCAACTGCGGCAGCAGTTCTTCGGCCTCTTCCTCGAAGATGGGCCACAGCTCGGTGTCGATGCTGTCGACGGCATCGATGCCTTCGTCGTCGTCGAAGGCGTCAGCGCGCGCGCCGGTGCCGGTGGGGGCGGCTTGGGCAGCTGCGGGCAGGAAGTCGGCCACCACCACGGGCGCCAGGCCGGCAGCGGGGCCACGGCCCGAGGCCAGGGTGTCGAAGATCGACGTACCCAGGCTGCGCTCTTCCCCCGCGTCAGGCGCGGTTTCAAGCTCGGTTTCAAGCTCGGTTTCAAGCGCGATCTCAGCTACAGCCTCAACAGCGGTCTCACCAACTGGTGCAGGCTCGGCCGCCACGGGCTCCGGCTCCGGCTCCGGCTCCGGCTCGGGCTCGAGCTGTGCAACTGGCCCCAGACTGTCTTCAACCACTGAGCCGGGGCTGTCGTCCTCAGCAGCCGCTGGGGCTGCAGGCTCGTCGTTGTCCAGTGGCAGCGGCAGGCGTTCGTGCTCGGCCAGGCGCTCCATCAGCTCGGGCGGAACCGGGCGCAGGAAGCCGGCGGCGAACTGGTGCAGCAGCCGGCGAATCTCTTCGGCCGCGTCCACAAACAGCGCGGCTTCACCTTCGCGGCCGTGGCCGGCCAGCTGCGAGCGCATCAAGGCATGCTCCAGCGCCCGCGCCAGCGCCGACAGGTCGGCGAAACCCACGGTGGCGGAATTGCCGGCCAGCGAATGCGCCAGGGCGACGCTGCTTTCGGGCACGCCGTGCCGTTCCTGCTCCAGCGCCCATTCGGCCATCTCGGTGCACAGGCGGCGAGACTGCTCGTCGGCCTCGTTCAGGAAGATGTTGAACAGCGGAATGCTGATGCGCAGCGGCCCCACGAGCTTCATCGGCTCTTCGCTGGTGCCGCTGGTCTGAACCTCTTGGCTGCCGCCGCCATCGTCGTCAAGGTCCCGCCTGTCCCGCCTGTCCTCGCTGCCCTCAGCATCGACGTCGAAAAAGCGCGCCATGGCTGCATCGTCGAGCACCAGTTCCTGCGCTGCACCAGCCGCCACAGGCAGCGCGTCGGGCGACTGTTCGGGCTCTGCCTGAGCCGGAGCAGACAAAGTGTGCAGCGCCAGCTCGGCCGGTTCGGCCGGTTCGGCAGCCTCAAGCCCTTCACCGTCCAGCGCCAGTTCAGGCAAGCTTGTTGATGGGGGCAGATCAGGCAGATCAGGCAAATCAACCAGAGGGGGCAGCAGCTGGCCGTCGGGTGGGGGCGCATCGGCCTGATCGTCGCCAAACGCGTCCAGGTCCAGCCTCAGGGAAGACAGCTCGTCGGCAGCATCGGTGACTACCGGCTCGGGCAGCGACGGCTGTGCAGGCGGTGCGCTCAGGTCCAGATCGGCAGCGCTGGGCAGATCGGGTACACGCTCGATCAGCCCGGCCAGCGTGGCCAGCATCGGCGGAGCCAGCGTCTCGGGGTCGGCGGCGTCCTGCTGGTCGAAGTCAGGCTCGACGTCGGGTTCGATCCCAGTCTCGACAGACGCCGCCTCGGGCAGCGCCGCCTCCTCGGCGGCGGTGGCCTCGTCCAGCGCCTGCAGGTCGAAGCTGAAGTCCAGTCGCCCGGTCTGCGCTGTGGTGTCTGCCGTTTCGGTTTCGGCCTGCGGCATGGCCTGCACGCTGGGGGCCAGTTCCGTGATCACGGGCCAGGGCTCGTTGAGCTCTGGCGGCGCGCCAGCCAGGTCGGCAGGCGCTTCACTGGGCGGCGACAGCGCCTCCAGTTCAGGTGACTCAAGCAGCTCAGGCAAGCCACTGGATGGCGGCGGCGCAGCGGCCACTGACAGGGACGCAGCGGGCGCGGCAGGCGCGGCAAGGGGCACACGGCGGTTGTCCAGACGCAGCGCATCGGCGGCCTGCTGCACCGGGGGCACACGGTGGCCGTCGTCGCGGCCTGCGGCGATGGCTTCGGTCCAGTCGGCCAGGTAGGCCAAAGCCTCGGTGGTGAACTGGCGCAAGGCGCCGTCCATGCGGTCGCTGTGGGCCAGGCGGGCGTTGTAGAGCTGCTCGCAAGCCCAGGCAGCTTCGCCGTACTCGCGCAGGCCCACCATGCGTGAACTGCCCTTGAGCGTATGAAAGGCGCGGCGCAGCTCGGTCATGTCGCTGGCGGTCTCGGGCGCGTCGGCCAGCCGGTCCAGCGCAGCGCGGGCGTTGCCCACCACTTCGCGTGCTTCCTCGACGAAGATCTCGCGCATCTCGGCGTCGTCTTCCAGGCCGGTGGACCCCGGCACCACCGGGCGCGCCGCAGGCACCGGCGAGGGCAAAGGCACCGGTTCTGGCAGGGCCGGCTGCAGGGCGTTCAAGGCACTGGCCAGTTCGGCCCGCACCGCTGCGCGCGCGCTGTCGCCCTGCGCCTGCGACAAGGCGCGGCGGCCCGCGCCCAGGGTGCGCGCCAGCTCGGGCTGATCGGCGGCCAGGGCCTGCTGGGCCAGGTTGTCCAGGTGCAGCGCCAGTTCGTCCGGGGCGGTGGCTTCAGCCAGCGCCGTGGCCAGGGCTTGCGCCTGCTCGGCCAGCGTCAGGGGCGAGGGGGTGAAGGTGGAGATCGAGCTGAGGGTGTCCTCCAGCTCGGCGGCCGGCGGGCGCAGGTCCAGAACGAAGTCATCGGGCGCGGCGAAACCGTCTGCAGCGGGCGCGAACGATGAGGATGTCGCTGAAGGGGTGGCCGAAGGGGCCGCTGAAAGGGACGCAGGCGCGTCGTCCAGCTCGGCGAAAGCCGAAACCCGTTCGCTCTGGCCCATCACCGCGCTCAGGCTGCCGGTTTCGGGGTCGAACCGGAACAGGCTCTTGGCCAGCTGCGGCTGCACGCTGAGCATGTCGATGAGGAAGCTGAGCGCACCCAGGTTGTCGGCCAGGCGGTCGAAGGTGCCGGTGGCAATGGCCTGCTGCGGATCGACTTCGGTCTGCGCCAGCGCATCGACATCGTCGCGCATGTGCAGCACGGCCTGGCTGGCCTGGTCCATGCCCAGCACCGACAACACACCGCGCATCGAAGACAACTGCCCGGGCACGGGGATCAGCACTTCGCGCTGCGCCGGGCTGCGGAAGTACTGGTCGATCTGCTTTTCCACTTCGTTGAGCGAGGCGCGCAGTTCCTGCACCACGCTGCCCATGGTCTGGCGGTCGCTGACGCGGCGGTACAGCTCCTCCATCCAGGTTTCCAGCGGCTCGGGGTCGGCGCCCTCGCGCACTTCGTCGATGCGCTGAGCCAGGCGCTGCACGCGTTCAGCCAGCGCCGGATGGTCGAACTCGCCGTCCTCAATGCAGGCGTCCAGGTACAGCACCGCCGTGGCCACTTCCATGGCCAGCGCGGGCGGCGGGGCGTCGGCGCCAGACACGGTCTGCGCAGCCGCCGACTGCAGTGCCCGCGCGATGTGTTCGCCGCCCGGAAACAAGCGCTGCACCGAATCACCCACCAGCGCAAACTGTTCGGCCAGGCCGACCAGGCGGTGCAGTTCCTGCCCGGCCACAGCCGACCAGGCGTCTTTCGCGCCAGCCACCCGCTTCTTGGCCAGGGCCACCACAGCGGGGTCGAAACGGCCCAGGCGCGCGGTTTCATAGTCGACCGGGACTTCTGCATCGCCGCCCAGCTGCCAAGCCTGGCGCACGGCGCTCAGCCGGGGGGCCGGGTCGGTGTTGCCTGCCGGCGCAGACCGCGTGTGGGCACAGAAGAACAAAAGGTCTTGCGCCAGGCGCTCGGAAGGCGGCTGCGTGCCGCGGGCGCCGGCCTTCAACTGCGCCAGCAGACGCGAGGCCAGGCGTTTGCTGTAGACGTCGCTGCCCAGCAGGCCAGCCGACTGCGCCTGGAACACTGCCGCCGCCAGTTGCCACAGCGTGGCCAGATGCCTGCCGTCCGGCTGATGCTGGCCGTCGAACCGGGCTTCGGAGCGGGCGCCTGCGGCCAGGCCGGCGCACAGGTCGCTCATGCGCAGCAGGCCGGCTGGCTCGGGCTGGCGCATCAAGCTCAGCACCAGCGACTCCATAGTCGAGCGCGCCGCATCGTCAGCCGCACGCGGCAGCACGCCGGGCTCGGCGGGCAGGGCTTTCCACCGCCAATCGTTGGGCCACAGATCGGCCGGGTGCACCCGGTCGGCGCCGGCCAGCAGTTGTGCCGCCCGGTACTGCGGGAACAGCGCCACAGGCGACAAGGGCTTGCCGGCCAGCTGACGGCCCAGGAAGTCGAGCAGCGCGTACGAGGCTTTTTCAACCGTGGCCACGGCGGCCGGGGTCACCAGCACCGGTTTGGCCACCATGCGCTGCACGGCGCCCTCGGCGGCACGAAGCAGGGCCGCCGCGGCAGGCAGACCCACCAGCTCCAGCGCGCCCACGCCCTGGTGCAATTGGCTGCGTGCGGTGCGCAGCACGGCCAGATCGACCGCGTTCAGGTCAGAACCCGCCGCCGCCTCGGCTTCTTTCAAGTAGCGGCGCAACGCCTTGTTCGCGGCTTCGAGCGAACGGCGCAACTCGGCGTGCACCCAGGCCAAGGCGCTGAGGTCGTGGCCGGCGCCACTGAGGGCTACGCCTTCCGCTGCAGTCTGGGGTGCTTCCATCCGGCTCTCTCGCGCGCCGCTCAATCGACCTTGAACCGCGACACCGAGGCCTTCAGCTCTTCGGCCGCCAGCGACAGTTCACGCACCATCTGCGCGGTCGAACGTGTGCCTTCCGAGGTCTGCTCGGTGACCGCGAAGATGTGCTGGATGTTGGCCGCCACGACGTTGGCCGACTCGGCTTCCTTCAGCGCTTCTGAAGAGATACGTGCGATCAGTTCCGACAGTTCGCGTGTGACGCGGTCGATGTCGCCCAGCGCGCTGCCGGCGGCGTCGGACAGGCGCGCGCCTTCCACCACACCCTGTGTGCTGCGCTCCATGGCGGCCACGGCATCCTGCGTGTCGGTCTGGATGGTGCGCACGATGGCGGCGATCTGCCGCGTGGCGTCGCCCGAACGTTCGGCCAGGCGCTGCACTTCCTCGGCCACGACGCTGAAGCCGCGCCCCGCGTCACCGGCGCTGGCGGCCTGGATGGCCGCGTTCAAGGCCAGCACGTTGGTCTGCTCGGTGATGTCAGAGATCAGTTCGGTGATCTCGCCGATCTCCTGCGAACTCTCACCCAGCCGCTTGATGCGCTTGGAGGTTTCCTGAATCTGGTCGCGGATGGAGTTCATGCCGCCGATGGTGTTGTTCACCGCCGTCAGCCCAGACTCGGCAGCCTTCAGCGACTGGCGTGCCACCTGGGCTGTTTCCTGCGCCTGCGCCGACACATCGTTGATGCGCCCGGCCATCTGCAGCACCGAGTCACCCGTGGCGCGGATCTCGCGCAACTGCTCGGTCGAAGCGGCCAGCAGTTCGGTCGAGGTCTGCTCCACCTGCTGGGTGGTGTCGGTCACGCGGCCCACCGTGCTTTGCACCTGCGATACGAGGCTGCGCAGTTCTTCCACGGTGTAGTTCACCGAGTCGGCAATGGCGCCGGTGATGTCCTCTGTCACCGTGGCCTGTTGCGTCAGGTCGCCTTCGGCCACCGTCTGCAGTTCGTTCATCAGGCGAAGAATGGCCGCCTGGTTGGCGTCGTTGACGCGCTTGGCTTCCTGCTCCTGGCGCTCGGCCTCCTGGCGCTGCGCGTCGGCGACGCGCGAGCGGGCGGTCTGGTCGAAAACGAAGACACGCAGCAGGCCGAAGGCACCGGCTGCCAGCAGCAGCACCGACAGCAGGGCTGCCGGCCCACGCCAGCCGCCCAGTGCGGCTTCACCGGCGAGTTGCTGCTGCAGGCTGTCCAGGCCCAGGCGCAGCGGTTCGCTGTCGGCCAGGACGACGGTCTGCGCCTCGCGCGCAGCTACCAGACCCTGCAAATTGCCCAGAATGGCCGAGGCTTCCGTGCGCGTCTGCTCGTACTGCTGCAGCAGCAACTGCAGCTGCTCGCGCGTGGCGGGGTCGCTGGTACCAGGCAGGCGCAGTTCGGGGTTGCCTTCCAGTACAGCGCCGCCGATCTCGCGGAAGCTGTTCAAGTCCTTGCCGAGCAGGAACACGGCCTCGGCGCTGACCCCCTCGGTGGTCAGAAATTCGTTGGCGCTCTTGCCGATGCGCTGCGTCAACATGACCAGCTGGCCCACGGCCGACAGCTCGGCCGGACTGGCGCCGCGCTGCAGCTTCAAGGCGCTGACGGTCTCGGCAGTCTCCAGCAGGTCGGCGCTCTGGCGGTTGATGGCACGCAGCGCAGCTCCCACCTCGGTCAGTGTCTTTTGCTGACCCAGCACCACGTCGGAGTTCTTCTCGGCCCGGTCCACCAGCGGCAGCAGCGGCTCGACAGCGGATTGCAGCGCGCCGGACACCGGCGCCATGCCCTCGCCGCCTTCTTTCATGGCGCGCACGTTGCGCGTCAGCACGCTCACGCTCTCGCGCACTTCCGCGAAGGCGGCGGTGTTGCCCACCAGAGCCTGCGACACCGACTTGGCCAGCCGCTGCGACTGCATCTGCGCCTGGCCGGTGGCACCCACCTGGGCAGCCGTGCCCTCGCTGGCGTTCAAGGCCAGTGCGGCCGTCACCAGCAGGCCCAGCAGACCCAGGCTGAACATAATCGCCAGCGCACGCTGCTGCGCCGCCAGCGCCCAGCTGCCGATGATGGGCAAGCCGGAATTCACCGCCAGTTGGGCGCCGCGGCCGTCACCGGGCATGGCGTCAGCGTAGTCGGCTGCCAGCTCGGAAGGTGCAGCCTCGGAAATGATGGACGTGTCCGCGTCGCCGCCGCCGCGCAGGCGCGGGGCCAGGGTGTTGGCACCCATGCGCACAGTGGCTTCCATCGGGTTGGACGGCGGTGAGAGTTCGTCGAAGGGCGCAGGGCCCGGCTGACCGGCTGCGGCCTGGCGGCCAGCGCCCTTGATCCTGTCCAGGAAGCTCATGTCGTCCTCTTCGGTTCAATCGGGTTGCCGAACCGCCGGCGGCGCCAGACCCCTGCCCCTGCCGCGGTCGCGGTCGCGCTCACGCTCACGGCTTCGTACTGGGCCATGCGGCATTCGCATGCGAAGCCGCCCGACGTGCTCATGCCGCGATGCCCAAAAACTGTTCGTGCCGGGCCAGGGCGCCCAACTCGATTTCCTGCCACACGCGCCCGTCGCCGTCACGCCAACGCGGGCCGGCGAAGGCGGGGCGCTCAGCGGCACGCTGGCCGTCTTGTTCAGGTTCGGGCCGCAATTGTTCGGCGCTGCGCAGCCCCGCCAGCCGGTCGACCAGCAGCGCACACTTCGAGCCCAGGGCCACGTTCAGGGCCAGCAGGCGCGCCGGCTCACGTTTCAGGTCGGCGGCGGCCACAGCGGTGTTGGCGGCCGCCGCGCTGCCTGCAGGCCCGGCCTGGGCGGCTGCTGCCATCAGCGCGGCGGCCGTGGCCTGCTGCTGGCGCAGGCCCAGAAACGCGCCCAGGTCAACGATGCCATGCAGCTGCCCGCGCAGATTGGCCACACCCAGGAACCAGCGCGCGGTGTGCGGCACCGGCAACACCGGCGACAGCGCAAAGATCTCACCCGCGCTGGGCAGGCTGACCAACAGCCCCTGGCCAGCGCATTCAACAGCCAGCCACGAAACCGAGCGCGGTTCGCTGCGTGCCTGTTGCAGCTGCTGCGCCAGACGGGCCTGCAGTTGCCGAAGCGCTTCGCGGTTGGCCATGGGGGTATGGGTGGACAGGGCGGCGGTTGCAGCGCTTCAGTCGAAGGCCTTGATCTTGGCCACGAGCTCGTCGGGGCTGACCGGCTTCACCACGTAGTCGCGGGCGCCCTGGCGCATGCCCCACACCTTGTCGGTTTCCTGATTCTTGCTGGTACACATGATCACCGGCACGTCGGCGAAACGCGGGTCGCGTGTGATGGTGCGTGTCAGCTGGAAGCCGTTCTGGCCGGGCATCACCACGTCCATCAGGATCAGATCGGGCTTGTCTTCGCCCAGGCGTCGAAGAGCCTCCTCACCGTTCTCTGCCGTGCGCACGGCATAGCCGCGCTTGACCAGCAGGTCGGACAGGAAATGCAGCTCGGTCTTGCTGTCGTCGACGACAAGGATCTTCTGGATGGGCATGGTTCAGGTCCTGTGACGACCCAGCGCGGGGTTCAGAGAGAGACAGGCGGGGAGAGACGGGCGGGGTGGAAGCAGGCGGGCCCTCAGCCGGCCACGTGGCGGAACGAATCGACCGCGCGCAGCAGTTGTTCCTTGGTGAAGGGCTTGGTCAGGTAGTCCTGCGAACCCACCATGCGGCCACGTGCCTTGTCGAACAAGCCGTCCTTGCTGGACAGCATGATGACGGGCACATGTGCAAAGCGCGGGTTGCGCTTGATGATGGCGCAGGTCTGGTAGCCGTCCAGCCGCGGCATCAGGATGTCGCAGAAGATGAGTTCGGGCGCGTGGTCGTTCACCTTGGCCAGGGCGTCGAAGCCGTCTTCGGCCAGAAGCACCTCGTGCCCACCCTGGCGCAAGAAGATTTCCGCGCTTCGGCGTATGGTGTTGCTGTCATCGATGACCAGCACCTTGGCACCAGGCAGGGTGGCGGCAAATTCACCAGCAACTTCACCAGCAACTTCACCAGCAGGTCCGGTGCTCTCCAAGCGCGATTCTCCTCATGCGCCCCGCAGGCACTGATGCCGCGGGTTCAAATCTGGACCATCTCGAAATCTTCCTTGCGCGCGCCGCATTCCGGACAGGTCCAGTTCATGGACACGTCCGCCCAGGCGGTGCCGGCAGCAATACCGTGCTCCGGATCGCCGGTCGCCTCGTCATAAATCCAGCCACAGATCAAGCACATCCAGGTACGCGGTTCGCTCACGACAGACCAGTCATTTCACTACAATGGAGATCGATTGTAGCCATGCACTTTCGCGAAAAAGCGTGGATTTGTAGCCACCTACAGATCGTTCTTCAGAAATTGCTGGAGGTTTGAGAGCCTCGCCTCCAGCCCCTTTTCAAAGGCTCGCCCATGACCCCCCAACCGACCCCGGCTGTTGAACCGCAAGACCCGGGCGCGGAACCGCCGGCACCGGCCTGCGTGATGTGCTTCAACGCCAGCGACCCCAGCGGGGCTGGCGGACTGGCGGGCGACATCGCCACCATCGCGGCCATGGGGGCGCATGCGCTGCCCATCGTCACCAGCGTGGTGATGCGTGACACGGCCCAGATCTTCGATCATCACCCGCTGGACCCCGAGGTGGTGGCCGAACAGGCGCGCACTATCCTGGAAGACGTCACGGTGGCGGGCTGGAAGGTGGGCTTTCTGGGCAGCGCCGACGCCGTCAGCGCGGTGGCCGAAGTGCTGAGCGACTACAACGACATTCCCGTCGTCAGCTACCTGCCCAGCCTGGCCTGGCTGGACGAAGACCAGGCGCAGCCCTATCTGGAAGCCTTTCGTGAACTCATCCTGCCCGCCACCGAGGTGCTGGTGGGAAGCCACAAGACGCTGCAGGACTTCTTGCTGCCCGATTGGGACAACGAGCGCCCGCCGTCGGCACGGGAACTGGCCGTGGCCGCCGGTGAGCATGGCACGCGTTATGTGCTGGTCACTGGCGTGATGTTGCCTGCCAAGGGCACCGAACAGTTCATCGACAACGTGCTGGCCAGCCCGCAAGGTGCGCTGACGGGCGAGAAGTTCGAGCGTTTCGACACCGGCTTCGTCGGTGCGGGCGACACCCTGGCTGCGGCGCTGGCTTCGCTGCTGGCCGCCGGCAGCGAACTGCATGCCGCCGTGGGCGAGGCCCTGAGCTTCCTGGACCAGAGCCTGGACGCGGGCTTTCGCCCTGGCATGGGCAACATCGTGCCCGACCGCTTCTTCTGGGCCCTGCCACCGTCCGAGGAGGGCGAGGACGGTGAAATGGACGGCGGCCCCGAAGGCGGCCCCATGGGCGGCGGCGAGCCCGAGCTCGAATCTTCGCAAGGCAAGGCGCCACCACGCCGCGTGCACTAAATCACTGATAACCGGCGAAGGCCGAATTTCTCTCAAGCACCATGTCAACCAACCAGCAGTTGTTCGAACGCGCCCTGGGCGTCATTCCCGGTGGGGTGAATTCCCCCGTGCGGGCTTTCCGTGCCGTCGGCGGCACGCCGCGCTTCATCAAGCGCGCCCAGGGCGCCTACATGTGGGACGCCGAAGGCCAGCGCTACATCGACTACATCGGCAGCTGGGGTCCGATGATCCTGGGCCACGGCCACCCTGCGGTGGTGGAAGCGGTGCAGCGTGCGCTGCTCGACGGCTTCAGCTTCGGCGCGCCGACCGAGCGCGAGATCGAACTGGCCGAGGCCATCATTGCCCTGGTACCGGGCGTGGAGCAGGTGCGCCTGGTCAGCAGCGGCACCGAGGCCGGCATGAGCGCGCTGCGCCTGGCGCGCGGCGCCACCGGCCGCAACAAGTTCATCAAGTTCGAAGGCTGCTACCACGGCCATGCCGACCCGCTGCTGGTGAAGGCCGGTTCGGGCCTGGCCACCTTCGGCTTCCCCACCAGCGCCGGCGTGCCTGAAGACGTGGTCAAGCACACCCTGGTGCTGGAGTACAACAACGTCGAACAGCTGGAAGCGGCCTTCGCCGAGCATGGCGCCGACCTGGCCTGCGTGATGGTCGAACCCATCGCCGGCAACATGAACTTCGTGCGCTGCAGCCTGCCCTTCATGAAACGCATGCGCGAGCTGTGCACTGAACACGGTGCCATGCTGGTGTTCGACGAGGTGATGAGCGGTTTTCGCGTCGCCCCGGGCGGCGCGCACATGGTCTACCAGCGGTTGATTCCGGGCTTCCAGGCCGATGTCTTCGTGTTCGGCAAGGTCATCGGCGGCGGCATGCCGCTGGCGGCCTTCGGTGCCAGCAAGGCGGTGATGAGCCAGCTGGCGCCGTTGGGCCCGGTCTACCAGGCCGGCACGCTCAGCGGCAACCCGGTGGCCACGGCCTGCGGGCTGGCCACGCTCAAGGAGATCAGCAAGCCCGGCTTTTACGAGGCGCTGGCCGTCAAGACCGCCGGCCTGGTGGAAGGCCTGAGCGGCGCCGCCAAGCAAGCCGGCGTGCCCTTCGTCGGCGACAGCGAAGGCGGCATGTTCGGCTTTTTCTTCACCGAAACCCTGCCGCAGAACTACGGTGTCGTGATGGCCACCGACAAGGAACGCTTCAACCGCTTCTTCCACGGCATGCTGCAGCGCGGCGTGTACCTGGCGCCGGCGCTGTACGAGGCCGGCTTTGTCAGCGCAGCGCACAGCGAGGCCGACATCAGCGCCACCGTTTCCGCCGCAGCCGAGGCCTTCGCCGCGCTGTGAACCCGCGCGGCCAGGCGGGCAGCCTGCGGGGATGAACTCCGCCGCGCTGCGCTGCGGCAACTGCGGCCAGGGCCTGCAGGTGTTGCCGCTGGCCGGGCACTACGGCCACCCGGTCGAGGTGGACCTGTGCCCCGCCTGCCACCTGGTCTGGTTCGACGCCGTGGAAGCGGCGCGCCTGCCCGGGCTGGCGCTGCTGCAACTCATCGGCCAGATGGCTGCTGCGCAGGAACTGGCCCACCAGCCCTTGGCACGCGAGCTGGCCTGCCCGCGCTGCCAGGGCCCCGTGCGGACGGTGCACAACCAGACGCGTTGGGGCCGTTCACTGCAGATGGAATGCGCGCAGCGCCACGGCGCCTGGCAGACCTTCGGCCAGTTCCTGAACGAGAAGGGCCTGCTGCGCCCCATGAGCAGCGCCGACCGCGCCTGCGCGCTGGCGCGCGACGGCAACCTGCACTGCGTGAACTGCGGCGGTGCGCTGGGCCAGGCCGACACCCAGTGCCCCTTCTGCGCCACCGTGCCGGCAGTGGTGGACGTGGCCCGACTGGCGCGGGCGCTGGACCCTGAAGGCGCGACCAGCGCCCACAGCGTGCACCGCACCGGCACGGCCAGCACGGCACTGCGCTGTCAGGCCTGCGGCGCCGCCCAGGGGCTGGACGAGGGCTGGCT
>Ga0105045_10004172_pt1 | contig 12533 bp, 2 predicted proteins | sample MAT02_FD_78089 | JGI IMG/M metagenome (GOLD analysis project Ga0105045, IMG submission 78089) | Freshwater microbial communities from Lake Fryxell liftoff mats and glacier meltwater in Antarctica - MAT-02 (megahit assembly) | ecosystem: Environmental > Aquatic > Freshwater > Ice > Liftoff... | reverse complement strand
TTTGGTTCTCCAAAAAATTGCAAATCTAATGAGTGGTGAAGTAAAAAAACTAATGATTATCAAACGGGTTAATTCTTCAATTATTCAGATCAAACCTTTTGTATTCTCCTCTATTATCGTACCGATCGTCATTAGTACGAGGTCTAATCTAATTATTGTTATTGTAGTATCTTCCACGGTCAAAATAATTGTTATTGTTATCCCATTGGCCTTGACCGCGACATTCACTCAAAAGCCTTTCAACAAGACTATCAACTCTAATCACAAGATCATACAAATTCCCGTCCCCGTTGTGAATTGCTCTCTGCAATCGTCGCAGATTATAATTATAAGTCCTTAATTTGTTACGAAACTTAACTAGATCAACAATACGACTATCATAAATACTATAATTGCTGCAAGTATTGCTGTTGTCTGGTATAACTGTTAGACTTCCACCTCTAACAACAATCCCGCCCTCACCAAAAATAAAAAAAGCTGAGTTGTTAAATACTTCACGCCGACCTTCAATAATTGTTTCAACACTTTCAGCCAAACTAACGTCCGAGTCTCTTAATAAATAATGAGTTTTACCCCAGTTTACTGGTTGAGCAGGAGTTTCAACGTCTAATTGTAAAGGGTTTTCTCTATATTTTTGAGCAAGTAATCCAACTTTTGAATTAGTAATTACTACTGAATTAGGTATATTTACAAGTTGATTAGAAGTGACCAAATTCGGCGTACCTTCCACTACTGTTCTTACAAAAGCAGGTGGAACGGGCTGGACAGGTAAAACTAATTTTGGCGGAAGTTCATACATATTCAAATTGCGTACAAAATAATTGGCTTTTGCCAAAAAAACTGCTATTGTCAAAATAAATACTTAGACACACACTAATATCCAAACCACAAATAAAAATAAAAATTCTGCCCCATGTCTATCTATAACAGAGAACCCAATAAGGTGTCAACAACTGTTAAGCATCTTAAGAGTCAGCTATCTCATTTGCGTAGTCAGAGTCGAATGCTGTTTACTTCAAGTTTGATTTTTTTGCTTTCGCTGGCCAGTATTAGTTTGTGGAAGATCACTTCCGTTCCTTTACCAGTTAGAGCAGCAAGTGCTCCAAGTGTTACTATTAGCGCCCCAGCTAATGTTCTTGTTGGTAGTAATTTCACTTTCACAACTACTTTTGATAATACATCCCTCACCGATACAGGATTCGGTCCTTATATTGATTTGATTGTGCCCTTCAATGGAACTAATGGAGTTGATGGGAATATTATCCCTAACGATCCCAATGAAGTTGATGGAATTGATGTAATTAGTGCTAGCTATCTTAGTTCCTCCATTGCGCTTAGAACTAGAACTTTCCCAGACAGTGGTGGCGGTTCCGGTTGTGTAGCTCATCCACTTACAGTCACTAGTATTTGTGGCATTGCAGGTGACAGATTAGTTGTGGCTCAATTACCATTTGGATCTTTCGTGCCGGAACAGCCGGCTGCTGTAGTTACCTTCCAAGCTTCAATGAGTAACAAAGCTAATCTAAGTGTACCTCTCACACTTCAGGCCAGAGGTGGTTTTTATCTTGGTGACGATGAGCTGGATAATCCTCTTATTGATCCTGCTAACATACAAAGTAGCTACGTAACAACCACAGTTACCCCACAAGTTGTCGTCCTAACCAAAAGCCTACAGGCACCAGAGGGAGAAACAGCAACAGGTCCTAACTACCCTCGGACTTTCACACTTTCAGCCAGCATTGCGCCGGGACAAGTAATTAATAATTTCAGCTTCCTAGATAATTTGCCGAACAACTTAGTATATCAAAGCTTAGTTAGCAGTACTCCAGGATGTAGTGTTATATTTCCTATTCCATCGACTACATTACCACAAAGCCCAAATCCTCTAACAATTAACTGCGGCACCGTAACTGGCCCGGGACCAATTACAGCTACTTACAGAGTTTTTGTACCTAAAGATAATGCATTGAATAATCCCGTAATTGATCCCAATAGCGGCGACACCAACACTTCAACTAATTCAGCTACAGCCTCAGGTAACTGGGTTCCAATTGACACTCGGGACATAGGTGGAAGTTTTACAACAGCGCCGCAGAGTCAAATATTAAGCGATAAGTCGCTAGCTATCCAAAAAAGTCATGTAATTGCAGTTGATAACAGTGCTCCAAGTTATACACCACAAGATGTTATTGAATATACTCTTAACGTTCAGGTGTCAGATTTTTTTGCTTTTCAGAATGTTAATATTGAAGATATCATTTCTGACGGACAACACTTCGATACTAGTTTCACCCCAACCTTAAGTTACAATGGCCAAACTGTTAGTTCTAGTGGTGTTTTTAACAGTTCTAATTTTAGCTTCATTGATCGATGGACTGGAAGCGCTAATCCTGTACCCCCAATTAATGGAACTAGCACTGCCAACTTTAATATAACTGGTGAATTAATTAGTCGTAGCTTCGATGGTAAATTAATTGGTGGCTGCGTTCCAACAACGGGTACTGCTGATGTCGATTGTTCTAACTACAACACTGGTCAAACTACAGTGGTAATCAGATACAGAACTATAGTTCAACAAAGCTTCACTGACAACTTTCCATCTGGTAATGCTAATATTGATTTGGGTGATACGATGACTAATAATGTTCGAGTTACTGGCGACTTACTGCAAACCATTGATGTGACTACCTTAACTGGCTTGAATCAAACAGATACTTCTGCAAGCGATTTCAAAATCATTGAAGCTAGTCTTAACAAAAATATCCATGCTGTTAATGGTAATACTACAGTTCCAGCCGAACTGTTCCCAGGTGATTTGGTTACTTATAGGTTAGATTACCAACTACCAACTTCTGATACCGAGGTGCTTACGCTTACAGACTATCTTCCCAAGCCAGCATTTGATACCACTGGATTTTCAACTACATTCAATCCAACTACACTCGGAATTCCGGCAGTGGACACCGCTCAATATGGTAGTGGTGATACTTTTCACTTAATCTCTGGAGTTAATCCAACTTTAACTAAGGACGATGTTCAAAATAGCCTGCGGTTTAGTTTCCCAGCTTTTGCTAACCCAACAGATAGCTCTAGCTTGATTCAACTATTATTCACTGTACGTATCACCGACAGTCCTTTTGCAGATGGTCTATTCCTTACTAACCAAGCAGTGGCTATGCAACAAAACACTAACAGCACACCTTTTGCTAGTACTCAAATTAACCAGATTAGACTCCGACAGCCCAATCTTGAGATTACCAAAGGTATTGTTGATGAGTTTGTTGTTGGTAACAATATGATCGGCTTTAGTATTGTTAATAGTATTTTTACACCCTCTCCAAGCTACTCAAATCCAATACCTTTTCAAGTCGCTGGTAGTAATGTCTGTACCGGCTTTGGCCCTGGCGTTATTAATTCGAACCTACTATCAACTGAATCTATTAATAGCAGTCTCACTGGCGTAGATGGCTCGGATCTTGTACGCTACTCTGTGGTTATCGAAAACTCTGGTGGAAGTGGGGCTTTTGACCTCAGGCTTAGGGATATTTTGCCAACTGGAATGCAGATTCCTGGAAGTGGTTTGAACCTATGTGTGACCGATGGATCTGGAGCTACCAAAGCCTATACTGATCTTGGTGGAAGTTTATTTGGAACTGGTATTCAACTCAACGATCCAAGTTTAACAGTAGCTGGTTTGCCAAGATCTGATCCAACCAGCGGCCAGAACGTCCTAATTCTAACTTACGATCTTCAAGTCAACAATAATGCAGATCTGGCACAAAGTATGATTAACAGAGCAGAAATAACCTCATTTGCTAATATAGATGGCGGCCGTAACATTGCTGGGGAACTCTTTGATTCAGCAATCGTTACGCCAACGCCGATAATTAATTTACAAAAAACCCTTGTTTCAACCAGTGAACCAACAGCTAATGATGCTCGTGGTACAATTGGTAGTCTAGTACAATTCCAAAGCACCTTCAATGTTCCCGAAGGTCAGGTTACTGGAGTACAATATAATGATATCCTTGCTAATGGTTTGGCTCTCGTCTCAATTGATACAATTAATTTACCAGGCGGTGTTACAAGTACTAATGGGCCGACATCCAACATTATTACATCTGCAACTGTAACTAATAGCGGACGTAACTTCGGACTCAACTTTGGTAGCTTAACTAATATTAATGATAGTAATGGAACAATCGAAAATATCACTATTGATTATACAGCTGTAGTTTTGGATATAGTGGGTAACATAGGCGGAACTAGTCTTACAAATAACGCTAATCTAAGCTTCAATGGTGGCCCGCTAACCTCGGCAGTATCTAATCCAGTTCAGGTAGTAGATCCAAGATTGGAAGTAATCAAAACAATTGCACCAACAACTGGGGACTCTCAGGATACTTTTTTGGTTACATTACTTTTGAGTCATCGAGGTGATAGTACAGCAACTGGCTATGATATTAGTCTTAACGACATACTTCCAGCCAAAATGGAATTTGTAGGAAGTTTGACCAATTCTTCGGGTGTTGCACCTGCAACTTTGACAGAAAACAGTGGTGTAATTGCTGCCACTTGGAACATTCTAGATCTTGGTCAAAATTCTACTATAACTTTCGTAGTCAGAGTTAATAATTTGGTAACTCCTGGTGAAACCATAACCAATTCTGCCAATATTAATTGGAGCTCACTGCCCGGTACGTTCAACACACCTCAATCAAGTTATAATACTAACAGTACAGAAAGAAACAGTAATAATACTGGCACGGGTAGTGTGGCAATTACTAACTTTGGCATCACCAAGTCTATTACCAACACCCGAATTAATGATAATGATGTTAATAATAACGCTATTACAAGTGGTAATAATGTGGTTATTGGCGAAGAGGTTGAGTATACAAGTGTAATTACAGTGCCTGAAGGCCAAACTAGTAGTTTTAGGTTCGAAGATACACTCAGTCAAGGTTTAGCTTTTAAAGAAATTGTTAGCGTTACTTCTAATTCAGGATCTATAACAACTGGCAACGCCATACCAAGTGTAATTAGTGGAGTGAGCGTTACGGCTGTGAATCATCCAGGTCAAAGGTTTACCCTGGACTTTGGTAGCCTGATTAACTCTGATACTAATAATTCAAATACAGAAAGTCTGACAATTGTGTACAGAGTGATTGTAATTAACATAAGTCAAAATCAAGCTGGGGCTACTAGATCGAATGTGGCAGCAGCAGTCTGGGATCTAGGTGGTACTTCTCGAAGTGTTCAAGCCAGTAGTCCTAACCTTACAATAGTTGAACCAACTCTGGCAATTGCCAAAACCTCCTCTGTGGCTACAGCACAAGCTGGCGATCAGATTACATACACTGTAACAATTACCAATTCAGGTACTACTCCGGCCCTCGATGTAGCTTTTCGAGACGTGTTACCCGCCTTAACAACATATGTTCCTGTTAGTTTTACTAATAATACTAGTTACCCTCATGTTTTGGACATATCTAATTTGCCAACTTTAATTGACACCATTCCCCAGATTGATGCCGGGCAAACTTTGACTTTGACCTATCAAGTAACTGTTAATATCGGGGTATCGCCTAATCAGACTCTAAGTAATACTGGCGAAGCAAGATGGACTTCGCTTAGAGGCAACGCTACACTACCACAATCAATTTACAATACTGTCAGTACAGAAAGAACTGGAGTTACTTCTAATCCTGGCGGAATTCTCAACGATTACTTAGTTACTGCTAGTCGCAGTATTACCATAACTAATGTTACGACCACCAAAACCATCATAACTTCTAGCGAAACCCAAACTGGTATCGACGGTCTTGGCCGTACTTTAGTTAACATTGGCGAGATTGTTAGATACAGACTAGTTACTCGTATTCCTCAGAGCACTACAACCAACTTTAACGTTCTAGAAAATATCCCAGCAGGATTACAATACCTTAACGATGGCACTACAACTGTAGCTTTAATTAGTAATGGCGGTGGAATTACTTCCAGTACTATCTCGGGCGCGGGGTTGAATGTGACTGGGAATTCGGGTACTGTTACACCAACTTTTGTATTGCCTAGCGCTTCAATTGCACCCAGTGTTTTTGCTGATGGAACTGATCCTACTTTTAGTTTTGGGAATATAATTAATAGTGACACTGACGTTGATGGAGAGTTTGTAACGGTTGAGTTCAATGCCTTAGTTACCAATGTGGTTAGTAATCAAGCAGGAGTTGTACTTAATAATACGTATACTGTTAGAACTGGATCAACTACATTGTTAGCTTCTACGGCCGCAAATTCTAATAGATTAGTTGTATTGGAGCCTAATATCACAATCGTCAAAAGTATCAGCGTTACTCCAACTGACGCAGGCGATCCAGTTCAATATCAGATTGTAGTTACCAATAACAATGGTACTAACGCCACCTCAGCATACAACTTACAAGTCACCGATACTCTTGATTCTAATTTGACCTTACTTAATTCAAGTATTTCCCCAACTCTTGGTTCAACAGACAATAGTAATATTCCAGGTAACTTAGTCGCTTATTCAATTCCAGTGCTTGATGCTGGACAGACTTTTACAATTACTGTTAACGCCCAAGTCGTTGCTGGGGTTGTAAGTAATCAAATTATTCCCAACACTGCCAATATTGTCTTCGAATCTTTGTCTGGAGTTTCCAAAACCACCAACACCACTGGTTCAATTAATAGCAATGTAGCTGGTATTAGTAGTGGCCCAAGAAATGGTCAGGTCGCCAGCGCTCTCAACGACTATCGAGGTAGTAGTAACGTCAGTCTTAACATAGGCGGCGCTTCAATAACCAAACTAAGTCCAGTCAAAAGTACTTATGCAATTGGCGAGATTGTAGATTATCCAATCCGGGTAACTCTAGCTGAAGGTCAAACTAGGTCAGTATCGGTTCTGGATCAATTACCTGTCGGCCTAACATATCTTGATTCAAGTATTATTACCCTAAGTAGTCTTAGCGGTGGCCTTCTTGCAGCTGATTGGAATGGTAGTTCTGTCTCTTCGCCATCAGTAGTTGTCGGTCCGGTAGTTAGTGGCAACCCAGTAAGATTTAACTTTGGCAATTTAACCAACTCCAATGATAATATAATTATTAATAATAGCTTTATAATTCGGGTTCGAGCTACAGTTTTTAATCAGCTTATTAACCAGTCAGGAACTGCTCTAACTAATACAGCTCGAATTGACTGGCAAGATGCTGCTGCTAATAACTTTAACGTTATAAGTACCGTAGCCCCAATAACTGTGGTTGAACCGGATCTTAATTTAACAAAAAGCAATAATGACAACACTCCTAACCGAGGCCAGATTTTGACTTATACTTTGACTGTTAATCACAGGACAATTTCAAATGCGGATGCTCAAGAGCTTGAAATTATAGATAATATTCCAACTTCTCTTACATTTGTTCCGGGATCAAGTGTTTTGCCAAGTGGCTGGATAGTGGACGAAAGTAATCCAGCTCAGTTAAGATTTAGAACAAGTGCTTTAACTTTAGCCCAAAATTCAGCTAGTATCACTTATCAAGCTACGGTTAATAATTCCTTAGCCGTCGGTACTAATATTATTAACTCAGCTTCCCTACAGTGGACCTCGTTAAACGGAAATGTAGCTGGAGAAAGAACTGGAGTTGATGGAACTGGCAATGTTTTAAATAATTATCAGGTTGGTATTACTAACACGGCCATTCTTACCGGAATTGATCTAGGTATAACCAAAACTGATAACCAAACCATAACTGTTCCAGGGCAAACCTTAGTTTATCAAAATCAAGTAACTAATTTTGGTAATACCACAGCCAATGGTATAGTAATTACCGAGACCGTTCCTGCTAACACTACTTTTAACTCAAGTGGATCAACGACTGGTTGGAGTTGTAGTAATGGGGCCGTTGCTGGTACAATTTGTACTTTCAGTCTTGGTAGTTTGAATGCCAATACTATTTCTGCGAATATTAATTTTGCGGTTCGCGTTGATAATCCTGTTCCAGCTGGTGTTACTCTAATAATTAATACAGTTACAGTTAGCGATAATGGAGTTAATGGAGTTGATACCAATCCAAGCGATAATCAAAGCAGCGATACTGACACTTTAGATGCACTTCCTGATATGGTAATTACCAAAACTGATGGTAATATTATAGTGAACCCAGGACAAACTTTGACTTATACACTGACCATTACAAACGGTGGTAATCAGACAGCTACTGGTGTTGTAATTACTGACACTTTGCCTGCCGGAGTTATCTATGTTAGCAGCTCTAATGGGGGAACTTTATCAAGTAATATAGTTACTTGGCCAACAATTAGTTCGTTCCCAGTCGGTCAAACGTTGACTCGAACGGTTACTGTCCAAGTTGATAATCCTGTAGCAGCTGGAATTGATAATATTATTAATAGAGCTCGAGTTGTTGATGACGGTACTAACGGTCTTGATCCAACGCCATTGAATAATGATACAACTGACACTGATATAGTTAATGCTGCTCCAGACCTGGCGATTCAAATTACTGATAATGGTGTCACAGCAGTTCCTGGTCAAGTTGTAGTCTATAACATCGATTACACTAATATTGGCGTTCAAAATGCTACCGGTGTAGTTGTTAGTGTTACTGTTCCAGTTGGTGTAACTTTTGATTCTGCTGGTTCTTCAAGTGGCTGGAGTTGTCCAAATAGCTCGACTGCTGGAACTATCTGTAACCAAACTATTGGCGCTTTGAATGTTAATGCTAATGGAAGTCGGAATTTTGCAGTGCGGGTTAATAATCCTTTGGCTGCTGGAATTAATAATTTGAACGTCACGACCAATATCCAAGACGACGGAGCTAACGGAGTCGAAATCGATTTGGCCAATAACCAAGCAAGTGAAATTACTCCACTTACTGCTACTCCAGACATCAGTATAACAAAGACTGATTTACTAATTACAGTAATTCCAGGTCAAACATTGAGTTATACTTTAACCATATCTAATAATGGCAATCAAGATGCTACTGGTGTAGTAGTTGAAGATATTCTGCCCAATCTTACCAGTTATGTTAACAGTTCCAACTCTGGAGTTAATAATAGCGGAATCGTTATATGGCCAAGCTTTAACCTAGCTGCAGGTAACTCAGTAACTAGAACTGTTACAATAACACTCAACAGTAGTTTCCCATCCCTTGTCACTAACATAGTTAACGAAGCTGAAGCTAATGATGATGGAACTAACGGCAGTGATCCAACCCCACTTAATAATTTTGCAACTGATACTGATATTTTAAATGCTAATCCAGATCTGGTAATTACCAAGACTGACAGTGGAACTATAATCACTCCAGGTCAAAATATTATTTATGTTCTTAACTATCTGAACAACGGTAATCAAACTGCAGATAATGTTATTATTACTGAGGTTGTTCCTGCCAATACTGTTTTTGTAAGCACTGGTTCTTCGGCTGGCTGGAGCTGCTTGGATGGCGCAGTAGCCGGCACAACATGTACTTTGAGTCTTGGTAGTCTACTAGCTAATCAGCTTGGTAATGGTACTTTTGTAGTTCTAATCAACGATCCACTTCCTTCCGGCGTTTCAATAATTAATAATAGAGTTGAGATTGCTGATGATGGAATTAACGGCCCTGACCCAACTCCACTGAATAATAACGACGAGGAGATAACTTCAGCTAACCCTAGTCACGATCTAAGTATTTTCAAAACTGATAATCAAACAATTGCAGTTCCGGGTGAAACTTTGGAATATACTATTAATTATGGTAATAGTGGTAATCAGAATTTAACGGGTGTAGTTATCACTGAGACTGTACCGCAAGAAACAACATTCAATCTAAGCGACTCAACTGTTGGTTGGAGCTGTAGTGATGGCGCAATCGCTGGAACAGTCTGTACTTTCTTAATTGGTGATTTGGCGGCTGGAATTACTGATACGATAACATTTGCTGTAACAATCAAATCAAATATTGTCTCAAGTTTTAACCAAGTTTCTAATAGTGCCTCCATTGATGATGATGGAGTTAGCGGTCCTGATGAAGATCCAAGCAATAATGTAACTGAAGATGTTACAACTTTGGACTCGGCGCCTAATCTCAGAATTATCAAAACTGACGGCCTGACTGCTATTAATCAAAATGACACTGTAACTTACACTCTGACTATTTCCAATGTTGGTAATCAAGATTCTACTGGAGTTTTGGTTACTGACAATTTACCATCTGAGATGATTTATGTAAGTAGCTCTGACAGTGGAGTCAACTTACTTGGAGTAGTTACCTGGCCAATATTTGATCTAGCTGTTGGACAAAGCCGTTCTTTAAATGTAACTGCCAACTTGAATATTCCTGGTACTATACCTTTTGACTTAGAAAATGTTATTAACCAAGCCGAAGTTGACGACGGTGGTACTAATGGTCCTGATCTAGATCCAAGTGATAACCTCGCCACCGATATTGACACGGTTATTGGTAATCCTGACCTATTTATTACCAAGACTGACAACCAGAGTGTAGTTCAAGTAGGAGATTCGGTCGTATACAATCTGAATATATCAAATGTCGGCAATCAAGATGCTAGCCTGGTGGTAATTACCGAAACCGTCCCTGCAGAATCAACTTGGCAACCAAGTGGCAGTACTCCTGGTTGGGTTTGTTCTGACGGCGGGATCGCTGGAAGTAGCTGTAGTTTTAGTCTTGGTATTTTGGCTGGTGGTGGCAATCAAACTGTTAACTTTGGAATCCTACTCAACGGTATTCAAACGACCGATAGTCTTGTTAACACAGCAAGTGTAGACTTCGACCCAATAAGCGGTCTAGACCCGACACCCGAGAATAATCAAGCAACTGATACTGACTTAGTTGAAGGTGTGGTAGACTTGCAGATTACCAAAACTAATAACCAAACTCAAGTCGAAGCTGGAATGGAGACTACCTACCAAATAACAGTTACTAACAACGGTAATATATTAACAACTGGAATTACAACAACTGACACACTTCCAACTATTAGTAGTTATGTTGACAGTAGCGACAGCGGGTTCTCGAACCTCAGCAACCAGACTGTGACTTGGTCTAATCTCTCTCTACTTCCAGGTCAAAGCAAAACCTATCAATTAACAATTCTTGTTTCAAGCAACATTCCTGCTGGAGTAAATAACTTTACTAACCTAGTTGTAGTTGTTGATGATGGTAATCATGGCGATGAAATAAATGTTGAAGATAATGAAGCGTCCGATACTGATATTCTAATTGCCTATCCAGATCTATTAATTACAATCACCACCACTTCTACCAAGATTTATCCTGGCGAAGCTGTACCTTTTGTAGTAAATTACAGTAATATTGGCAAAAGAGCAACAACTGGTGTTATTCTCAGGGTTACAATTCCAATTAATCTTAAAGCTAACGGTGATACTACCTTAGCAGGCTGGACTTGTGGCGGCGCTGGTATTGCTGGAGATATTTGTGAGTTCAATCTTGGACCGTTGGGCGTTAATCAAACTGGTAGCGTTCAACTTCCTTTTGTGACAGTCAGCATTTTTGATAGTCTAGTTAGCATAATTACAATCCCTTCCTTAATTAACGACGATGGCGATAACGGCCCTGAGATCACAATGCTAAACAATCAAAGCCAAGTAGACATTACAGTTCCCAGAGCCAACCTAATTATTACCAAAACTCCAGACAAGAACCAAGTCAAACCCCAAGAACTTCTCAATTACAATTTTGTATTTAGGAATCTTGGTCCGGATAATGCTACGCAAGTTGTTATGCAAGATATTCTTCCATCCAATCTTCAATTCATTCAAGCAAGTCGGGGTGGAGTTATAATTGATACCAGCCCTGTCAACAATAATGACGGAACTACAACGCTGATTTTCCAGATTGGTGGTTTACTTTCTGGCCAAGAAGATAATTTAGTTGTGGCGACACGTATTAAGAACTTCCAGGCCAATGTATTAATCAACGAAGTTAGCATTCGTGCTCGCGAATCAGATCCTGAGATTAGTAATAATCGCTCTCAAGCAAGTGTCACAATTTTGCCGGATCCATCAGTCTCACCTTTAATTGGACTAGGTAACGGAATAGGAGACTTACTACGAACTGGATTAGTTGGTGTTGATGTGTCCAGAGTTGCCTTAAGTATAATTCTGATGTTATTAGCTGGAGCAGGACTGTCTTCAGTTATTCTTAAGCCAAAAAAAGAAATTAATTCCAAATAGTTTGAACCTCAATCTTATGTATGAATAAAAGATCTTGCGCAAAAAAGAAAAGTATGAATTGACAATCACTAATAATTAGTAGCTTTATTAATTTAATTTGTTCATTCTCAAGGCAATTCAATTTATGTTAATTCCATTTACCAGGCAAGATTATTATAAGAAGCAAGTTGAGGTTGCCCGAAATTGCAAAGTTTCACAAGGCAGTATAACTAATTGGATTAATAGAGCCAAAGATGACAAGAATTTACTTCAACTTGTTGAGATTAATGGTAGACATTACATCGTTCGTAATGAA
>Ga0105045_10004171_pt1 | contig 12534 bp, 16 predicted proteins | sample MAT02_FD_78089 | JGI IMG/M metagenome (GOLD analysis project Ga0105045, IMG submission 78089) | Freshwater microbial communities from Lake Fryxell liftoff mats and glacier meltwater in Antarctica - MAT-02 (megahit assembly) | ecosystem: Environmental > Aquatic > Freshwater > Ice > Liftoff... | reverse complement strand
CGGTACGCAGCACCCGCCTACCAACGGTTTCGTAATAGCTGTTGAAGACGAAGCTGAAATCGTCGTGAAAAACGCGGTAACCGGGCGCGTGGGGTTGCAGGATAAAGGTTTCCCAGAACCAGGTTGTATGGCCGAGATGCCACTTGGGCGGGCTGACGTCGGCCATGGGCTGCACTACGTAATCTTCCGTTTCGAGGTGGCGGCAAATCGTTTCCGAGTGCGCCCGAACGGAGCCGTACTGCTCATTGAGGGATTTTGATTTGACTTTTGAACGTGTAGCGGTGGCAGTAATTCATCCATAACCAGCCGTGTGGGTATAGGGCTTCGGGGATTTGCCGGTGCTCCCTCACCAATACGCCGGACCGGTGAGGGCCACTACCGCATATCCTTCAGATTCAGCCAATATAACCCCGCGAAGATGACGCTGAAAAAGACGCCGAACGAGGTGTTAAGTGCGCTGAATCCGGCCAGGGCAACGGGCATAATGACCCCAAACAACGTACCGGATGCATAGACCCAGAACCCAACCCGGCGCAGGTTGAACATCAGTACGGCCCCAATGAGCGTCAGTAGCGAGTACCCAAACTGCGCAATGGCCAGCAGCCGAATCTGGTCCGTGTCGCCGGGCATGGGGCCGTCGCCAGAGGCCCGGTCTTCATAATAGGTTTTGGGTTCAGCGGCTTTTTCTTCGGGCGTCAGTTTGCGCGGGAGCAGGGGTGTTTCGGCCACGGCGTCGGTTTGCCAGAACGACACCGTAGCATCGAACAGGCCCAAGGCACAACTTATAAACGTTAAAATACAAAGCAGGGTCAGGAATTCGGAGCGCATACGTATGAAGATATTAGGAGCGGTTTCGCCCGTGTTTGGGAAAACCTTACTTTAGTCGCACGGTTTCATATTAAAACGCAAAGATACATGACACTTCAGGAACTGACCGACCAGATTCGGACCAAAGCCACCCACGCCGACAGCCTTAACGCCACGGCCAAACTCGTAACCGACCAGGGCGTGGTTTACATTGACGCCAAACAAACCCCCGCCGTAGTTAACAACGACGATAAACCCGCCGACTGCGACCTGCACGTAAGCGTGGCCGACCTCGTAAAAATGGGTACCGGCGATTTGAGCCCCATGATGGCCTTTATGTCGGGTAAGCTCAAAGTAAAGGGCGACATGGGCGTGGCTATGAAAATGGGTCAGGTGATGGCCTGAATCAATGAGTGAATTAGTGAATGTGCGAATGAGTGAATAGATTGAACCTGCACGTGCCTTTATTCATTCCGATTCGCTCATTCTCTAATTCACTCATTGTCTATGGCTTCCCGTCGCAAATTTCTCCAGAGTAGCGCACTCGCTACGGCTGCGTTTTACATTGTGCCGCGTCACGTACTCGGTAAGGGCTACGTGGCTCCGTCCGATAAACTCAACATGGCCGTCATAGGCTGTGGGGGTAAGGGCGACGTGAACGTGCGGCTGTCGCACAACAACGGCTCCGACAACATTGTGGCTCTCTGCGACGTGGACGACCGCCAGTCGAAAAAATACCGCACTCAGTTTCCCAATGCGCCGTATTTTCAGGATTACCGCCAACTCCTGGATAAAGCCGCTGGTACGTTCGATGCCGTGATTATCTCGACGCCCGACCATATGCACGCACCCATTGCCATGGCGGCCATGCAGCTTGGTAAACACGTCTATGTCGAAAAGCCGCTCACCCATGACATTTACGAAGCCCGGATGCTAACCGAAGCGGCCAAAAAGTATAAGGTCGTGACGCAGATGGGCAATCAGGGCAGTTCGGGCGATGCGACGCGGATTATTGAAACGGCCATTCAGAACGGTATGATTGGCCACGTCCATACGGTACAGTGCTGGACCAACCGCCCGGTATGGCCGCAGGGCGTTAAATCGCCGAAAGACAAGGGCGAAAGTCAGCCCGTTCCGTCCGAAGTAAACTGGCCGCTGTGGCTCGGCACCGCGCCCGAACGCCCGTATCACGAAGCGTATATGCCCTTCCGCTGGCGCGGCTACTGGGATTTTGGCACGGGCGCGCTCGGCGACATGGGCTGCCACTTCATGGACGTACCGTTCCGTGCGCTGAAACTGAAATATCCTACCTCCGTCGAGTGCAGCGTGGGGTCGGTCTATTCCGATTTTTTTCAGGAAGCGTTTTTCAACGACAGCTGCCCGCCCTCGTCGGCCATTCACCTGACGTTTCCGTCAGACGACCGGAAAGTCAAAGAAATCAAATTCTCGTGGTACGACGGCGGCATCCGCCCACCCCTGCCCGACGGTGTAGCCTACGAAGACCTGTTCCGGCAGTCGGACGGGGGTATGCTCTTCATTGGTACCAAAGGGATGCTGACGGGTGGTTTGTTCGGCAGCGACCCCAAACTTTTGCCCGCCGACAAGTTCAGTGGTAAGGAACTGCCCAAGCCCGACAAGCCCCTCGTACCCGGTGGTCCCGATGGGCATCAGCAGCAGTGGGTCAATGCCTGTAAGCAGGGCTATGGGGCCTATACGTCGTCGTCATTCGATCAGGCCGGGCCGCTCACCGAAACCGTGCTGATGGGCAACCTCGCCACCCGTTCCTACCTCGCCCGCGAAGGCGGTAAGTTCACGGGTCGCAAGAAACTCTTCTGGGACGGCGATACTATGAAAATCACCAATTACGATTACGCCAACCAGTTCGTAAAACGAAACTACAACGGCGGCTACTCGCTCTAACTATGAAAGCCATTCTTTGCAATGCCTTTGGCCTGCCCGACACACTTGTTTACGACCAAAACACTCCCGAACCCACGTTGGAGCCGGGCAAAATTCTCATCGACATAAAAGCGTGCAGCCTGAATTTTCCCGATACGCTCACCATCCGGGATATGTACCAGTTCAAGCCGCCCCTGCCGTTTTCGCCGGGTAGCGAGGTATCGGGTGTGGTGCGGGAAGTGGGTGAGGGTGTGAAGCATCTCAAGCCGGGTCAGCACGTGTTTGCGTTCGGGTCGCACGGCGGTTTGGCGGAGCGGTTGCTGGCCGATGCGCGGTCGGTGGTGCCGTTGCCGCCCCAAATGGATTTCGTAACGGGCGCGTCGTCATTGTATGCCTACGGCACGTCGTACCACGCGCTGAAAGACCGGGCCAATTTGCAACCCGGCGAAACGCTGCTGGTACTCGGTGCCGCCGGGGGCGTGGGGTTGGCCGCCGTGGAACTGGGCAAGCTGATGGGTGCTACCGTCATCGCAGCCGCATCGACCGATGAGAAATTAGCCGTTTGCCTCGAAAAAGGAGCCGCCCACACCATCAATTACAGCACAGAAGACCTCCGCGAGCGCATCAAAGAAATGACCGGTGGCAAAGGCGTCGATGTGGTGTATGACCCCGTTGGCGACAAGCTGGCCGAACCCGCTATTCGGTCGCTGGCCTGGCGCGGGCGGTATCTGGTGGTGGGTTTTGCCGGGGGCGAGATTCCGCGCATTCCGCTCAATTTGGCGTTGCTGAAAGGTAGTAGTCTGGTGGGGGTATTCTGGGGCATGTTCGCCCAAAAAGAACCGGCCCTGAACGCAGAAAATCTCCATCAGATTGCAGGCTGGCTACTGGAAGGCAAGCTGGCCCCGCACATCTATAAACGCTACACCCTACCCGAAGCCCCCCGGGCCCTGACCGCCATGCTCAACCGCGAAATTATTGGGAAGGCCGTTGTGGTAGTTGACGAGACATTTCTGTAAGGGAGTAAATGGATTTGATGTCGGTTGTAGCTTTATGGAAACAGACAAAAACGTTGTAACTTAGTCAAAATACGGTTCTTTATGGAAAATCTCCTCACCAGAATAACGCTGAATCCAGCCGTGAGCCAGGGTAAACCAACGCTTCGAAATATGCGGTTCACGGTGGCACAACTGCTTGAACTCTTGGCCGCTGGCATGACCAACGAAGAAATTCTGATTGATTATAATTTCTTAGAGGAAGCTGATATTAAGGCTGCTCTGCTGTACGCAGCCCATATTGCCAATGCGCGGACTATCGTTTCTCAATGATTGCCTGAATGGCTTGCCCGATGTTTGCAATAATCTCCGATAAGCTTTCAGAATCTACAACGGTAATTTTACCGGTTATACGGGTATTTCGGATTGTGTGCAATTTGTTACAGCGAACGACACTTAGTGCAGGAAGTGGCTCATCTACCTTGTCATCTGTCAGAATAACCTCGAATGGCTGGTTTCTAATTTTGGAGGTGATTGGCGCGATTAGAAAATCATTGTCCAGCCTATTGGAAATGCCGTTGCTCACGATCAAAACCGGTCTGATTTTCGACTTATGCGGCTTGTCGGACAACGGATAATCTGCCCAGACAATATCTCCCTGTTTGTAATCAGCCATGTTGCTTCGCGTAAAGTTCATCCCAAATGTCATTCTCCGGTGCCTCCCAGTCCTCCCGCAGTGCTTCTTCAGTCAGCTTCATCAATCCAGCGTCATCTTCTTCCTCGTCCATCAATCGCTTAAATTCGGTTTGGACTTCATCAGGTAATTGCCGGTAAACCACCCAGAGTGAACGGGCGGTTTCGGTAGTGGTGGTTTGTGAAGTAGGGGCAGTCATAGTTTTGTCGTTTTATCACTAAACGAATTTACTGCCCCGCCGATTCGCGCAGGGCCAGTTTGCTTTTGCGATAGCCGTAGGAGAAATAAACGGTTAGCCCGAGGGCCAGCCAGATGATGAAAATAATCCAGTTGCTCGCGCCCAGCTCGGTCATCAAATACAGATTGGTCAGGACGCCAATGACGGGCAGCAGCGAGAAGTTGTGCCGGAAACCCTGCACGGCCAGAATAATCCACGTACCCCAGAAAACAAACAGTAGCGGCTTTTCTTCCATGTGCTGTACAATATTGACGCCCGTCAGCAGATAGCCGAACGCAGCGATGAACGTAGCCCCGATGATGTATTTGCCGTTGATATACGGCACTTTGAATTTCGCCTGCGCCGATAAGCCCTTGGCATCCAGAAAAAGAATGCCACCACAGACCAGAATAAAGGCGAAGAACGTACCCACACTGGTCAGGTCCACGAAAAACTCCAGATCCATAAACAGCGACGGAATGGCCACCAGAAAACCGGTGACGATGGTCGCGAATGAAGGCGTGTGGTATTTCGGGTGGATTTTGGCAAAGCGTTTCCAGAGCAGCCCGTCGCGGCTCATGGTCATCCAGATGCGCGGCTGTCCTAACTGATATACCAGCAATGCCGACGTAATGGCCACTACGGCACTGACCGAAATCACGCCCGCCACAAAGTCCAGATTTACCTTCTGAAACACGTAGGCCAGCGGGTCGCTCACGCCCAGTTCCTTGTAGTTAACCATGCCCGTCAGCACCAGCGTAATGGCAACGTAAAGTACCGTGCAGATGGCCAGACAGTATAGCATGGCGCGGGGTAGGTCGCGCTGTGGGTTTTTGCATTCTTCGGCGGTCGTTGAAATGGAGTCAAAGCCTATGAACGCGAAAAACACGGACGCCACGCCACTCAACACACCCTCCACCCCGTTCGGTGCAAACGGCGACCAGTTTTCGGGTTTTACGTAAAAGGCGCCCACCGCAATAACCAGCCCGATTACGCCCAGTTTTAGCACGACCAGAATATTGCTGGCCGTGCGTGACTCCTTGATACCGATGTAAACCAACGCCGTAATCAGGACCGTAATGGCTCCGGCGGGCAGATTGGCAATAAGGTGCAATCCGCCAAGCTGAGGAGCGTCGGCGTAGGCGTTGGCCAGAACACGCACGTTCTCGGGCAGCGTGGCGAGGCTGGTACCAGCCTGTTGCGTTTGCTGCACCAGTTCATACGCCCGCGACGCTGAGCCGTAATCAGTGGCCAAATATCTGGGAAACGTAACGCCAAATCCCCTGAGCATCGACGTGAAATACTCCGACCACGAAATGGCTACGACCATGTTGGAAACGGCGTACTCCAGAATCAACGCCCAGCCAATGACCCAGGCAAAGATTTCGCCGAAGGCCACGTACGCATAGGTGTAAGCACTACCGCTAACGGGTACCGTACTGGCAAACTGCGCGTAGCTGAGGGCCGTAAACACGCAGGCAATGGCCGTAAAGACAAATAGAATTGACACTGCCGGACCACCGTTATAACTCGCAATGCCGATGGTGCTGAAAATGCCGGCTCCAATAATGGCTGCAATACCGAACGAGGTCAGGTCGCGAACGCCCAGTGTTTTTACTAATTTATTGGAGTCGCCCGCAGCCGCATCGGCCAGGATTTGGGTTACGGTTTTCTTGCGGAGTAAGGACATACGGTGGGAGGGGAATGGGGGTTATTTCGCGTTAAACCGCTAAAAATAGAGAAGTTTCCGGTTTTTTGTGCGTTGTATGGATGAGCAACGCTGGTCAGTAACCGGTAACCCTCTGTTTGTTAGCTATCGGCGTGCTCAACCTAACCCATATTCGTATGTCCATCCGGGTTTTAGACCTTACCAAAGAGTACGGAACACAACGGGCCGTTGACCAGATTTCGCTTACGGCCAGTCCCGGCGAAATTGTCGGGTTTCTGGGTCCCAACGGTGCGGGGAAGTCCACGACCATGAAGATTGCCACCGGCTTTCTCGCGCCCACCAGCGGTACGGTAGAAGTAAACGGTTTCGACGTCAAAACGCAGTCGATGGAGGTGCGCCGGAGCATAGGCTATCTGCCTGAACATAACCCGCTGTATCTGGATTTGTACGTGAAAGAATATCTACGTTTCGCCGGGTCGCTGCACGGTATGCGCGGGGCCGGCCTGACCCGGCGCATTGTCGATGTAATCGAGCTGGTGGGCCTGGGGCGTGAGCAGCACAAACGCATTGGTCAACTCTCCAAAGGCTACCGGCAGCGCGTGGGCCTGGCGCAGGCTCTGCTTCACAACCCACCCGTCCTGATCCTCGACGAACCCACCACCGGCCTCGACCCGAACCAGCTCGTTGAAATCCGGCAGGTCATCCGCAACGCCGGACGGGACAAAACGGTGCTGTTCTCAACCCACATCATGCAGGAAGTCGAAGCCATCTGCGACCGGGTGGTGATTATCAATCGGGGAAAAATCGTGGCCGACGGGCCGCTGAGTCAGCTACGTAGCACTTTGGCGGGAGAGGGCGTGGTAGTCGTGGCCGAGTTTGAGGGTGCCTTGCCCAACGCTGATTTACTAACAGCAGCAACGGGCGTTGAGCGGGTAGAGCCGCTGGGCCGGGGGCAGTACCGCATCACTGCCGGGCCGGGCATTGACCTGCGGGCCGTCATCTTCCGCCTTGCCGCCGATCAGAATTTAACTCTGGTTGGTCTCCGCCAGCAGGAGAGTTCGCTGGAAGGCATTTTCAAGGAGTTGACAAAGTAACGCGGGTGGCAACCCGCCCTGAGCGTCAGCAACAACAGGCCGAAGGGAAAGACATGTCTGGTAAAATCTGCACGGCTGAAAACGCCCTGAGCGTCAGCAAGTGAACAGTATGAGCAGATGATGGGCCGGGTGGTAACCCGCCCTGAGCGTCAGCAACAGAGCAGCAGTTCCAACTTTTCGGCAGTTCATCCGCGTAACCGCGTTGCTGACGCTCAGGGCGGGCTTCCGCCCGCGTTACCGCTTTTCAAGTAGGTGTGTGGCCAGTCTTCCCATGCTTCCGCTAAACCGGCTTTAACAGGATTGTTGAGGATATACCCAATAATTCGATTGAACGATTTGTCGGTACGAACGAGATGATCATAGCTTTCCGAAGCCCAGAACGTCTCGCCAATACGACCTAATTCGACGTTGCACTTCTTAGCTGAATTTGCCTTCATACTTCCCAAAACACGATGAAAAGGGATGCTATCGCTCAAGTTAGTAACGAGTAAGTGGACATGATTAGGCATTATGCAGTAAGCATGAACGTCAAACTGCTTCCCATCTCTGAAGTGAATGCTCTCCTTTACAATGTCAGCTATCTTTTGCTCTCCAAGCCAAGACACAGACTCAATATTGGTGTCGATGTGCTTATCAATGCTGAGAAAATAACGCGCCCGCCACTCATCACGGTCATGTGGCACCGAATCCATTTCTTCAAATCGTTTCAGGAGAAATTGATGTTTTTGCTGTATATTGAGTAAGACAGTATGGGGCAACGTACCGTATAAACGATAGGTGATAAAAAGTACTTCGCCGGGTGGCATGAGGTGTGGTAGACGTCTTCGGTAGGGTTTATACATATTGAGGATGCGATACCATAAAAAGACCAGTCCAAAGCTTTGGACTGGTCTTTTTATGTGCGTCTTTCTGAGGAGTTGCTCAGATTATAATACGTCTGCCATTGGGTTGCTGACGCTCAGGGCGGGCTTCCGCCCGCGTTACCGCGCCGTTGCCATCAGCGGGTACTGATCGAAAATGGAGCGGACGATGCCTTTGAAGTAGTTGTTCTTGAAGTTCTGGTTGCGCATCATCTTGGAAGCATACCCTTTCCAGATAACCTGATACGACTCGGCGTCGATAAGCGAAATCATCAGCGTACCCTCGTCCAGGTTGTAGTCGATGCGCTTGTAGGTGGCATCGTCATCTTGGCGGACAACCCAGTCTTTGATGACCGGCTGCTGATAACCCCGGAAACGCAGGTCGGAGCGGAAGATATTATACGAAATCAGCAGGTTGGGACTGCGGTTGCTGACCCGGTACCCACGGGCCTCCATCTGATGCCGGATAGCGTCCTGAATGTCGGAGCAGAGCAGGGTTGAATCGACAAACTCGCATTCGAGAAAATTGAACGATTCATAGTTCTTGAAGTGGCCTTCGTAGCTATAGTCGTGTTCAACAAACAACCGACTCGGCGAACAGCCCGCCATCGCAACGACGGCCAGTGCAAACAGGGTACCGATTAACTTCTTCATACTTCGTTCGTAAAAAGGATCAAATGGATAATTTTAGAGTAAGCAGGGAGGTGGTTTATGATCAGACTAACTCAAATATAATGGCTTATGTTCGGCAAACAAACCCGTCACGCCCAAAAACTATTGGTTAATTACCTGATCGGCCAAATATCCGCTTTATAACTCATCTTTTAAGTCTTTAGTTGGCTAATCCACTGTAAAACAGCAGGCCCCGTCGCATCTCGGCCATGGTTACCGGCACGTCGAATGTGCAGCTGCCCGGTCCGTCGAGCAACGACATCATGACCTGATTATCCCGGTTTTTCTTGTCCTGCTTTGTTAGTTTCAGGATGGGTTCAATGTCGGTTTCACTTAGTCGTGCATTGCCATATACGGAAAACAGATAGTCTTCGATTTGCGTCAGCAGCGTCTGGTCAACCATATTTTTCTGGAAGGCCATAAAGGCTTCGGCCACCATTCCCACAGCAATGGCTTCGCCGTGCAGCAGCCGTTTACGGGGCATACTAAGAAAGTAAGTCTCCACGGCATGGCCCAGCGTATGGCCGAAGTTCAGAATCTTACGCAGTCCTTTCTCGGTGGGGTCCTGCGCTACCACGCGCTGCTTCACAGCTACCGAATGCGCGACCAGCGCGGGCCAGTCCTGTTCGTCCAGGTCGCGCACCCGGATTGTGTTCCACATCACAGCATCGGCAATCAGGCAGTGCTTGATGATTTCGGCAAAGCCGGAGCGCAGCTCCCGTTCGGGCAGGGTGCTAAGAAACGATGGGTCGATAAAAACGGCGTTGGGTTGCTGAAATACGCCGATGTGGTTTTTCAGTCCGTTGAAGTCGATGCCGAGTTTGCCGCCCACACTGGCATCGACCTGCGCCAGCAGCGTGGTAGGCAGTTGGGCAAAGGCAATACCCCGTTTGTAGGTAGCCGCGCAAAAGCCGCCCATATCGCCAATGACGCCCCCGCCAAGGTTCAGTACCAGCGCGTGCCGGTCGAAGCCCGCTCGGGTAAAGGCATCCCAGATCAGTTCGCAGGTGGCAATGTGTTTTTGTTCTTCGCCCGCCTTGATACGCACCAGCGTATGTTTAGGCAGCAGCGGCTTCAGATCAGGATAGCAGAACCTGGCCGTGTGGTTATCGGCAATGACGGCGATGGCCGAAAAATCGTGGGCGTTCAGGAAAGCGGGCAGGCTTTCGGCAAGTGGGGCAATAGCTACGGTTGACATACCGTAAAAGTACAGCAGCGATGGGAATTGCGTATCATCTGACAGTAAGCAAGAACCCCTGTAGAACCCACAATCAGCCGGTTGATTTTGAACCCATAAACAGCCATATTGCAGAAAGAAAACGATACAGGGCTATGATGCACATTGATATTGACATACAGGACGAGCAGGAAGCCGCCCGCGTATTGTCTTTGCTGAAACGTGAACACGTACCACATCGCGTTCAGCAAACCCCCACATTGTCCGAAGCCGAGCGGGAGGCCGCACGGGAGCGCGTCATGCGGGGAGGTAGCCAAACACTGGATGTTGAGGCTATGATTGCTTACAATAAGCAGGACCGTCGAATGCCGTTCCGTGATGAGGAATGAAAATTTTCGACTCAAATCTGATTATCTATTCGTCATTGGATGAGTATCAGCAGCTACGTTCTCTTATCATGGCCAACGACGTATTTATTTCGGCAGTCACGAAAATTGAGACGTTGGGCTATCATCAGCTACCAGATGAGGATAAAACGTATTTCGAAGGATTTTTCCTGCAAGCCAACGTACTTCCAATAACAGATGAAATTGTTGACAAAGCCACTGAACTGCGACAACAACGAAAAATGTCTGTGGACGACTGCATTATTGCCGCCACTGCCGTGCTAAACGGTTTTGCCTTGTACACTAACAACACGAAGGACTTTATCCACATCCCCGGCCTGACGCTGACGGTCCTCAATCCGCTCAACGAGAGGTAAAGCAGGCGCATTTTCGCTATTTCAGCAACATGATGGCGGCCATTGTTTCGATGCCGTCCCACAAATACCCCACCCGCATGTTCTCGTTCTCGGCGTGCTGGTTATTGTCGTAATTCACCACCGGCACCGTCACGACGCGGGCGTTCAACTCCTGCTCAAACACGTACAACGGCAAACTCCCGCCCGACGACGGCGACAACACAATTGGCTCGGCTTCGGTCGATTGTACAGCGTTGACTACCAACTGGGCAATCGGTAAATCCATGGGGGTACGCTGGGCATTGTAGCCAGTTTTTGAGCTGACCTTGATAAGCCGGTCGTATTGCTGGCGTTCGACGTCGGTGGGGTCGCGGTCGAGGATGTGGTAGCCCCGGTTGCGAATGTGGTTGAGGATGCGGTCGGTCTGGCGTTGTACGGTGTTGCCGCTCACTAACCGCAAATCCAGTACGGCTTCGGCTTTGGTCGGGATGATGTTGCCCGCCATGGCGCCAACGTTGGCCGCCTGAATGCCGTTGATGTTCAGCGTTGGCACCATCATCAGGTTGGCAAATGACGCGCCACCGCCGTCGGGTTTGGCAATGCCGAGTTCCTTTTTCAGGGCTGGTTCCATGTCGGGCAGGTTGGCAATCGCCCGTTTCTCGCTGGCCGTCAGGGGCGTTACATCGTCGTAGTAGCCTTTCACCAGCACCTTTCCCTCATCATCTTTCATACTGGCCAGCAGACTCACCATACGTTGCGCTGGGTTAGGTGCCCAGTTACCATAGTTGCCGCTGTGGAGCGGACGCTTCGGCCCAAACACCGTCAGGTGCATGTTCACATCGCCCCGAACGCCGAAGCTAACAAGTTTTTTGCCCGATACGTGGCGCGGGCCGTCGGCAATGATCCAGAGGTCGCTGGCGAGTTTGCTGCGGTGCTTCCTGAATATGTCGGCCAGGTGCGTGGAGCCTACTTCCTCTTCGCCCTCAAAGAAAAACTTAACGTTTACGGTTGGTTTGATGCCGCTTTTCACGAGGGCGTCGTAGGCGTTCAAAATCGTCATTACACCCGCCTTGTCGTCGGCACTGCCGCGCCCGGTCAGTCGCCAGTTGGGGTCGATGGCATCGCCGGGTTTATAGGTCGAAACAATGGTGCCGCCCTGCTCAACGGGGGCGGTGATAAACACCGGATCGAAGGGTTGTAGCCCGCCGGTCCATTGCTTCGGGTTTACAGGCTGACCGTCGTAATGAGCGTAGAAAATCAGTGTTTTGGTGGCGCCGGGCGTGTTTATCTCGCCAAATACAGCGGGCGACGTACCGGGTGCTGTACCCTCCAGCAACTGCGCCGGAATGCCGCGCTGTTGCATCATCTGCATAATAAAGGCCGCGTTTTTACGGATGTTGGCCGAGTCTGCCGATACGTTCGGAATACGCAGGAAGTTTCGATACTCTTCAATCAGTTGCGTCTGGTTTTTCTGCCAGTATTGCCGCACTTGCTGTTTTGGTGTTTGCGCCAACGTATTGAGGGTGGCAGTGAACAAACAGGCCAGAAATAGTGATTTTCTCATCTTTTTACGTTAAACAAACTTTAAATTGAATAACCCGTTGCATATTGACTTCTGTTCATCTTCCTCAACAAATGCCCGTTCAGACATTTTACCGACGCTACAAATTCGCGCCCACGCCCGACCTTGAAAACGCGCTGTTTGGCGACT
>Ga0105045_10004169_pt1 | contig 12535 bp, 10 predicted proteins | sample MAT02_FD_78089 | JGI IMG/M metagenome (GOLD analysis project Ga0105045, IMG submission 78089) | Freshwater microbial communities from Lake Fryxell liftoff mats and glacier meltwater in Antarctica - MAT-02 (megahit assembly) | ecosystem: Environmental > Aquatic > Freshwater > Ice > Liftoff... | reverse complement strand
TCATAAAGCAAAAACAGAATAACTATCGAGTATTCTATCCCATTAACCCATAAGGATTCTCTGTAGGGAACAGAATTATAGGTAAAGTAGCTTCCAAAAATTAAAATAGACCATAAAATTGCAAACCTATTCTCTACAAAGACGGTAATTAAAACTAATAAGGAAACATACCACGGGTGTACTATTAAGGACAGGAGATAGTAGATAAATAAAATATTTAGTGCTCGTTTAAAGAAATCTTGCCAGGTACCATCGCTTATTACTCTAAAGGAAATGTATAAAATAATAGAGGTTGAAACGATTGGTAACACTTTACCAATCGTGCTAATTGTATTGTATCCAACCATTTTATACCCAATTTCTCTTAATAAATAGTAGATACTGGCATTGAATTCAAACTTTTGAAAGTATAGCCTTAAACTCTCACTAATATTTGAAATTAATAACCGATCAATAAATGGTAGAAATAATACAATAATGATGCCAACAGAAAATATCGAGTAAATTATGCCATTTTTCCAGTCTATTTTTTTTACTATTAATGGTAAAAATATTAGAGGAATCATTTTAGTGGAAATAGCTAAAGCTAAAAGCGCGGCTGAAAAAATATACCTATTTATCATTAAATAGTAAAACGAAGCTGTTAAGAAGAAGATCATCACTCCTTCAAAATGGAGATTTCCGGTAAGTTCAATAATTACGAGTGGGTTTAAGAGATAGATAAAAATTTTTGTTTTTTCAATCTTTAAGAAATGTATAATTTTTTTTAAATAAATAAAAGTACCGAATTCAGCTAATATAATAAATAAGCGAAAAAAGTATATTGCTATTGCATTGTGTCCAAATGACAATTTAGCTGAAATAAAAAATAGTAATTGCATTACCGGAGGGTAAACCGAATAGTAATCAGGCGAATTCATTTTTTGAAATAGCTCCATATTGCTTGCTTTGCCAATAATCTCTTCTATAATTATTTTATTTGGCAAATATCCGAATGGGTTAAGTCCTTCTTGAATTAGCCGCCCATCCCATATAAATCTATAAAAATCATCAGATAATGCAGGAATAGAAAATAGAAACAATATTCTTAAACCAAAAGATACTATAACAAAATGATGATATTTTTCTGAAAGGAGTTCATTCTTATTTAAAATGAAATAATACATTCCAGCCAATATTGCAAAAGCACCGAATAAGACAAGCGTATTTTCTCTATTTAAAATATACGCAAATAGAAAATACACAACTGTTGATATTGAAGTAAAAGCTAATACAGGAATTTTGTTTTTTCTAATGATATTCATTTCTGCAAGCTTTACTATAAATATTTAAAAATGGTTGTTATAATTTTATAGCCAGCTAATACAGTTCCTTTCACAGTTCCACTTATTTTAGAGTGGCCAATTCTTACCCGATAGGTTACAGGAACTTCAGTTATCTTAAGTTTATGTTTGGCTGCTTTCAGTTGCATTTCAACTGTCCAGCCATAGGTTTTATCAATCATCCTTAACTCTAATAATTTTACATATTTAATCGCTCTGAATGGTCCAAGGTCTGTATATGAAACCTTGTAAAAGAGTTTCAACAAAGAAGTAGCTAACCAATTGCCAAATATTTGTTGGGGAGTCATTGATCCCTTTTCTCTATTACCAAGCACTCTTGATCCTATTACCATATCATAATCTTCTTGTAATATGGGTTTTATTAATTTCTCAATTTCTTCGGGATAATCAGAATAGTCAGCATCAATAAATACTATTATATCGGGTTTTGTATCCATTTCAGCAACATAAGTCATTCCTTTTAAGCAGGCATTACCATATCCTTGTAAAGGTTCATCTACCACTATCGCCCCAACAGCAAGGGCATTTACCTTGGTTAAATCGTTTGAATTATTATCAACTACAATAATCTTACTTACAATACTTTTCGGGATATCCTTAACTACCTTTCCAACAGAATTTTCTTCATTGAACGCAGGAATAATTACAACAATATTTTTCCTATTCATGATCCATTATTTTGTATAATTTACCTGCTTTGTCATATATTTTCCACGTTCCTCTTTTTACACCGTTATATAATTCGCCTTCTTCGGTAAGAACTCCCTTCAAATATCTTTTCGAGTACCCTGAAATTTCATTGCTCGAATATGCTGCTTCTTCTATTAGATTTGAGCTTGAGTCAAAAGATTGCCACCAACCACTTTTATACCCATCTTTAAAGTAGCCTTGCACCTTAATTTTGCCATTGTTATAGAAATATTTCCAATAGTCCGATTTTAATCCTCTGACATAATTCCCTTCTGCCAAAAGAATATTTTCAACATTGAATTCTTGTGCAAGCCCATTCAGTGTGTCATTCTTATAGTAGACAATTTTATGAGATTCCCCATTCAATTGATAATACCTCCAAAATCCACTCTTTTTATTTGAAATGTAATGGCCATTGCAAATCATATTTTTGTTGTGTAATACTTCCCACCATCCATTTTTTTTCCCTTTCAAAGTATGGCCTTGATACATTATATTCTCTTTTGAGTCTTTTATTTTCCAATATACTGCACCCGGGTGTAATGAATCAACAAATGTATTTACCATATATTTTCCTGCAACGTGGTTGAAGTATTTCCCTGATTCTATTTCTAAATCAGGTAATTCCGAAAGAAAAGACGGAACAAAATCATTAAAAGGCGTTAAATTTTTGGTAGTCCCTTGCTTCTCTTGAGTATTTGTACATGCGGAAATAAGTCCTGCTATGCTAAACAAACACATAAAGTATATGAATTTCATTTTGCAAGTATATTAAAAGTTATTTTTTAAAATTGTCTTAATGGCGACATTTTATAAATATAAAGTTGTTTTTCTTTGATTATAAAAAAAATATCTTTCCATGCATAGAATCTATCTTGTACTTTTGATTCACTTACATATATTTTATTCTTTAAATGCTCAAAATTCTGATAAATCACCATATAGAGAAATTGATCATTTTTATAAAAATTATATAACAACCGGATTAGTAGATTACAAACTATTGAAATCAAATGTAAATGAACTCGATTCAATTGTGAAAATACTAGGAAAATATACTCCAAGTGGCGATCAAGATAGAAAAGCTTTTTTAATTAATGCTTACAATATTTTTACTATAAAGCAATTGACGACTGCACATCCGATTCAATCGCCGCAAGAAATAAACGGTTTTTATGATAATAAAATATTTTTTCTTTTCGGTGAAAAATTCAGTTTAAATGAAATTGAAAATGAGGAATTAAGAAAAGTGTATAAAGATCCACGGCTTCATTTCGTTCTAGTTTGTGGCGCTTTAGGATGTCCGCCGATAATAAATGATGCATATACTCCCGAAAATCTGGAATCTCAGTTAACCAATCAGACCAAATTAGCTTTAAACAATATTAATTTTTTGAAATTTGAAGGTGATAAGGCTCTACTTTCGGAAATTTTTAAATGGTATGAGAGTGACTTTAAAAAGCAACAAACAGTATTAGAGTTTATAAATCAGTACAGAGAAGAAAAAATACCAGACGAGTACAGCATTGATTATTACCCATATGATTGGAGAATTAATGAATATATTCCTTTGACAGAAACAATTCAGGATGGAATTGAAAATCCTGAACCCAATGATAAAACAAATAATATTCAGGTATACACACCTTCCGTTTTATTCCGAAAAGGTCAATGGGAGTATAAGTTTTTTAATAATCTATACACCCAAACAAAAGGATTTGATAATGAGGGGAATAAATTTGACTACGGAAACAGAAGTAATTATTTTACCTCCATCAATCAATTTTTAATAGGAATCAATTCAAAAATTAATATTGGGGCAGACGTCTGGATTAATTCAGTAAGAGTAAATGATAGTACAAGAGATTCCCCTTTTAATGTTTTAACATTTGAAAAATCTCCTGATACAAGGACTGAGATTGGTTATGCAGGGCCAAAAATTAAATTCATTCCTTTTAAAAAATTAAGTCATCTGAGCCTTCAAACCACTTTTTTGATTCCTTTGGCAAGTGATTTGGAGGGTAAAATGAACGGAAGACCTTTTTTGACAAGGGATAGTTACATTTCAATTACTCAAATATTTTATGACTATTCTATTTCAAACAAGTTTCAACTATTTTTTCAATTGTCATCCTGGATTTATATTGCAAAAGTAAAACCATTGGCAGAAACATCAAGGGTTTCTGTTTCAAGCCCTGCTAGTATCTTTCTAAGTTATTTCCCATCGAAAAGGCTTACTTTTTACCTGCAACAAGAGTTTTGGCCAAACTACGGAAGTAAAGGCATCAATTCCTGGTTTATGCAACAAGGTTTAGGGATTAAAGTTCAGATTATTACTGGGATACTTGAGGCTGAAACATCCTATACAAATTTTTTACTTGGGGCTAATACGGGAGCAGGGCAAACATTTAATTTTGGATTAAGACTCATTCAATTATAATATCATGCGAAAAATATTTTTTTGTAGTTTATTCTTTTCTCTTTTATATTCTTGTAAAAAGGATTCTAATATTCTTAAATTCAATACCCCTATCCTTTCTGATTATATAAAATCTGTAAAAAATCAATTTGCCTTAACTCAACAATTAATTGCATGTGCAGCGAGTACTGATATTGCTGATCCGGAGCAAATCACTTTCCCACTCTCGGTATTTTACCTTCCGGTAAATGGAGCTTACGACTTTAAGTATTTTGAAATGAATAGCAATGGAATTGATCATAATAATTACGAAAACTACACTTTTAAAAACTTAAAAAATGTTCCGGAATTTAATGGATATTTAGGAAGATTTAAAGGTAAAGTAGAGAAGGATACATGGTGCGTTGTTACCTACAAAACTCCTGGGAAATTACATATTTGCAACCCCATTAAAATAAAGCATTTTTCTCAGCCTACACTTTTTGCGTCACAGGTGATCTCCGTTCAGAATAACGGAACTCAACCCAAGTTTATTTGGATCGATAGTTCTTCGATAAATAATTCAATATATTTTCAAGTTGTTTCTGATGCGTCAAATAATCTTATTTCAGGCACATATACCCATGATAAACATTGGAGTTTTTATAATTTAAGTAATGTGGTTTTAAATATACGCAATGTAATTCCAATTCCTTCTTTGAAAAATGCTACCAAATATAATTTCACTTTGATGGGTGTAAGTGTAGATAATTGGGTAAATTTAGCCGGACAAAGAGAATTTATAACGCCATAATAAATTAATAAAAATATTTTGGCATGTCTTTTTCAGGCTTATTTTTATCTTTATAAAATTTGAAAACATAAAGGATTTAAACCAGGATTAATGGATGCATTTTTGTATCTCCAACGATAGAAATGTTAGGACAAGATATCTATAATGTTAAGGTATCGAAGCTTAATATAAATAACTTTTACTTAATATCGGTAAAGTTACCTTTTCTTAAAAATTATTTAAATCTTTTAAGAAATATTATATATCAATCATGAGAACCATTTTTTTTTGCTTTTCAATTTTAATATTTCAGCTTAAGGCGCAAGAGTCTTTATCTAAAAAATATGATTTATTTGCTGACTTGGGAATTGGACTTGGGAGTTCGAAAGTTAGTTTTACCTCAGCTTTTAACTATAACTATCAACTAGGTAAAAAGAAAAAAATTGTTGTTGGAACCGGGATAAGATATACATGGTTTGGTGGCAAGAATATTAACTTTACTTCTGCGCCCAATGACTTAGCAATTGATAAACAAAGTATTGATACTTTATTAGCTCCTAATCCAAATGTTCATTCATTAAATTTATTGATTAATTTAGGATATAATATTTCTCAAAGAGTTTAAGTTGGTTTTAGTATTGATGTTTTTGGTTTTTCATTCGGATCAACTGGCACTCCAACCTTTGTAAATAACGGTATATCACAAGCTACCTCAGCAAGCCCTTAAGAAATAAATGTTTTGCTGCTAGGTAATAATGATATAGTTAGTCTTAATTCTTTCTTTTATGGTAAATATCAATTAAGTGAGCGCTTTGGAATTAAACTTGGATATCAGTTTTTATTTAATGAATTAACTACAATTACGAAAGTTCAAATTTTCCCATCAGAAAACCATAGATTCAGAACTAAATCATCTTTAGGTTATATTGGAGTAATCTATAATTTTTATTAAAGATGATTACATAGTATAATAAATAATTTACTATATCATTTATTACTTTAACTTTTTTACTATTTAAATGAAGCAATTCTATTTAATTATTTTAATGTAAAATATATTATCCAGATTGAATGTATGCTTTGAGAAAGTTGTAAATATTTTTTTATATGATTAAAAGGGGATTTTAATTCAGGATCTTCTAAGTTATTTTACATCTGGTAAAATATACTAATAAAATATTGGTTATTAATTTAATAAAATATCTCCACAATCAATTAAATTCATTTGATCCTCCAATAACTCATTTTATTTTTTCCCAAATAAAGGGGTCTGTCAAAATTGGTTTTAATCCAAGTCTTTAATAAAGTAACATAACTATCTTTATATTCAAATATTCCCTTAGTTTTTTACTTTTTTACCTTTGTAAATGGATATATTTCTTGTTTTATAAATGAAGTCGGAAACTTCTCCATATCATCAAAGCCTAAAGGTTCGCTTCCATTCTCATTTGGTATGTAGTCTGTTTTAAATAAGTAATCCCAAATGCTTAAGCTTAATCCAAAATTAACGCCATATCTACCTTCTGGTAAATGACGTGCATGATGCCATAAGTGCATAACAGGGTTGTTTAAAATGTACTTTAAAGGCCCATAGGTTAATTTTATATTGGCATGGTTTAAGTGCCCAATTGCCACTGCAATAATATGTATTATGAAAAAGTCCTGAATTCCAAATCCAATCATAGCTAGTGGAATATATTGGATAGTTTTGTAAATGACAGATTCCATCCAGTGAAATCTTAAGTGAGCCGCAAAACCCATTTCTTGGACACTGTGATGAACTTTATGAAATTCCCACAAATACTTATTTTTATGCAGTAAACGATGAATATTCCATTGAATAAAATCTGCTAAAATAAACATGAGTAAATACTGACACCATATAGGCCACTGTTGAATATGGAAAGAAATTACATTTCTAATTCCAAAAAGGGCTATAAATTGATTGAAAAAATTTACTCCTACATTAGAAATTGCATTGAATAAAATAAGTGAAAACAGAAAAAAGTTAAAGAACATATAGAAACCATCTAACCAAAAATCCTTTCGTACGATAGACTGTTCTTTTCGCCAGGGAAATACCACCTCCAACAACCACACCAATAATGATAGTGCAAGCAACCAATAAAAATAATTATGCCATGATGGATATAGCATTTCATTCTTGAGGTAATTAAAATATCCGATATAAGAGTCGGATATTGTATGTAATATATCTTGCATCATTTATTTATAAACTTTTATTCCCTTGTTTAACCATACTCCCCAGGTTTTACTGTAGGCGTGAATTTTTTGAGTTTCAGATCCTGTATTATCCACCACAATATTATTTTGATTTTTCCATTCAAAAATACCTCCAACCATATTAAAAATATTTGTATAACCCGCTTTGATGAGTTTCTCCGTAATTTTTTCGCTACGGTAACCTACAGAACAATAAACAACTATTTTTTTGTTTTTTGCAATGTTCTTTACCCGGCTTATTTCAAAATCATTGTAACCAACCCAAACGGAATTTTTTAAATGACTTACATTGTACTCTAAGTACTCACGTGCATCTAAAAACAATGTGTTAGAGTCAATGCTTTCTTCTTTTACTCCTAGCTCTTTTACATTATGCGAAAGCAAAGTTTTTAGCATCACATTAAAAGATTTATTTTCAACCAATTGGGTGTGGGCAAATGTGTTGAATCCTATAAGGAATAAAAGAATTATTATTATTTTCATAGATATTTATTTAATTTTCACTTGAATTTGATTTTGTTTGGCTTTTACAATTTCCTAAAATCAATATGTAATAATATTTAGACCTTTTGTTTATTTTTTTTATTTTTCATCCACAAAGCATTTTTAGTATATTTTTTCAGGTTCCTTTAGATCGTCTTATGAATTGTAAAGTTGTTTCGATAACTATCTCAAGATTATTTGACAAAAATTATTATTTGAAATATTAGTTTTCATAATATGATCTGCTTATTTTTAATAATAACAAGTAAAATACTTTCGTTAAACATTTTCGATAATGATTTAAAGATTATTTTTTATTTTAACCATTTGTCATGTCTATTAAATACATCATTATTACTTTCATTTTTTTGATGCAAAACTTTGTTTAATTGAATAGTAGAATATTATTATAAAACCAATAGTAAGCATGAGATGAAAAGGAAGCAATCCATAATCTTTTAATTGAATTCCCTTAGCTATTCCAAATGCAAAATAAAATGCCAGGATTAATTCAACCAAGTTCACTGTATTCAAGTTTGTTTTCAAGTATTTATTTCCTTCCCATTGTCCTTTTTTTTGGTTGAGATTAAATTTTGGGGTTCTGATAAATGGTGTTTTCCTACCAATATATCCCTCAACAACAGCAATACCGTTATGTAAAGATAAACCCATTGATATGGAAAGGAAAGCAAGAAAAGTGAATATTAAATTGCCGAAAGCCATTATTTTATTGTCAAATCTTTTAGCATAAGAAACATAATACATGCTAACTAAAATTAAAAAGCTTACAATAAATAATGAAGCAAGTAAAAATAAGTTTTTTAATTCAGGAAAACTTACTTTTATATACAGAAGTGGGACGCTAAATATTGAACAAATCAAAACACTTAAGAATATAGCACTATTCAGTAAATGCATTACACCGTGCCATTTTACTGAGAGTGACTTCTTACTCATTATTACTGACATAAGATGCTTTCTTGCTGTTTCTGCACCACCTTTTGTCCATCGGTATTGCTGTGTTTTTAAGGCACTTATTACGGGAGGTAATTCAGCAGGAGACTCTATGTTTTCTAAATACACAAATTGCCAATCTCGCAATTGGGCTCTGTAACTTAAATCCAGATCTTCTGTTAAAGTGTCAGGTTGCCAGTTTCCTGAATCTATTATACAAGATTTACGCCATATTCCCCCTGTCCCATTAAAATTGATAAATCCATTGTTATAATTTCTTCCTACTTGTTCAATAGAAAAATGAGCATCTAGTCCAAATGCCTGTAATTTAGTTAATAAAGAATAATTGCGATTAAGATGTCCCCATCTTGTTTGTACCATACCAATCTTTTCTTCTTTGAAGTATGGAACTGTGTGAAGTAAAAAATCTAAGCGAGGTAGAAAATCGGAATCAAAAATGGCTACGAATTCACCTTTGGCTGTTTCTAATCCTTTTTCTAAAGCTCCAGCCTTAAAGCCTTTTCTCGAGGTGCGTTGAACATGAACAATATCTATTCCCTTAGCTTTCCATTCCCCTACCTTGTTATTTATTATAGCACTTGTTTCATCAGTTGAATCATCCAAAACCTGTACTTCAAATTTTTCTGATGGATAATTAAACATACAAACGTTATCAATAAGACGTTCCACTACGTATAATTCATTGTATATTGGAAGTTGTACTGTAACATAGGGAAAGAACGTCCTATCTAATTTTATATTAGTTTTATTCTTTTTGTTTTTAAAGTATCTTCTAATCAGAGTTGCCTGGGTTAAGCTATATGCAAAAATAAATAGTAGGGCAAAAGAATATACCGCAAGTATAGTTACCATAAATATTTTATACATCATTACAAGTTAATTTTTATACTATTATTTCCAATTGTTATGGGGTTATTATTTAGTTTATTTTCCTCATCTCTATTTTCCAGTTTTAAAACTCCTCTTGGACAAACAGCTGAACAAATTCCGCATCCGACACAACTTGCCCTTACAATATTTTCTCCTCTTTGAGCGTAAGCCTTCACATCAATTCCCATTTCACATGAATTAGAGCAATTTCCGCATGAAATACATTGCCCTCCATTTGTCGTAATTCTGAATCGTGATTTGAAACGCTGAAAAATTCCCATGTATGCCGCTAATGGACACCCAAACCTGCACCAAACGCGATTACCCAAAATTGGGTAAAACCCAACACCAACAACCCCTGAAAAGGCAGCACCAATTAAAAAGCCATAAGGTTGTCTGAGCCAGGTATACGTATCTAATCCAAGAATAGTGGTAGTATTAGTAAAATAGTTATATAAAACTCCTGCTGTCATAATAACTGAGAATAATAAAACTCCGTGAATAATATAGCGTTCAAATTTCCAGGCAGATAATTTCTTGGAAGAAAGATGCCTGAAAGGATCTCCTGCTGTTTCTGCTAAACCACCACATCCGCATACCCAGGAACAATACCAGCGTTTACCGACAAAATAGGTAATAATTGGAGTAACAATTAAAAAGAGTACAATTCCCCAAACTAAATAGGCCATTCCCAATGATCCCCCATTTCTCATATTATCTATATGCCATGCATCAAAAAAATAATAATTGAGTGGCCACATGTTTTTTAAATCTTTTGCGTAATATGCCTGATCACTATTTAATCCTTCAAGGATTTCAGGAATTAGAAATGCCAAAAATAATTGAGCGATAATCACGACAATGGTTCTAAAAACCTGATACCGACTATGTCTGTATTTTAAAATAAATTTATAGCCCAACGCTACAATGCATGTAGTGTATATTGTACCATACATAAACCATTGACTGGCAACTTTGCCATTTAATAATTTACTTAGCGGATCAAAAAAAGCAATGACTCCTGTATTTGCCTCGCCATTTTCTCCCAAACCTAAAAATGAGGGAAACCAATAAAGCAAAATGTAGAAACTTGTAAGTACAACTCCTAAAATCCAACCTACCAAACCTCTTGAACTTAGTGAGCGAAACCACGCTCCATTATTTTTAACACCTGCCGGCTCGTTCAAATACATTGAACGTGCGTACAAAATAATTCCAAAAATAGTTGTAGATAGAGAGATTGGAAGGAAATATGATGCTTTTAATTTGACATTTAGAAAAGAAACAGCAAACACAAGTAACCCAATGGAGATTAAGGCAATTGAAAATTTAGTTCCCTTGTTCAATGGATGCTTATCCGGGTTTGCTAAAGAAATAGATTCATTTTTCATAACTACACCAATTCTTTTTTAAATTGAAAATTTATTTCGTTCTCATATTTCACAAAAAATTCAGGATCGAAATTGGCTTCGGGAAGATGTTCCAATACATAACCAATTTTTTTATTCTCTGAAAGCCAACGATCAAATATTTCGTGGCGCATTCTTATTCCAAATACATTTATGCCAATCAAATGATGCGTTTGAATATCATATACAATTCTAAAACACAGTTTTCCAGAAGAATGTTCCCAATATAAAGAGCTTAAAGGAGCCGAAATAGTACCCGGAACATTTCCGTAAGTTTGATATTCAATATCAAAAAATTTTGCAGAATTAAACCAATGTCCCGGATTATAACTTGTTTTAATTACTGTTAAGGAATGTGCTAGCGTTTCTCCATGCATTCTACCTGTGTACCATACTTGCTCAATTGGTCGCCTGCCGTTAATTGAAGATATAAATTGAGCACAGTCCCCGATCGCGTAAACATCTTTTACATTAGTTTCAAAAAATTCATTTACCAATATTCCTTTGTCGGTTTTTATTTCGCTGTCTTTTAAAAAAGAAATGTTTGGGCTTACGCCAACGGTAAGTCCAACAAATTGACACTCGATGTTTTCGCCTGACTTGGTTATTATAGCTTTCACTTTACCGTTGTCGTCCGAAATAATTTCTCCAAGTTCAGTTTCTTGTTTCAAATTTACATGGTGTTCTCTCATATGCCGTTCAATTAGAATAGCTTCCTGTGTTGGCATTACTATATCCCAAAAGTGTTTTTCACGAATTAAGAATGTTACATTTATATTTCTCGACCTCAGCATTTCTGCTAGTTCGACTCCTATCAGGCCACCTCCTACAATGACTGCTTGCTTTATCTCTTTAGTGTTTTCTTCTAATAGTTGTAAATCTTGATAACTGTATAGTCCTTGAACCCCTTTTAAATCCTGTCCGGGCCATCCAAATTTGTTTGGATTAGAACCTGACGCAATTATTAAAATATCGTATTTAAAAAATTCACCATTTAAAAAATATAAAGTTTTGCTGGAAGATTCAACCTTACTGACATGTTTATTCAGTAAATTAATTCTATTTTTAGTCCAAAACCAATCCTCATAGGGCTTCGTGTCTTCATACCTTAAATGCCCCATGTAAATGTACATTAATGCTGTTCTCGAAAAATGATATTCTGTTTCTGAAGAAATTACTGTAATGCAATAATTGCTTTTCTTTCTTAAGTTTCGGGCACAGGTTATTCCCGAAATGCCATTTCCTATAATAACTACCTGCCTTGTGGAGGCACTGTATCCCTTAAATAAATTTATTATAGTAGCCATCTTATTTTATTAACTTCATGCCG
>Ga0105045_10004168_pt1 | contig 12536 bp, 4 predicted proteins | sample MAT02_FD_78089 | JGI IMG/M metagenome (GOLD analysis project Ga0105045, IMG submission 78089) | Freshwater microbial communities from Lake Fryxell liftoff mats and glacier meltwater in Antarctica - MAT-02 (megahit assembly) | ecosystem: Environmental > Aquatic > Freshwater > Ice > Liftoff... | reverse complement strand
GGCGGCGCGCGCAGATCGGCGCCGGCACCGACGACATGCTCCAACGTCGTCACGGCGCCGCCGCCGGGAGCGGCGTCGGCGCCCAGGCCGCGTGCGCTGCGCAGCGCGTTCACGGCCTCCTGTTCGTTGGGCGCCAGGCCGGCAAACGGCGTGCCGCGCAGCAGCTGCTCAAGCGCAATCGCGGTGTTGGAGTCGATGACCAGCGTCGCCGCAGTGCTGGCCGTGGGCGGCGGCAAGCGTTCGGCGCTGGCTTCGAAGGCGCTGGCCAGCCGCGACACCCGCGCCAGACGCTGGGCATCGCTGCCGGCCCATTGCAGGTAGTCGATCACCGAAGCATCGGACCAGCGCGCGCGCAGTGTCAGCAGATGCCGGCCGCGCATCGTGCCTGCGGCGCCCAGGCTCAGCGCGCGGTTCACCCGCGCCGGTGTCAGCGCGGCCAGCAGCCCCTGTGCCTGTTGGGCGCTGATGTCCAGCATTGCGGCGCGAGGCAGCGGGTCCAGCGCGTTCAGCAGGGCATGGGCTTCGGCTACCGGCCGGCGCAGCGCCCAGGCCACCTCGGCGGCCTTGGCCTGGGCCACGATTTCGCGCAGCTGGCTCAGCGTGGCGGCGTCGGCGGTCTGCGCGCCGCGCGCGAAGGGGCCGACCTGGTCGGGCGCCAAGGTCTCGAACACCGCATCCAGCCGCGCCCGGTCGGTGCCGCCCTGTAGCAAACGCTGCAGCCCGCCGAGCAGTTCATCGTCCAGCGCCTGTCCGGCCTCGGCGGCTCGCAGCAGGGTGTGCGGCGTGACGCCGGTGCCGCGGCTGCGCAAGGCCTCGAGCACGCTGTCGGCGGTCTGCTCGGGCAACTGGCCCAGGCGCGACGCAAAGGCCTCTAGGTCGGCCACCGCATGACCGAAGCGCTGGGCCAGCAGGCCGTCGACCTCGGCCGCGCTGCGCCGCGCGGCTATCGCCATCGCGGCGTCGGCGTCGAGCAGCGCGCGCAGCTGGCCGCTGCGCCCGGCAATCGTCGCGGTGGCGTCGTCGGTCAGCCCCGAGAAGTAGCGCAGCCAGGGGTCAATGCGCTGGGGTGTGCGCCGCGCCTGCTGCAGCACCGTGGCCAGCGCGTCGTCGCCCAGGCGCGCGCTGCCCAGGCGCACCATGCGCTCCAGCCCGTCCAGCGCCTCGCGGCTGATGCGTGCCCCGGCCAGCTCGATGATCTCGCGGTGAATCGTGGCGCGTGCACCGACCAGGTAGCTGCGCCCGATCTGCTCGACGCGCTCGGTGATCACTGTGACCAGGCCGCGTACCTGCGACTCGACCATCAGCGTCTCGAGCATCGCGCGTGTGGCCGACAGGCCGCGCCCGGCATGCGCCATCCACTCCGATGGTGTCAGCTGCGGCTGGCGGCCGTTGAGCGTGGTGACGACGTCGTCCAGCCGCGCCAGCACGGTGCTGTCGGCGTTGCGAAACAGGCCTGCCAGCAACGTGCTGCCGCCGATCTCGAACACCGCGCCCAGCAGCATGCCCATGCCGGCAGCGCGGCCGTAACTGGCCAGGCTGCTAAGGCCGCCGCCCTGCGCCGAGATGCGCAGCAGGTCTTGCATGAACAGCGAGGCCGGCCCCATGACGCCGCCGACCAGCGCGCCAGTGGTGCCGTGGCGCAGCAGCCACGCGGCGACGACGCGGCGGAACGCCACCTGCTCCAGCACCGCCGGCAGCACCCACCTACCGGCGGCCGCGCCGACCGGCGCCAGCAGGCGGAAGCCCAGCGCGCCGAGATAGCCCTCAAGACCGGCGACCAGCAAGCCCTCCAGCGTCCAGCGCTGGTGGGTGAGCAGGTAGAACGCCATCGAGATCGTGACCGATGCACCGACCACCAGCGGCCCGCCGGCGATGCCCACCAGGTAGGCGATCAGCCCCACCTCCCAGGCGATGGCGACCATCGCACCAATCATCACCACCTTGGCGAAGCCGATCATCACGTCGGCCGACTGCGAGTAGGCGTACCAGAACATGTCGTACTCGAACTCGCTCTCGCTGCCCCAGCGGCGGCTGCCGGCCACGCCCGGCGACTCGTCCCAGCTCGGCGTGCCGGCCTCGCCGCCGGTGATGCGCTGCACACGCTCGTACTCGATCTCGTAGTGCGGCACGCCGTCGCCGCGGTCGGGCGCCAGGCGCACGCCGTGCACACGCACGCTCTCCTCCCAGGTCACGTCCTCGATGTCGGCGTCTTGTTCGAGGCCGGCGGAGGCCCAGGCGCGTCCCATCAGCTGCTTGCCGATGTCATCCTGGCTGCGCTCGGTCTCGCCGCCGCCCAGCAGGCTCTCCATGTAGGCGCGCGCCTCGATCTCGAGCGCCGCGTTGAAACGCCGCTGCGCTGCGGGGCGCAGTTGCTCGCGGTCCTCGTCGCGCAGGTAGGCCGTGGTCACGTCGCCGGCGACCCGGCCGACCGCGACGCGGTCGTCGCCGTCGAGCAGCACCGCGCCGCGCCGCGCATCGCCGCCGGCGTCGACTTCGTAGCGGTGTTCGCGCACGGCGCCGCTGCGGCGCACCAGCTCGGCCTGCGCGGCGCGCACCCGTGGGTGGTTCTGCCAACGTCCGGCGCGTGCGGCACGCACCAGCAAGCCCAGTGATCCCGGGCCGTCGATGGCCTCGGTGCGTGCAAACAGGCGATTGAAGCGGCCGCGCTCGGCAAGGTCGTCGAGCACGGCGTCGAAGAATTCGCGTTCGACCGAGGCGCGCTCGAGCTCGGTGTGCAGGCGCGAGTCGACGATCAGGTGGTTGGTGTCCTCGTCGTCGAGGATCGTCACCAGCACCTCGGCGCGCTGGTGGGCGGCCTCGCGGTTGTTCGCGGCGATGCGCTCGCGCTCGATGCGTTCACGTTCGGCCCGGTCGGCCAGCACTGCCGCACTGGCGGCCTGCACGGCCGCGGCGTCGGGCACCGGCAGGTACAAGGCCAGCAGCACGCCGGCGGCCTGAGGTGCGCCGGGCACGGTGCCGTCGACCTGGGTTTCCAGCAGCGTCAGCGTCTCGTGCAGCGCCGGCTGGGCCGCAGGGTCCATGGCGTGCAGGGCACGGTCCAGTACCGGCGCGATATCCAGGTCGCGCATCATCTGGCCGAACCGCGCCGGCGAGGTGGCGACGAAGTTGAAGAAGTAGCGCTGCTCGACGCCGCGCCGGCGGTCGCGGCCGACCAGGCCTTCGACATCGAGCCGGTTATGGATGAAGTCGCGCTCGGCCTGCACCACTTCCAGCCTGCCGCGCAGCGTGGTGTCGCCCTGGCCATACAGGCGGTGCAGGATCTGCACCCGGTCCTCGCGCCTCAGATCGGCGGGGGCGGCACCGCCGAACAGCGTGTTGTCGAACTGCTCCTGGTCCGTCGACGTGCGCATCGCGTAGAAGCGGTCGTACCAGCGCACCGCCGCCGCGCCGGGCACCCGCACGTCTACCTCCAACCGCACCTGTGCCCGGCGTGCGACGGTGCGCGCGGCCAGCTCGCTGCGCATTGCCGCGCCGATGCTGTCGAGGTCGAAGCCCAGGCCCTGGATGCCGGCACGCGCTGGATGCGACGCCGATCGCGCGACCGTCAGCAGCGCCAGGAAGGTGCGCGGGCCGAGGATGCCGTCCTGGCCCACGGACCCGCCCTCGGTGCGCCTCAGGCCATGCTGCATCAACAGGCGTTGCGCGCTGCGAACCCGATTCGCATAGGCGCGGGGCTGGATGTAGGGGTCCAGGTCGCGTTGCGGCATGGCCTCGGTAAGCAGCAAACGCGCATACCAGTCGATGTTCTTGGCCTCGGCCTGGGCGTCTACACCGGCGTCGAAGGCCGGGTCGTCGGGCACCTCGGCCAACAGGCTGACCTCGGCGTCGTCGTCATCATCACGCTGCAGCGGCAGTCCGGGTGGCGCGAGGCCGCGCGCCTGCTGGGCGACATGCGCCAGCTCATGCGCCAGCAGGCTTTGCCCGGCGATCGAGTGCGCCGGTGGGGCCGTGGCGCCGAACACGATGTCGGCGCCCAGTGCAAAGGCGCGTGCGCCCAGCGCCTGGGCCAGCGCCTGCGCCGACGGGCCCCGGTGCAATCGCACCGCGCCCAGGTCGGTGCCCAGGGGCTGTTCGAAGCTGCGGCGCTGGGGCAGCGCCAGCGGCTGGCCGGGCCCGGCCAGCATCGGCCCCAGCATCGACCTCAGCAACGGCGCCGGGCCGCGTGCGAGCGCCCCGACTCGGAGCGGCGAAGCCGCTGGGCCGGGCCGCGGCCCAAGGGCCGCCGCGGCAGCCATGGCATCGGCAAAGCGGTCGGCCGCGGCCTCCAGCGCCATCGCGCCCGGGCTGCCCTGCCCGGCCAGCCAGTGGGCCAGCGCCCGGTTGCCCAGCCGCTGCTGCAGCGCAATCAGCGCCTGGGCCGGCGCGCTGGTTGTCGTGGCGCTTGATGCCGTGTCGCTCGATGCCGTGTCACATTTGGCCTCGGCACGTTGGCGTTCCGGCCTGGCTGCCGCCGGCTTGGACTGGGCCTGGCGCGGCGCGGCGGCCATGCTCAGCGCCGCTTGCCGTCGGGCCCCAGGCGGTAGTCGTGCGGCGCGCGTTGGTCCAGGATCGCGCGGTTGAAGGCGGCCACCGCGCCGGGCTCGATGCGCGCGAACAATCGCCGCTTGCCGTTGCCGGTGTCGGTGAAGCGGCCGCGTTCGAAACGCGCCAGGTCGGTCCAGTCACCGAACGGCGGCCGGTACTGCAGCATGCGGCCCTGCCAGCGTGCGGCCAGGCGGTAGAAGTCGTCGGGCGTCTTCCACTGGCCCAGGTGCAGCGTCAGCAACCGCAGCGTGACCTCGTCGCCATGCAGCACGAAGGTGAAGCAGTCGTTGACCTGGCGCCCGCCGTCGTCGGCAACGGGCTCTTCGCGCTGGAACTGCCACAGGCCCTGGGCGGCGGCGGTGATGTCGGCGGCCGGCGCCGCTGGGCGGGTCATGTTTGTGCTCATGGTCATCGGATCAGGTTGCCAGGGTACTCCGCCAGCAGCGCGGTGCGGTGCACGCCGCGCAGGTTGCTGACACTGGCGGTCGCGCCCTGGCTGTACATGATGGCGCTGGACGTGCCGGCGGCGATGTTGTAGACCGTGGCGCCGGTCCAGGCGACGCGGTAGCGGGCCCGGTTGGCGCGGATCACATAGGCCTCAAAGCGCATGTTCAGCGTCACCGTGGTGGCGCCCGCTGCGGCACCGGCGGCGAAGGCCTGGGCCACCGGCAGGGCGTGGGCGCCGCCGGGGGCGTCGAACATTGCCAGTCGGCGCGAGCGTCCGCGGGTATTGGCGCTGGAGTCGTTGTACAGCGGGCTGGGGTTGGCCGGTTCGGCGTCGACGAACCAGTTCGTCGTGGCGGCGTCGGAATAGTTGACCGGGCCACCGGTGGTGCCGACGTTGCCTGTATTGAACACCGGTGCCGCGGTGCCCGGCACACGCGCGAACATCTGGATGTTGATGAACTGCAGCCAGTCCACGCGGTCGGCGTTCTCGCCGGTGTATTCCAGCGAGATGGTGTTCGGCGCCGCGGCGCTGAAACGGTCGCCCAGCCGCACGGTGACCGCGCCTTCGGGGTTGGCATCGTCGCCGACGAAGCCCTGGTGGCTGAGCAGGCCGGTGCGGCGCGAGACCATGCTGCGCAGATGCATGCGCCGCGCCAGCCGGCGCAGCGGCGTGCCAGTGGGCGCCTGCTCGAGGGCGTCGGCGGAGGCCGTGGCCTCGCGCTCGAGTTGCGCCGCAGTGCCGGGGCCGACCATGCCGTCCACGCCGAGGCCGAAAGCCGCCTGGTAGCGGCCGATGGCATTGACCAAGTCGGCGTCGACCACCGTGGGTTCACGTGGGATGCCGACGATGTCGCGCACCGCAGCCAGCTCTTCAGGGTCGGTGAAGACGACGCGGTCCAAGCGTATCGCGGTGTTCAGCTGCTCGACGGTGAGCGCCACTGCGGCCGGGTCGGCCACCGTCGGCTCGACCGCAAACTCGCGCTGCACCAGGCCATGATCGCCGCCTTGTTGCAGCGTGTGCGCCAGCTCGTGGGCGAGCAGGTAGCGACCGCTTTCGCTGTGCGGCTGGTAGCGGCCGGCGCCGAACACGATGTCGCGCCCAGCGGTGTAGGCATGGGCCTGGATCGCGTGCGCCGAGGCCGCAGCGGCGCTGTCGGTGTGTACCCGAACCGCGGAAAAGTCCTGACCGAAGCGCTGGCCCATGTCGGACGCCACCGCCGGCTCGAGCGGCCGGCCGGGGCCGGCCAGCGCCCGTTCGACGCCAGGTGGCGCCGCGCCGCCAGCCGCGCCGCCACCCGCGCCGCCGGCACCATGCGCCGCATTTCCCCCTGATGCGCCGGGCCGCGCGCGGCGCTGCACCTGGGGCGCGACGCCGCTGACGGCACCTGCCGGGCGCTGCGCCAGCACCCGATCGGCCACGCTGTCGGCTTCGGCCTCCAGCGGATCATGGGCGCCGCCGACCTGCAGCTTGGGCTGCACGCCGCGTCTGCCCAGCAGCCGCTGCATGTCCTGGTTGCCGGTGCGCGCCGGCAGGCGCTCAATCTTAGGCGGTGACAGCAGCGTGACGGCGGGCGTGGCCGGCGCCACCGCCTTGCGGCGCCGGGAGGGCGGCACGAGGGTCATGGCGAGTCCCCTCCATCGCGGTTGCCGGTGCCGGGGCTGCGCGGCGCCATGGCGTTGAGCCGCGCCTCCAGCGCCTCAAGTCGGCGCAGGGGCAGCCGCTCGGACAGCTGGTCCTGGGCCTGGCGCACGCTGCCCAGATCGCTGCGCAGGCGCGTGATCTCGACGTCCTTCTCGGCCGCGCTGCGGCGCAGCGAACCCAGTTCGGCCTGCAGCGCCTGCAGCTGCTCGGCCTGCGCCGCGCGTGCCGCAGCGTCCTCGCTGGCACGCTGGGCATCGGCGCTGCGCGCCTGCTTGAGCTCGGCCAGTTCGCCGCGCACCGCATCGACGGCGACGGCCGTGCCTTTCAGTTGCTGCACCTGGGCATCGATCGCCACCACGGCCTGGGCGTCGACCTGGGTGGTCGTCAGCGTCGGCGTGAGGGCGTAGTACTTCACGATGCCGTCTTCCTGGTACAGCGTGACCCGGTCACCGGCCTTCAGCGCCAGCGGGTAGCGCGTCAGCGTTTGCAGACGCTCGCGGGTGCTGGCGTCGACGCTGCGCACCTCGCTGACCTGCACGTGCTGGGCCAGCAGCGCCGACTGGGCCTGCGCCGCGGGCTTACCGACGATGCTGTTCTCGCGCGTGTCGGACGGCCGCACAGGCTGGAAATCCCAGTGCGCGATGCGGTCGCCGAACTGGCCGCCAAAGCTGCCCAGCAGCGTGCCGGACTTGCTGCTGCCCTCGCGCACCAGACCCTTGAAGTCGCTGGCGCGCCACCAGTCGACGAGCTTGATCGATTGCTCGGCACTGACACGGTCGCGGCCCAGCGGCCGCGCCTGCGGCAGGTCGATCTCCAGCGTCACCGCCAGGCGGCCGCGCTGGGTGTTGATGCGCGGCTGGTCGATGGTGTCGAGCACCAGCTTGTCGTCCAGCTTGACGCGGAAGAACAGGTCGGGCGCGACATCCGGCTTGAAGTCGCCGAAGTAGGCGCTGCTGTAGCTCATCGTGAAGCGGCCGTCGTCGTCGGCGGTGGCCTGGCCCAGCAGGTCGTGGAACTTGGTGTCGCGGTCCCAGGCCTCAACCCTGGCGCCGCGCACGCCGCGCCGCGAGACGCGGTCGACGACCTGGCCGACGATGATGTATTCAAGGGTGTCGTCGACGCGGGGAACTCGTTTGGTGACCATGGCATGGCTCCTTCAGGGCACCAGCTTCAGGCAGCAGAAGCGGGCGAACAGCGCCTTGACCATCGACAACAGCGGCATCGCGGACAGCCAGTAGCCCCAGGTGCGGAAGGACTTGGCATAGTGGCGGCCGCTGAAGTTGCAGATGTGCTGCACACGGCCGGCGGTGATCTCGATGGTGCCCAGGTAGACCCGGTCCTCGGGGCCGCAGGTCGGGCAATCGACCAGGAACTGGTCGCAAAACCCGTCCTTGATGTACTGCAGCAGTACGCCGGCCAGATCGGTGAAGCTCCTGAGCATCTCGTCGCGGTACACCGCCAGCGTCACCGGCGGCTCGGCGGTGAAGCTTTGCGCGCCGCTGATCACGGTGTTGATGTCGACCAGGCTCAGGCTGTTGCTGAGGTAGTTGAGCACCACCACTTGGCGCTCGGCGGGCGTCACCGCGGCGGCGATGGGGAAGATCTGCAGCGGCAGGCGCACGCCCGGCTGCAGCACCGCCAGTGCGGTGTCGAACAGCCGCGCCCGGCAGCTGACCATGTCGGTGATCGCCAGCGCGTTGCGCGACGGCAGTGGCGCCAGCCGCCAGACGCCGTTGCTGCCCAGCAGCACCGGCGTCTGCGCGGTGTTGCTGGCCAGCGTGAAGCGCAGCAGCGCGGTCTGGCCAGCGCTGGTGCCGGTGGCGAAGACGATGCCGTCGACCACGCGCAGATCCTCGACCGGGACGTCGCCGAAGCTGGCGCGGCCGATGGCGTTGAACGGTGTCGAGGTGGCCAGCGTAGTGAGGTCGATGCGCCGCAGCCGGTCGAAGGCGCCGGTCTGCACGCCGCCGCTGTGCTCGCTGGCGACGGCGGCTATGCCGTTGCCGTCGACCGCCAGCAGACCGGTGGCGTTGAAGATCACGCTGGGCGTGGGCGCCAACGGAATCAGCGCCGGGTCGAAGACATACAACCCGCGCAGCGCGGCTGCGGTGTCGCTGCGACCGATGGCGAACAGCCGGTTGGGTTGCGCCGCATGGCTCAGCAGGGTGACGAAGCGCATGTCGCAGATCACCCTTGCGCTGCCCCAGTTGAGCGTCGGTGCGGTGGCCGGCGCCACTGGCGGCGCCCAGGTGGCGGTGGCGAATACCGAGTCGACATGCGCGCCATGGGCCAGTGTGGCCACCGCGTACAGCTCGGTGCCGGCGGCGTTGAAGGCCAGGTCCTGCAAGTCGACGTTGGCGGCCGCAGGGAAGGTGCTCAGCACCACCGCCTCTTGGCGCTGCAGATCGTAGACCTGCACCCGGTTGCCGACGCCGCAACTGGCCACCCAGCGCCCGCTGGGGTGCATGCGCAGACGGCGGTGCATCTGCAGCGTGCCGAAGGCGGTCTCGATGCCGGTGGGCAGGGCGTAGGGGTAGGCCGGGAAGACCTGCAGGTGGTCGAACATCGCGCAGTAGCCGCTGCGGCTGGCGAGTTGGGTCAGCAGGTCGGCATGGAAGCTGGCCAGCAGCTCATGCTCGGCCCGGCTGAGGAACAGGTAGGGCCCGGTGGCGGCGTTGACCTTCTGCCAGAACAGGTTGAGCAACGCCATTGCGCGGCGGTGGCCCTCGGCCACCGGCACGTTGGCGTCGGGGAAGGGGCTGAGATTCGCCTTGACCTCAAGGTACAAGGCCAGCACCGTGTTTTCGAAGAAGTCCTTCAGCAGCGAGCCCTCTAGGATCTCTTCCCAGATCGTGGTGTTGGCATGGCCCCGCAGATGGCTGCTCACGCCGCCGGCTGCGGGTTCGATCCAGAGGTCGACACGCCCGGTGTCGGCGGCGTTGAGCAGGCCTTGAGCGCGGGCGCGCTGCACCAGCGGCACGGCGACATCGCCGGCGTTGTGCAGCAGTTCGCCCTCGCAGTCCAGCGCATAGCCGCCGGTCATCACGATTTGCTCGCGGTCGCTGCGCACGCAGCGCAGCTTCAGCCCGCAGATCACGCCCATGCCGTGCAGCAGCTGGTGGTGCAGCCGCTGGCTGGCGCCCTGGTCGGCGCGCACCAGCGCGTCGATCGCCTCCTGCACGGTGCCGACCTCGGCCCATTCGGGCAGTTGCAGCGCGCCTATGCCGGCTCCGGGGTCGTAGGCGACGCGGCTGGCGTCGAGCTCGGCCAGCGGCGCGAAGCGCGGTCGCAAATCCTCGCAGAACACGATTTGCTCGGCCGGAGCGATGTCGCGTGAACGGTGGATCGCCGCCAGCAGATACAGGCTGTGCACGGTGCCGCGCGGCGGCGACTCGATCAGGCGCTCGACGCTGCGGTCGGCGCTGCGGGTGGCGAACAGCCAGTGGTCGCCGGCGACCAGGCCCTGGCCGCCGAACTCGATGACCACGCCGTCGGCGAGCACGATGTCGCCCGGCGTGCAGGCGGCGCTGCCGTCCCAGCGGCTGAGCTTGGCGTGCTGGGCCAGCCACAGCGAGCGCGGCAGCGCGGCGTGAAACGGCATCAGCAGCGGGTCGACCACCGTAGCGTCGGCCCAGCTGATGCGGCGTGTCTGCAGGTTCACGGTGACGATGCGGCGCAACTCGCCGCGCTGGTGCGCACGGTGGCCGATACGGTCTTCGACCGGGCCGGTGGCCAGCTCGACGAAGTCGTCGGCCAGCTCGATCAGGTCGCCCACCGCATACAGCTCGGGCCGCTCGACCAGCGCCGAGGTGTCGCCGACCAGCGCGTCGGCGACCAGCGGCGTCACGCTGCCGGCGTTTTCGCGCGACCACTTGAAGCCCGCGGTGCCAGTGGCGCCGGACGCGCCGACATCGCCGGCGCGCTGGATCTCGACGCGGAACAGCCGGTTCTCCTCGCCCAGGTAGCTGCCTGTGATGACCGGCTCGCAGGGGTCGGCGCAGGGGTCCAGCGCCGCCGCCGGGTTGTCCTTGGTCGACAACACGCCCAGGCCGATGCGCGGCAGCGCGGCAAAGGCTGCCGCCGGCGGCACGGCCGCGGTGGCGAGATCGACTTCGGTGCCGCGCAGTAGCCGCACCTGGGCCACCAGCTGGGTGCGGGTGCAGGTGTCGAGGCCGTCGAGCGCGACGTCGCGCAGCGCCGGGCGTTCGGCAAAGCTCAGCGGGCGTTCCCAGACATCGAGGTAGGCGTAGTCGATGCGCCGCCGTCCGGCCGGCACGGCGGCCAGCGCGGCGGGGTCGGCCTGCCGCAGGTCGGCTTGGCTGAAGTAGCTGCCATGGCTCTCCTTGGCCGCGCAGCGGCCGTCGGCGTAGAAGCGGCCTGCGCCCTCGGGCGTGCCGTCGCCGCCCATGATCACCAGGTCGGCCCGGGCATCGACCTCGGCCAGCACGACGCCGAAGCGGTAGGTCGCGCCGCCGGCCAGGCCGCTGGCCTCCAGCTGTGCCACGTGGGCCCAGTCGAAGCCGGCGCTGTGCGGCAGCACGAAGCGGTGGCGCTCCCAGCCGTCCTCGGTGCTGATGCTGGCGCCGGCCAGCGCAAAGTTGGCCGCCGGCGCTGTGGCATCGAGCAGGCGCAGCGTGATCGGCGCCGCCGCCGGCGTGCGCCGCAGGTAGACCACCAGGGCCCGTACGCGCGACAAGTCCATCGGCTGCGGCAGGCTCAGCAGCGCCGCCGTGGCTTGGCTGGCGCGCAGGCTGCGGTGGCGGCGGCAGCGCTGGTCGTCGTCGGCGGCCAGTTGTGCCGCGGCCGGCGTGGCGCTGGCCTGGGACAGCCACTCGGGGTCGAAGAACAGGCTGAACAGCGGCAGGTCGGCCTTGATGACGTCGAAGCCGTAGCGCACGCCGGGGTCGAGACCGGTGAAAGCGATACGCGTCACCGCCTGCACGGCAAAACCCGCCGGCCAGGCGCCGGGCAGCGCGCGCAACAGTGTCCAGCCGCCGGGCTCGGTGGCCACTGCGCTCATCGTGAAGGCATGGCTGAGCGTGCCGTCGCCGACCTCGACGGTGCAGGCCGCGGCCGGCGTCTTGCTGACCGAGACCATCAGCTCGACGATGCCGCTCATGTCCAGCGGGCGCGGCAGGGCCTTGTCCAGCCTTGTGGCGCCCAGCGCAACCAGGCTGCCGTCGCCGACGCGGTGGTTGAAGTAGTCGACGAACAGCGTCGCCGCGGCCGGCGTCGCCACCCAGCCGGCGCGTTGGTCCATGCGGTCAAGCACCCGATGGGTGTCGATCCGCCAACCTTCGTTGGGGCTGCCGGTGCTGATGGCGTCGCCGGCGGCGCGCTGCAGCAGCCGCAGGATGAGCTCGTTCTGTTCGTTGAAGTCGCTGTCCAGCGGCAAGCGGCCCATCTGGTGGAAAACGCCGACGAAGTGGTTCAGTTCGTCGAAACTGATCTTGCCGATGTCGTTCTTCATCTCAAAGGTCTCCCGGGGTAGCGCAGACCCGGCAGCACCGGGGCCTGAAGGGGAACCAGGCCCGCGGGCACCGATTCGGCGAGCCGGCGCTGCACGCTGGCACGGCGCCAGGGCAGCGCGGCGGTGTGGAATACGCCCATCTCGCCGCCTTCCTCGGCGCCGGCCATCAGCACCGCCGCGCTGTGCGGATGCAGGTGCAGCCAACCGGGGTCGGCGCTGTCCAGCGACAGCAGCATCGGCATCACGCCAGTGCAGCGAAATCCCGCGGCCGCCAACGCCGGTGGCAGACGCGAGAAGCGCAGGCAACTCGCCGCCAGGTCGGTCAGCGTCAGGCCGCCAAGCAGCAGGCTGTTGGAAATGGCGGCCTGCGGCGCCGTCACGTCGCCGATCAACGTGCAGCGCTCGACGGCCAGCGCTGCTGCGGCCACCAGC
>Ga0105045_10004167_pt1 | contig 12536 bp, 9 predicted proteins | sample MAT02_FD_78089 | JGI IMG/M metagenome (GOLD analysis project Ga0105045, IMG submission 78089) | Freshwater microbial communities from Lake Fryxell liftoff mats and glacier meltwater in Antarctica - MAT-02 (megahit assembly) | ecosystem: Environmental > Aquatic > Freshwater > Ice > Liftoff... | reverse complement strand
GGCTTTCTCAATTTTCAGGTAGAGCAACTGATGTGGTTTCAAAATATTTTGTTGATGAGAAATAAAAAAGCGGTACCTGCCTCCCCATTCTTTGAAACCTTGTAAGGAATTGCTGCGTGCTAAGGTATCAAGACACATGAGATAGATTTCAGCTCCTAGTGTTTCATTTAAGTTAAATAGTTGGATATAATTTAGATAATTTAATTCGGGCATCGGCTGTCTTAAATTGCCATTTTGCACCTTTTTTTAGTTTATTTTGATTTTGTACCCATTTGGCCACCACCGATTTTACTGCTTCTTTATCTTTGAAGGGCCTGTCAAGTTCTGACCGGGTAAGCACAGAAAATTGGATTTCGGCCATGTTCATCCACGAACCGTGCTTTGGGGTATAGACGAATTCCATCCTGTCCAAATATGATTTGGCTGTTTGTGGGGGGAACACCTTATAAAAATTTTCCTTTTTGTGTGTAGAAAAATTATCCATTATCCATGTAACCTTCTTGGCGTCCCTGTAGCGCGTATCCATTGATTGGGCAATAAAATTCACCCAAGTGCCTGTTTTGTGATCCTCCTCCACTGTCATTTCCCGGTGGCCGGCCAGTGGTTCAAAGGCAACGAACAGTTCGGCAACACCAAGCCTTGTGTATTCCGGGTCGTGGTACTTTTTCCCCGTTGAACCGGTAAACTCTTTATAGTCAATGATCTGCTTGGGGGATTCGTCCATGCACACCACAGGGTGGTCAACATCATGGGGGCGCTCGTAAACATCCAGCACGGCCTCCATTTGGCAAACAAAAGCGGCACTTTGCTCGGCAGGTATTATGTATTGCTCTTTTTGAAAGGGCTTAATTTCGTTTTTTTCAACAAATTGCACACCGACGATCTTGAAATGGCGTCCACCACCTTGAGCTCCACTATCCTGTCCGATAGCATTTGCAATGTCCAGTGGGGCGCGCCACCGGGCGGGGCCTGGCAAGCAATGGCGAGCAGGTGCGATTCAACCCGGGCATCAAATTTTTTGTCACTGCGGGTTGCGCGCCGGGTAGGCTCAAAAACCCCCATCCCCTGTTCACAAAACCGCTTCCGTACCCGTTTGGATTGTCCTAGGTGTTAAAGCGCTCCGCAACGTAATAAGCTATTTGCAATTTATCATAACCAGCCCAGCTCACCGCACCAGCCCAGCGGCCTCATAAAAATGCTCCATCAGTTGGTTGAGCTGGATCAATTTGTCTTCCGATAACTGCTGCCCGCGTTCTATGGCCAGCATGGCAGTGAACAATGCTTTGACCTTGGGCAGTGGCACATTGGTTTTGGCGGCCACCCGCTCGGCGAAGTCGGCCAGTTGGGTGGTGATATCGGGCCCAAAAGGGTAGATCCCGCTCGTGCTCAGGTAATAGTGGGTGCGCAAAAATTCCATGAAAAAAGCGGTTTTCTTGCGGGCCAAGTCGCGGTGATCGCCGTGCAAATAGTACAAACGGCCAATGGTGCGGGCAAACTCAAGGGTGGTGTTGAGGGCGGGCCGCACGATGGGGATGATGCGCTGCTTTCGTTTGGCGGCAAAAACCACAAACAGCAAAATGGTCCCCAACAGCAACCGCCAAGCCCAAGCCAATGCCTCGTTGCCCAAGAGGAAACGGAACCGGGAAACCGATTCTTGGCGGCCAACTTTGTAATATTCGTCCCAAACGACGGGTTGGAGCGGTAAATACGACAGTGATTTGGCAATATATTCGGCATTGTTTTCCCGCAACATGTTATAGTTGGAAAATGCCAAGGAGTTGCAGTGCAGGAAGAAATTACCTTCCCCGTAAGGTACCTGAATATAATTGGGGGCATTTAATTCGTTGGTTCCCAGTACAATGACGGCTGAGTCGGCTCCAGCAAAATATTGGGGAATGGTGCCGCGCTTGTAATAATGGGCCTTGGCCGATCGCAGTTTGGGGTTGACCAAGTTGATGCCCAGCGAATCAAGTATTTCATTTGCCAATCCCTTGTGTTGCAAATACAGGTTGTCCAGCACGGTCAATTGCAGGGTATCGGCCAGCAGGCCATAAAATCGGTTGGCCGCAATGAACACGCTCGATCCACTGTAGGCATAGCTGAGCAAGGCTTGGGTTTCGAGGCTGTCCGGGGCAAATGTATCATTGATGAACAGGTAGTTCTTGGGCAAGGCCAACGTGTCGGATTCCCGGTCAGCGGTGGTCAACTCGTAGAAAGTCTGGTAGTTGTCGGTGATGGGCTGCCCCGGAAACTGCGATGGGAGCAGTTGGCGGAGGATAAAATTGCCGTAAGGGATTTTGTCATCCTTGGAAAAAGTGACTTTCCAATCCACTTCTTTGGGGGCCAAATATTCGGTCAAGGTCAATAGGACAAAACAACTGGCCAAGATGAAAATGTATTTGCTTTTGCCGCTCATGCTTTTGCGTGGATTGGGGTTTGGTTGGTTTGGGCCGTGAAACGCTCGAACATGTTTTGGGCACTCACAAAGTTTTGGGCATTCATCTCGAACTCGCCGTACCAAGTGAAGTCAAAAACGAGGGTCATTTGGTTAAAGCTGAAGCGCAGATCCTGATCTTTGATTTCTTGGACGTAATCATCATTGGTTTTCCAATTTCGCCAGTCGATCAGCCCTTTATCGGTCATTTGCTTGAGGGCCAGCAGGTAGTGCAACCTGACGGCCATGCGGTAATCTTGCTCCCCGATGGCTTCCCCGATCAGCTTGGGGAAATCGATGGTGTGGATGTCTTCGGTGAGGGCAGCGGCACTAATGGCTTTTTTGCCCCGGAAGTCCAAGTTGAAAGGAATGTCAATGCCCAGCATTTTGGTGACGGCATAGACCAGGATGATGGCCGCAACCAGCCGGATCAACCAAGTCCAGATCTGGCTGGTTTGGCGATCATCCTCGGTTTCTCGTTGGGGCAATAGGCTCGCCAGCCACCTTATGAACCGCTTCCAAAGCGAGAACCCTGCTTGGGTTTCGCGGTCATACTGATAGTCTTGGCCGGCCTTGAAATCTTTTAAGAGGGCGGGATCGAAGCCAGTGGTCGGGCGCACGCCCGACGTATCTGCCCGATCCGACTGGATGGGGTGGGCGTACTTTGGTAGGGCAAATATGGTCGAGTCCTTTTGGCCTTGGCCATTGTCTTGGGCCTTGGCGAGCGAAAACAGGCCAATGGACAACCAAATTAACCACAATATCTTTTTCATACATGGAATTAAAACAAGCTCAATAATCTTCATCCCAATCTAGCGCAACGGGCTGCCCAATGAGGGCGATACGGGCCGAAAGGCCCACCGAATCATGCTCTTCGACCAATTGATAATATTGGAAAGTATTGCCGGTCAACGAGATGAATTGCAACAGATAGCTCCCCAAATAATAAAAAACAGTGAGTGCCGCACTGATGCCCGGGTTGGCTTCGGCGGCGGCCCAATCCAAGGTAGTGAAGTAGATGTAGATCCAATAAATGGCCAACGGCAGATAAAACAAGTAACCAATCATACTTTGCAATAGGGCAAGGATTAGGTTAAATCCCAAGCAGGGCCACCAATTTTCCCTGACAACCGCAAAGGCCCGTTTGAATGCCCCCACAAAACTTAGGTTTTCCATTAGTTGGGCAAGTACCAGAAAGTTCCAAAGCGGAATGCTGACATAGGCCACCGGAAAAAACGCAACAAAGCCCAGGAAAAAGGTCAGGCCGGCACTATCGGTCACAAAATAGGCGGCAGCCACCAGTAGCGGCAGCAGGGCCAGGATAAACACGATGGCCACCCACGAAAACAGTACTTTAAAAACGTGCTTGCGGGCTTCTTTCACGACTTCATCCACCGAAAAAGCAGATTTGTCCGGGATAGTCGTATAAAGTTTGACGTAGCTGTACACCACCAAGCTCATCACGGCATACACCAGCATGAACATCGTACCCAGCAAAATGCCAGCTTTGGGGGAAAACAGCAGGGACATTGGGTTGGTGCCGAGGTCGGTCAGCGAGCTCCCATCTTGGTTGGCGATCAGGGCCAGGCCAGCGGCCGATAAAGCCAGCAACGGGGTAACAATGATGGCCAAGCATTTGACCAAGGGCACGAAGTTTTGGCGGACAAACTCAAAAGTAGCGTTCAACCGTTGGCTAAAATCGCGGATTTTGAGAAATTCTAGTTTGGGCACACTGCGCATTGCTGGGCTGGTTTTGGTTTTCCTCAATCACTGCTGCGTTAGCCAATGGCTTCGCCCAGTTCCTTTTCTTGGTTGTAATGGTTGCGCCGGGCCAACCGGATGGGGTACACCACGTAATACCAAATGATAAAAGTGGCTGATCCCCCGATGATCAGGCATTTGAGGGCAATGGGCATATCGGTGAGCCTGGTCACGAAACTTTCCAAAAAACCCGCCAGGATGAAAATGGGCACAGTGCCGACCACGATTTTCAGCCCGCGCTTGGCCCCCATCTGAAAGGCGGCGAGGCGGGAGTAAGTACTGGGAAACAAAATACTGTTGCCCATCACAAAACCAGCGGCCCCAGCAATGATGATCACCGAAATTTCCAATGTCCCGTGGATCCACACAGTGAGGAACGAGGTGAGCAGCAGCCCTTCGTTGTAAAAAAAAGTCTGGAACGCACCCAACATGATTCCATTCTCTACCAAAATGTACAAAGTGCCGATGGAAGACAATACCCCGGCCACAAAGGTTTTGAAGCCCACCATGATGTTGTTGTAGGTGATGGCAAAAAACATATCGATCTGGCCATGTGATTTGTACACCGCCATGGGGTCGCCCTTGCGGATGTTCTCCAAGGTCATGTTGACGTAGCCGTCGCCCAAGATCAGGCGGGGAAAATCTGCATCGTGCAAAGTGGACACCGCCCCGATCAGCACCGCCAACGCAAACACCCCGAAAGCGAGCAGCAACTGACGATGGGCACTGTGGAACAGGAGGGGCATTTCGTGGGTCCAGAAAGTAATCAGCCGGGACGAATTTTCTTTTTTGTTCTTGTAAATGTCTTGGTGGATGGCGGTGGCCATGTTGTTCAAGTAGACGGTGGTTTTACTGTCGGGATAGAAAGTGCGCGAATAGGACAGATCATCGGCCAACTGGATGAACATCTCGGCCAACGTATCAGGATCGGCCCTTTGGGCATTCTCCAAGTCGCTAAATTTGTCCAAGTGATCCGGCACGCTGTGATTGGGCAGCGCAAATGATCTCCCCGGCTTGAGCCTGGTTTCTTCGGTAATGCGGCCCGTTTGGATAATATGTTCAAAAATCTTCCAGCGGTACAAGTTTTTTCTGACAAAAGCAGCTTCGCGCATAGTTGGGGCGGTTAATGGCCATTCACTGTTCAAAGAACGCGAATTTTTGCGGCAATGTTGATGGGCAGCCCAGAAAATTCTGGGAAAAGCGCAAAAGCATTTTTGCCAGATCGCTTTCGCAAATGCGGCTTAGGCTTACCGATCGATCGCTCTGCGGCTTGAGCTTAGTGATCGCTGCCCGGACTTGGGCATCGAGGGCAAAATCGAGACTGGATCGGGGCTTGCCGCGCGAGGGTTCACGCCTAGGCCGCCCACATCATCGCGGGCCGGGCGGTCTTGGTTCTCCAGCTGGGCGTTTTACTGGTTGGGAGACTTTGCGCCGGAGAAAATTTGACTTAATTTGTGTTTAAGCAGTTAAAAATCAGGTGTTTGTGCTTTTTAGCTAAGGTTACGCAAATCGCTGAAAATCCGATGGGATGCAATGATTTTAGATAAATTGCTAGTCCCAGCTCAAGCCCTGAAAGGGTGTCATCTATTTAAGATTTTTTTGATACCATGACTACCTTATTCTCCATCATATATTACAGCGCTTCAAACGTTTGCGCAACATGAGTTTTAAATTACTTTGCTTGGGCCATCAATGAGCGGCCTGCGCCCGGTGCGGCCATTGGGTGGCCAAATCGGCCCAATCGCGGCACCGGCCTTGGACAATTTCGCCTTCATCGTCCCCGTTGCCAAAGAAGATGGTTTGCATTCCTGCGCGGCGGCCAAAGGCCAGATCGCTGGCACTGTCCCCAATCATGAGCGAAGTGGCCAAATCAATGGCCGGATAGTCGGCCAAGGCCCGGAAGGCCATGCCGGGTGCGGGCTTGCGGTCGGGGCTGTTGGCCACTGCCAGATCGGGGCAATAGTACACTTGGTCGATCACGGTGACCTGTGCATTGAGGTAGGACAGCATAAACTGGTGGAGGGCCGCCAGATCTTCGTGGCTCATCAGCCCTTTGCCAATCCCCTGCTGGTTGGTCACCACCACCACCCGACTAAAGGCGGGCCGAAGCTCGGTGAGCACTTCGCGTACTTGGGGCAAAAAAACAAAGTCGGATACTTGCTTGACGTAATCGCCCACGATCCGGCGGTTGATGACCCCGTCCCGATCCAAAAACAAGGCGCTCCTTGACGATAAAGTGATGTTCATCCCCAAGATCAGTCGACGATCAATAAGTTTGCGCTCCGCACGTACCCCTCTTTGAACCCGTCGTTTTCGGCCCACCGAACCTTGTACCAAATATCGTTGCTTCCTACAATGGGCAGGCAGTTGCCTTTCTCGACCATGCTCACCAGTTCGCCAGCCGCCGAAGGGGCGTTCATCAAAAAAACTTTGTCCGATTTGACAATCCCTTTTTGCCGCTGAAGCTCATAGTTGTAAATGTAGAAGAACATGGCAAGGCCCACGCTAATGGCAATACAGGGGTACAGCACTTCCCGGCCTTTGCGTTTGATCCTGAACAGGAAGATGAGCAGGGCCAGCATAAGGACGGTGAAAGCGAGCAAAAACGCGCCCAAGTAATACCGGAAATTATAGATCAAGTACTCAATGTCATTGGGTTGGTAACCTTGGAGCTTATACTTCTCGGCCAATTCCGAGATTTTTGCGAAAATTTTTGGGTCGGGATCCTGGGCATACAGCACACTGAGGTAGTACAACGCGTTGGCATAATCGCCCGTGCCCTCACGGATGAAAGCCATCTTGGTGAGCATTTGGGGAGAGAAAAGTTTGGCCTTCGAAAACAATTTTTCATAGATATTGAACGCTTCGACAAACTTTTGTTGTTCATAGAGCGCATCGGCCGAAGCCAGCAATTGTTCATTGCCTTGAGCCTGAACTAGTTGCGGAGCAGCTGCGAAGCTCACCAAAAAGAATACAGTAATATTTAAGAGAAAGCGTTGCATTTAATTTCAAGAGTTGATAATTTCGCATCCGCAAATAAGGGGGGATGGCCCTCAAATTTACAAATAATAGTCTTGATTCCGTAGCTCAGCTGGTAGAGCAATACACTTTTAATGTATGGGTCCTGGGTTCGAGTCCCAGCGGGATCACCAATAAAGTTCATTGATAGCGCACGTGGTGAAACTGGTAGACACGCCATCTTGAGGGGGTGGTGGGGGTAACCCTGTGGAAGTTCGAGTCTTCTCGTGCGCACTTTTGGGAGTAAATGATTCCGTAGCTCAGCTGGTAGAGCAATACACTTTTAATGTATGGGTCCTGGGTTCGAGTCCCAGCGGGATCACTGGTCAAAAAGGTTCTCATCGCCATGGGAGCCTTTTTTGTTGGCCTGCACCGGGATGGTTTTGACGATTCAGTTGATGACCCGATAATGTTTACAGTAGGTCAAAACAAAACCGGTTGTCCCGGTAGGCTGGCGTAAGGTATTGCGCCAAACTGGGCAACTGGGACGTGGGCGGCAACCGTTCACCGGTTCTGCTTGGGAAAAATCCAAAAAAATTGGTGATTCTGTTCATGACAGAAGCGCGATCCCCAAGCCGAGCTCAATGGGCGGCACCTTCCGCCACCAATGTGGCCTTTTGTTTGCCCATTGCCCGGGCAAAGGGTGGTTTGTGGCATTATTTTTTATGTAAGATAGGGAGCTTGTATTCCATTTTTCCAGTATCAAAAATGCACACCATGAAGAAATTTGCCCTTCTCCTTTACTTGGCCTTGTTGCCCCTCTTGGTGGTCGTTGGTCAAAAAAAAGTCCAAACCCGCTACGGCTCCATCAATGAGTCCGATTCATTGGCCACTCCGGTCAAAGAAGAGTATTTTGTCATCAATAACGGTGGCAAAGAGGTGATCGAGGGCGATTACAAACGTTTCTTTCGCAGTGGCAAGGTCAAGGTGACGGGTAAATTTGTGGGAGGTAATATGACGGGCGCTTTCAAACAATTTTATGAAAACGGGGCCCAAGAGAGCATTACCAGTTTTGTGGGTGGCCGCAAGCAGGGCCAGCAAGTGGAATATTACGAAAATGGCCGGATCAAGATTGAGTACGCCTACGTGGACGATCGGCGCGAGGGCGAAGTGCGGGCATTTGATCTCCAAGGGCAGGCGATCCAAAAGGGCATGTACCGCAACAATTTTCTCCAAGATACTTTTTATACCTATTTCCCTGATCAAAAGCTCAAATCAAAGGCCGTGTTCCGCAACGATTCGCTCAATGGGATCATGAGCGAGTATTATACAAGCGGGGTGCTCAAAAACACTACCCGGTATGTGGATCACGTCCAGCATGGCCAAGCCTTGGCCTACTATGACAACGGCGTGGCCGAGAGCCAGATTTACTACCGCAACGGGGTGATGTCGCCCGACACGATCCGCACTTGGTACCGCAACGGACAATTGCAGACCGAGATCTTGAAAGACAACAACCGCTACAATGTGTTCACCAAATATGCTTCCAATGGCAATAAAACCATGGAAGGTTCCATTCTGATGCGCGAGCGGACCGGCTTTCTGTCGCGGCCCAACATGGGGGCCGAAGCCGTGCTGGGGGCCGTACTGGACGGCAAAGTGCGCGGCTATTACGACAGCGGCAAAACTTGGTATGAACTCAATTATGCCAAAGGAAAAAAGAATGGGACCAATACCTACTACCACGAGAACGGCAATACCAAGGAAGTGATCGTTTACCGCGACCAAGAGCGGGAGCTAAAGAGCAAACTCTACTACGAAAATGGCAAGCCCGAACTGGAAAAAGAGCTAAAAAATGGCAATCCCGTGGGCGAATGGAGCTATTACCACCCCAACGGTCAGCTAAAACGCAAAGAGCAATACGTGATGGGCAAAGTGAACGGTCCCCGATCCTCTTGGCACGCCAATGGCAAATTGGCCGCCGAGGAGCTGTTCAGCAATGGGAATTTGGCGGGGAACCAAAAGTATTTCTACGAGAATGGAAACCCGAAAGAAGAATTTTCCTATAAAATGGGCAAGATCAATGGCTTGGTGAAATACTACCACGAAAATGGCAAACTAGCCAGCGGTGGTGCGCAGCTCAACGACCGCAAAACGGGGACTTGGGTCTATTACGATGCACAGAGCAAATTGCTCCGCACCGAAAAATGGCGCAAGGGAGAACTGGTTTCCACGGTGGAGGCTGACAAAAAATGAAGTTCCCCGCCAAAACAGAGGACGTTTCTTCCCCTTTTTGGCCAATTTTGGGCCTTGCCCACAAGCAATGAACAGATATTGTTAACTTTAGGGCTCAATATTAAGTTACGTGGGCTGGGCAACTCCTTGTCTCCTTCACTTTTTGTTAAATCGTTTTAAGTATCTATTTGGCTTACTTCAAATCCAGTCAACTGCATGAATCGTTTCTTTAGTCTATTGTTTATGGTGCTGTGTGCTTGCATGAGTGCACAAGCCCAACCGGGCCAAGGTTATCCCGCCAAAAAAGAACCAGCTTATGTGAACAAGGCCGCCCAGAAGTTTGCCCAGTTGGGCAGCGAACTGCCCACGGCCAACTCATTCCGCACGGCTTCGGGCGCGCCAGGGTACAACTACTGGCAAAACCGCGCCGATTATGACATCAAAGTAGAGTTGGATGACGAAAAGCAGCGCATCATTGGCCAAGAGGTGATCACTTATCTCAACAGTTCACCCGATCCACTGACCTACGTTTGGGTTCAGTTGGACCAGAACATCTTGGATAAAAATTCTGACACCTACAAGACGTCGACCAGCAAATTGACCGACCGGATGAGCACCAGCCAGATGAACGGCATGTTTGACCGGAGCTTTGACGGAGGCCACAAGATCCAATATGTGCGCGACCCAGCTACTGGCAAAGATCTGAAATACACCATTGTCAAAACGATGATGCGCGTAGACCTGCCCAAGCCATTGACCAAGGGCCAAGTCCAAAAGCTGGGCATTGGCTGGGAATACAACATCAACGACCGCAACAACCCCGCCCTCCAAGCTGGTTCACGCGGGGGATGTGAGCTTTTCGCGGGTGACGGCAACTGGCTCTATTCCATTACCCAATGGTTCCCCCGGATGGCTGTTTACGACGACTACAATGGCTGGCAGCACAAACAGTTCTTGGGCTCGGGCGAGTTTACCCTGCCCTTTGGCAATTACAAAGTGGCCATCACTGTGCCCGCCGATCACATTATCGGGGCAACGGGCGAGTGCCAAAATTATGCCCAAGTGCTGACCAAGACCGAATTGAGCCGTTTTGAACAAGCCAAAACCGCGAAAAAACCAGTGGTGATAGTGACCCAAGACGAAGCCACCCAGAAAGAGAAAACCAAAGCCAAGGACAAAAAGACGTGGATCTACGCAGCCCAAAACGTGCGCGACTTTGCCTTTACCAGTTCGCGCAAGCTGATCTGGGATGCCATTGGGGTCAACATTGCTGGCAAAACGGTAATGGCCATGTCTTATTATCCCAAAGAAGCCAACCCACTCTGGGGCCAATATTCCACCGAAGCGGTGGCCCATACATTGCGCACCTATTCCCGATATTCTTTCGATTACCCCTACCCAGTGGCCATTTCGGTGGAAGCGGCCAACGGGATGGAATACCCCATGATCTGTTTCAACTATGGCCGCCCCGATACCGATGGAACTTATTCCGACCGGATCAAATACGGGATGATCTCGGTCATTATCCACGAAGTGGGGCACAATTTCTTCCCCATGATCGTTAATTCGGATGAACGCCAGTGGACTTGGATGGACGAAGGATTGAACACCTTCCTTCAGTTCATGTCCGAACAGGAGTGGGATCGCGCCTATCCCTCAGGCCGGGGTGCGCCGCACAAAATTGTGGACTACATGAAAGCCGACCCCAATATTTTGGAACCGATCATGACCAACTCCGAGTCGGTTCAAAACTTGGGGGCCAATGCCTACGCCAAAACGGCGACGGGCTTGAGCATTTTGCGCGAGACCATCATGGGCCGCGAACTGTTCGACCATGCCTTCCGCGAGTATTCGCGCCGGTGGATGTTCAAGCACCCCACCCCCAGTGATTTTTTCCGCACCATGGAAGATGCCTCGGGCATTGACCTCGACTGGTTTTGGCGGGGCTGGTTCTACACCACCGACTATTGTGATGTGGCCATTGACAACGTGACCGAGGCACAGCTCAACACGGGTGATCCCGCCGTGGAAAAGCCCATTGCCAAAGCAAAAGCAGCCGGCGATCGCGAAGAGCTTTACGAGATCCGCAATAAAAAAGACATTGCCCAAACGGCAATTGAGGCCAACGGCGATCTGAAAGATTTTTACAACAACTACGATCCTTACGCAGTATCCAAGAACGATCAGGATGCGTACAAAACGTACTTGGCCACTTTGAACGACAAGGAAAAAGCGATGTTGAAAGACAAGAAGTTCTTTTACCAAATCGATTTCCGCAACGTGGGCGAACTGCTGATGCCCCTTATTCTGGAATTTGAATTTGAGGACGGCAGCAAAGAAGAACACCAGATCCCCGCCGAGATCTGGCGGCGCAACGACCGGGAAGTGAGCAAAGTGTTCATGACCGAAAAGAAGATCAAGCAGGTCACGCTGGATCCGTACCAAGAAACTGCCGACATCGAGACGGAAAACAACTTTTTCCCCCGGCAAAGCCAACCGAGCCGTTTCCAATTGTACAAGCAATCGGGCGTGGGCCGGGGCCAAGGCACTGGCGATAACCCCATGCGCCGGCAACGGAATGAAAATACGCCCACTGGTGGGGGCAAATAAGGGCTGACCATCCAAAAAGATTGCCAATGCTGGGCGGGTGTCCCCCACAGCATTGGCAATCTTTGCTTTTGGCCAAGTGGCCCAGACTTGGTAACAACGATGCGCCGGTTATATTGTCAAGTCCCTTAGTTTCAACTTGCATCAAGCCTAGGTAAGGCTCTTTGGTTGCTTGTATTCAAACAATAAGGGCAACCAAACCTTTGATTACCAGCGCACAAAACGCCATTGCCCATCATATCATGTCAAGGGGGATCAGGGTTCGGACAAATTTCCCGAAGGCTTTTGCGCTTGTTTTCGGTATTGGGAAGGCGTTTGCACCGTCAGTTTTTTGAAAACCGGATTACAGCAAAATTTTAGGTTAAAACCAGCACTTGACTACAATATGTCTGCCATCGCAGGGCCGGGCCGCCAAGTGTCACGGTCAGCCCTGAGGGGTGATAGTCTGCCAGCACCCAGCCCCGAAGGGGTGTCATACCCCGCCCCACACTAGCTTTGGCCCGTCGGGGTACGATCCCCGCAAGCTGGGCTTCCCCGATCC
>Ga0105045_10004166_pt1 | contig 12537 bp, 9 predicted proteins | sample MAT02_FD_78089 | JGI IMG/M metagenome (GOLD analysis project Ga0105045, IMG submission 78089) | Freshwater microbial communities from Lake Fryxell liftoff mats and glacier meltwater in Antarctica - MAT-02 (megahit assembly) | ecosystem: Environmental > Aquatic > Freshwater > Ice > Liftoff... | reverse complement strand
CGCACCGAGGAGCCGTTCACCACGCGGCCGTCGCCGCCGTTCACCACGTCCACGCTGCAGCAGGAGGCCAACCGCAAGCTTGGCCTTGGTGCACGCGAGGCGATGCGGGTCGCGCAGGACCTGTACGAGCGCGGCTTCATCACCTACATGCGGACCGATTCCGTCTCACTCTCCTCGCAGGCCATCGACGCGGCCCGCGCTTGCGCGGCCGAGTTCGGTCCGGAATACGTGCCGGACAAGCCGCGGTTCTATGCCAACAAGTCGGCGAACGCGCAGGAAGCGCACGAAGCCATTCGTCCTTCGGGCGAGCGCTTCAAGTCGCCGGACGAGACGGGCCTCAGCGGGCGCGAGTTGCGGCTGTATGACCTGATCTGGAAGCGGACCGTCGCCAGCCAGATGCCCGACTCGCGCCAGACCCGCATGGTGGTGACCATTGCGGCCGACGATGCCGAGTTTCGCGCCAGTGGCAAGCGGATCGACTTCGCCGGTTTCATCCGCGCCTACGTGGAAGGTTCGGATGATCCCGAGGCGGCGCTGGATGACAGGGAGGTCGTGCTGCCGGCCCTCGTCGTCGGCGACACGCCGGATTGCCGCGCGCTGGATGCCGTGAAGCACGAGACGCAGCCGCCGGCACGCTACACCGAGGCGTCGCTGGTGAAGGCGCTCGAGGAGCAGGGCATCGGTCGCCCCAGCACGTACGCCTCCATCATGGACACCATCCAGGCGCGCGGCTACGTGCGGCAGGACGGCAAGGCACTCGTGCCCACGTTCACCGCCTTTGCCGTGACCGCGTTGCTCGAGACGCGCATCTCGTCGCTCGTCGACACGCAGTTCACGGCGAAGATGGAGAGCCAGCTCGATGAGATTGCGCGTGGCGAACAGGATCAGCTGTCGTACCTGAAGCAGTTCTTCTTCGGAGACGACGCGCATCCGGGACTCAAGCCGATGGTCGAGCAGAGCGCCGCCGACCTGAAGAAGGAAGCGGGCGGTGCCCGCAGCGTGCACCTCGAAGGCGTGAATGCCGATATCCGCATCGGTCGCTATGGTCCGTATGTGGAAGTCATGGAGGACGGTGTGCCGCTCCGTGCATCGCTCCCCGGCGACATGGCACCCGGTGACCTCACCGACGCGCTCGTGCAGGAACTGCTGCGCACGCGTCAGGAAGGTCCGCCGGTCATCGGCATCGATCCCGAGTCCGGGTTGCCCATCTACATGATGCGTGGCGAGTACGGTCCGTACGTGCAGCTTGGCGACGTGATCGAGGGCGAGAAGACGAAGCCGAAGCGCACCTCGCTGCCGAAGGGTGTGACGCCCGAGAACATCACGCTCGACATCGCGCTCGGGCTGGTCTCGCTGCCACGCATGCTGGGCACGCATCCGGAAACAGGCAGCCCAGTTCGTGCGAGCCTCGGCCGGTTCGGTCCATTCATCGTGCATGTGAAGGGCGGCACCGAAGGCAAGGACGATTTCCGCAGCATTCCGGCGACAGATGACGTCCTGGCCATCGCGCTGCCACGCGCGCTCGAGCTGCTCAGCCAGCCGAAGGGTCGGCGTGGTGTGACGAGCAGCGTCGTCACACCGCTGCGCGAGCTCGGACCGCATCCGGAAGATGGTCGCACCGTGCTCGTGTTCGACGGTCGGTACGGTCCCTATGTGCAGCTTGGCCCGAACACCAGCGATCGCAAGGCGAAGCCCATCCGCGCCACGCTGCCGAACGACGTCAAGCCCGACGCCGTCACGATGGCGCAGGCGGTGCAACTGCTGGAAGCGAAGGCCGGCAAGCCGATCGTGAAGAAGAAGCCTGCCCGCAAGAAAACGGCACGCGCGAGGTCGTGAGCATGGAAGAGATCCACATCGTCGGTGGCGGACTGGCGGGCAGCGAAGCCGCGTTCCAGCTCGCCGAGCGCGGGCATCGGGTGGTGCTGCACGAAATGCGGCCCGTGCGGGGCACGGCCGCGCACAAGACTGACCGTCTTGGAGAACTCGTCTGCTCCAACACGTTCAAGAGCACCGAGACGGCCAACGCGCACGGCCTGCTGAAGGCCGAGATGCGTGCGCTGGGCAGCGTGGTGCTGTGGGCGGCGGATCAGGCGCGTGTACCGGGTGGTTCCGCGCTCGCCGTCGATCGCGAGCTGTTCGCGAATGTGCTCGATGCGCGGGTGCGCGAGCATCCGGGCATCACCGTCGTGCGTGAGGAAGTGCACGTGCTGCCGGATGTCGGCATCGTCGCCACGGGTCCACTCACGTCGGACCTGCTGGCGGAGGCGATTCGCACGCGCCTGGGCGTGGCGTCGCTCGCGTTCTACGACTCCATCGCGCCGGTGGTGAGTTACGAATCGCTGGATCAGTCGCTGCTGTTTCGCGCCAGTCGCTGGGACAAGGAGACGATGGATGGCGCGGCGGCCGAAGGTGGCGCGTATCTCAACGCGCCGTTCGACAAGGAGGAGTACGAGGCGTTCATCGACGCGCTCGCGGTGGGTGACCAGTTCACCGCGCACGAGTTCGACGCCGTCCCGTACTTCGAGGGCTGCATGCCGGCCGAGGAGATGGTGAAGCGCGGTCGCGAAACATTGCGCTTCGGGCCGATGAAGCCCATCGGGCTTCGGGATCCTCGCACCGGCAAGCGTCCGTGGGCCGTGCTGCAGCTGCGGCAGGAAGATCGTGCGGGGCGCATGTGGAACCTCGTCGGTTTCCAGACACGCCTGCGCATCGGCGAGCAGCAGCGCGTCTTCCGCATGATTCCCGGGCTCGCCGAGGCGGAGTTCCTGCGCTACGGCAGCATTCACCGCAACACGTACCTCAACGCGCCGGCAGCACTCACGCCGCACCTCTCGTTGCGGGACGCGCCGATGACGATGTTCGCGGGGCAGCTCACCGGCGTCGAGGGCTACACCGAGAGCAGCGCCACCGGTCTGCTCGCTGGCATCAACCTGTCGCGCATGCTGCACGGCGACGAGCCGGTGATTCCGCCGCCGACCACGATGCTCGGTGCTCTGTATCGCTACCTGCGCGAGGCTGACCCGAAGCATTTTCAGCCGATGAATGCGAACTACGGTCTGGTCGACGACCTGCCGAACGCGCCGCGCGACAAGATGGCGCGCAAGCAGGCCATGGCGGATCGTGCGCTCACCGAGCAGGCGGCGTGGATCGAGTCACTTGCGCTCACGGGCATACAGCTCTGATGGACTCGTCGCGCACCGACGCGGCGCATGACGCGATGCGCGGTGCCGCATCGGCCCACGACGGCGACACGCCGCCACTGCAGCCCACGCCCATACTGGTCGCCGAGTGGCTGCAGTATCTCGCCAAGGAGCGTCAGCTCTCGCCCCACACGATCACGGCGTACACCAGTGACCTGGTGCGCTTCACGACCTTCCTCGGCGCACGCGCGCAGGGCGACGCGTGGGATTGGGGCACGGTCGATCGCAATGCGATCCGTGGATTCCTCGGTTACCTCAGCCGGCTCGGTCTGGAGCGTCGTTCCATCGCGCGCACGTTGTCGGCGGTGCGCGGCTTCTACTGCTATCTGCATCGCGACGAGCATGTCACGGCGAACCCCGCGCGCAGCGTGCGCACGCCGAAGATCGGGCGTCACCTTCCCGCGCATCTGGATACCGGCACGATGCAGGTGCTGATGGATGCCGCGTCGACGCGTGCACAGGGCGGCGCGTTCAACGACGTACGCAACTTTGCGATGCTCGAGCTGTTCTACGCCACGGGCATGCGACTGTCGGAGCTGTACGGGTTGAACCGTGAGGACGTCGATCTCGTGTCGCTGCGCGCGAAGGTGCGTGGCAAGGGCCGCAAGGAGCGTATCATCCCGTTTGGTGGACCGGCGCGACTCGCGCTCATCAACTACGAGTCGCGCCGCGACGAGCTCGTGAGGACCATCGGCCCGACGTCCGACCGCGCGGCCTGGTTCCTCAATCCCCGTGCCCGTCGGCTGTCGCGCCGCGGCATCCAGCTCGCGATGACGGGGCTCATCTCGATGGTGGACGCACCGGAAGGTGCGAGCGTCCATGCATTGCGGCACACCTTCGCCACACATCTCCTCGATGCCGGCGCCGAGTTGCGTGCCGTACAGGAGTTGCTTGGTCACGCCAGTGTGAGCACGACGCAGATCTACACGCACACCAGCGTCGAACGCCTCAAGGCTGCGTACGCCAAGGCGCACCCGCGCGCCTGACATTTGCGGCAGCACGGCAACAGCGAACAGCATTTTTATCACGGAACTGCACAGCCACAGGACTGCACAACCACAGAACTGCAGGCCGGGGGAAGCACGCTCGTCGTGCCGTCCTCCGTGAAGGTAGACGCTCGGCGATTTTTTTGTAGGAACGGCAAACGCCACCGCAGTTCACAAAAATTCGGTGTGCCGATGCCGCACCCCTGCTCGCCGCTCGAGACGAAGCCCCGCACCCTGCAGTTCTGTGGTTGTGCCGTTCCGTGGCTGTTCCGTTCCGTGATAAAGGCTGTTGCCCTTGCTGTTGCCGTTGCCGCTGCGTCTGCCACGTCACCCGCTGTACCGGACCGGTACCGGGACTGATATTGAAGCATGACAGATCACGCTCCAGTGTTTCACGCCACGACCATCCTCGCTGTCCGACGCAACGGCAGGATCGCGATCGGTGGTGACGGTCAGGTCTCCATGGGCCAGACCATCGCCAAGTCCACGGCGAAGAAGGTGCGACTGCTCGGCAACGGCCGGCTCGTCGCCGGATTCGCCGGAGCAGCCGCCGATGCGTTCACGCTGTTCGAGAAGTTCGAGGAGAAGCTCGATCGCTATGCCGAGAACCTGCCGAAGGCCGTCGTCGAACTGGCCAAGGACTGGCGCTCCGACCGCGTGCTGCGCCGGCTGGAGGCACTGCTGATCGTCGGTGACAATTCCACAATGTTCACGATCAGCGGCAACGGTGACGTCATCGAGTCGGACGATGGCATCATGGCGATCGGCTCCGGCGGCATCTACGCGCTCTCGGCGGCGCGGGCGCTCGTGCGCCACACGGCGATGAGCGCGCGTGAGATCGTGGAGCAGGGGATGCAGATCGCCGGCGAGATCTGCGTGTATACCAATACGAACATCACCGTCCTCGAACCCGTCGCCTGACCGATGCCGTCCCCGCGCACAGAACGGGCGCTCGCGCGTCTCGCCGATCTCACGCCGATGCGCATCGTCGCGGAGCTCGATCGCTACATCATCGGCCAGGCCAGTGCGAAGAAGGCCGTCGCGATCGCGCTGCGGAATCGCTGGCGTCGGCAGCACACACCAGACGCGATCCGCCCCGAGATCTCGCCCAACAACATCATCCTCATTGGTCCCACGGGATGCGGCAAGACGGAGATCGCGCGCCGCGTGTCGCGACTCGCCGCAGCCCCGTTCATCAAGGTCGAGGCGTCGAAGTTCACGGAGGTGGGCTACGTGGGCCGCGACGTGGAATCCATGGTGCGTGACCTCGTCGAGAACGCGATGGACCTGGTGCGCGGCGAGCGCGAGGTGGAGATCACCACCGAGGCGTCCGAACGTGTGGAGGAGCGGCTGCTGGATGCCTTGCTGCCGGCGCCTGTCGCCGCGCCTGCCGGCACCACGCCACCTGCGCCGAGCAACGGCGATGTGAAGGAGGCACCGGGCATCTTCCTCGTCGGCTCGGCCGGCTCGGCGACGACTGCGCCGGTGGGTGATGGTGACAAGGATCGGCACCTGCGAACGCGCGAGAAGCTGCGCACGCTGTTGCGCGAGGGACAGCTCGAGACGCGCAAGATCGATCTCGAGGTTCCTGTCTCCGCATCGCCGGCGTTCGGTATGCTGAACCAGCCCGGCGCGCAGGAGGGCATGGAGCAGTTCACGCAGATGATGCAGGACCTCATGCCGCGCAAGACGAAGCGTCGCTCCATGACGGTGGCCGACGCGCGCCGCGTACTGCTGCAGCAGGAGTTCGATCGGATGCTCGACCGCGACGAAGTGGTCGCCGAGGCCATCGAACGGACCGAGGAGACGGGGATCATCTTCCTCGACGAGATCGACAAGATCGCCGGTCAGCGCGGCGGCTCCGGCGGTCCCGATGTGTCGCGTGAAGGGGTGCAGCGCGACCTGCTGCCCATCGTGGAGGGTTCCACGGTGCAGACGAAGTACGGCATGGTGCGCACCGACCATGTGCTGTTCATCGCGGCGGGAGCGTTCCACGTCTCCAAGCCCAGCGACCTGATTCCCGAGCTGCAGGGACGATTCCCGATTCGCGTCGAACTGCTGCCACTGACCGAAGCCGACTTCGTGCGCATCATGACCGAGCCGGATCATGCACTCACGAAGCAGTATGCTGCGCTCGTCGCCTCCGACGGCTCCACGCTGACGTTCGCGGCGGACGGCATCGCCGAGCTCGCACGTGTCGCGACGATCTGCAACTCCCGCATGGAGAACATCGGTGCGCGCCGATTGCACACCGTCATGACGACGCTGCTCGAGGAGCTGCTGTACGGACTTCCGGAGTCAGGCAGCGAAGGCATCGTGGTGGACGCGGCAATGGTACGTCTGCGCCTCGAGGCTGTGAGCCAGGACGAAGACCTGCGGCGCTACATCCTGTAGCGCGAACCTCGCTCGTGCACGGTGCCGCGAGGATGGCGGGGCGGGTGGCAGCATGCTTCGCTGGTGCAGGGGGTGCGCCGCCGTGTTGACGCGGTGGCTCGGCACACTAGGTTCACTCGCTTTCCGGTCTGTTGCCGGACCTCACGCGTCTCACCGCTCCTGCTGCCATGTCCGCTGAGCGCCCGCATCGCGATTTCATCGCGATTCCCGACTTCGACCGTTACGAGCTCGATGCGCTGCTGCGTCTGGCGGATCGGATGCGGCGCGGTGACTACGATCGTCGGCCACTGCGCGGCAAGACGCTGGCGATGCTGTTCATGAAGTCGTCCACACGCACGCGCGTCTCGTTCGAGGTCGGCACCTTCCAGCTTGGCGGGCACGCGCTCTTCCTCTCGGATCGTGACGTGCAGCTGGGGCGTGGCGAGCCGCTGTCCGACACCGCACAGGTGCTCACGCGGTACGTGGACGGCATCATGATCCGCACCTTCGCGCATGACGACGTCATGAACCTCGCGAAGCATGCACAGGTGCCGGTGATCAACGGGCTCACCGACCTGCAGCATCCCTGCCAGGTGCTGGCCGATGTGCTCACCGTGCGGCAGCATCTGCACGACGAGCGGAAGCAGGTGGTGGCGTGGATCGGTGATGGCAACAACATGGCCAACTCCTGGATCGACGCCGCATCCTCGTTCGGCTTCGAGCTGCGCCTCGCCTGTCCCGACGGCTACGATCCCGATCCGGTGCTGCTGGCCCGCGCGCAGACGCAGACGAAGGTGACGCTGCTGCGTGATCCCGCTGAGGCGGCCGACGGTGCGACCGTGGTGACGACGGACGTCTGGGCATCGATGGGTCAGGAGTCGCAGCATGCCGATCGTGTGACGGCATTTTCCGGTTACGTCGTCAATGAATCGGTGATGAGTCGCGCGACTTCTGGTGCGATCTTTTTGCACTGTCTTCCGGCGCACCGTGGTGAGGAAGTCAGTGCCGGTGTCATCGATGGTCCGCAGAGCCGCGTCTGGGATGAGGCGGAAAATCGTCTCCACGTGCAGAAGGCCGTGATGGCGGTGCTGCTGGGTGGTGAGACGCTGCACACGGGGCAGGTGCGGGCGTGAACGTCAGTTGGCTGTGCCTGACACCGAGCTGACGACTGGCTGCAGTGTGCGAGGGCACGCCCGGCGCTCGCCGGATCCCGCCTTGCACACTAGCTTCCAATGTCCGAGTACCAGTTCACCGATTACTTCCTGCGTGTGGTGCTCGTGCGTCGCCCGTACCTGAGGTGCGCGTGGTGTATCGCCGTCATCGAGGCACCGTTGCGCACTGAGCGACAGGAGCCGAACCGGTGGTGATTCTAAGCTCGAGTGCCAGAGTGTGGTGACAGGTACCTGCGAGTCGTCACGCTCGACGATCGGACGACGATTCACAACGCATTCCCAGATCGGGGGTTCTCCGGGTGAAGCTGAACTATTTTCCCGACACGGATTCGCTCTACATCGACCTGCGGGAACAGCCGAGCGTCGAGAGCATTGAGGTGGCTGCGGGAGCGTGCTCGATTTCGGCGCCAGTGGTGAGCTGGTCGGTATCGATATCGACAACGCCAGCCATCATGTCGATCTCGATCACCTTGTTTTGACGAGAATGCATGCGCAGATCGAGCGCATTGCGAATTAGCCTCAACCAGATATTTGTCATGCCTACTGTCGGAAAAGCAGCCCCCGCGTTCACGCTCGAGACCGATACCGGTGAGACGCTGTCGCTGCAGGACCTGAAGGGGCAGAAGGTCGTGCTGTACTTCTATCCGAAGGACGACACGTCCGGCTGCACGACCGAGGCTTGTGAATTCCGCGACATCATGCCGCGCTTCGCGAAGGAGTCCGCGGTCGTGCTCGGCGTCAGCCCCGACAGCGTGACGAGCCACCAGAAGTTCAAGCTGAAGTACGACCTGCCGTTCACGTTGCTCGCCGATACCGAGAAGACCACCGCTGAGGCTTACGGCGTCTGGAAGGAGAAGAGCATGTACGGTCGCACGTACATGGGCGTGGAGCGGACCACGTTCCTGATCGATGCGACGGGCATCCTTCGTCATGTCTTCGAAAAGGTGAAGCCTGCCGGGCACGCTGAGGCGGTTGCCGAGGCACTCGCCGCGATCTGATGTGGCGCTGATGGAGAGGGCCGGAGAACCGTGACGGCAGGGTGATCGGGGTGTAGTTTTCCACTCTGCCAGTTCGGCATCAACTTCTGCCTTCACGCCATGTCCGCTTCAGAAACGCTTCAGCGCACGGCGCTCTACGACACTCACGTCTCACTCGGTGCCAGGATCGTGCCGTTTGCCGGGTTCGAGATGCCGGTCCAGTATCCGTCAGGCATCACGGTCGAGCATCATGCCGTGCGCAAGAGCTGTGGGCTGTTCGACGTCAGCCACATGGGCGAATTCCTCGTCACCGGCCCCGGCGCGATCGACTTCGTGAATTACGTCACGACGAACGACGTCGCGAAGCTGGCGGTGGGCCAGGCGCACTACAGCACGTTCTGCAACGAGCGCGGCACCATCGAGGATGATTGCCTGGTCTACCGGTTCGAGGATCACCTGATGCTCGTGGTCAACGCCTCGAACATCGCGAAGGACTGGGCGCACATCGAGCCACGGGTGCTCACGTTCGACTGCACGATGGAGGATGTCAGCGGTAAGACGGCGCTGCTCGCGCTGCAGGGCCCTCTTGCTCCGTCGATCCTTGCGCGGCACACGTCGGTCGATCTCGACGCGATCACGTATTACCACTTCGCCGTCGGCACCGTGGCCGGCGTGGAGAACGTCATCATCAGCCGCACCGGGTACACCGGCGAGGATGGCTTCGAGCTGTACTTCGCCGACGAGCATGCGCCTGCCGTGTGGGCCGCACTGATGTCGGGCGGTGACGTGGTACCGGCGGGCCTCGGTGCGCGCGACACGTTGCGCCTCGAGATGGGCATGGCGCTCTACGGCAACGACATCGACGATACCGTCACGCCGTACGAGGCGAATCTGGCGTGGCTGGTGAAGCTCACGGCCAAGGAGCGTTTCGTGGGTCGTGAGGCGCTGGTGGCGCAGAAAATGGCTGGCGTGCCGCGCAAGCTGGTCGGCTTCACGCTGCCGGTGCGCCATGTGCCCCGTCATGGCATGCGCGTCTTCGTCGACGGCGAGCAGAGCGGGGAAGTCTGCAGCGGGACCGTCGGACCGAGTGTCGCCTTGCCGATCGGGACCTGCTACCTGCCCACCGACCTCGCGAAGCCGGGCACCCTGTTCGAGGTCGAGATTCGTGGATCGATGGTGCCGGCCACGGTCGCGGCGCTTCCGTTCTGGCCCAACGGTTCGGCGAAGAAGTAAGCGCACGTGAAGGTGCTCATCACGCTGACCGACATCGAGCCGGCCGTCCGGCTCAATGCGCTGCTCGAACAGTCGGGGATCGCGACGGAGGTCGTGTCTCCGCTGGATGACATGCGTGGTGCCCTCGAACGGTTCGAGCCTGACGTGGTGGTGATCACGGGCGCGCTGTTCGACACCGGCAACGTGCAGATCGTGCGCGAGGAGCTGTGGGCTGGTGTGCCGGTGGTCGGCCTTGCGGATGTCGACGAGCCGGGGATGCGCGAGCGCCTGCGCACCATCGGGTATGCCGATGTGCTCGCGAAGCCCGTGCATGCCGAGGATGTCGCGCCGGTGGTGCGACGTCTGCTCGAGCGGCGACGCCTGAGCCAGGAGACCGGCCTCAGCGGCGACACCGAGGCGTTGCGCGAGGTGCTGGTCAAGATCGAGCAAATTGCGCCGGTCAACAGCACGGTGTTGATCGAGGGCGAGAGCGGGACGGGCAAGGAACTGGTCGCGCGCGGCATCCATCGCCTTGGGCCTCGCCGCAACAAGCCGTTCATCGGCGTGAATGTCGGTGCGCTTGCCGAGTCGCTGCTGGAGAGCGAGCTGTTCGGCCATGAGAAGGGCGCGTTCACCGGAGCGGCTGAGCGCCGGCTGGGTCGCTTCGAACTCGCCGATGGCGGCACGCTGTTCCTGGACGAAATCGGCGACATCCCGCCCTCGACGCAGGTCAAGCTGCTGCGCGTGCTCGAGGAGCGAGAGGTCACGCGGGTCGGCGGTGTGACCAGCATCGCGATCAATGTGCGCGTCATCGCGGCGACCAACCGCCCCCTGCGCGACCTGGTGGAGGAGGGCTCGTTCCGATCCGACCTCTACTACCGCCTGAACGTCCTGAGCATGTACCTGCCGCCGCTGCGTGAGCGGAAGTCCGATATCCCGGTGCTGGTGCGGCGCTTCATCGCCGAGTTCTCGCGCCGGCACGACAAGGCGTTCCACGGGATTTCGGCCGACGCGATGGAGCTCCTTGCGCGGCATTCGTGGCCGGGCAACGTGCGCGAGCTGCGCAACCTCATCGAGAGCATGGTCGTGCTTGCGCCGGGGCACGAGATAGGCGTGGCGGACATCCCGCCGCAGATCCGGGACGGCGTGACCAGAATGCTGCCGGTCCGGCTTCCATCATCATCTCCCACTCGTAACGATAGTGGCGGCCCCGTGCTCGGCGCCGCCGAACTCGAGTTCATCCTGCGGAACCTCGTCGAGCTCAAGGTCCAGATGGAGGAGGTCCGGCGGCGTCTCGATCAGGCGCCGGTTGCAGCCCCGTCCGAGGCGTTGGCGGGCGGCGGCGTGGAGCCGATGAGTTCCCGACTGCCGAACTCCGTGGAGGTGGTGCCCGGAATGACGATGGCGCAGATTGAGCGTGCCGTGATCGAGGCGACCTTGCGCGAGACGCGCGGCAATCGACGTCGAGCGGCCGAGCTCCTCGGCATTGGCGAGCGCACCCTCTACCGGAAGATCCGCGAGATCGAGAGTTACATCGGCGGCGGGGTCGAAACGGATGAGTATCGGGTGCCTTGATTTATCTCTGTGCGTGGTCCAGCTTGGTCACTGACTGCGGTCGGGACTGATTCCCGTCGTTTGCCCGAGCTCGTGCACGCTCCTTGGCACTTCCAACCGCAAAAGAATGTGACAGTGTCCGTCTTCCAGTCCGGTTCCGGTGCAGGCGGCGGCCCGAGTCGCCCCACAGCTCTGCTCGTAGCACGCGCCGAGGAACTGCTCGGTACACTGCCGGGAGTCGTGAGTGTACGGATCGAAACGGCGCTTTCCGGCGACGTCGACTGCATCCACGTGCTGACGTCCGTGGAGGTCGGGCCGAAACAGACGGTGCGGAACATCGAGAGTGCCCTGATGGCGCACCTCGGCCTGCGCGTCGATCACCGCAAGATCAGCGTGGCGACGACGGTCGACGCGCCGCGCATCCGGCTGACGCCGTCGTCAGTCGAGCCTGGCTTCACGACGGCAGCCGCGAGATCGCCGGACCCGGCGAATGTGACCAATCCACCGGACGCACCGATACTAATGGCGGCGGGCTCGTCCGCGCCGGCTGCGTCGGTGGTTCGGAGTGGTGGCGAGCGCCGCTACGTTTTTGACGATGTCGAGGTGACGCGCAATCGGAACGGCCTCGGGTGTCGTGTTACGCTGCGTCGTGGCACCGAGTCGTTCGAGGGCGAGGCGGAGGGGCTGGAGACCGATGCCTCGCGTCTCGAGCTGTCGGCGCGGGCGACGGTGCTGGCGATCACGTTCGCGGAGGGCACGTCGGGGTCGATGGCGCTGGCGGGTGCGCAGCGGGTCGACGCCTTCGGCAAGGAGTTCGTCTTCGTCGGTGTCATGGCCCGTCAGGGGCGGTCGTCCACGCTCCTGAGTGGCAGCTGCACGATCCGGGACAGCGCGGAGGTGGCCGGTGCGCTGGCCGTGCTCGACGCGACGAACCGGTGGTTGGAGGCGTCGCGCTGATTGGTTGTGTCGCGGCCCGGTGACTGGCGTTCGTTGCGTGTGGTGAGGTCGTGCTGCAGGCGATGGAGGATACGCAACCGGTCACTGGCGCGTGCAAGGCAGGTGT
>Ga0105045_10004165_pt1 | contig 12539 bp, 12 predicted proteins | sample MAT02_FD_78089 | JGI IMG/M metagenome (GOLD analysis project Ga0105045, IMG submission 78089) | Freshwater microbial communities from Lake Fryxell liftoff mats and glacier meltwater in Antarctica - MAT-02 (megahit assembly) | ecosystem: Environmental > Aquatic > Freshwater > Ice > Liftoff... | reverse complement strand
TCTCAGCTCAGGTACAGGCGGACTTTTTCGGCCTTGTCGAGCTCATCGAGCAGGCGCTTGCGGATCTCCGCGAGCAGGGTATCGATGTCGGCGGCGCTGCGGATCTCGCGGTCGCGCAGCTCGAGGCTGACGCGAATGACCAGCTCGCCGCTGGTCTTGCTGGTCAGGCTGTCGAGCTTGTCGCGGGCCTGCTGGCGGGCCTCGACCAGCCTCCGGGCGAAGCCGTCGCTGACCTCGGAGAGCGGAGGATACACGGCCTGGTCGGTGGTCTCGGTCCGGGCCGCGGCGAGCGGCCGGAGCACGGCCTGGACCTCGTCGAGGGCCAGCGTGGTGGCCAGGCCCTTGAGGATCTGGCGCTCGTCCTCGACCTGGCGCTCCTGCTCGGCGAGCCGGCGCGCGCGCTCGCCGACGTAGGCGGCGCGGATCGCCTCGATGTCGGGCGCGAGGCCCTCGATGTCCTTCCAGGGCTGGTCGCTGCGGAGCTGCTCGGCGAGGCGCTGACCGGCGTGGGCGAGCTCGGCGGTGACGCCGAGCTCCTCGAGCTGGCGGTACTGGTGTTTCATGACCTGGTCGGCGCGGTTGACCTCGTCGATGTCGGCGTCGGTGAGCGCGTCGTCGAAGGTGCGCAGCATCGCGGCGCCCTCGCGCAGGGCGTCGAGGTGCTTACATAAGGCCTGGACCTTGGGTTCGATGTGCCGCGGGCGCAGGCAGTCTTCAAAGACCTTGCGCAGGTTCTTGAGCGCCTCGGGGGCCTCGGGGCGGCTGGGCAGGCGATTGAGGCGGCGCTCGACGTCGGCGAGGGTGTTGTTGAGCGGCGGCAGGACCTGGCCGATCGCGTCGGCGATGGCCTCGTTCTCGGGCTCGACGGCGCGACGAAACACCTTCTCGAAGACGGCCCGGATCTTGGCCCGGTCCTGGACCTTGATCTTCTGCTCGCCGGCCGGGAACACGTCGGTGATCTTGAAGTTGCGCTCGGACTTGAGGGTGTCCTGCGCGCCCGGGTCGCCGATCGAGGTGATCGGGTCGCCGCCGCTGGGCACCAGGCGGAGCTTGCCGGCGTGCAATAGGCCGGCGACGCAGGCCTTGACGACGTTGCCCGGGTAGCCGAAGGGCGGGGCGGCGAAGTGCTTGAGCAGCACGGCGCCCGAGAGGCCGGGCTGGCGCTCGATGATCTCGAAGACGCGGGTGGGGATCGGGCCGCTGCAGGTGGCCACCAGCTTGCCGGCGTCCTCGCCGAGGATGCCGAGCTCGCCCTCGAAGAACTTGCGGTTCGGGCCCGACAGGGGGATGACGGTCAACTGCGCCAGCTCGCCGGGCGACACCTGGGTCGGCGAGAAGTGGGGATAGATCTGCGGCAGGCGCTTGTTGCCGGCGCCGACCAGCGCGGCGGCGAACGACGAGCCGAAGTCGGCGGGGTCGTTGTCGGCGCCGTCGAAGTAGAGCCGTCCGGCCATGAAGGCCTCGGCGACCGCCTTGCCGAGCTCGGCGTGCAGCTCCTCCTCGCGGCCCTCCTCCTCGATCAGCAGGCGGCGCTTGTCGGAGCCGAGCGACTCGCGGGGGCCCTTGAACCGGCCGATCATCCGGCGCGAGCGGCCGAGGCTGAAGGTGAGATCGTCGACGCGGTGGTGTGGACCGACGACCCAGAGGATCCGCCGGTTATAGTTGGACTCGCCGCTGCGATTGACCCACGTCGCGGGCTCCTGGGCGGCGACGGGGACGAAGCGGAAGTCGACGGTGATCGGCGCCTCCTCGCGCGAGGTCTTGAGCGGCTGCTGGTCCTGGCCGTGCTCGGCGGTGAACAGCCCGAGCCACGGGAAGCCGCGCCCTTGCAGGTTCGGGCGCCCGGCGTCGCCGACGAGCACGTCGAGCGCCTCGCGGATCGACTCGGCGCGGTCCTCCTGGGGCACGTTGATCGTGCGGCGCTCGGTCTCCCAGTCCTGGCCGGCGGACGACTGGATCTTGTAGCCGCGGCGCTCGGAGTAGCCGAGCAGGTTCTCGCGGCGCAGCAGCTCCAGGGCCTCGCGCACGGCCGGCTCGTTGTCGTCGTGGCGCAGGTCGGCGTAGAGGCAGCGGGCGACCAGCTTGGTGTCGGTGGCGACGCCCTTGTGCTCCTCGTCGCCTTGCAGGAGCTCGAGCAGCGCGACGGCCCTGGCGCAGCGGGCGGCGAGCTTGTGCTTGCCCTTGTCGCAGAACCGCCACACGCGCTCGAGGGTCTGCTGGACGTCGATGTCGAGCGCGGAGCCCTGGACCTCGAAGATGCGGTCGAGGGTGATGAGGGTGCCGACCTCGTCGTCGGCGAGGCCATGGGCCCGGAACAGCTCGCCGAGGAGCTGCAACAGGCCGCGGATCGCGTGGTCGTCGCCCTGCGAGCGGCGCGAGCGGGTCCGCAGCGCCGAGGTGATCTTCATGATCAGGTCGATGTGCCCGGGTAACAGCGGATAAATGTCGACGAACTCGTCCTGGGTGATGTCGTCGGCCTGGTAGGCGAACAGGCGCAAGTTGCTGCTGTGGCGGTCGTAGAGGGCGCGCAGGCCGGCCTCGCGGGCGGGCTGCTTATGCAGCAGGCGCCGGTGGACGACGTCGAGGATGTTGACGGTGTCGAGGTGGACCCGCAGCGAGGGCGGGAACCGGTCCTTCATCTTGCCGAGCAACTGGCCGTCGTTCTGATCGTCGAGCTGCTGTTGACCGGTGACGAGCAGCCAGGCGCGGCCGTGGAGGCGCTGGCCGAGCGCGCTGACCAGCGACTGCATGGCGAGCATGCGGGTCTGGTCCTGGAAGATGTACTGGGAGACCTCGTCGATGACGATAAAGAGGGTCCTGGTGGGCGCCCGCCGGGTCAGCATATCGGCGATCGCGCGGGCGGCGTCGTCCGCGGACAGCGGGCTGGCGTGCTGGCCGGCGTGCGCGTTCACCCAGTCGAGCGGCTCGGGGTACAGCTCGGGGAACATGTGGTGCAGCACGGTCGAGAATTTGTCCTCGACCATGTGCGTCGATTTAATCTCGGCCCACGGCTTACCGAGCACCTGCGAGACCTTGGCCGCGAAGGCGGGGTAGTGGCCGTCGCGCTCGAGCTTGAGCTCGTAGTCGGCGACCATCGGCTCCTTGTCGCAATAGCCGAGGCGGACCTGGACCTGGCGGACGACGGCGGCGTGGATGTGCTCGTCGCCGCGCGAGACCCCGCCGATGTCGAAGACCACCGCGATCGGCTCGACCTTGGCGGTGAGGGCGTTCCAGGCGGCGTGCAGCTCGGAGGCCGCGGCGGAGGTGTCGCGCGCGAGCCAGGCGTCGGCGAGGCGGGCGCCGTCGGGCAGGCGGGTGTCGTCGAGCGCGAGCCCGAGGAGCTTGGCGAAGCTCGACTTGCCCGAACCATAAAACCCGGAGATCCACGCAGCCGGCAGCTCGGGGCCGCCAGGCTTGGCGAGCTCGCGGACGATGTTGCCGAGCAGCCGCACATAATGCTCGTGGATGCCCTTCTTGCCGTGATGCGGGTGACCGACGGGCCAGCCGCCAGTGACGATGTATTCGCGGACCTCGGCCTGGAGCTTGTCGGGAGATTGCTCGTGGAAGTAGACGACCGGGGGGATGTCGCGGGTGACGTCGGACTTGAATAGTTCGGAGATCTTCATGACATCATCCATAGATGCGAGGGCGATAGTCGGTGTCGGGTCGGTATTGGCCCATGAAGCTCAGGCCGGTGGCGCCCTCGCGGATCCCGGGGTACAGCAGGACCACGGGGACGTGGTGGGTGTGGCCGTCGATGTGCTTGAGCAGCGCCGAGTTGCGAAAGAACGGGTACAGCGCGCCCGCGCGGCCGATGAGCGCCAGGGTGCGCTCGGCCTGGTCGGGGTGGGCCGTGACGAACTCACCGATCTCGCGGGCGACATCCATGGCGATGCCCTCGGGGCCCTCGAGCTCGCGGGTCAGCTTCTGCTCGAGGACGGTCAACCCGCGCTGCGGATTACGGGCCGAGACGGCCTTCTCGCGCTCAATCAGCCACTCGATGCCACCCTCGAGCCGGCGCAGCCGGGCGAACAGGAGCTGCTGCAAGGAGATGGTCTTGACGACCCAGCCGCTCTGCTCGAGGTTCTCGCCGAGCTTCTGGACCTCGCGGCGCAGGCCAAACTCCTTGTCGGGCGGATAAACGACGATACAAAACCGGTAGTTTCGCATGGTGCTGATGCGCGGCCCGCCCTCGGGGATGAGGTCGCGCTCGAGCTCGGCGAAGGTCTTTGAGAGGCTCTGGCTCATGCAGCGTTACCCCGTGTGTTGCGGACCCAATCTTCGAGCGAATCGTAATCCCAGGTGAATTCGCTGACGTCGCCGGTGCGGCGGCACGCGAGCCCGGTGAGGGTGCGCAGCTTGTCGTCGACGGCGCTGCCCTCGAGGCCGACCGAGCGCAGATAAGGGTTGGCGAGCAGGCTGCCGGCGAAGTCGACGCCGCGCAGGAGATACATGAGATAGCCGAGCGCGCCGGCCGGCACGCGGGGGAGGCTGAGCGCCCGCGGGTCGCGGATACTGGCGACGAACCCGGCGCTGTGGGCGGTGGAGAGCAGCTTGCTGGCGAACTGGGCGCGGGTCGAGGCGCTCCACCGACCGTCGGTGTCCACCTCGCCGATCCAGCGGATCACAAGGCCGCGAGTCACGGTGTCGCGGCCGCCCAGACGCCGCTCGACCAAGTAGTCGCCGGTGAACCGGCGATACAGCGGATCGCTGAGCTGGAGGTGCCAGTGACACACGAGCACGCGGGTGGCACGATCGATGTCGGGCCAAATGCGCAGCGCCGCGAGGGCGCCCGGGAACGCGGCGAAGCGGGCCCGCAACACCGAGATCAGGGCGCGGACCCGCGGCATGGTCTTGGCCCCGAACCAAAACCCGAGGAACGCCTGCTCGGCCTCGTGGTCGGGCGCGGGCGCGTCAGGCAAGCTGCGCTGCCAGTAGACCCGTGCGTTGTCCGCCTCCAGCGTGACGCGCAGGAGCTGGGTGTGCGGCTCGGTGACCTCGGTGGCACGATCAAGCATTGCGGACGTGCGGGCACGGGTAGCTGTCAGTGAGCGGCACGAGGGCATGCACGAGGCGGCGGGCGACCTCGACAGGGTCGTCGGGCAGCGCGGAGGTGAGGCGTCGACCGCTGGGATCGTTGGCGGTGTTGGACGCCGGACCGCTGCGGGCCCAGGCCGTGAAGGCGTCGCGGTCCCAGCGGGCCGTCAGCGCCCCAAGCTCGGGGAGGACGGCCGCGGGGGGCTCGCCGGAGCGCTTGTGGAGGGCCAGGCGATCGGCGAGCTGCTCGTCGACCGCGTAGCCGAGGCTAAACAGCGAGCGCAGACGATCGGGGTCGGCGTCCCGGGCCCGCGCGGCCGCATCGGTGCGCCTGGCAGCCTCCCTGGCGACCTCGAACGCGGCCCACGGGGCCGTCCGCGGGGTCAGGCGGGCGAGCAGGGCGTGACCGCCATACTCGCTGACCATGTCCGTGGCCCACCAGCCGAGCCGCGGCTCGTCCCCGCTTCGCTCGCCAGCCCAGGCCGTGGCGAGCTGAAGCGTGAGCAGTGCGTCGAGCTGGGCGTCCGTCAGCATGTGCATGGCATGATCGCCAAGCACAGGGGCGACGGCAAGCAGCTTTAAAAGCCAGCCGCGACGGTCATAACCCCTCAAAACCGGTAGATTTGCGTGGGGGGCGCGCTGTCGCCTGCCGCCCGTGATAGCGTCCTGCATGGCCGTTCTGCGATCGACCGCTGTCCTGCTCGCCCTCCTACTCTCGACCTGCAGATCAGCGGACCCGGCGGACCCGGTCCCCTCCTGTCCGGATCAAACCGAAGCCACCGACTGCTGCTGCTTCGAGGAGCTGGCGGAGGGGCTGGCGACCTACTGCATGCCCGAGCCGCCATGCGGAACCGTGAGCGGCGAGTGCGTCGACAAGGGCGGCGTCGACTGCAACGTGGACGAGAGCGAGGTCGACGACATCGAGTGCATGCTCGCTGCCCTGCAGGCCAACCCCTCCGGCTCCTTTAAATTGGGGATGGAGTCGGCCTCGGCCCCATTCGACTGGAGCTACCAGATCCTCCTGTTCGGTGACGGCGCCGGCACCGTGTTCTGGGTGGATTACCTCGCGGATTTCAGCGACTTCTCCCATCGTTACGGCGGCGTGAAGCGCTTCGAGATCGCCAGTCTCGGGCTCGCGGCGTGCGCCTCATTGCCAGCCGACGACCCCGACGCCCGCTTCGATTGCCTGCGCGCCGCCTTCGTCGACGGCGACCCGGTCGAGGTGTGCATCGACCCCTTCGTTCAGTGAGCCTAATCTTCACTGCTGGAAGCAGTACGACGCGGACTTTCTCAACCCCTTGTAAGCGCTCGCCTTTCGCCACAAGTCAGCGTCGTACTTCATGAATTCGCCCAGGGCCTGAACTCCCGCGAGTCCCCAAAATTCTCCGGAGTCAGCCCACATCTTGGAGAGCTGGTGGAGGCGCTTGGAGCCGCGCAGCGGCGACAAGCGCCTCCTGTTCGCGGATGAACTTCGAGAAGAACGGAGAACCCGCGGGTTCATCCGGGTGTCGAGCGAGGACCAGACCCGCGGCCCCGTAGCGCTGCAGACCTCGAGCGCTGGGATCGGCGTGCTCATCGAGCTGGCGTGCCCGAGGCGACAAGGCGAGCGCAGGAGGTCTCCAGCTGTCGAGGTTAGAGACTGCCATTGTGTCAAGCCTCGTCGGCGGGGAGCCGATCGTGAATGCGGCGCAACAGGTCCTCGATGGCGGCCAGGCGCTGCTCGATCGCGGTCAGTCGGTCGGGCGGGGGAGCCATCGGCGTCGGGACGTCGTCCATCCAACCTCCGGCGTCTAGGTCGTACCAGCCGTCGCGCTTGGCCGGGCGATGCACGGCGACGCCGGTGTGGACCTCCGGGTATCGAAGACACCACTCCTCTGACTGGGCGAGGATCGCGGTCTCCAACTGGCGTCGGTTGTGCTCGTCACCGTGGGTGATGAAGATCGTTCGACCGGCGAGGCTTGGGCGCTCCTTGAAGTAGTGGAACAGCCACTCGACGAGACCGCGCTGGTCGGCGTGCCCGGAGTAGCCCGTCAGCTGTTCGACGGCGGCGGTGACCTCGGACAGCGGGATACGGTGCGGCGGATCGTCGGGGTCGTGGGCCCGCCACTCGAGCACATCGCTGACACGACGGCGATCGACGTCCGAGAGCTTGGAGTGCGCGAGCAGCTTGCCCCCGATCGTGGAGGAGGCGAGATAGCCGGTGAACAGGACGGTCGTCGATGGCCGGCGCAGGAGGGCCTCGAAGTAGGCCAGGATCATGCCCCCCTCGCACATACCGCCGCCCGTAACGACGATGGCGGGCTTCTCGGGGCCCTCGAGCAGCGACTCCACGGGTCGCTGTTGGGTCGTATAGATCGCCTGCGGACCGGGTCCAGAGCCTGGTCGGGTCGGAGACGAGAACATCGCGGTCAGGTACTGCTCGAGGTGCTGCTCACCGTCGGGGGTGGCCTCGATGTCGAGCCACTCGAACAGGCGCTTGTTGAGCCACATCGGCTTCAGTCCCTTGCCCTGGGTCCCTTCCTTGCGACGCAGACCCTTGCCGTACACCGCGTTGACGGAAGCCGCCATCGGAGCGTTGAGGTGGACGGGGATCCCGGCGTAGCGCTCCGGCGACTGACGAAACAGATAATGGAGGTCGAACAGCACCGCCTGGGTGCGGTCGATGGCGAAGCACGGGATGAGCAGGACGCCGCGACGCTCGAACATCGCGCGGTCGACGGCAGCGCGCAGGCGGTCGATGCGTGCGTGGAAGTCCTGGTGGTCGGGCGACCGCACGACCCCGCCGTAGGTCGACTCGATGACGGCGTAGTCGGCGGGCGGCGGGCGCATGCAGTAACGGAGCAGCGGCATGTGCTCCTTACCCTCGGCGTTGCACCCGAGGTCGCCGGAGAAGGTGATTGACCGCTGTTGTGACGGCTGGCCCTGGACGGGCTTCGGACCCCACCGGATCTGGATGGCGACGCCGCCCATGATGTGGGCGCTGCGATAGCAGCCGAAGAACATGTCCGTGGCGAACGGGTGCAGCTTGCCGAACAGTTGGCCGTCGGGCTCGTGGAACTTCAGGCGGTCGACGTCGGCCTGGCTGTAGAGCGCGCCCGGCTGGCGGGCGCCGTCGGAGAGGGCGATACGTGCCAGCTCGGCGGACTCCTTCGTGCAGTAGACGCTGCCGGTGAAGCCCTCTTTCGCGAGACGCGGGAGCAGGCCGCAATGATCGATGTGAGTGTGGGTGAGAAATACGCAGCGCAGCCGGGACGGCTTGAACTCGAAGGGACGGCGGTTCCAGGCCTCGTGGCCATGTTCGCCCTGCATCATCCCGCAATCGATCAGGAACTCGACATCCCTCACGTCGTCACGCAACCAGGTGCACGAGCCGGTCACCTGCTCGACGGGGTTGAGAAAGCGGACCCTCATAGCGGGGTTTCCGGGTTGCCAACGTCGGCGGGCCGAGCAGGCGTGGGGTAGATGGAAGATAGGTGGCGGGTCGCGGTCGTGGGCATTCGGGCCTGTCCGGTAGAGTTCATCTGGGTGTCTACCACGCGCGGCTAGCCGCGCTTGCGCGCATCACCACGGCTTCCGACCACACCGAGGTGCACGAGGCGTGCTGAGATGGCGCGCGTGGACCGTCCGAAACGAGCTGCGAGAGAATCGAGTCCTTCGCGGGCTACCCACCCGGCGGTGAGCGCCGCATCCTCTTCGGGCTGCCACGGCTTCCGACGTTCCGGGGGCGCCGGCCCGGGGGGCGGGCGAGCGGGCGGGCGGGGCTTAGGCGGACGGTGGTCCTTGACGTGTTGGCGGATCATCGTGGCGCACTCATCCGCGAGCCCGCCCTTGCCCTCGATCAGGGGGATGAGCTTCGACTTGAGGTACTCGCGGCCGCGGGCCTGATCGCGTGCGCTGGTCCGACGCTCCATCTCGGTCACCCGCTCGATGAAGTCGTCGTCCTCGGCGCGGACGCGGTCGAGCAGCAGTTGGCGCAGCGAGATCGAGAGCACGAACCAGCCGCCCTTGCGGAGCTCGACGGCGAGGCGCTGGACCTCGCCGCGCAGCGCGAACTCCTGCGCCGGCTCGTACTGGACGATGGCGAAGCGGTAGTTTCGCATCGTGCTGATCCGCGGGCCGTGCTCGTGCAGCAGGTCGGCACGCAGGGCGGCGAAGGTGTCCTTGAGCGACGACGACGGGAACAGGTTCTGGGTCATGACGAACCTCCCAGGCGGACATCGGGCGCGTTGGACATCGAGTCGGCGGCCCACTCGGCGAGATCTCGGTGACACCAGCCGAACTCGACAAGCTCGCCCTGGCGACGAAATCGCAGCGCGCTCAGGCCCCGGAGGCGGGCGTCGAGCTCGGGGCCCTGTAGGCCGACTGAGGCGAAGTAGCGGTTGTCGAGCAGGCTGCCGGCGAAGGTGACCTCGCGCAGGAGGTACAGCATGTAGGTCAGCGCGGCGTCGCTGACGGGTGGGAAGGCGAGCGGGCGGGGGTCGCGGTTGCTGGTGACGAGGCCGGCCGCGAACGCAGCCGAGAGCAACTTGCTGGCGAACTGGATCCGCGTGCTCATCGTCCAGCGACCGGGCCCCTGCTCGCCGACCCAGGTGATCACGCCGTCGCGTCGCACCTGCGGCCGGAGCTGGGCGTGTCGGTCGACCAAGAAGGCGCCGGTGAATTCGCGGTAGAGCGGGTCGGAGAGCTGCAGGTGCCAGTGACACAGCACGCGCCGGGTCGCCGGGTCCATCTGCGGCCAGCGCTGCAAGACCGTGAGCGCGACCGGGAACTCGGCGAAGCGGGCGCGAAAGTTGTTGATCAACACCTTGACGGTGGCGAGGCTGCGCGCGCCGAACCAGTACTTGTCGAAGGCCACGGCGGGCGTGACCGCGGCGCCCGCGACCGCCGTGCGCTGCCAGTACGCGCGGGCGTCCTCGACCTCGAGCGAGCACTTGAGCAGGCGCGTGTGGACCTGGGTGGTCTCGGCCTGGCTCACTTCGCCCCCCGGTAGTGGGGGAGCGGGTACTTCTCCGGGAGTCCCGTGAGGCCCGCGACGAGGCGGTTGACCGTCGCGTCGAGCGTGGTGGGACGCTCGCCGGTGAGGCGCCGTCCGATGGGCTCGACGACGTGGTTGGCCTTGCCGTGGGTCTCGACCCACGCGGCGAAGTTGGTGCGACTCCAGGGGGCGTAGATGACGCTTAGACCGGGCAGCGCCACCTGGGGTTGCTGGCCGGAGCGCTTGAGCTCGCGCAGGCGCTCCTCGGCGCGCTCGTCGATCTCGAAGCCGAGCCGGTACAGCGAGCACACGCCGTCAGGGTTGTTGACGAGGGCCCGCTCGCGGGCGTCCACGCGGCGCGCAGCCTCCCGCACCGCCTGAAGCACGGCCCACGGGGCAGTCGTCGGCAGCAGCCGCTGGAACAGATCGAGGCCGCCAAACTCGCTGACGAGATTGGAGCGCCACCAGCCGAGCCGTCGGTCGTCGCCGACCTGGCCCTCGCCGGCCCACGTGACGACGATCTGGGCGGTCAGCAACGCATCCACCTCCGAGGTGAGCACGGAGACGCCTTGCGTGGTCGATGCGACTGTGTGTCCGGCCATGGAAAGTGGCGTCGCCCGACGCCCCGGCGGACGACTGCGCGCACTATATCAGGCCGGAGGCGTCGGGTTCAATCCCGACCGAGGGCCTGGCGTGGTCTTCATAGCCGGTCATTGCGACGCCCGCGGGCACATCACGGCTCCACGGACAGTCGGTCACCGGGCTTTTGGGGCCTCGACGTCCCTGGGCCGAGCCACTGGTCGGTGCCGCCGTTGCTCCACCAGCTCGACGGCGACGGGCGCGCAGGCATGTTGCCGGGCCGTTGTTGCTCGCCAGGCGACGGCGGTGTTGGTCGGGTTGCCAATCCCGGCGGATGGTGGCGTGGTGTTTGGCTCACCGTTGCAGCAGTTCGGGCCATTGTCGCTCGGCGCGAGTTCCTCGGCCGCCCACCGATGCAGGATGTCGCGGGCCGGCCAGTGGCTCTCGGTGGTGACGTAGCAGCCATGGAACGAGCTGACCGGCTGACCGAGCGTCGCCTCGATGTTGGCCAGCAGTTCGGGGGTCTCGCAGCCGGAGTTTAGGTCCTGGTCGGGGTACTCGTAGGCGCAGCCGAGGAACGTGAAGTCGACGAGGATCGCGGTCGGCACGCCGTCGGGGGCGATGATGGTCTGGGCGTCGTAGCCGTGCGCGGTGACATCGACCAGCATGGTGGTGACGTTCCAGGTGACCGCCGAGTACGAGGCCAGGAACAGCCGCACCTGCCCGGGTCGGTCGACGTGCACGTGGGCGACGCCTTCCTGGTCGAGGACCGAGTCATAGGCGTCGTAGAGGCTGACGACGTGCAGCTCGACGTCGCCACACAGGCCGGGCTCCTTGCCGGGCGGGTCGCCGCCGTCGTCCTGGCCCTCTTCGCCGCCGTCGTCCTGGCCCTCTTCGCCGCACTCTTCGCGGTCGTCATCGCCTCGAATTGCTGGACCGAGGCCGGCTACGTGCAGACCGACGCGGTGTTGTGCGGCGAAGCAGCGCCGCGCGAGGAGTAGCTCGCAAGCGGGTGGCTGGGGTGGCTGGGGTGGCTGGTCATCTTCGATCGCCGCCGCGGCACGGCGCGCCTGGCCGATCGGACGGCGCCCGTGTACTTTTCGGTCATGCGAAGCCCTTCCCATTCGATCAACGGCGCCGCGATCGTGCTGGCGCTGGCCGCCCTGGGCCTCGCGTGCAGTCCGCGCGCGGCACCCCGCAGTGACTACGGCGACGTCGCGGTGGGACCGTGTCGACGCGACGCCGACTGTCCGACCGGGCAGCGCTGCCTCTCCCATTCGGCGGGCCACCTCTGGAACGCTTCGGGAGAGATCGTCGGCGACACGAGGGTCTACACGTGCGAGCCCGTGCCGACGGTCGAAGGCAACCTCGCGCAGATCGTGGTGGGCGCGACGACGCGCGCGCAGCGGTCGCAGCGGTCTCAGTGGTTCGCGCTGCCGAGGTGGTCCGAGAGGCGCTCGAGCGTGGACTCGAGCGCGGCGTCGCGGGCCTCGAGGTCGGCCGGGCGCCTGCTGTCGCTGTCCGCGTCGCTGCCCGCGCTGCCGGCGTTGTCGAAGCCGTGGCGGGCGTCGGGGTGCACGCGGACGTGATACATGCTCGGCACGCTCTCCGCGTTCGTGCGGTGACCGCCGGGCACTGCGGGGGCTGCCAGGGTGACAGCCATCGCGGCGGGGGTTACCCTGGCGAGGTCATGCGCGCGCCGATCCTCGCTGCCCTGGTCCTCGCCGCCGCCTGCGGCGACGCTGCCCCGCCCGGGTTCTCGACCGGGCCGGCGATCACGAGCGTGTCCGCGTCGACGAGCGGCAGCTCGTCTACCGGCGACACCTCGTCCACCGGCCTCGCCGACGACTCGGCGGGCAGCTCCGGCAGCTCGAGCACGGGCATCGTGCGCGACGTCGGGACCGTGATGGACTTCGGGCCGGTGCAGCCGCCGGGCTGCAAGGGCAAG